>ERZ1643246.1205-NODE-1205-length-28849-cov-32.363444_pt1 | contig 28849 bp, 29 predicted proteins | sample MGYA00579265_ERZ1643246 | MGnify/ENA primary metagenome ERZ1643246 (study PRJEB29033, sample SAMEA4952261) | chicken gut metagenome | biome: Broiler Chicken; feature: Gastrointestinal Tract; material: Caecum | place: Ireland | collected 2018 | study: Broiler...
ACCACCACAAGCTGGAGGCCATGTTCAAGGCCTTTGCCAAGGCGCTGGACGCCGCATCCCGCCCCGACCCCCGCATCGAGGGGGTCCTGTCCACCAAGGGCACGCTGTAACGGTTCCCCGCAGGGCGCGGCCCTGCATTTGGATACAAACCCGTCGATACCCGGCCGCCGGCCGGAACTGAGAGGAGAGCAGGAACGTATGTATCAGGACATGATGGACACCATCGGCTTTGTGGGCCGCCAGGACCCGGAACTGGCCGCCGCCATGGACCGGGAACTGGCCCGCCAGCGCCAGAACATCGAGCTGATCGCCAGCGAGAACATCGTCTCGCCCGCGGTCATGGCCGCCATGGGCAGCGTGCTGACCAACAAGTACGCCGAGGGCTACCCCGGCCACCGCTACTACGGCGGCTGCCAGTACGTGGACGAGGTGGAGCAGCTGGCCATCGACCGTGCCTGCAGGCTGTTCGGCGCCAAGTACGCCAACGTGCAGCCCCACTCCGGCGCGCAGGCCAACCTGGCCGTCTACTTTGCGCTGCTCAACGTGGGCGATACCGTCATGGGCATGGATCTGTCCCAGGGCGGCCACCTGACCCACGGCAGCCCCGCCAACATGAGCGGCAAAAACTACAACTTTGTCTCCTACGGCGTGGACGACAACGGCTTCATCGACTACAAGGCGCTGGCCAAGCAGGTCAACAAGGTGCGGCCCAAGCTGCTGGTGGCGGGCGCTTCCGCCTACCCCCGCGCCATCGACTTTGAAAAGCTGGCCGAGATCGCCCACGGCTACGGCGCCATGCTGATGGTGGATATGGCCCACATCGCCGGCCTGGTGGCGGGCGGCGTGCACCAGAACCCGGTGCCCTACGCCGACGTGGTCACCACCACCACCCACAAGACGCTGCGCGGCCCCCGCGGCGGCCTGATCCTGACCAACAACGAGTACCTGATCAAGCGCATCAACTCGGCCATCTTCCCCGGCACCCAGGGCGGCCCGCTGGAGCACATCATCGCCGCCAAGGCCGTCTGCTTTGGCGAGGCGCTCAAGCCGGAGTTCAAGACCTACGCCCAAAAGATCGTGGACAACGCCCAGGCCCTGGCCGCGGCGCTGACCGCCCGCGGCGTCAAGCTGGTGTCCGGCGGCACCGACAACCACCTGATGCTTATCGACCTGCTGGACGAGGAGTGCACCGGCAAGGAGCTGGAGCACAACCTGGACGAGGTGCACATCACCGCCAACAAGAACACCGTCCCCGGCGAGAAGCGCAGCCCCTTTGTCACCAGCGGCCTGCGCATCGGCACCCCGGCGGTCACCACCCGCGGCATGGGCCCCGCCGAGATGCAGGTCATTGCCGACTGCATCGCCGACTGCATCTTTGACTTTGCGGCAAAGAAAGCCGACGTGGCCGCCCGCGTCGCCGCTCTGGTGGAACAGTTCCCGCTGTACCAGTGATCGGCCGGGAGGCTGGCATGAAAATCGAACGCATCGCCCTCTATGTCAACGACCTGGAAGGCGCCAGGGACTTTTTTGCCCGCTATTTCGGCGGGCAGCCCGGCGGGCTGTACCACAACAAAACGACGGGGTTCCGCTCTTATTTCCTGACCTTTGCGGACGGCGCCCGGCTGGAGCTGATGACCCGCCCCGGCCTGGCCGACCCGGAAAAGCAGCCGCTGCAAACCGGGTACATCCACCTGGCGTTCTCGGCCGGCAGCCGGGAGGCGGTGGACGCCCTGACAGCCCGCCTTGCCGCCGACGGCTGGCCCGCCGTCAGCGGCCCGCGCGTGACCGGCGACGGCTACTACGAAAGCTGCGTGGCCGGCTTTGAGGGCAACCTCATTGAGATCACGGTATAATTATTTCTTGACAAGCAAAAACCGGCGCACGGCCCCGCAGGCTGTGCGCTGGTTTTTTTGCGGCGGCTATTGCAAAACGAAAAACTATGTGGTATATTTATATCATAATGATAAAAATACACCATATAACAACAAGGAGGTAACCCATGAAGGCACACAAATGGTATTGCAATCCGCTGGCGCTGATGGCGCTGCCCGCCCTGATCTGCGTTTGGGCGTTCGCATTCGACGAGCCGGGGATGTTTGGCTTTTTGGGCTTTGCATATTATCTGCGGTATCTGCGGGTCCAGCCGGACGAATTGTTCTGGCTGAATGTGCGCAAGGCGGCTTTTGCCGCCTGGTTTGCCGAGATCATCACCCTGCCGCTGCTGTTTGCGGGCCTGGCGCTGTGCGGCATGGGGGAGCGGGCCCTGCGCACTGCCATGGGGCTGAGCTTTGCGGCGGCGATCCTTGCATTTACCATCGTCAACCTGGTGCTGGAATACCGGGAGGCCGGGGGAATTTCCAATGATTAAAAACCGTATCCGGGAATACCGCGCCCGGTTCAATATGAAGCAGGAGGAACTGGCTGAGAGGGTCGGCGTCCGGCGCGAGACCATCGGCAACCTGGAAAAAGGCCGCTATAACCCCTCGCTGGCGCTGGCGTGGCACATTGCCCGGGTGTTTGGCGTGACGATCGAGGAGATCTTTACGGTGGAGGATTGAGGCGGAGGCTGTGGGGGCACATTGTGTGGGGGCGCCCCCACAGAACAAGATGGTTTAGGGTGTTTTTATTAGATGCCCTGGGCAAATTCAGTTCTGGTCCCTGCTTTTGCCCGCCAGCGCGGCCAGTACGCCGAACACCAGGCTGGCGGCTATGCCGCCGGCGGCGGCTGTCAGCCCGCCGGTAAAGATGCCCGGCAGCCCGATGGCGTCCACCGCGTCGGCCACGCCCTGGGCCAGCAGATGCCCAAAGCCCAGCAGCGGTACGCTGGCCCCCGCGCCGGCAAACTCGGCCAGCGGCTGGTACAGGCCCAGCCCGCTCAGCACCACGCCGGCCACCACGTAGCCGGTCAGGATGCGTGCCGGGGTCAGCGCGGTGTAATCGATCAGCAGCTGCCCTGCCACGCAGATGGCGCCGCCCACCACAAAAGCCCACAAATACTGCATGGTTCACGCCTCCTTTGCCGGGGTGTCCGGCGTGGCCAGCTCCACCGCATGGGCAATGCCGGGGATGCTTTCGCCCTGCAGGTAGGTGGTCTGGCTCATCAGTGCGCCGGTGGACAAAAACAGCACCCGCCGCCACCGGCCGGCCAAAAGCCGGGGCAGCACATGGGCGCACAGCACCGCGGCGCTGCACCCTGCGCCGCTGCCGCCCGCCTGTACCTGCTGGGCGTCCACGTCGTACAGCAGGCAGCCGCAGTCCCGGTGGTTTTCCAGCGCAAAGCCCTCGCGGTGCATCTGGTCGTGCAGCAGCTCGCTGCCCACCCGGCCCAGGTCGCCGGTAAAAATCACGTCGTAATCCGACGGCCGGGTGCCGGCGTCGGCAAAATGGTGGCACAGCGTGGACACGGCGGCGGGCATCATGGCGGCGCCCATGTTGTTGATGTCGTGCACCTCGTAGTCCTGCACCCGGCCAAAGGTCACGCTGCGCACCGGCACGCCCTGCGCCCCCGCCCCGCCCGGCGAGACCAGGCAGGCCCCGGCGGCGGTGGCCGTCCACTGGGCGGTGGTGGTGCGCTTGCCGCCGTAGTCCAGCGGCGTGCGGAACTGCCGCTCCGCCGCGCAGAAATGGCTGCTGGTAAAGGCCAGCGCCTGCGCCGCATACCCCGCCGCGGCCATGCAGGCGGCCAGGGCCAGGCCCTCGGCCATGGTGCTGCAGGCGCCGTACAGCCCGGCATAGGGCGCGCCCAGCGCCCGCATGGTGTAGTTGGACGCGGTGCACTGGGCCTGCAGGTCGCCCGCAAAAGCCAGGTCGATCTGGTCCTGGTCCAGCCCGGCGGCGGCCAGGCAGCGGGCCACGCATTTCTGCTGCAGCAGGCTTTCGGCCTTCTCCCACTTGCCGCACTGGAAGGAGGCGTCGGGGAACAGCAGGTCGAAAGCGCCGGCCAGCGGGCCTTCGCTTTCCTTTTTGCCGCCCGCCGACGCCCAGGCCCGCACCACCGGCGGGGTGGAAAAAAAGATGGTGTCGCCGCTGCGCACCGGCATAAAGATCGTCCCCCTTGCTGTTTCAGGCTTTCCCGCCTGCAGGGCGGGACGCTGTTATTGTGCCGCTTTTTGCCGGGGTTATGCGCGCCGTCGGCAGAGAGGCGGAAAAGGCCGCGCCGGCGCGGCAAAACAAAGCGGCCCCCCGGAAAAGCCGTTTGACTTGACCGGAGGGCCGCTCTCAGCAAGATCGTTTTGGGGCTGGCTGGCCTGCGGCGGCTCCCCGCGGCGTTTTTGGGGCGCCGCTATTTCATTTTGCCGATATACACCAGCCAGGAATACAAATAGACCCAGGCGATGCCGCCCAGCAGCAGCGCCAAAAAGACGTAGACCAGCACGCCGGTGCCCAGCAGCAGGTCCTCCAAAATGGAGGCCAGCAGCATCACACCGCCCAGGATGAACACGATGCCGGCCATCCGCTGGGTGCGCTGCCAGCAGTGCTCGTCCGCCAGGGCCCAGGGCGTCTTGGCGCCCATGGTGTAGTTCTGGCGGATGCGGGGCATGTAGTTGCCCAGGGCGATCAGCCCGGCGGCCACGGCGGCGATCAGCAGCCGGGGCACCACCTGCCACACCGCTCCGGGGCCCCACAGGTACAGCTCGGTCATCCAGGTAAAGGCCACAAAGCCCACGGTAAAGCAGGCGGTAAAGACGTTCCACATCCGGCGGCTTTTGCGGTAGCTGTCGGACCGGGGGTCCATCACCGGCAGGATCTTGAACAGCAGCACCAGCGCCGCCGGCAGCATCCACAGCCAGGGCAGCGTCGCCTTGGACATCCAGCTGTTCACCTCACCGTTCATGGCCCACTGCCGGGGCACCTGGTCGGGCAGGGCAGGGTACAGCGCCAGGTGCACCGCCAGGGATACGCCCGTCAGCGCCAGCAGTACCCAAAACAGCCTCCAGCCCAAAATGGGCGTCTTGTCAGTCGTGCGTTTCATCGTCGGCACCTCCTTCCAGCAGGCCCAGGTCGTAGAACCATTTCATCAGCTCCTGCAAAACCGTCAGGTTCAGGTGGTAGATGATGCTCTGCCCCTGCCGCTCGTCGGTGACCAGCCCGGCGTCCCGCAGGATGGAAAGATGGTGGCTGATGGAAGGCTTCGCCATGTCGAAATGGGCTGCGATCTCGCCGGCGGAAAGGTCCCCGCCGGACAAAAGTTCCAGGATCCTGCGCCGCGTCGGGTCCGCCAGCGCCTTGAACGGCTCGCCCATGGCGTTATGCCCCCTCTCTTTGCCCGCCCCGCCGTGCGGGAAACCGGCGGTGCGGACATGTGATATTTAGAAAAATGTCTAACAATCTTCTGGCCCAATTGTAGCACAACGGCGCGCGGAATGCAAGCGCGCCGGGGCGGTCAGTCTGCCGGCAAAAGCGGTTGGGCGGCGTGCTCGCGGGCGCAGTCCCGGTAAAATGCCGCATCGGCTTCCAGCTCGGCGGCGGCCTGGGGGCGCACCTTGCCGCAGATCTTGGCCGGCACCCCCACCGCCACCGTGCGGGGCGGCAGCACAAAGTTTTCGGTCACCAGCGCGCCGGCCCCCACGATGCTGCCCTCACCGATGACGGCCCCGTTCATCACGGTGGCGTGCATGCCGATCAGCGCGCCGTCGCCCACGGTGCAGCCGTGCACCAGCGCGCAGTGGCCCACCGTCACATTGCGGCCGATGCGCACATCCTGGTCGGTGCCGGTGTGCACCACCGCGCCGTCCTGGATGTTGGTGCCCTCGCCCACCGTGATGCTGCTGCTGTCCGCCCGCAGCACCGCGCCGTAAAAGACGCTGGTCTGGGGTGCCAGCGCCACGTCGCCGGCCAGCACCGCCGTCTCGGCCAAAAATGCCGGCCGGTCCAGCCGGGGCGCTTTGCCCTTGTATGCCTTGATGATCGCCATGGTATCGTCCTCCCTCTGCGGCCTGCCGCCGCCGTTGGCGTGATATACGGGTCTGGGGATATTATACGACATTTTCGGCCGCCGTGCACCGGGGGGCGGCGCCTTGCGCGGCGGGCGGCGGTATGTTACAATTTTTGCGGCGCAGCGCGCGGAGAAGCACCCCCGCGCCCGCCGACACCGGCAGAAAAGGGGAGAACGCCATGATCAGGATGGTTTGCAGCGACCTGGACGGCACATTGCTGCAATACGGCAAACAGTGGCTGGAGGGCGAGATCTTTGACCAGATCCGCGCGCTGGCCGCCCACGGCATCCGGTTCTGTCCGGCCAGCGGCCGGCAGTACACCAGCCAGCGCAAGCTGTTTGCGCCGGTGGCCGAACACTGCGTCTTTTTGTGCGAGAACGGCGCGGTGCTGTATCAGGGCGGGCGGGTCATTGCCAAAACGCCCATGCCCCGGCAGCTGGCCGAGGAGATCGCCCGGGACTTTTGGACAAACAGCGACGGCAAGGGCGAGGTGATGCTTTCGGGCGAGAACACCAGCTACCTGATGGACCGCGGCCTGGGCATGGTGGACCGCATCCGGTTTATCGGCAACCACTATACCTTTATCACCGACCCCGCCGACATCCCGGAGGAGATCGTCAAAGTCTCGGTCTACTTTGAGCAGGGCTGTGCCCCCTACGTGGACCGCTTTGTGCCCCGCTGGCGGCAGGCCAACTGCGCGGTGGCCGGGCCCAAGTGGATCGACACCACGCTGGCCAGCAAGGGCACCGGCGTGGCGGCGCTGTGCCGCGTGCTGGGGATCTCCCCCGCCGAGGTGCTGGCCTTTGGCGACAACTACAACGACCTGCCCATGCTGGATGCGGTGGGCACGCCCTATATCATGGAAAGCGCCGCGCCGGAGCTGCTGCGCCGTTACCCCCGCCATACCGCCCGCCCGGAGGATACGCTGGCGGATCTGCTGCGCCGGCTGGATGCCGGCGAGACGGTTTGAAGCAAAACCACAATCAAGATATACAAAAATCCAAATGCAATTTTGTGCAAACTAATTATGGACAATTTGTAAACGAAACGGTATCATAATAGTAACACAAGATTGTTACTCCCATCGAGGCATTACTTGTACATGTCGACGTATTTCGCCTGTACCGTACCTGCGTCTGGGAGTTTTTTTGTTGCCCGCGTTCTGCTCCGGCACACAGGCGCAGGGAGCGCGGACCCCGCAGGCCCGCCAAAGCAGCGGCCGCTGCTTTCTGCACCGCGATTTCTGCGGTGCAGAAAAGGCTTTAACGGCCGCGCAGAACAAACAGGATGGTACGGGAGCGAGCATGGAGATCACCAAAAAAATCAACAACAACGTGGCGCTGGCCCGCGACGGACGCGGCCGGGAGCTGGTCGTGTTCGGCAAGGGGATCGGGTTTCCCGCCATGCCCTATGAGCTGACGGATCTGTCCAAAGTATCCCGCACCTTTTACGACGTAAAGGCCGAATACCTGAGCCTTTTGAGCGAGATCCCCGACGAGATCGTGCTGGCGGCCGACGACATTGCCGAGACCGCCCGCGATGAGCTGGACAGCCCGCTGAACCCCAACCTGACCTTTGTTCTGGCCGACCATCTGAATTTTGCCATCCAGCGCAGCCGCGCCGGCGTCAACGTGGAAACGCCGCTGGCTTACGACGTGCGCCATCTGTACCCGGACGAGTACCGCATCGCCAGCCAGGCGCTGCATGCCCTGAACCGGATGCCGGACGTGCAGCTGCCCGACACCGAGGCCGTCAGCATTGCGCTGCACCTGATCAACGCCGAGGCTGAAAGCGGCGACATCCACGCCACCATGACCGCCACCCAGATCATTGCCGATCTGAGCCGGATGGTGGAGGAGTTTTTCGACATCACGCTGGACCGGGACAGCTTCCACTATTCCCGCTTTGCCATGCACCTGCGCTACTTGGTGCAGCGGATGATGCAGGGCGAGCCGGTGGACAACGACCCCGGCACGCGGGAGCTGTTCAACACCGTCCGCCGCGAATATCCGCAGATCTACACTTGCGTCCAGCAGATCGTCCGCTATTTTTCGGACACCTGGCATTGGGACTGCTCGGTGGGAGAGCAGCTGTACCTGATGATCCATATCCACCGCGTTACCACCGACCGCAGCGGCGGGAAATGACCTTGCCGGGGGCGTCCCGGACCACAAAAATAAAAATCGACTTTGCTTTTCAGGATCGTTACCCCTGCTTTGCTCAGGGGGCGTCACCCAGGGCAGGGCACAGGGGGCATTGCTTCCCGGCGCCGCTGCTTTGGGTTTTCTTTTTACCCGGCGGCTGCCGGGGCGGGGCGCCGCGCCCCGCATAGAGCTTATGGCATGTATCGCCGTGCGCGCAGGCGAACATCAATATAAGCATGGGATCTTTCTGCCCGACGGGGCGGCGGGACGCCATGCGCCGGAACCTTTGACACAGCACACAGAAAGCGGGGGATGCCAATGGACACGCAGCCGGTCAGCGACCGGATCGCCGCCTGCCTGGGCGGCAGCGACAATTTGGCGTCCTGCACCCGCCGCGGCGCAAAGCTGCGCTACACCGTAAAGGACCAGAGCCTGGTGGAGCTGGAAAAGCTCGCCGCCCTGCCGGAGGTGGAGCAGTGCGAAGCCGCAAACGGCCGTGTCAGGGTCACCCTTACGGCAGAATGCTATACCATGCAAGCAAAGGAGAATCGACTTATGCCCAGTAAATACGATGGTCTCGCACGGATCATTATCCAGAACGTCGGCGGCAAGTCCAACATCAACAGCGTCGCCCACTGCATCACCCGCCTGCGCTTCAAGCTGAAGGACGAGAGCAAAGCCAACAAAGAGGTGCTGGAATCCACCGACGGCGTTATCAAGGTCATGCAGTCGGGCGGCCAGTACCAGGTCGTCATCGGCAACAACGTCACCGACGTCTACGACGCCGTGCTGGAGGTGGGCCACTTCCAGGGCGCCGGCGAGGTGGACGAGGACGGCAACGCCGTGGAAGGCGGCGAGGGCGGCGGCAAAAAGAGCCCCGTCACCGTGCTGATCGATATCATCTCCGGCGTCATCCAGCCCACCCTGGGCGTCCTGGCCGCCACCGGCATCATCCAGGGCCTGCTGGCGCTGTTCAACTTCCTGGGCTGGATCCCGGATACCAGCGGCGCGTACCAGATCTGGTACGCCGTGGGCAACGGCTTCTTCTACTTCCTGCCCATCATCCTGGGCTACACCGCGGCCAAAAAGTTCCACATGAATGAGTTCATCGGCATGGCCATCGGTGTTGCGCTGTGCTACCCCAACATGGTCAACATCACCTCCGGCGAGGTGCTGGGCACCGTGCTGGGCGGCACCCCGTTTGAGATGAGCTACTACACCACCTTCTTCGGCATCCCCGTGGTCATGCCCGCCTCCGGCTACACCAGCTCGGTCGTGCCCATCATCCTGGCAGTGGCCATCGGCGCCCAGCTGGAAAAATGGCTCAGGAAGGTCATCCCCGACGTCATCAAGCTGTTCATCGTCCCGTTCGTCACCCTGGTCGTCATGGTCCCGCTGACCTACCTGGTCATCGGCCCCATCTCCGCCATCCTGTGCTCCATCATCACCATGATCTTCAGCGCCGTGTACAGCATCCCCGTGGTGGGCGGCGCGGTCGCCGGCATCCTGATCGGCGCGTTCTGGCAGGTACTGGTCATCTTCGGCCTGCACTGGGGCCTGGTGCCTTTGGGCCTGATCAACTACTCCACCCTGGGCTATGACTATATCCTCAGCCCCTACTTCTGCGTCTCCTTCGCCCAGACCTTCGTCGTTTTGGCCATGCTGCTCAAGACCAGGGACGACAAGCTGAAGAAAGTCGCTCTGCCTGCCTTCATCTCCGGCCTGTTCGGCGTGACGGAGCCCGCCATCTACGGCGTCACCCTGCCCAAAAAGAAACCCTTTGTCATCTCCTGCATCGGCGGCGCCATCGGCGGTGCGTTCATCGGCCTGATGGGCACCCGCAGCTTTGCCATGGGCGGCCTGGGCCTGTTCGGCCTGCCCAGCTACATTGACGCCACCGGCGGCACCGGCATCCAGAATATGATCTATGTCATCATCGGCACCATCATCGCCAGCGTCATCGGCTTTGTGCTGACCTGGTTCCTGTACAAGGACGAGGACGGCAAAAAAGCGTAAGGGCTTTTCCCGGCTGACCCCGGAGCAGGTCTCCTGTTCCTGAATTTCTCTCGCGTTTGGGGGCCGCGGCGCTCCGCCGCGGCCCCCTTTGCGTGGGGGATATCACATCCGCACAGCAAGATCTTTCAGGAGGTATTTTCCCATGAGCGTTTTCCGTGACGATTTCCTGTGGGGCGGCGCCTGCGCCGCCAACCAGTTCGAGGGCGCCTGGAACGTGGACGGCAAGGGCGAGAGCGTGCCGGACCACTGCACCAACGGCACCTACACCACCCCCAAATGGGTCACCACCACCATCCGGGCGGACAAGTTCTACCCCAGCCACGACGCCATCGACTTCTACCACCATTACGAGGAGGACATCGCCCTGTTTGCCGAGATGGGCTTCAAGACCTTCCGCACCTCCATCAACTGGACGCGTATCTTCCCCACCGGCATGGAGGAGAAGCCCAACGAGGCGGGCCTGGCCTTCTACGACAAGGTGTTCGACTGCTGCAAACAGCACGGCATCGAGCCGCTGGTGACCATCAGCCATTATGAGCTGCCCTACGCCCTGGTGGAAAAGTGCAACGGCTGGGAAGGCCGCGAGGTCATCGGCTACTTTATGAACTACTGCAAAGCCATCTTTGACCGCTACCAGGACAAGGTCAAATACTGGCTGACCTTCAACGAGATCAACGCCGGCACCATGCCCTTCGGCTCGCTGGTGTCCACCGGCACCATCAAGGGCTACGAAGGCCCCATGAGCGGCCTGCCGGATAAGCCCCAGGAACGCTACCAGGCATTGCACCACCAGTTTGTGGCCAGCGCCATGGCGGTCAAGTATGCCCACGAGCACTACCCCCAGTTCAAGATGGGCAACATGATCTGCTTTATCACCACTTATCCCTACACCTGCGACCCGGACGACGTGCTGGCCAACCAGCAGCAGATGCAGATGACCAACTGGTTCTGCTCCGACATCCAGGTCCGCGGCGAGTACCCCTGCTACGCCAAGCGGTTCTTTGACGAGCACAATATCCGGCTCAAGATCGAGCCGGGCGACCTGGAGCTGCTGAAGGAGGGCACCGTCGACTTCTACACCTTCAGCTACTACATGACCAACTGCGTCACCACCCACACCGACGCGGCCAAGACCGACGGCAACCTGCCCGGCGGGTTCAAAAACCCCTACCTGGAGGCTTCCGACTGGGGCTGGCAGATCGACCCCAAGGGCCTGCGCTACACCCTGAACGAGATCTACGGCCGCTACGGCATCCCCGTGATGGTGGTGGAAAACGGCCTGGGCGCCCGCGATACGCTGGAGCCGGACGGCACCGTGCACGACAGATACCGCATCGACTACCTGCGCAAGCACATCCAGCAGATGGCCGAGGCCGTCAAGGACGGCGTCGACCTGATGGGCTACACCCCCTGGGGCTGCATCGACCTGGTGTCCGCCTCCACCGGCGAGATGGCCAAGCGTTACGGCTTTATCTACGTCAAGAAATACGACGACGGCACCGGCGATTACAGCCGCCTGCGCAAGGACAGTTTCTACTGGTACAAGAAGGTCATTGCCTCCAACGGCGGGGACCTGGACTGAAAATGCTGTACAGGACCGATAAAAGTCCGCGTATTTTGTCGATGTCCAAAAAACGGCGCGAGTTTTGGTATCAATGCACAAAGAACCGGGCGTTTTTCTGAGATTTTCAGTTGACGATGCGCGCGGAAAATGGTAATATTACAGTGTAACGAAGTCCGGCCCCCGTTGCAGGGGCCGATGATTGGGAGGTCACCTATGAAACAGTTTGAGTATACCATCCAGGAAGCGGTCGGCATCCACGCCCGCCCCGCCGGTCTGCTGGTCAAGGAGTGCAAAAAGTATCAGAGCACCATCACCATCGCCAAGGGCGACGCTTCGGTCAATGCGCTGAAGCTGATGGCCCTGATGGGCATGGGCGTCAAGTGCGGCGACACCGTCACCGTCACGGTGGAAGGCCCTGACGAGGATACCGCAGCTCCCGCGCTGGAGGCGTTCTTCAAAGAGCACCTGTAAGCGCCGCGGCTGAAACCGACGCAACACACAGCGGCTGCCCGCTGACTGACGCTGCCCCAGGGCACTCGGCCGCCGGCAGCCGCCTTTTTGCATTTGTCCCGCCCTGCTGCGGGGTGTGCAGAACGCAGAGAAGGAGAGATTGAGTATGATCACCATTCAGGGCAAGGGTGTATCTTCCGGCGTTGGGGTAGGACCGCTGTATTTCTATCACCGTGCCAAAACCAACATCACCCGCTACAAGGTCGAGGATGTGGACGCCGAGTGGAAACGCTTCAAGGACGCGCAGGCCACCGCCATCGAGCAGCTGGGTGAGCTGGCCGAGAAGGCCCGCGCCGAAGCCGGCGACGAGGCCGCCATGCTGTTTGAGACCCACCAGATGATGGCCGAGGACCTGGACTACGAGGAAGCCATCGAGGCCCAGATCAAGGAGGAGACCAACAACGCCGAGGCCGCCGTGACCGATGTGGCCGCCCAGTTTGCCGATATGTTCGCGGCCATGGACGACAGCTACATGCAGGCCCGCGCCGCCGACGTCAAGGACGTTTCCAGCCGTATTCTGGACATTTTGTGCGGCGTGGTGGCCGGCGGCATCGCCAGCGAGGTCCCGGTGCTGCTGGCGGCCGACGACCTGGCCCCGTCCGAGACGGTCCAGCTGGACAAGTCGAAAATTTTGGGCTTTATCACTGCCGGCGGTTCCGGCTCCAGCCATACCGCCATTCTGGCCCGCACCATGGGCATCCCCGCCATTGTGGGCGTGGGCGACGCGCTGAAGCCGGAGTATGAGGGCCGCCCCGTCATCATTGACGGCGGAACCGGCAATGTGGTCATCGACCCCGACGAGATGACCCGCGACCGCCTGCTGAAAAAGCGGGGGGAGGAGCTGCGCCTGCAGCGCCTGCTGGAATCCCTCAAGGGGCAGCCCAACATCACCAAGGACGGCAAAAGCATCCGCATCTACTGCAACATCGGCAGCCCGGATGACGTGCATGCCGTGCAGGTCAACGACGGCGGCGGCATCGGCCTGTTCCGCAGCGAGTTCCTTTATCTCAACTGCACCGATTATCCCACCGAGGACCAGCAGTTTGAGGCATACAAGCAGGTGCTTTCCGCCATGGAGGACAAGGAAGTCATCATCCGCACCTGCGACATCGGCGCCGACAAGCAGATCGACTATTTCGACCTGCCCAAGGAGGACAACCCCGCCATGGGCATGCGCGCGCTGCGCATCAGCCTGACCCGGCCCGACTTCTTCAAGACCCAGCTGCGCGCGCTGTACCGCGCTTCTGCATACGGCAAGCTGGGCATCATGTTCCCCATGGTCACCAGCGTCTGGGAGGTCCGCGAGGCCAAAAAGATGTGCGAGACCGTCAAGAACGAGCTGAAGAGCGAGGGCATCCCCTACAGCGAGAATGTCCAGCTGGGCATCATGATCGAGACCCCCGCCGCCGCCATCATGTCCGACCGGCTGGCCAAGGAAGTGGACTTCTTCAGCTGCGGCACCAACGACCTGACCCAGTACACGCTGGCCTGCGACCGCCAGAACAACGACCTGGGCCGCTTTTATGACCCGCACCACCCCGCGGTGCTGCGCCTGCTGAAGATGGTGGCCGACAACGCCCACAAAAACGGCATCTGGGTGGGCATCTGCGGCGAGCTGGGCGCCGACCTGACGCTGACCGAGACCTTCCTGGCCATCGGCATCGACGAGCTTTCGGTCAGCCCGCGCGCGGTGCTGCCGCTGCGCAACGCCGTCCGCATGACCGACACCCGCGAGTCCAGCGCCCGCATCCTGGAGTCGCTGAACAGCGAGTATCAGCACACCTGAAAAACACGACCCAAAGGCCCGGACGCACAGGCGTCCGGGCCTTTCTGCTGCCGATCCCTGCGAAACTTGCCATAAAAAAGCGGCGCAGGTGCAGGAAATTTGGCACAACGACAGTTGGAAAATCCCGGCATAGATGCTACAATAGTTCAGGAAATTGAATCAACAGCGGCGCATCCCGCGCCGGGAGGTATGGATATGAATTTGATCCGCAAACTGTACTGCCGCGCGTTCCAGCTGGTGTTCCGCATCGCGCTGCCGTTTCTGCCCTACCGGGAGCCAAAACTGCTGGAGGGCGTGCAGGGCGTGGCCGAGCTGCTGGCGCGGAAAAACGTCAGCCGGGTGCTGCTGGTCACCGACAAGGGCATCCGCAGCCACGGCCTGACCCGCCCGCTGGAGGACGCCCTGGCCGAAGCGGGCATTGGCGTGTCCGTCTTTGACGATACGGTGGCCAACCCCACCGTGGCCAACGTGGAAGCCGCCCGCCGGCTGTATCTGGATGCCGGCTGCCGGGCCATCATCGCCTTTGGCGGCGGGTCCAGCATGGACTGCGCCAAGGCCTGCGGCGCGCGCATCGCCCGGCCGAACAAGCCGCTGGCAAAAATGGAGGGTCTGCTGCACGTGATGCGGCCGCTGCCGCTGCTGATCGCGGTGCCCACCACCGCCGGCACCGGCAGCGAGACGACGCTGGCCGCCGTCATCACCGACGGCGAGAGCCACCACAAATATCCCATCAACGACTTTGCCCTGATCCCGCCCTATGCGCTGCTGGACCCGGAGGTCACCGTCGGCCTGCCGCCCCAGCTGACCGCCACCACCGGCATGGATGCCATGACCCACGCGGTGGAAGCCTACATCGGCGGCTCCACCACCAGGGGTACCCGCCAGGCCGCCGTGGAGGCGGTGCGGCTGATTTTGGAAAGCCTGCCGGTGGCCTATGCCAGCGGCGGCGACCGCACCGCCCGCGCCCACATGCTGCGGGCCGCCTACCTGGCCGGCACTGCTTTTACCAAGAGCTATGTGGGCTACGTCCATGCGGTGGCGCACTCTCTGGGCGGGCAGTACGGCATCGCCCACGGCCTGGCCAACGCGGTGCTGCTGCCGGAGGTGCTGGAAGCCTACGGCCCCGCCGCCCACAAGCGCCTGGGCCGCCTGGCCGTGGAGGTGGGTGTCGCAAGTGTGAACGATACCCCTGCCCAGGCCTCGGCCAAATTTATCGCAAAACTGCGCAAAATGAATGCGGATATGGGCATCCCCCGCACGCTGGAAGGCATCCGGGAGGAGGATCTGCCCGCGCTGGCCCGCCACGCCGACCACGAGGGCAACCCCCTCTACCCGGTGCCGGTGCTGATGGACGCCAACGAACTCCAGGCGCTGTACCGCCTGGCCATGCCAAAAACGGAGGAAAATACCAATGACGCAGCAACAGATCGCACAGGTGGTGCAAAAGCAGAGGGAATTCTTTTTGACGGGCAAAACGCTGCCGCGGGCGTTTCGCACCAAAGTGCTTGACGACCTGAAAGCCGCCATCCTGCGCCACGAGGCCGACATCGACGCAGCGCTGAAAGCCGACCTGGGCAAAAGCCGGATGGAAGGCTATATGTGCGAAACCGGCATGACGCTGGCGGAGCTTTCCTGGATGCGCCGCCACCTGGCCGGGCTGATGCGTGACAAAACCGTCTACACGCCGATCTCTCAGTTTGCGGCCCGCAGCTTCCAAAGCCCCGCCCCCTACGGCGTCACCCTGATCATGAGCCCCTGGAACTACCCGCTGATGCTGACGCTGGAGCCGCTGATCGACGCGCTGGCCGCCGGCAACACCGCGGTGGTCAAGCCCAGCGCCTACTCGCCCGCCACCAGCGAGGTGATCCGCACCATTCTGGCCGAGTGCTTCCCGCCGGAGTACGTCTTTGTGGTCACCGGCGGCCGGGCCGAGAACCAGGCCCTTTTGGAACAGAAATTCGACAAGATCTTTTTCACCGGCGGCAAGGCGGTGGGGCGCGAGGTGCTGCGCCATGCGGCCGAACACCTGACCCCGGTCACGCTGGAACTGGGCGGCAAAAGCCCCTGCATCGTGGACGCCACCGCCGACCTGAAGCTGGCGGCAAAGCGCATCGTGTTCGGCAAATACCTGAACTGCGGCCAGACCTGCGTGGCGCCGGATTACCTGTACTGCCAGACCTCCGTCCGGGACGAGCTGGTGGCCTGCATCCAAAACGAGATCACCGCCCAGTTCGGCGCCGAGCCGCTGCAAAACCCCGACTACGGCAAGATCGTCAACCGCAAGCACTTCGACCGCATCTGCGGCCTGATCGACCCGGCCAAGGTAGCCGCCGGCGGCCAGACCGACGCACAGGCGCTGCGCATCGCCCCCACCGTGATGACCGGCGTGACCTTCGACGACCCGGTGATGGGCGAGGAGATCTTTGGCCCCATCCTGCCGGTGCTGACCTGGGACACGCTGGACGAGGCCATTGCCAACATCGAGAGCCGCCCCCACCCGCTGGCGCTGTACTATTTCACCGCCAGCAAAGCCAACCGCAAACAGGTGCTGGACCGCTGCCACTTTGGCGGAGGCTGCATCAACGATACCATCATCCACCTGGCCACCAGCGGCATGCCCTTTGGCGGCGTGGGGGAGAGCGGCATGGGCGGCTACCACGGCAAGGCCGGCTTTGCCGAGTTCAGCCACATGCGCAGCATCGTGGACAAAAAGACCTGGCTGGACCTGCCCATGCGCTACCAGCCCTACACCGGCCTGAAAGAAAAAATGGTGCGGATGTTTTTGCGCTGACGGACACAGTTCAGACGAGTTTCCGTGTTATCTTGCAGGGGAAGGGGACAGGGGCATCGCCCGGAACTTCCCCTGTTTTTGCACAAAGGAGGCCTGTCTTTTATGAAGCGATATCCCGCTGCCCTCTGCGCCGCGGCGCTGGCTGCCCTGCTGGCGGGCTGCACCATCACCATCGGCCAGCCCGCCGCCAGCCCTGCGCCGGACCCTGCCCCCACGCCCGCGCCGTCGGTGACCGCGGCGCCAACGCCGGCCGCCGCCGCAACCCCGGAGCCGGAACCGGAACCGACCGCGGCTTTGCCCACGGCCGCCCCGGACGGGGAGGAGGCCGCCAGCCTGGACGCCTTTTTGACGCCGGAGCAGATCGACCTGTATGACCGGGCCGAGACCGCCAGCCGCCCCCTCAACGGCGACCCGTACACCGCCATCTATCAAAACGGCTGGAGCCCTGCCACGGACAGCGGCAGCGATGCGGAAAAGGACGGCTACGGGTACATACTGGTCACCGGCGAGGGCGCCACGGTGGAGGACTACCGGCAAAAACTGCTGGAGGTGTTCACGCAGGACTACCTGGATGCGCGGGGCTTCTCGCAGCGGTTTGTCATGTTTGACGGGCAGCTGGGCGTGATGAATGTGGGCGTCGGCGGCAACGGCGCCGAGATGACCGATGTGCCGGATACCTACCGGCTGGTCTCGGCGGATGAAACCGCCGTCGAGTTTGTCCGCATCGCCCACTTTGCCGTCATCCGCGAGGGCGAGAGCGCGGACGATTTCATGGTCCGGCGCCAGGACCATTACGACTATACGGTGGAACTGCCCATCCGCCTGGTCAACACCGCGGACGGCTGGCGGGTGGACGAGTTCAACCTGCCCGGCTATGATGGCTGGCGGTACGAAAAGCACCCTGCCGGGTGAGCCGCCGGCCGGAACGGACAGGAGGAAACCATGGAACTGAAACAGCTTGCGCCGGGCGTCTGGTACCGCCCCCACGAGCCGGAGCGGGACCGCCCCATGCTCTGCTACATCCGGGGCGGGCGGTATGCCCTGGCCGTCGATGCGGGGTACTCTCGGGCGCAGGTGCAGGATTTTTACCGCCTGCTGGGGGCGGCCGGCCTGCCGCTGCCCGATTTTACCGCCATCACCCACTGGCATTTTGACCACACGCTGGGCATGGCGCATATCCACGGAGCCAGCGTGGCGTCACAGGCCACCAACGCCCATCTGCGGGACTGGCAGGCGCGCGCCCGTCAGCCCGGCTGCGCCGAGGACCTGCGGCGGACAGACCGCTTTTTTGCTGCCGAATATCCGGCCGGCCCCATGCCGCAGATCGCGCAGGCGGACATCCTGTTCCGGGACCGGCTGACGCTGGCGCTGGGCGGGGTGACGGCGGAGCTGTTCCGCGTTGTGTCCCCCCACACCGAGGACAGCACCTGCGTTTACCTGCCGGAAAAGCGGCTGCTGTTTTTGGGCGACAGCGTCTGCGAGGATGTGTACAACGGCGGGTATCTGGACCGGCGCAGGCTGGCGGCGCTGGTGGAGACCATCCGCGGCATCGACTGCGACTGCTGCGTGCTGAGCCACGAGCCGCCGCTGCCCAAACGGCAGCTGCTGGCGGAATTGGAAGCGGAACTGGATTAAAAGCGCGGAAGGACCGGCGCGGCCGCTGCGGGGCTTTGCATTTTTGCGCCGCCCGCGCGCCGCGGCTCCGGCGCAGAGCGGCGAGCATCCCCCGCCGGGAGGCGTTTTCTGCCTCCCGGCGGGGGATGTTTTTTGCCGCAGAGGCGCTGCCGCGGCAAAACGGGAAAGAAAAAGCCGAAAAATCTGCCCGCCCCTATTGACAAACGCAGGGGAGCGGGGTATAGTAGAAACAAACATATGAACAACCGTTCATATGAATACCCCGAAAGGAGGCGTTCCCATGGCGGAAGCCACCAGCACCCCCCGCCCGGCGGAGGAGCCCCGGCAGGAAGGCGAGTTCCTGGCCGCGCAGCCCGATGTGGTGGAACGGCTGCGCGCCGACCTGCCCGACGACGAGGCCCTGTACGACCTGGCCGAGCTGTTCCGCGTCTTTGCCGATTCCACCCGCGTCAAGATCCTGTACGCGCTGTTCGAGAGCGAGTTGTGCGTGGGGGACATCGCCCAGCTGCTGAACCTGTCCCAAAGCTCGGTCAGCCACCAGCTGCGCATTTTGAAAAGCAGCAAGCTGGTCAAGTTCCGGCGGGAGGGCAAAGCCATCTTCTACTCGCTGGACGACGACCACGTGCGCAGCATCATCGCCCTGGGTATGGAGCACGTGGAGGAGTAAAGCCCCGGCCCGAACCGCATGGATTTCCGCCGGCGCCGCTGCGCCCGGCTGAAAGATAGAACATCACCGCGAAGGAGCGTATTCTCATGCAGAAAAAGTTCAACATCGAAGTCGACTGCGCCAACTGCGCCGCTAAGATCGAAAATGCCATCAGCAATATGGACGGCGTCAACAGCTGCACCGTCAGCTTTATGACCCAGAAGATGGTGCTGGACGCCGACGACGCCCGGTTTGACCAGGTGCTGAAAGCCGCCGTCAAGACCGCCAAAAAGGTCGAGCCGGATTTCGACATCGAGCTGTAACAAAGCCGGCCCGCACGGCGGGCAGGCAGGACGGGGCAGGGCGGCCGGGCCGCGCAGGCAGGGCCGCCTGTTCTTGTTTTGCGCCGTTTTGCCCGGCATCAGGAGGGAACTTCCATGACAAAGAAACAGAAAAAGACGCTGTACCGCATTATAGCTGCCGCGGTGCTGCTGGTGGCGGCGGCCGTTGTCTGCGAGCTGGCCGCCCTGCCCTGGTGGGCGCAGCTGGCGCTCCATCTGGCGCCCTATCTGGTCATCGGCTACGACGTGCTGCGCAAGGCGGTGCTGGGCATCGTCCACGGCGAGGTCTTTGACGAGAACTTCCTCATGGCCATCGCCACGGTGGGCGCCATGGCCGTGGGCGAGTACCGTGAGGGCGTGGCCGTCATGCTGTTCTACCAGGTGGGCGAGCTGTTCCAGAGCTACGCGGTGGGCAAAAGCCGCCGCAGCATCGCCGCGCTGATGGACATCCGCCCCGACAGCGCCAACCTGGAAAACCCGGACGGCAGCCTGCGCACCGTTTCGCCGGAGGAGGTGCCGGTGGGCGCGGCCATCGTGGTCCGCCCCGGCGAGCGCGTCCCGCTAGACGGCGTGGTGCTGGAGGGCAGTTCCAGCCTGAACACCAGCGCCCTTACCGGCGAGAGCGTGCCCCGCACCGTCCGCCCCGGCGACGAGGTCATCAGCGGCTGCGTCAACGCCGACGGCCTGCTGCGCATCCAGGTGCGCAAGCCCTACGGCGAGTCCACCGTGGCGAAGATCCTGGACCTGGTGGAAAATTCCAGCCTGAAAAAGGCCCGCGCCGAAAACTTTATCACCAAGTTTGCCCGCTACTACACCCCCGCCGTCTGCTTTGCGGCGCTGGCGCTGGCGGTGGTGCCGCCGCTGTTTGCGGGGCAGTGGTCGGTGTGGTTCACCCGTGCGCTGACCTTCCTGGTCATCAGCTGCCCCTGCGCGCTGGTCATCAGCATCCCGCTGACCTTCTTCGGCGGCATCGGCGGCGCGTCCCGGCAGGGCATTTTGATCAAGGGCGGCAACTATCTGGAGGCGCTGGCCCACACCCAGACCGCCGTGTTTGACAAGACCGGCACGCTGACCCGCGGCGTCTTTGCGGTGGAGCGGGTCGCCCCCGCCAACGGCCATACCGCGGACGAGGTGGTGGCGCTGGCCGCGCTGGTGGAAAGCTACTCCAGCCATCCCATCAGCAAAAGTTTGCGCGCCGCCTGCCGGCAGCTGCCCGACCCCGCCCGCGCCGCCGACGTGCAGGAGGTGGCCGGCCAGGGCGTCCGCGCGCTGGCGGACGGCAGGCCCGCCGGCGTGGGCAACGCCCGCCTGATGCAGGCGATGGGCGTGGACTTTGTGCCGGACGACGGCGTGGGCACCGTGGTGTATGTGGCCTGCGGCGGGCAGTTCTGGGGCTCGATCCTGATCGCCGACCAGCTCAAGCCCACCGCGGCCGGGGCCATTGCCGGCCTGAAGGCCCAGGGTGTGCGCACCGTCATGCTGACCGGCGACAGCGCCGCCGTGGCCGATAAAGTGGCCGCCGACCTGGGCATCGACGAGGTCCATGCCGGCCTGCTGCCCGCCGACAAGGTCAGCCGGGTGGAGCAGCTGCTGGCCGCCAAGCCCGCCAAGACCAGCCTGGCCTTTGTGGGCGACGGCATCAACGACGCGCCGGTTCTGATGCGCGCCGATGTGGGCATCGCCATGGGCGCGCTGGGCAGCGACGCCGCCATCGAGGCCGCCGACGTGGTGCTGATGGACGACGACCCCGCCAAGCTGTCCGCCGCCATGCGCCTGGCCCGCAAGTGCATGCGCATCGTCTACGAGAACATCATCTTTGCGCTGGGCATCAAGGCGGCGTTCCTGGTGTTGGGCGCGGTGGGCATCGCCACCATGTGGTGGGCGGTGTTCGCCGACGTGGGCGTGATGGTGCTGGCCGTCCTGAACGCCATGCGGATGCTGGCGGTGGAAAAAACAAAGTGACAAAGTGCAACCGCCGGGCAGATTGCCGGCGGTTTTGCTTTGGCGGGCGGATTGGACACGGGGGCCGGCATCGGCTATAATAGAGGCAAGAATCTAATCCACACCCGGAGGTCTGCCATGCCTGCTGCAAAAGAAAAGATCAGCGTTATCATGCCGGTGTACGACGCCAAAGACCTGCTGCCGCTGGCGGTGCGCAGCGTGCTGGCCCAGAACCACGACGATCTGGAGCTGCTGCTGGTGGAGGATGGCAGCCCCAACGGCTGCGGCGAACTGTGCGACCGGCTGGCCGCGCAGGACAGCCGGGTGCGGGTCATCCACAAGCCTAACGGCGGCGCGGCCAGCGCCCGCAACGCCGGGCTGGACGCCGCCACCGGGGACTACATCGGCTTTGTGGACTCCGACGATCTGGTGGAGCCGGACTTTTACGCCGTGCTGCTGGCCGCGCTGCAGGCGGGCGGCTGCGGCATGGCCGCCTGCACCGCCGACCGCATTGACGAAAACGGCAGCCCGCTGCCCGGCGGCGACGTGGATGTGCAGACCCCCGGCGTGCGGCCGTCGCTGGAACTGTTCCGCGACCTGTTCGCCCGCGGCAGCATCTATCCCATCGTCTGCTGGAACAAGCTGTTCGACGCCCGGCTGTGGCAGGGCCGCCGGTTCGACACCAGCTTCCGCTACGGCGACGACGGCAACGTCATGCATCTGATCTGCGACGGCCAGACCACCGCCTGCGTGGACCGGCCGCTGTACCACTACCGGCTGCGCACCGGCAGCATGACGGCGTCGGTGTTCCAGCCCCGGCGGCTGGACGATCTGCGGCTGTGGCATATGTGGTACCGGTATTTTCTGGACCGGCCCGGCTGCGCCGACCTGGCCCAGTGGTGCCTGGCCGACTACTGGCGCCGGTTTTACCTGCTGTATCTGCTGGCCCGGCAGGACGGCCCCCTTACCCCCGAAAACCGCGCCGCCTTTGACCAGTACCTGCCCCAGCTGCGCGGCCTGCTGGGGGACATTGCCGCCGACCCCCATGTGCCGAAACTGGAAAAGTTCCGCGCCCGGCTGTTTGCCGCCGCGCCCGGCCTTGCCTACACGCTGGCCAGGGCCTGGGGCCGGTTGGCCGGCGGAGAAAAAGGCGCCTGACGGCACCCGCACCGTGCAGCGCGGCGCCATACACAAAACCGGCAGCCGGCGGAAACTTCCGCCGGCCGCCGGTTTTTGTGCGCATTTTTTGTATGCCGGGCCTGCCGGCAGGAAAGTTACCGGCCCACGTTGCCGCTGTTCATGCCGGAAGCATCCTCCGCCAGCGGCAGCCAGTCGATCACCTGGCGGATCTGGCTGTCCCAGAAATCCCACTCGTGGCCGCCGGGGGCCTGGCGCCAGGTCAGGTCAAAGCCGTCGGCCTCCAGCTCCTGCTTCAGCTGCAGGTTCAGGGGCAGCAGGCTGTCCTGGTCGCCGCAGGCCAGGTAGAGTTTGGGCTTGCGGGGGCTGCCCTTCAGCCCGCGGGCCAGGGCGCTCAGGTCGTTGTCGCTGCCGGGGATGCCGCCGCGGGGGCCGAACAGTGCTTCCAGGTAGGCGGTGCGCTGGTTGAAGTTGGGCGCATCGTCCGAAAAAAAGTCCATCCGGGTCACGATATTCGCGGTGGAAAGCGCCGCGATATGGCTGAAGGTATCGGCGTATTTCAGGCCGTTGCGCAATGCGCCGTAGCCGCCCATGGACAGCCCGCCGATAAAGGTATCCTCCCACCGGCGGGACAAAGGGAACATCCGCCGGGTCATCTCCACCAGCTCGCAGCCGATAAAATGGCCGTACAGCTCGTGCGTGGCGGGCTGGTCCACGTAAAAGTGGTTGTCTCCGCTGGGCATCACCACCGCCAGGCCATGGGTCTCGGCCCAGCGTTTGACGCGGGTGCCGGTGACCCAGTCCTCGTAATTGCCCAGCAGCCCGTGCAGCAGGTACAGCGTGGGAAATTTGCGCTCCGGCCGGTAGGGGCTGCTCTCGCTTGCAAACTCGTCCACCGGAAGGATCACATTCAAAGCGACCTGATGCATCAGCGCCTGGGAGACATAATTGACTTGCAGCAATGCCATAACAAAACACCTCGCCCCGGCAGCCGCGCCGGGGCAAAACGCCTCCCGGCCGCGCTGCCGTATTTTGTATCTGTTCATACGATAGCACAAACCGGGCGGCGTTGCAAAGTTTTTTGCGCGGGGCAGGGGAGAACCCTGCCCCCTCTGTTATTTCCAGCGGCTTTTCAGGTACAGCCCCAACGCAGCGGCCAAGGCGATACCCGCGGTCAGGATAAGCGCCGGCATCCAGGTGTCGGCGATGCTCTGCCATACGGCGGACCAGTTCAACGGCTGCGGCATAAAAGCCACGCTCCTTTCCCGTCCGGGCCGCCCGGTCAGTCCTGCCGCCCGGCAGGGCGCTTTTCCCGCACCATGCGGCGGCAGCTCAGGCAGGTGGCGGCAAAGTAGCCGCCGTATACCAGCACAAACATCGCCGATGTGACGCCCGCACTGGCGGTGACCCGCAGGTGCATGAAATCCTCGACCAGCTGTATGCCCTGGCCCAGCAGAAAAGCCGCGTAGCACACGGCTACCGCCAGCGGCGCCGCAAAAAAGACCGCCGTCTGCCCCAAAACCGCCCGGTCGATCTGGTGCGGGGCGGCACCCAGCTTTTGCAAAAGGCCGTAGCGGGCAATATTGTCGCTGGTCTCGGTCAGCTGTTTCAGCGCCAGCAGCGCCGCGCACAGCAGCAAAAATACCAGCCCCACATAGCTGCACAAAAAGACCACCACCGCGCTGGAACCGTAGTAGGCGTCGTACATCATGGTTTTCTCGGTATAACGGTAGCCGTGACTCTCGTCCAGGCCGATGGGCAGCATCAGTGCCAGGACCTCGTCGGGGTCAGTGCCTTCGCGGTAGCATACCAGCAGGATGTTGGCGTCCTTTTCCAGCCGGGCGGCCACCGCGTCGGGCAGCACCAGCGTGCCCCGGTCGTTGTTGCCCACCTGGGTCATGAACCAGGTCTCGTTCAGCAGCGTGTCGCTGCCGCGGTGCAGCGTGACGCCCGCCACCGTCAGGGTGGGGTGGTCGGCCAGCGCCTGCCGCAGATAGCCCAGGGTGCCCTCGTAGTTGCAGTTGAGCAGGTACTGGTCGTCGGCCAGTGTCACCGCCGGCTTGCCCTGCATGGCCAATGCCCGGTTGAAGTCGGACAGGGACACCGCCGCCACCGGAACGTCCGGCAGGTCCTGATCCATCCGCCACAGCGCCAGCTCCTGCCCCGCCAGCAGCTGGCCGTAGGTCAGGTCGGCGTTGTACATGGAGACCTGCGCCATCGACTGGGCGTACTGCGCCAGGTCCACGCCCTGGTTGCGCAGGTAGGCGGCAATGTCGGTGTCGCCGTCTTGGTCCACGTCGGACAGCACGTTCAGGTCATAGGGGACGGCGGCCTGCGCAGCGCGGTTCATGGCAAGGGCGGTGCCTGCGCCCAGCCCCACCGCCACAATGGTGACGGTCAGTATGCCGCACACCGCTGCCATCACCAGGAAATTGGTGCGCAGGCGGCTGTCCAGCTGGCGCACCACAAAGGCGGTCAGGCCTTTCAGGTAACGTCGGCGGTCGGCCTGCGCCAGCCGCACCCCCACCGCCGACGCCGAGTAAAACAGCAGCACGGTGCCCACGGCCAGCGCGCCGGCCCCCAGCTGCACCCAGGATTCGCCCCGCACGGGCAGGATGCCGTGGCGGTGAAAGACCGCCGCCGCGGCGCCGATCAGCGCCAGCGCGGCCGCAAACAGCAGCACGGGCGCCGGCCCGGCGGCGGGCAGCGTTTCGTTTTTGCGGCGGGCGGTCAGCAGGTCGATCAGCTTTACGCCGGACACGGTAAGGACGTTGAACACCCCCACCAGCACAAAAATGACCGCAAAGCACAGCACCGTCAGCCGCAGCGCTGGGGCCGACAGCACAAAGCGGAAGCCCGACACCTCCACCGCAAACAGCCGCATCGAGACAAGCGAAAGCCCCTGCGACAGCACCACCCCCGCCAGCAGCCCGCTGCCCAAAGCCAGCAGGCCCACCAGCAGCGTTTCGCCGGCAAACAGGCGGGAGATGCGCCCCTTGCGCATGCCGGCCAGCAGGTAGATGCCCAGCTCCTTTTTGCGGCGCTTTAAGATGAACTGGTTGGCGTACACCACCAAAAAGGCCAGCACCACCGCAATGACCACCGACAAGGCCGACAGCAGCGTGCCCAGCTGCTGGTACAGCAGGGCGCGGGTGGCGCTCATGTCCGCAAAGGCGGACTGGCTGGCGATGGAGTTGAAGGCGTAGAACATGCCCACCGCCAGCGTCAGCGTCAGGTAATAGACCAGGTAATCCCGGATGTTTCTGCGCACATTGCGGAAGATCAGCTTACAGGTCGTCATCCTGCTCACCTCCCAGCACCGAGACCACGTCCAGGATCCGGCCGAAAAAGTCCCGGCGGCTTTCCCCGCCGCGGACCAGCTCGTTGAAAATGCGGCCGTCCTTGATGAACAGGATGCGCCGGCAGTAGCTGGCTGAGAACGCGTCGTGGGTGACCATCAATATGGTAGTTCCCAGGCGGCTGTTCAGCTGGCCCAGCAATTTCAGCAGCATGCGGGAGGAATGGGAGTCCAGCGCGCCGGTGGGCTCGTCGGCCAGCACCAGCGCCGGGGCGGTGACCACCGCCCGCGCCGCGGCCACCCGCTGCTGCTGCCCGCCGGACATCTGGTAGGGGTACTTGTCCAGCACGCCGGCGATGTCCAGCGCGGCGGCGGTCTGCGCCACCCGGCGCTCGATCTCGGCCGGGCGCACGCCCGACACCGACAGTGTCAGCGCGATGTTCTCGCGGGCGGTCAGCGTGTCCAACAGGTTGAAATCCTGAAAGATAAAGCCCAGCTTGCGGCCGCGGAAGGCGGCCAGCTCGCCGCCGTGCAAAGCGGTCACGTCCCGGCCCTCCACCAGGATATGGCCGCTGGTGACGGTGTCGATGGTGGAGATGCAGTTGAGCAGCGTGGTCTTGCCGGAACCGGACGCCCCCATAATGCCCAAAAACTCGCCCCGCTCCACCGCGAAGGAGATGTGGTCGATGGCTTTGGTCACGCTGCCGCGGCTGCCGTAATATTTCTGGATGTCCTGCACCTGCAAAATGGGTGCGGCGTTGGTTGGGTCTGTCATGGTCGTGCTCCTTTCCGCAAGGGGAAGAAGGCGCCGCGCGCCGGCCCCCTTGCAGCTATACTCTACCACAGCGGCCCCGCCCCTGCCATGCGTTTGCCTTACGCCTGCATTACGGTTTTGTAAGGTTTGCCGCGGCGGATGCAAAAAGTCGGCAGGCGTTCTGCCTGCCGACGCAGATGGTCGAAAAAGTTGAACTCCGTCGCCGTCGGCGGTCGATCTATGGCCCAAGAGCCGGGCCTGCGGCCCGGTTGGCCTCCGACACGCCGCCGGGATGCCAAAGAACCGATCAGTCCGCCGGGATGTGGCTCTCGGCGGGGAAGGTCAGCGTCAGGGCGGTGCCGCGGCCGGGGGCGCTCTCGGCGGCGATGCCCAGGTTCATCTGGCTGCACAGCCGCCGGCACAGGTACAGCCCGATGCCGGTGGCCCTGGGATAGAGCCGGCCGTTTTGCCCGGTAAAGCCCTTGTCGAACACCCGCGCCAGGTCGGCGGGCGGGATGCCGATGCCGTTGTCGGCAATGGTCAGGGTGACGGCGTTCTCCCGCCGCGCACCGGTAAAGCGCAGTTCCAGCGGGCCGCTGCGGTACTTGACCGCGTTGGACAGGATCTGCCCCAGCACAAAGCCGCAGCTTTTTGCGTCAGCGGTCACCGGCAGGTCCAGGTTTTCCAGCACCGGGCGGCCGCCGGCCTGGATCAGCGGCCGGGACCAGCGTTTCAGCGCGTCGGCCACCAGGGCGCGCAGGGTGGTGCGCTCCACCCGGAAGTCCTTCTCGGCGTCGCCGCTGCGGGCGTAGTACAATACCTGCTCCACCAGCAGCTCGATGCGGCGCAGCTCGTCGTCCATGCGCAGCACGGCGGGGGTCTTGTCGTTCTCGGCGATCAGCCGCGCCGAGGTGATGGGCGTCTTGATCTCATGCACCCAGCCGTCCAGATATTCGCGGTAGTCCAGCGCCCGGCGCTCGGCTTCGGCCAGGCGGTCGTTCTGGTACTTGTTGCAGCGGCGCAGCACCCCGCACAGAAGCCGCCCGTCCAGAAAGTCCGGCTCGTCGGTGATCTCTCCCAGCAGCGTTTTCTGGTCCAGCGCGTCCAGCCGGGCCAGCAGCCGGCCGTACCAGGCCCGCCGCCGGGCGTAGTCCCAGCCCAGCGCCGCGGCCGCGGCCAGCGCCACGATGCCCGCCGCAAAGGCGATGAACACCCCCGGCGTGCCGATCAGCCACAGCAGCCCCGCCAGCAGCAGCTCGGCTGCGGCCAGGCAGCCGACCGCCGCGATGTGGTCGGCCAGATAGTCCCGCAGCCTCATACCTGATACCCCATGCCCCGGCGGGTCTTGAGATAGTCCGGCAGGCCGATCTCGGCCAGCTTGCGGCGCAGCCGGGCAATGTTCACGTTCAGCGTGTTCTCGTCAATAAAAGCCTCGCTCTGCCACAGCTCGTCAATCAGCGCCTCCCGCGGCAGGATCTGCCCCTTGTTCTGCATCAGCAGCCGCAGGATGCCAAACTCGTTTTTGGTCAGCTGCTGCGTTTTGCCGCCGCAGTGCATCTCGGCCCTGGCCAGGTCCAGCACCAGGCCGCCATGCTCCAGCACCGCGGGGGCAGCGGGCGCAGCGCCGGCGCGGGCCAGCAGCCGCTGGATGCGCGCCAAAAGCACCTGGGGGTTGTAGGGCTTGGCCACAAAATCGTCGGCGCCCAGGTTCAGGCTCATCAGCTCGTCAAAGTCGGTGCTGCGGCTGGTCAAAACCAGGATGGGCACATCCGACTGCCGCCGGATCTGCCGGCAGACCTGGAAGCCGTCCTGCACCGGCAGGTTGATGTCCAAAAGCACCAGCCCCGCGCCGGAGGCCAGCGCCTGGTCGGCAATGCGGGCAAAGTCGCCGCCCGCCTCGCAGTCGTAGCCGTATTTCTGCAAAAGGCGGGCCAGCTCGGTGCGGATGGCCGGCTCATCCTCGATAAGAAAGATCTTCACGGTGGGGCGCTCTCCCTTCCGGCCGGGCGCAGAAAGCGGAGTAAGCATAAGGAAGCTTTGGTTTTGCTGCTCGCGCAGCAAAACTGCGAAGCACCGGAAAATCGCAAAACGGGTTGGTGGCAAGGCGCCGGAACGCCGGCGTCCTTTGTAGACGCCAAGCGACGGCAACGCAGCCAACGGCCTGTTTTTGATAGATTTTGCGGCAATGCTTCCTTGTGCGCACTCTGCAAAAGGCCGCCCGGCCTGTGCTGCTTTTACGATAGCACAAACCGGGCGGCGGTGTAAAGCGGAGGATGCGCAAGGGAGCTTTGGCCTTTGTAGAGCTACAATACATATTGGACAGAAGAGCAAGTAAAAGCAAATAAAAAAG
>ERZ1643246.1206-NODE-1206-length-28822-cov-6.592033_pt1 | contig 28822 bp, 27 predicted proteins | sample MGYA00579265_ERZ1643246 | MGnify/ENA primary metagenome ERZ1643246 (study PRJEB29033, sample SAMEA4952261) | chicken gut metagenome | biome: Broiler Chicken; feature: Gastrointestinal Tract; material: Caecum | place: Ireland | collected 2018 | study: Broiler...
AGGGCGTCCAGCCACACATAGGTCACATGCTTCGGGTCAAAGTCCACCGGGATTCCCCACTTAAAGGATGTCCTGGACACGCACAGATCCTGAAGCCCCGGAAGGAGGAAGTTATTCATCATCTCGTTCTTCCTGGAAACCGGCTGGATGAACTCCGGATGCTCATTGATATACTCGATCAGCCTGTCTGCATACTTGCTCATCTTGAAGAAATATGCCTCTTCCTTCGCAGGCTGTACCTCACGCCCGCAGTCCGGGCACTTGCCGTCCACGAGCTGGGACTCTGTGAAAAAGGACTCGCACGGCGTGCAGTACATGCCTTCATAATATCCTTTATAAATATCGCCCTGCTCATAGAGCTTCTTAAAGATCTTCTGCACCTGCTTCTCATGGTCTGCATCCGTCGTGCGGATAAATTTGTCATAGGAAGTATCCATCAGATCCCAGATCCTCTTGATCTCAGCGGATACATTGTCCACGAACTCCTTCGGAGTGATCCCGGCTTCCTCTGCCTTGAGCTCAATCTTCTGTCCGTGCTCGTCCGTCCCTGTCTGGAAGAATACATCGTATCCCTGGCTCCTCTTGTAGCGCGCGATCGCGTCCGCGAGCACGATCTCATAGGTATTTCCGATGTGCGGCTTGCCTGATGTGTAGGCAATCGCTGTTGTAATGTAGTATTTCTGTTTGTCTGACATATAGCGTCTCCTCTCTTTCCTTATTACTTCCGGCTTACAATGGCGAAAAAAATCCCGCCTCCTTAACCTGTAAGAAGACGGGTTTTTACCGTGTTACCACTTCTCTTCGCCTCCCCCTCACGGAAGAGACCTCACCGGGTGCCCGCGCGAAGCCTGTCTGCCACGTGCATCCTCCGCTGTAAAGGGCGGACCCTTCGCAGCCTTACCGCGGATACCCGATAAACAGCCGTGTCCTCTGGCTGTCTCTGACTGTATATCCGCAGTTCGGTGCGCTGCTCAGAAGCCATGTTCATCTGTGTTCGACCTGTCCCTCTCAGCATCAGGATACTGCCTCAGTGCCCGGCCGGCTGATATACCGGCAGGCCGTGCCTGTGCGCTGTACCCCTCCGGGAATTCTCTGTAAGATCTCCGGCAGACTACTCTCTTCGTCATTGCGTTTGAAATATTGGACGATCTTTTTGATCTGTAAGAAAGGGTAGCATATGGGGAGGGGAATGTCAAGGACGAGGTGACGTCAGTACCTTTGAAACTCCTGCTTTTTTTACATTATACTTTTGAAAATAATATTCCCAGTCCGAATTTCTTCCTTTTACAAACTTTTTAATATGTTCAAGAGGACCTATACATATATCCACAATATATAACTCTATTTTTATATCAATTCCCTTTTTCTCACATGCGTTAAACAATATGGAAACAGTATCCACAAGATGTGGCAAACCTGCAATCCCTGTGATCAGCACCTTAACAGCGTTTTTTCCTTCTGCATATTTGCTGAAATAGAACTCCAGCCATGACCTGTGGCTCTCCATAAGCCCTCAACTGCCGGCTGGCTGAAAGCCCTTCTGCATTCTCTGAAGAAGGTTCATGACCTCCCCGCCTTTTTCGATCCTCACAATATATGGGCTGACAGAAATCACTCCTGCATGGTCCGACAGCCTGACAATTTCCGCCACTGACCTTGATTTATGATATTCGCACAAAAAAACCGTATTCCTCTGCTTTTTACAGCTCAACGACGTCTTCTTTAATATATCCATGTAAGACTCGCCTATTTTATATTTGGAAAGCACTTTATTCGCAACAAGCGTCTGCTTTAATTTTGTTTTAGATATATAATTTATTGCTTCTTTCAGTCCTTCCTCGACCGTATGATCCGGGCTGCACACAGATACAATTTCCAGTCCCATACTGTTCCAATACTTAGTCAGGGCGTCATTTTGATTCGAAACTGTCAATGAGAGCATAGGCGGTTTATACCCCTCCATGTGCTTATCAACAAAGCGCAGTATCGAATGAAGGTTTGGATCAGTATGTCCAAACCCCAGAAACAATGCCGGAAATGCCGCCAGTACATCTTTTGTCAGAGAAGTCTTTACCGGAAATTTCGTATTCAGGTCCTCATAATCTGTTCTGGAAAACACCCAGGTCGAAGAATGATTTCTGTATCCATGGAGATAGATGATACTGGGCTTGTCCGCTTCGAGCCGGGACACGTCTGTATCGAATATGATCCTGTTTGCATTTACAAAAGTTTTATCCAGCAATGTATCAAGATTATTCGTAGTTATAATATATTTAACAAACGGCATCTGCGACAAAACTTTGTGCACTGCGCCAGGAACAATCTTATCATCATCCATCGAATGAAGAAGGATATTCTCGTATTCACTTTTCCCGTAAAACTCTTTGTACAGATCAAAGATAAAGAGATCGTCGAAGTATGGAATATTCATTTTCTTTTTTAGCAATTGGATAATATCCTGCCAAAGAGGAATAATCCCTGCTGCTGAGTCGTTTGTCTCTTTTATGACTGCATTCTTAGACATCCCCGCACCAATGACTAATACAATTTCTCTTCCATGCGCCCGCTCTAACCAGTGATCAATTGTTTTTTTCGCTTTTTCATCCATTTCTCATCTGTATGGTGATAATTGCTGGACACCATATCCTCCTTCATCGGTATTTTTATTATATATGTAAACGATATACCCACATATAATCCTCAAACTCCCTCTCTGTATACGTATGTACTTTCTTGAAGCAATAATTTTCAAACTGCTCCAGCTTACCCCCCTTCCTCTGTCCCTGTCAGATGCTCTCTGCCGCCTATATGCCAAAGTATCACAAGCAAAAGCGTCTCATCTTTATCTATATGCAGTTTGCTCAGATTCAGCAGCTGCTGCCAGAGCACAATAAACGCCATTGCTTTCAGCAGCCAGCCGGGTTCTTTTAAATCCGAAGAAGTCCTGTATCATCGACATGCAAATCGAACAAATGCAGTACTGTTAAATCCTCCATGTTTATCCCGCGTTAACATTCCTCTTTTTCTCTTTTATAAATCAGTGAGTAGTCCAATCCCTCCACCGCTGATCCTTCTCGCTCATTACAAGCTTTGTCCCGTCTTCCATCTCATATCCTTCCACCGATGCTGTTCCGTTGTACTCTCCGACAACTCCCGGCCACTTCACACCGATCTTTGGATCATTCCATGCCAGTCCTCCTTCATCTCCCGGATGGTAGAAATCTGTACACTTATAGCAGAACTCCGCGACATCACTTAATACAAGGAAACCATGAGCAAAGCCTTCCGGAATATACAACTGCTTCTTATTTTCTTCTGACAATTCGATTCCAAACCACTTTCTGTAGGTCGTGCTGCCCTCTCTCAGATCAACTGCAACATCGAACACTTTCCCTCGTATAACGCGCACCAGCTTTCCCTGTGGGAACTGTTTTTGAAAATGCAGTCCGCGGAGTACGCCTTTCGTAGAACAGGACTGGTTATCCTGGACAAACGTCATCGTAAGTCCGGCTTCCTCCATATCTTTCTGATTATATGTTTCCATAAAATAGCCGCGGGTATCCCCATGAACTGTCGGTGTAATAACACACAGACCTTCAATTCCACCCGCGTTCTTCTCTACTGTAATCTGACCCATTTCTCATCCTCCCTAAACTTCTCATCGAACATCTGAATTATGAAAACTCCATAATCATAATTACAATGGTTTATAATCCGATTTCCTTCAGATATCTTGCAAGTGCATCCTGCCATGTTGGCAGCGGAGCAAATCCGTTTTCAGCAAGCTTACTTTTATCCAACCGACTGTTAAATGGCCGCGCCGCTTTGGACAGCCCGTACTCTTCAGTTGTAACCGGAACAACTGTCAAATGATTTTTATCATATTCCGGATGCTTCAGCTCAGCTGCCTGTCGGAAAATCTCTACTGCGAAATCATACCAGCTTATATAACCGCCTTCATTGGTAGCGTGATAATAGCCGTACTTCTCAGTCTCAATCATATCGACCAGAAGACGCGCCAGATCGTATGTATAGGTGGGCGTACCAATCTGATCATTTACGACCGTAAGCCTGTCATGAGTCTTGCCGAGGTTAAGCATCGTCCGGATAAAATTCCCCCCGTTTTTTCCAAACACCCATGCAATCCGGACAATAAAATATTTGTCCAGAAGTTCTGATACTGCCAGCTCGCCCTCCAGCTTTGTTTTGCCATATACGTTCAGCGGGCTGTAATTTCGGCAGTCTGGCTGCCAGGGTTCAGTACCAGTCCCGTCAAACACATAATCTGTACTGAGATAAACCATCTTGCAGCCCAATTCTCGACAAACCTCAGCAATATTTCTTGTCCCGTCCGCATTCACCAAATGAACTGTCTCCTGCTTGTCCTCATCCTCGGCAAGATCTACCGCTGTCCACGCCGCACAATGAATCACCACGTCAGGGTTTACCGATCTCAATACATTGCCAACTGAATCTGCATCCGTAATATCCATCTGCATATATGGCATACTTTCTGCTGCTGTTCCGTCGCAAAGTCCACTGTAAACTTCCTTAATATCAGAACCGATTCCTTCGTAGCCACGACCAGCAAGCTCATTCATAACATCATGTCCAAGCTGCCCCGCAACTCCCGTAACAAATACTTTCATTCTGTACTCCTCCTACCGGTTTCCATACATCTTTTCGTAATAATTCTGATACTCTCCTGAAATGATAGTCTCCCACCACTCTCTGTTATCAAGATACCACTGAATGGTCTTTTTGATTCCATCCTCGAACTTTGTTTCCGGGAGCCATCCCAGCTCATTATGAATCTTCGTCGGATCGATAGCATAGCGCATATCGTGGCCCTTCCGGTCTGCTACATAGGTGATCAGGCTCTCCGGTTTTCCCAGTTCCCTGCAAATGATTTTGACGATATCGATATTCCGCATTTCATTGTGGCCGCCCACATTATAGACTTCACCGACACGTCCTTTATGAATGATCAGGTCAATCGCTCTGCAGTGGTCCTCTACATAGAGCCAGTCACGAACATTTTCACCCTTTCCATAAACTGGAAGAGGCTTGTCGTTCAGTGCATTAGCAATCATCAGGGGGATCAGCTTCTCCGGGAAATGATATGGTCCGTAATTATTAGAGCATCTGCTGATTGTCACCGGGAGTCCATAAGTTCTGTGATATGCAAGAACCAGAAGATCTGCTGCAGCTTTCGACGAGCTATAAGGGCTACTCGTGTGAATCGGTGTCTCCTCTGTAAAGAAAAGGTCCGGTCTGTCAAGCGGGAGATCACCGTAGACCTCATCTGTAGACACCTGATGGTATCGCTGTATGCCATATTTCCGGCAGGCGTCCATAAGTACAGACGTACCGATGATGTTTGTCTCAAGGAAAATCTGCGGATTATCGATAGACCGGTCCACGTGGCTCTCTGCAGCAAAATTCACCACCATGTCCGGCTTTTCTTCCTCGAAAAGCCGGTAAACCGCCTCTCTATCCGTGATGCTTTCTTTTACAAAACGGAAATTCGGTTTATCCATAATCGGGGCTAATGTGGAAAGATTTCCCGCATAAGTCAGACAGTCCAGACAAATTATCCGGTAATCCGGATGCTTGTCCATCATATAAAAAATAAAATTCGATCCGATAAATCCGGCCCCGCCGGTGATGATTATATTCATATTAAGTCTTACCTTTCTTTTAGTTTTTAATTATAAACAACTTCTCCCGCTTCCCACATATGCTCAAATTCAAGTTTGTATTCTTGAAATAGCCAGCCTTCTTTATCCAACTTTATTGTATTTGTCGATTTACTACTTTTCCCATAAAAGTATGGTCCGACATACATAACATTATCTACTCTGTAAATCATATAACTTAATGGTGCATCGATTAATCTTATTTCAATATCAGGGCTCGCTTCGAATCCTGTTTGTATAACATTTAAACTCTTCTTATAAGTTCCAAATTCTTTTCCATCCTCATTTTCTTCTCTCCACTTTGAAAATTCAGAATCAGGATTAACTAACAAAATTCTGACTTTAAAATTGGAATTCTTTTTTGCTTTGTCCACTAATATATCCTTATAGCTCTGAAAAAAACCCCTCAAAGAATATCCCATTACATCTATAGATTCTTTAGAACTATTAATCAGTTCATCATACTCATCCAGATCACGCTTTTTATAGACATCCTCAATCCCGGCTTGAAGGATAACTCTGTCTAGATTTTGATATATTTTATCCTTATTTATATTTTTAAAGAGATCAAGTACTGCTGTAATTCCTCCCGCAATTAAAGAAGTACCAACAGAAACCAAAATTGTATTTTTAATTTGATTCTGGTCAACATCAATTCCCCATAAAACTAATACAAATCCAAAAATAAATACTATTGCCGTCGTACCCACATAAACTTTTTTCTTTTTCAATATATAATTAATAATATTCATATTTTTACCTCGGATATTTACTTTTATCAAGAAATGAATTAGATATATCGGATAAATATCTACGGAATTCTGCATCCGGATGAAGTGTTGCATCCGGAAAATTCCATACAATTTGGGACCATTCGTTTAGATTAGTTGGGGGAGTAAACCCTTCTTCTCTTGCAAGTTTATAAAGTGGTGTTCCCGGATAAGGTGTATAAATATTTACAAACGGGCTCTCCATATGTGGATTATCACAATGTAATTTATCAATCAACTCTAAAGTCTGCTCTATTTCGTTCCTGGTCTCCGTAGGAAATCCTATAATAAAATTATAACGAACTAAAATATTATATTTTGCCAATTCTTTATTCACCTGTACAACTTCCTCAACTTTTAGTCCCTTATTAATTAACTCGAGTATTCTGTTACTTCCGGATTCAATTCCAAACTGCAAAACATGGCATTGTGATCCCTCTAATAAATTCATAAACCGCTCGTCATAAATAATTTTTTTAAAATAATCTATTCGGCTATTTGCTTTCCAGCCAATATTATATTTTTTAAGTCTGGTTAATATTTCTACTACTCGTTTTTTCTTTAAAAAAAAGTTATCCTCTTGAAAAATCACGCCATCAATTTTATATTTTAAATATAATTGTTCTATATTTTTAATAACTAAATCTATATCAACTACACGATATGTATGTCCCAATATAGAATTATGGCAAAATGCGCATTTGTGCGGACATCCTCTGCTTGTTTCCAAAGGGAAAGCTTTTTTAAATCCATCCCTTTCCACAAAATATCGGGAGGCAATCTGTTCACTGTCAAAATCAATAACGCTTTGATTTAAATTATTTAAACAATGTACTTCATAATCAAAATCTGTTTTTATATTCCCCCTATCAAGGTCTTGAAGCAATTCTAAAAATGCCTCTTCTCCGTCTCCCCTTATAATATAATCTGCATATTTTTCACAAGAGACACTTTTCGGACAAATAGTCGGATGCACACCACCCCATACAATAGGTATTCTTCCATGAAATTTTTTTGCTAGTCTGATTGCAGAGTTTATCTGTTGACCAGTCATAACTGAAAGCCCGAGACATAACACCTCATTTTGTCCTAAAATGTCAGTGATTGCTTTATCTGCATCTTCCAAGCGCTCATCCACGATAAAAATTCTATATTCTTTTTTGCAATAGCTCTTTATTTTGTATATTCCAATCGGAAATTGAACCTGCCAGTCTATCTTTGGAAAACATATTATAGCTGACTTCATGATTATTTCGCTTCCTTTTTTTTAAAGTATCTACTAATATCCTATTTAAGAATCTATTAAAATCATCCCGGACTTCTGCCAACGGTTTATTATTATTATAGATATAATCATATTTATAGTTTTCAACGTTATCATCTGAAGCGTTCCCCCAATTTTGTGAAACGCTCTTCCGCTTAATTAAAAGAGTAGCACATGGAAGTTTCACATATCGTTTAAATTTCTCTATTTCTTTACCTTCCCTGATATGCACAAAAAGTATTTCTGAGTCAGTATATAAAAACTTTTCATACTCTTTTATCAAATATTTATATGGCAAATCATTATAGTCCACGAACGTCCGTTTCAAATCTGCAAGGAACTTTCGAGAACGGGCATCCTTTTCGCCATGCCATCCATATTGTTCAGCTATCTTCTTAATGGGTGTTATAGCCGAGATATTAGTCACTTTATACATAGAGCTTGCAAAGTCACACAAAGTGTCTTTACCCACGCCACCATTTCCATTAATAATAATCACTACTTTTCTCATTATTTTTCATCCTTCGCTCTATAATAAATCGGGTATGATAAATAAGTAAAGCCACCGATAGCTTCAAAATCATACAATGTGCTTATACCAACACTTTTCAACGTTTCTTTTACATTCTCATCACTTTTCCAAAAAGACAATTCGGAACGATTCACTATTTCAACCGCTATCTTTTCAATATCAGCCATTGCCGCTGCTAATACTACATGATGTCCTTTCAAAATATAGTAATTATTATCAAAAGGAAAGACCAGCGGCTTAGCAACACTATCTTGGTTTTCTTTAAACTTTCTGACATAAAACTGCAAATGCTCATTTCTGATAGATACAAAACCCTCTGTGGGATATAACTCTCGAGGTGAAATCAGAATTTCATTTTTATTCATCTTGCTTTGCCTCCTTATTAATATGCTAAAAATTCATTAAAAATTTTTATAGCAAACCTATCTGTCATACCTGCCAAATAGTCAAGAATCGCCTGCACATACACTTCTTTATTTTCCAATCTTCCATATATTTTGTTGTTTTCACATTTTAGCGCCAATTCTTTAAGACTATTTTCTTTTTCAGGGACGATATCCGTGTTACAATAACGTGCAAGCCATTTCGAAAAAGAAATAACCAATGTCAAAGATTCTTTCTCTAATCCGTGCAGTTTTTCCCATGTAAACTCCCCTGCGTATGCGCTCAGCAATTTATTAAATATATTCTTAATTACAATTCTTGAATAATCTTTAAATGCACTCAAGCGCTCATGTCCATAAATATATTTATAGTTAAAATCTTTAATTTCATTAAGTTGATTATAATACTTCTCACTTAAACAAATCCCTTTTTCCGGCGAACTATTTTCACAGATATCTATAATCAAATTATGCATAATAACTGTTGTATTAACTGCGTCCTCATCATTCGCACGCGCCATAATTTTCAACTTATTTCTTACATCCTCATCTAAAAATCCCAGACAGAGTGCATCTTCGATATCCCTGCCAACATATGCGATTTTATCGGATATTTTTACAACACATCCTTCCCATGTAAACGGCTGATAGTCCCCCGGTTTTTTAAATTCATATAAATCAATAAAATCTGTTCTCGGCTTTAATCCGTTCTGATCAATTTCTCCACAATGTGAAATTATCCCGTCTCGTACAGCGTAAGTCAAATTCAAATTATTATATATTTTATAATTATTTTCCAAAAGTTCAATATCATCGACAAATCTCAACCCGTTCTTTTCATGCCAGAACCTGTGATCTTCACCCAAATATTCTATATAAAGTTCATTAATAATTTCTTCCCCATGATGTCCGAAAGGGGCATGTCCTATATCATGACCAATCGCTATCGCTTTCGTTAATTCTGTATTAAGGCCTAAATACTGCGCTATCGTACTACTTACAGATTCCACATGAGCCACATGTTCCATACGGGTACAAATATGATCATTATCAATATTGAAAAACACCTGTGTTTTATGCTTCAATCTTCGGTATGCCAGAGAATGCAATATTCTGGTATAATCTCTCGCAAAAATAGATCTTACTTCATCTGGTCTCGAGTATAACTCATTTGGTCTTCGTGTTAGAAGATCCCATTTTTCACACTTTTCCGTTGCAGCTACCTTTTTGAACTTTCCTTCTTTTCCCACTTTGAGTGCCTCCTTCGTTAGAAATCAAGCACCTGTCCCACACTATTTCATTCATTGTATCACATTTATAGAAAAATAGAACAGCCTAATATAACCCGTCCATATATTTTCCGTCCAGAACATCTTTCAGATACTGTCCATACTGATTCTTTTTCAGTACTTCATAGACTTTCATAACTTCTTCTTTTGAAATCCAGCCGTTCAGATATGCAATCTCCTCCAGACAGCCGATCTTACGGTGCTGATGAGATTCCATTGTCTTAACAAAATTCGTTGCATCCACAAGACTCTCATGTGTCCCCGTATCAAGCCACGTAAATCCCTGTCCGAGAAGTTCTACATTCAGATCTCCCTGCTCCAGATAAATACGGTTCAGATCTGTAATCTCCAGTTCTCCTCTGGCGCTGGGCTTAAGTTCTTTTGCATAATTCACTACCCTGTTATCATAAAAATACAATCCGGTAACACAGTAATTACTCTTAGGAACCTGCGGCTTCTCTTCAATAGAAACCGCTTTTCCTTCTTCGTTAAACTCTACAATGCCAAAACGCTCCGGATCATCCACATAATACCCGAATACCGTAGCCCCTGCTCCGGATTCTGCGTTGTTGACCGCAGCCTTCAACCGTTTCTTCAGACCATGTCCGGCAAAGATATTATCACCAAGAATCATGGCGACAGAACTATCACCAATAAACTCTTCTCCTATAATAAACGCCTGCGCCAGTCCATCCGGACTAGGCTGGACCGCATATGTAAGGTGAATTCCAAACTGATGACCGTCGCCGAACAGTTCTTCAAAACGCGGTGTATCCTGCGGCGTAGAAATGATCAATATGTCACGAATACCGGCGTTCATAAGAACTGACATCGGATAGTAAATCATCGGTTTGTCATAAACCGGCAGTAATTGTTTTGACGTTACCATTGTAAGAGGATACAGACGGGTGCCTGAACCTCCGGCTAAAATGATTCCTTTCATGATCTTCTCCCTATATTCATTGAATCTACCTATAGCTTTATCTCCCATTAAAAAATCTCATTATTTTTTTCTGTATTCTCCACAACACTCCCATCTGTTTTTCCCGCCGCTCTGAGAAATACTGATTAATAAGGTCTGCAAAATTATCCGATTTTACCTGCATAAGAAATTCCTTTCTCCCAGTATGCATACCTGATGAATCTATTAGACTTCTATTTTCCCGGTATGCATCTTTTATATCAACTTTCAAACAATCTATTTTAGGCTTGAGTTGATTCAGTATTTCCCGACCTCTTTGTGAATGAACAAATACCGCGCTTGTTCCTTTATTATCATCAAATTTCGGGTACTGGTTCCAAATCCCCCAATAATCCCCAAGAGTAAAATCTGTACATCGTTCTATTCCTTTCATCATGCAATCACTACAAGAAGAACGCAGGCAGATATTTCCAATAAAAGCTTTCATAAATAAGTCCTGACTATTCCGTATACAACTAACCTTGCCATTTCCATAATCGAACATCGTTGAATATCCATAATAACTCCAACCGCTTGATTTAGATCGCATATTAATCTTGAAAGGTCTTTTACCCTCATTTTCTATTTTAGAACGATAATCTATATATGCCTGCCAGACCTTGGGGGATGGTATGCCATGGCAAATCATATCTACAGTAATTAAATTATCATATTTTTTCCCAAGAAAAGACTTCAGTCCTGCGCACTGGCAGGGTGTTCCAGAAAACAGAACCATCCGACCAGAAATCAATTCTTTCTTTACTTCAAGTAAACAAGCCCCTATCATGCTCTGAACATATTTGGCTCCACGTAATAATGAAATCTCGTTCCAATCAGAAACTGCAATATGCTGGACTGAAAATCCAGAATTGTAAGCCGCTCCAAAAACAACCCCTTCTCTTTTCAACACATATTCCGCTAGAAGAGAAAACACTCCTCCAGATGTACTCTCAATCCGAATCGCCTCATTTCTGTTCTTTATTGCATACGCTGTTGTCTTTGTACTCACTTCAGGCATATGTATAACAGGGCATACTTTCTCACATTGACCGCAATTAACACACATACTCTGATTTATCTCAGGAACAAAGAATCCTGTTTCCGCTTGTTTCATCGTTATGCAACTATTAGGACATATATTTATGCAACTATAACATCCCGTACAATTTAAAGGTATTTGTAACATATATTTTTCTTACCCTCTTACTAATTTGCTTTACATTATTAAACCAAATGACAAAATAGAAAATGAAATTTATGATTTGTCATCCTGTCTATCAGCTTTACACTCTCCTTAAATTCGCTTTTATTATGATATATACCTAAAAACAATAGATTAGGTAATACACAGCAAATTACCGCTCGCATTGCTAAAGTACCAATTTCATTAAATTTTATAATGCTGCATAGTAATGTTGTTATACAGCAGACAATTACCGAAACCATCACATAAAAACCAAGCATTTTCAAATAGGCTTTTAAATATTTTCTCTCAAATAATGTTGAAAAAAGGTTGTTTAAGAGCCACGGCATTCCCACTATTAACGCTGATAATACGGTTGATAAAATAATACCATAAATTCCCCAAAACTGCACCATTACTAAATTCATACACAAATTCGCCATCGCTGTTGCCAATGGTCTGAATCTATCTTTATGCCAGATTCCTGCAGCATCCTTATAAAGATTTAACAATGAATTTATCTCCATTATAAAAAAATATATACTAAAACAAATTACAGCCGCATATCCCAGCATCAGACTGTCTCCAACCCACAATCTCATAAAAGGTTGAAATAAGCTCAGAAAACAGCAAGTGCAAAATCCAGAAATCCAGGAGATTATAAATGTAAATTTCTTTAAATCATCAAAATTTTTCTCTTTGCTCTCTATAATCAAACTATTACCGATTCCAGCAGTACACGCCGAAAAAATAACCGTTATAAACCCCATAACTGAATTTAAAATATAAAAATAGTTTTGATATATAGCCAACATTTCTAGGCCTAAAAATGCGGAAATAACAATGGTATCTACCGAGTTTACGACAACACCTCCTACTTTGGCTGTAAATAAGTCTCGAATTCTTTTATTAATTTTTGAGACTGTACCATGCTCTAATTTTTTCCCAGGTTTATATTCTGGAAACATTTTTATCGTAACGCCGGCAGTCACAATGTTATTCGCCGCCTGCATAACCAAAAGAACAATCAGATATAAATAGTAGTTTTGCAAAAAGCAAAGCACAAATAACTGTAACGCATATTGTACAGTGCTTGTCGCTATCATAATTTTATTAATAATATCGCCTCTCTGGTAGGCATTCAGCAAACAATTACGATATGCAAACAGCCAGTAAGATAATACCGTAGCTCCAAGATTTAGCAGATATATAATATAAATATTTATATCTTGAGGGATTTCTCCTTCAATAAGATATGGCAAAAATGGCAGAATAAGTATTCCTAATATGCCAATAACCAAGCCTATGATTCTATAGTAAAGCCGATAGAGCCGCATAAGAGAACAGACTTCTTCAACATTATCTTCTGCTACAGGTTTATACATACTATAAACCATAGCACTTCCTACTCCCAATTCTGCCAGATTCAAGACCTGCAGAATAGACGTAAACAGACTATTAAGTCCCAAGTATTGTACTCCCATAAAATAAATCATAGCTGTTCTCATCAAAAAAGGGACAACTATTTGGTATATTCTGTATATGCCTCCATAGACTATATTACGGGCAGCGTTTTTTGTTCGATTGATTTTCATAATCAAGCTCCTAATAAATTCCTAATTAAATCTTTGCTTTCTAACGCTTTTGCACAGTATTCCGGCATTTTTGACTCTAGCCAATCAGTAATCTCGTCTTCCTTTCTCATGAGCCAGAAAAATTTATTTAAAAGATCAGATTCCTTTTGCAATTCCTGCACCGGAATCACATAATTTTCAGCAGTACCAAAAATATCCTGAGCTATCCCTCTTGCTTTTACCGAATATCCTACAACAAGTGTCGGCACACAAGAAGAATATGCTGCTATCGTCGCATGAGTCCTTGCCCCAATAAAAAATCTGCATCGCGATATATATCCTTTTAACTCCATACAATTACAATCATCTATCATGCAAATTCGTCCTGTATCAGCAAAGTAGTTGAATAAAAGTTGAAGGACTGTTCTGTCATCATTATTTTTTTCTACAACATGAGGAATTAATGCTATATTCATATCTGTTTTTTCAATAATATAAGCCAGCAGTTTTTGATAATTAGCTATTGTAATGCCTTTCACGGATTCACAAAGTGTAATTAACGGACTTATATTTATTCCAACAGTATTATTTTCTAAAAATCCTTCCGGCAAGGGAAGAAGTCTCTTTTCCAACTGAAATGCCGGATCCGGCAATAAATATGTATTGGGATTATATTTTTTTAACAAATTATATGTAATACTCTCTCTGGCAGTTATCACATCATATGAGGCAATGTCTCTTTCCAGAGATTCTGTCATATCGGTCGGTTCAAAAGAACACCCCCATAAAACTGTTTTTGCTCCCCGCTTATGGATTCCGGTATTATAAAAACCTAATACTTCTCTTCCTGTGTAGCAATAATTATCTCCCCCGATTGAGAAATAGACATCTCCTTTTCTAACATTTTTGAAAAAATTATTTCTGCTCAAAATTGTCTGCATATAATTGTTTTTCTTTACTCTGCGATAAATTGCCGCGCAAATACGTCTCCAAGAAAAACCTTCCAACTCAGCGGCTATATCTGTTTGTACATCAACAATCTCGTTGAGACCATATCTCAAATCCGATTCTGGCTTTCTTGAATATAATTTAATATCTGTTCTGCCTAATATTTTCTGAGTTGCTCTTACAATAGCTTCGCAGCCGTGATTTGTACTCCCATTATGATAATATAATTTAATCATTATTGCATTACTCCCTGTTTTTATTCTGGATTCCAAACGCCCAGTAAAAAAAATTATTAAACACTGGCATTAATATAGTTAATATAGCCATGATAAGTATGGTAAACACCATCCCCTCAAATATACCAAGCCTGGGAAGTAAATTCCCCAATAGTTTATAATCAAGAAGCCGTATGATCTGAATCACAAATCCATGAAAGCAAAGGACTTTTATAGAGTTCTCTCCCCAATATTTGAGAATCCCGGAAATAGTCTTTATTTGTCTCATGCGCATTGCCATTTGATATACAATCAATGTTCCTATACAGCCATTAAAAATATATAAGAATGGATTATTATAATCTCTTGATGCTATACTCACTAATCCATTCATAAAAATGGTAAAAAGACTAATTACAAACAGACACACTAATTGCCAATTTTTTACTTCTTTAGTGTAAAATTTATATCCATAAAACCCTAAAGCAATAAAGACTGCACCTATAAAAGCTCTTAAAATCGCACTGAGATAACAATTGCATTCTGGAACAATTATGCCAACTATAAAAAAAAGACAACTTGTTATAATATTCAGCACTCTATTCCTTACAGTTAAAAAGAAGAAGCATGTTGACAGGAACATCGCCGGAAGGAACCACATGGCATTCCCCTGTAATTGAATCACGACTTTCATGTTTGATAATAAAGTTGCTTTCGCCGGCGCTCCTCCTAATATTGCAAGTATCGATATAAATAACTGATATAATGTACTCCACACAAAGAATGGCAATAACAATGTAAAAATTTTACTTTTCAGTTTAAAAATCTGCCTTGATCTTTTATTCTCTTTTATCCCATATAAAATTCCAGTAGTCAAAAAGAACAGGGGCATATGAAAAGAATAAATCCATACCATTATTGGCGTATTTTGATAAGTTGAAAATGTATGGCCAAATACCATTAACGCAATTGCAAATCCCTTGGCCATATCGATATAATCCAGTCTTTGATTTGTCGGCATAATTGTTTATTCCCCTTGGTACTGGTTTTGCAACGCATTCATACACGAAAAAACGAAGCACATATATTATATATTCTTTTTCCCAAATACCCATATACCAAACAACGAATTTTATCCTTAGCAGTAAATTTTCTTTTAGCTACTAGTTCTTTCATATATGAGTGGAACAATTGTCTGCTTTCCTTTTTATACGAAGCAGGAATCCAGTTTCTGCAATCTGATGTAATTATAAGTTCTATTGTTTTTTCCATAATAGAATATGCCAATTCCAGCTCATTGTTTTGTTTAAAAAAAGAAATATGCTTTTTCCGTATTATAAGGGAATCAATATATCTTTTATCATCACTGTCTATTCCATTTGAACAGCTCCCTATTCGCTGGACATAATAATATCCGACCTCTGGAATACACACTACTTTTCCGCAATCTAAATAAAGATATGGCATAACATCCAGATCTTCATAATACATACCAGATGTAAATCTCAATTGTTCCCACATTCTCCAATGATACAATTTCCCCCAGGGATTAATGATATTTACATAATCTTTTTCTTCTATATACCTCTTTCTAATTGCTTCTCTCCCCGAAAACGCGGCTATTTCATCCACATTAACACAGATCCCTGCCTTCTTATCCTCAATAATCTGATAGCCGCAAATACAGCACTCCGCATGATATCTCTTTAAGTTATCCAATAAAACCTGACATAATTGTAAATCAATATAATCATCTGAATCAACGAACATAATATATTCACCTTGAGCAATATCAAGGCCACGATTTCTTGCCGAAGCAGCCCCTCCGTTTTTGCAATGAATTACTTTAATCCTTTGATCTTTTCTTTCTATCTGATCACAAATATCAGAACTTCCATCAGTAGAGCCATCATCCACCAAGATAATCTCTATTTTTGAATAAGTTTGATTACAAATACTTTGTATACATCTTTCAATATAAAGTTTTGCATTATAAACTGGAATAATAATAGATATAAGATCCTTCTGTTTTACGGAGTTCTCCTCTTTCATTCAACCTTACCTCTTCGTAGTGCAGCTTTTATCATCCTTTTTACTGGGGCGGGGATACTACTTCTCACCTTCCGCCCAATTCTCACCGGTATCATTTTCCGATTATACCATGAATCAAGTACCGAATACCCACCTCTTCTGTATATTTCAAAGACTTTTTTTCTCTCCGGCTTTAACGTAGACGGTTTGCTGAGCTGACCATTATATTTTGCCGCCTTTTCATAAGAAGATTTAAAACGTTGTATCCCCTTTCCATATGTTTTCAGCAATTGCTGTCCATGGGAATTATTAATAATCATACATGATACCCCTTTCTCAGGTTCTATATCTCCACCGTTATCATGCATCAGTTCAGGATGTACCAGATCAATACACCAATAATCGCCAATTGTAATATCTCCCGGTCGGTTATCTGAAGCATATGGACAGTTATAACAATTTTCTCGATATGTATACATCTCTAAAAACATTTGGTAATACGAAGACTTCTCTGGTTCAAAATGGACTACCTTCTTTTGCCCATCCTCTCTTTGTATTGTCATTTGACCATACAATTTCCATCCTGCTGTTTTATCTCTAAAATGAAATTCTGTCACTCTTCCTTGCATTTTTTTCTCAGTATAAGCTAAATAATCCTGAAATAATTTAATACTTGGAACTCCGTGACATATAATATCTATGGTATATAAGTTAGTGTACTCTTTTCCTAAATATTTTTTCAAACTTGACACCTGACACGGTGTTCCACTAAATAAAACTGTAATTTCGTTTTCAAGCTGTTGACGAATATCATAATATACTGTTCCCATATCACTCTGCACATATTTTGACCCTTTTAAACGCCAGAGCTCACTTTTCTTTGATATCCCAATATGCTTTGGATATAATTTACCATTTTTCTCCAGCATAGCGCAACCGTACACCATGCCTCCATTTTCTAAAACTGATACTGCATAACTTGCGAAAAGACCGCCGGAAGCGGATTCCAATACATTTGTATTCTTTGAAACAGCAACATAGGTTTCTTTAATGGATACATTTTTTTTCTGATTTTGAAAAGCACAGATTTTTTTACATTTTAGGCAATTAATGCATCTGTCTTCATCAATTTCAGGGTATAAAAATCCATCTTTATCTTCATTGAATCGAATAGCGTTTTGAGGGCAAATATTTATACATGCACCGCACCCACAACAATTTTTCTTTTCCGGGCATAACTCTTCCGTTTTCATTCTTAACCTCGACTTTTCCAAACATTAATGACTTTTTGCTTTCTTTATTGCCTCCAGCTTTTGATAACCATATTGTTCATCCGGTTCCAGAAATGCGCCCTCTCCCCATTCATTCCATGCATTTATAAATAACATCGGTTTCTTTTCTCTCTCGGCTCTGTCAACAAGTTGTTTCATATACTTTTCAAATTTTTTAATAGAAAAGCCTTCATACATTAATCCATGTCTATTTCTCGGAGTATTATCCCAATCAACAAAAGCACCTGGCAGAAAATCTTTTGTCCATTCTGCATTTAAAATAGTTTCCCATGTCTCATCATAAAAATACATAGAAAGATACTGTGGCTTGGCCCACGATTTACTGCTTCCGCTTCGTATTTTTCTATAAACGGATATTGCTCTTTCACCAAAAATATTCCGAAGCAGTTTTATTGATGAACTCGTCCCCGGCTTATTTAATGACTTTATATTTCTGGAATATACCGGTTCAAATCCTATCCGATAATCAAAAATATCAGCTCTGTAATACATATCGGCATAATATGTAGGAAACTGGAAACACACACACAATCCCGGGAAACCTTCTTCTTGAACCCTCTTTCTGAAAAACTTCACCATGTCATACAAATCAATAATCTGCTCTGGTTTATAAATGACAAATATCGGTTTTCCATGAACTGTTATATAACGTTTGTCTCGAAAAAAAGGAAGGAGATACTGAAAGTGCATTTCCCAGTCCTGTTTTCCACCATAATGCTGCTCCATAATAACTTCTCGATTTCCACCATCCCAGTTTTTGCTCCAATTCTCGTTTGCCCAGCAAAAACAGAAAGGAATATCTATCTCCTGATTCTGCAGCATCTGCTCCGCCGGCTTTTCAAGCAGCTTTCTTCCATTTTTAAACCAATAATGATAATAACAAAAACCAAAAATACCGTGTTCTTTTGCTATTTTCGCCTGCCAGATCTTTACATTGTCATCCATCAGATCATAATAGTTATTGTCAAGTGGTATTTTGGGCTGCCTGTGCCCTTCGAAAAGGGGTTTTGCTTTCCTTACATTTGTCCACTCAGTAAATCCTTCTCCCCACCACATGTTATTTTCAGGTATTTCGTGAAACTGTGGCAGATAAAACGGAATAATTTTAACCCCACCCTGATCATATACCTCAGCCATAATGTCCTCCTAACATATATTATCCTTTTATTTTAGTTATCTTTCATAAAGTCCTGAAATACTTCTTTCAGGCATTGCTGCTGTAAAGCAGGTACAAAAACAGATATATCTTTCCCTCTCCATTTTGCAATCTGCATCAGTCTTCTGTAACGCTTCAAGCGTATTTTATAAAACTCTTTTGCCCCGTTTAAACCAAATCTTTTTTTGAAATAGGTCAAGGTCCCATTCATTCTCATCCGGAACTGTCTCTCACTGAACTCATCTTGTTTCTTTACAGTTGCACCTTCCAGATGAATAATCTGAGCCTGCGGTATGCTGACAACATCATATCCTTGTGCTGTAATCCTCCACGAAAGTTCCTGCTCCTCCGCATACATAAAGAAATCCGGATCAAATCCCCCAAGACTTTCAAAAAGTTTTCTCGGCATCATCATATCCGCTCCGAATATATAGGCTACTTTCTTAATATCCTCAGAATAATTAAATTCTTCTTCAAATCTCCTTTTCTTCTTTCCTGCAACTGCTTTTTGACTGATTTTCCCAATTAAAATGGCTCTCCATGATGCTTTTTTTCGCTCTGTATCCAGATCATCAAATTGCATACAGTATGATGGGACAGCCTTCATATCAGGAGAATAAAGATTGCCTCCAACTACTCCCGTTTCCGGATGTGTTTTTATATAACCATGAAGTATTTTTATAGCATTATTAACTAATAAAGTATCTGGATTCAGCAAAAACAGATATTCTCCCTTTGCATATTCAGCTCCGAGATTATTAGCTTTTCCAAATCCAAGATTTTCACCTGCCGATATCAAAGTAGCCTTATCACCCAAAGTATTTTTCAAAAAGATTTCGGAATTATCTTTGGAATCATTATCTACAATTATAATTTCATAGTCTATTCCCCTTGTTTTCTTAACAATCGATTCAACACATTCTGCTACCATTTTTGCAGAACGATAGTTTACAATAATGACAGATACATCCATTTTCTTTTTCCTCCAAGTTTAACGGAATTTCTGTATCATATTTCGGAGAAATCTCCTACATTTAAAATATCTATAAAGAAATTTACATCTCTTCTTCATGTATCCATAGCTAATAAAGCTTTTTTCATCATGAACGGAATTACACTCCAAATAATTTCTCAGTCCGTCAACATTATCTAAGTTTTCAATTGCTTTCCAAAATATACCATTCTTTTCAGCATCATAAAGGAATGTATAAATCAGCAAATTTATCCTTTCAGTTATCTCTTTCTGGGCGGTTTGAGATAATTGTTGCTTTTTCTGTGCTATATTACATAATTTCAATTGATTTTCGATAAAATTCCATACAGGAGGGATACGTTTTCCTTCCATATAGTGGTATTGATAATCTACATTTTGTATTATGCCGAATCTACAACATTTATCGAAATAAGATAAACAAAAATCCAGGTCCTCCTGAGAATACATATCTTCTCTCAGTAATAAATTCCATTCTCTTATGATATCCCTTTTAAAAATTTTATTCCATAAATATCCAAAAGGCTGCGGATCTTTACATATTTTCTCCCATATATCACTGCAAAATATTTCATTCTTTTCTGGACAATACAGGCTGCTGTTCCCGTTTTCTTTTATTAATCTGTATCCTCCAACAACTACGTCAACCTTCATTGTCTGGATGGCTTTTACATATTCTTCTAAAAAAGTAGGATCTGCTGTGTCATCACTGTCAATAAACATCAGATATTCACCTTGAGCCGCGCAAATTCCAGTATTCCGTGCTCCTGATGCCCCTTTATTTTTTTGATTTAACACTCGAATTCTCATATCAATTAATGCATATCTTTCACAAATATCTGCACTTTCATCTTTAGATCCGTCATTAATTAATATCATTTCCCACTCTTTGAATGTTTGTCCTCGTACTGAATTAATACATCTGTCCAATGTGTTTTCGGCATTATACACTGGAATAATTATACTTACTGTAATTTTCATTATAATCTTGCCAAAAGTCCTGCCATCTTATATCTTATTAAAATCATTATCAGTTTCTGTTTCCATGTCACATCAAATAGTGTAAGATGTAGCTTTGTCTGCCGTATTATTGGATCTTTAAATATTTGTTTGCAATACCGATATTTTTCCCTGTATGTTTTCAGATATTTCCGTTCATTTAATGCCAGTATAATGCAAAACCATTTCAAATAGTAAAGTTCTTGTCTAAAATCATACTCGTCAGTTTTCTTAAAATCTTTCTCACAATATTTGATCAGACTTTTGCATGATTCCCATCTTCCTTGGCGAAATGATTTAGAAATTGACATCGGATTATAAAAATAATGATATATGCCCGGTTTATCTATAAAGTAGAAACTATGAGCCGCTCGTACAACATTGGCGCTAAAAATCAAATCCTCACTAAACTTCACCTCTTCATAAAAAGAAAGGTGATTCCGATTGATAAATTCCATATTATATAGTGCTCCCCATGCACCTACAACTGCTCCCATAGTCAATTGGGATGTTGCAAGCAGTCGAGGATAGATTTCATCGACTATTCTTTCTCTGGTATACAGTCCTTCCGTAAGTTCACGGACTTGTTCAACACAGCAAGGGGCATTTTCTTCCATTCCCGGCCATCCCGTTCGAAGCGCTCGATATTTCACAAAATCTACGTTATATTGTTCCGCTGTTTTATATAGCTGTTCTATACCATCCGCTTCCAACCAGTCATCGCTGTCTAAGAAAAACAAATACATGCCTGTGGCCGCCTTCATTCCTGCATTTCTCGCAGATGCAAGCCCTCCATTTTTTTTATGAATAACAAAAACTCTGGGATCTTTTTTAGCATATTGGTCACATATAAGAGGACTTTTATCTGGTGAACCATCATCTACAAGAATAATCTCTAAATCCCGTAGCGTTTGATTTAATGCACTATCAACACACCGATGAAGATATTTTTCCACATTGTAGACTGGAATTACAATAGAAACTTTAGGTCTACTCATTTTGTGTAACCTCCACAATTTTCTAATTAGTTCATTACACCATCAAGAAACTGTTTCGATTTTTCTATAATTTTTACTAATAACTGTTCGACATTTTTCCATTCTGCCGCAGTAATATAATCTATATTGTCTGAACATCTTATCAATCGTGCGCTCAAGCCAACTGATTCAAGAAGATCCTGCATCCTTGTATTGATCTTTTCGTTTCTATTTACCACAAAGAAGTCTTTTTGAAACATCAAAGAAAATGCCGTTGCATGGAACGAATTCGACAACACAGTATCTGCATTCAAAACTGTTCCCACAAATTCCAATGGCCCCATATCCTTATAGATTCCATCTGCGCCTTCCATTGGGAAAACAGAAATAATTTTTAAATCTCGTTTCTTCGCTAATTCACTTGCAATTTTTCGGATTTCAGGGTTATTGTCAAAATCATATACGAGAAGATATTTTTTCTCCTTAGGACATATTGCTAACTTTTCCCAGACAGTACGTTCTAATAGGAAAACAGGATCACAGACCTGAACTCCATGTAACCCCATCTTTGAAAGTAATTGTATCCCACTTTTTTCTCTCACAGAAATAGCATTCAAACTTTTTAGCCACCCCTTCATCCTCTCGCTATCTTCCACGGCAAGATCATCTACTGCAAAACTTGCCGCATAGGAAATCCTTTTCGAGCTATTCGGAGCAAACTGCAAAAAGAAAGAAGGGTCTTTTCCATTTTGAAATAATGGATTCCATATCTGGTCGCTTCCTGCAATATAAATATCTGCTTCTGGGGTATCTGCCTTTAACTCATCTATTGATGTATAAGTTTTACTTGTTATGGGAAGATACTTTTCTGTAAAAATATCAAAGTTCTTTTTTCTCCTGCTTTTTCGAGCTGCTATTCGTTCTGGTAATTTTAGTAATTGATAAATTTCTCTCAGAACAGGTTTATCGTATCGAGGATTCGCTACCCCAGTTAACTGGTAATGTTGTAAATATGGTGGTTTATAATCGATAATTTCTACCTGATGTCCGAGATTTCTTAAATATTTCACAAGGGCATATGCCTGGAGGCTTGCCCCAACATTATATACATCATGACACGTTATTGTTTTTATTTTCATAATCTTTATCTATAATCTGTTCCAGTTTTTTTATTTCCGCTGCATTTGAGTAATCATGCCTACTACAATTTTCAGAAAGCTTCTGCATTAATTCTGGATTCCTCAATAAAGCTCCAATTCCTTCAGCGCATTTTTTATTATCTAATGGAACTATTATACCATCTATTCCATCTTTCAATTGACTGGAGGAAGTGGCATAATTTGTAATCACTACCGGTTTTCCCAACAATTGTGCTTCTTTTACAGCAACACATTTTCCTTCATAACGGGAAGGCTGTACATATAAATCGCAAGCCTCTATGTAAGGATAAGGGTTGCTTTTCTTCCCAAGAATAATTACCTTCTCCTCCATTTTGGTTTCCCTAATTTTAGAACGAATTAATTCCTCATCATTTCCAAAACCAATTAAATACCACTTTATATCTAGTCCCATCTCAATCAGATACCTGCAAATATGTGGGACATTATCAAAATTCTTTGCAGTACAGAATCGGCCAATAGAAAGCAGCGTTAAACTTTTTTCATTCAACTCACATTTTTCTTCCGCCTGCCTTTTAATGAAACGCTGAGGAAGTATATTCTCCATCACCACAATATTGCTCTTAAGATTTTTAAATGTTTTACGAAATGCCTGTGCGGATGCATCTGAAATTGCCATAATTGTGTCATAAGCTCCCCACATAGCGGACTCTGACGCAACATTCACAGCTACATTCGTATAGTCTGTATGTATCCAAGCTATTTTTTTACGTGCATGAACTTTTTTTGCCACAAAGTAATGAGGAGTCAAAAAGCTAATCGCTGTATCATACACAACTTTTGGCTGTATCTCCGGCATTAACGGACATGTATATTTATGACTGTATTCCAATGCCACATCACTATTTCTATAATGATGCCGCCTATCATAAAAAGCCGCTTTAAGTTTTCCATACACTCTGGCAGCACAAAGCAGCAAGTGTCCTTCTTTCAGGACCCGAACCATCGGCCTTGCAAGAACTGTATATGCCGGAATCTCAGGCAAAAGATTAATATGGCTTGGTAGCATTCCCAACAGTTCTCCCTCATGACGCAGTAGAAAAAGATCTATATGATACTTTTCCTTATCGATTGCATCCAACAGTCCAATCAAACTTCTTTCTGCGCCTCCAAGTTCCAATGCATGAGATACTATCAGGATTCTTTTTTTGTTATCTGCTTTATCCATTTGAAACAATCAACTCCAAATATTCTATGTAATGGTTGGGTTATTTTGCTGCGAATTATCGTCGATTTACTCATCCAGCTTTTTGAATACCAGTGAATCGATACCGTATTTTCTGTTTTTTCTAACCTCCCGGTTGGATCGTCATATGGATTAAAATACTCTCTGGGATATATTTGTGCCCCACTTACATTTTGCGCCTGACCATTTGTAATCAATCCTAAAGGTTTAAGCGCTTGTGTATTCAATTCAGGGCACGTTATTAACTCATGTCTACCATCTAGCAAAGGGTCATATTGCCGAAGTAAAGCTTGCAAAACCGGATGATGGGCCTCACCCCCAAATCCTAAACCTGTATTTATATATTGATTATTTTCAAATCCAAGATAAACTTCATTTTGAGTGATATTTCCAAGTGGTTTAATTACCTCTACGTCCGTGTCAAAATAGATTCCACCGTATTTTTCCAATATAACAAGTCTCGCATAATCGCTTAAAAAGGCATATTTTTTATTATCATAACAATATTTTGTATAACCATTTGTATTTACATCGAAATTACTTTCATTCCACTCAATAATTTTATAGTCCGGACAATATTTTTTCCAACTTGCAATACATCTTTCTGCCAGTTCTGGCTTTTTACCTTTTCCAAACCAACAGTAATGAATAATTTTAGGAATCATCTTTTTCTCCCTTATAATTTCAACATTCTGGAAGTTGTTGTTCCATAAGTAAAAGCTCCTATTTTGCATAATGCAGATCTGAGCATACGTTCAGGCTTCTTCCCCGAGTAAGGCTTTAACGTTGCTCCCTGTATGCCGTCAAAATATGGATACACCGAAAAGCATCCTACGTCCAAATTAGGATTTTCATCAAGTATTTTAAAAAAGACTCTTTCAATATCATTTCCTGATTTCTCATCACATCTTTTCCAAATATTATCCCAATATGTTATATAATCGGCTCTATTGAACTTAAAAATATTAGTAAAGCACCACTTCTTGCTCATATATACAATATATTCGTTCTTATGCCTTTTCAAAGTTTTACATATATCTTTACTGTTTTTCAAAAAAATCCTGCCCGTAATTTTATAAATCGTCGAGCTTTCCTGTAAAAGGCTGCTCGTTTTTAGAGCATCCTCTATCATACGCGCCTCACCATACGACTTGCCATGGCTAATCGTTTCCCTTATATAGCTTGGACATCTTACATATTCAAATTGCTTACTATATTTATGTGCTATTTCAGAGAATCTATCTTCGGGGAACTCATATTGACTGTTCTCAGCAAATACGATATTGTTAAAAACACTTTTTCGTATATAAGCCTCAATACTTTCAGTGTACATATGATATCTTTCTCTGATATTTTTCACCTTGTTCCCGGTATTATTATATAATGCTGAATCAATAGTTCCTGTCAGCAGCACCGTTTTGTTCTCTTTTTCCATATAAATAGTCCTATTTTTTCAAGTTTCGTTTATGCAATATATCATAAAGCTTATTTGGTAACAGACCGACTAAAACAGGTCTTAGAGCATATATATATCCCCAAACTGGAAGTTTTAACTCTCGTACTGCTATTATTCTGACATAGGATTCATTTAGCCTATACTTAAATTTCCTTCTGTTATAAGCCTCCCTATCATCCCTCATTTGATATAAGGCCTCTTTCAAATTCATTCCTTTGTAACCACATCTATATATTTTTATCCACAGATGGTAATCTTCTACTCTTAATAGCCATTTTGACTCTGTATAGCCTCCGACTTGATCCATCACATCTTTTCTGACCATACAGGGTGCATGGCAAAATGGCGTCCCATATAAAAAATCTTTCTTGGTAACAAACTGCGGATGCCTAATACATCCCCAAACTCCATTCTCATCAAAATATTCCATAGATGTACTTACGACCGCTAAATCAGGATAATCTTTAAAAGCCTTTAACTCCTTTTCGAATCGATCTGTACTGCACCTATCATCTCCGTCCATTCTTGCAATATACTGCCCTTTAGCAAGGTTAAGGCAACGATTTAATGTATAATTCAGACCTTTATTCTCCTTATTTTTTAGAAGAATAATCTTGCTAGGATATTGCTCCGCAAATGCCAAAGCTATTTCATAGGTATTATCTCTTGAACCATCATCGCACATTATTAATTCCCACTCGTCTATTGTCTGAGTCAGAATAGACTTAATTGCCTCTGCAAGTGTACCTGCACAGTTATAGATCCCCATAATAACTGAAATTTTAATATCTTCTCCCATAATTTTGCACTTCCTTATATTAATCCCCATACAAAATGATTTTGATAGAAATAAAAGATAATATATGCACCTATCATACAAATGTAAATTAATTGTGCAGAACGTTTTGTAAAAATATTTTTTATCAGCCAGGGTAATAAAATATACCCATATAAAGAAAAATATATCGGAAGTCTCCCAATAAAAATACCACTTGTAAACATTGATATAATATAAAATCCAGCCGATGCAATAGTCATATTAGCACATATGTTAATCACTGGATCATTTGCGTTGCGTATATATTTTAGCCCAAACAACGACAAAATTGCCGGCACACTATACACCAAAACCCTCAATATATTTGTACCATCATCTTCCCAGTTCTGCCAGTCTGAAACAACATTCTCATACTGAGTATCAGCCAGTATATTGTCCAGAATGTCTGTAAAACGATCTGCAAACATTACAATTGCAATTACTGCAGCAATAAACAACAATGTCTTTTTATTCCATGCCTTTCCCTGTACAATAAACACAAATGGAATAAGCAACAAAGCACTCTGATGAAAAAGCGATGCCACTAATATCCCTATAATTGCACGTACATATTTTTTTTCAACAATCCATGGGAAACAAGCTACGGTAATTGTCACAGCCGTAAACTGTCTCATTCCATTAAAAATCCAGGAAATATAATCTGTAGATGCGATAAACGAAAAGAAACTCAATACATACGCAGACGAATATTTTCTGTATATGCGAAATAGAAAGAAACATTGTATTGCCGCAATTATAATAAAATAAATTGTATTACGATTTCCTATAAGGCATTTAATAACCGCTGATAAAAAGTAGAACCCCTGATCTTTCTCAATATCAGCTAAATAACTCCCTATACCGGAAAAGGCAGACGGCATCTCTCCAAAACTCTGCATATAAACGCCCGTATCTCCTATATGTCCCCGGTATCCAGCCCATATCACCAGAGGCAGCACCGCCATAACGGCAAAAAGCGGAGTCACCCTCCGCACTTTTTCGCCATTCACTAATTCCGTCCTATACACCCATTCCGGAACCATTACAGCGAGAGCCGCTATGACTCCCACCCATATCAATATCAGGATATATCCATTTGAAAGCATTTCTTGTCTCGTCTCCTATTTCCCGCTTATTATCTCCACCGTCTGCCCAACAACCTTCTTCTTATCAAACAGCTCTTCCATGCGCTTCCTTGCGCATCTCCCCATTTCTTCAATCTCCTCTGCGCTCTGATCCGCCATCAGCTTCATCTTTTCAAAGAGCATATCCGCATTTTTCACTTCACACAGATAACCGCTCTTCCCATCTTCCACAGCCTCTCGGCATCCCGGAATATCACTTGTGATAACAGGTCTTCCTATTGCGGAAGCCTCCAGGAGTACATTACTCATGCCTTCATGATAGGACGGGAGCACAACACAATCTGCCATCACATAATAAGGTCTCGTCTCCTCCTGGAATCCATGGAACACTACAATGCCGTCTTCCACCATTTTCTCAATTTCATTTTTATATTCATCCTCAAAAAAACCGACGATATCCAGCGCAACTCTGTCTCCATACTCCTCATGAAGCCTTCTCATAGCAGCAAAGAGTTCATCGATGCCTTTCTCTTTCATAATTCTTCCAAGATAAAGAAAATGTATCTTCCCATCTCCGGATACTTCGTTTTTTTCATCTCTCTGACGAGAAGAAATCGGGGTATACATATAGTGCTCCAGATTTATTCCTGCACCGTTCAGGACAACAATCTTATCCTCAGAGACAAGTTTTCTGCTGATAAACTCCTGCGCATTTCCTTCATTTTCAAAAAATACAGCTCTTACCTTTCGGAATGCTGTTTTATACAGAATTCCGACAAACTTCGCCAGCAATTCTTTCTGGAACGCCGTGCCCAGCCCCTGAACATTTGCATAAT
>ERZ1643246.1208-NODE-1208-length-28819-cov-6.525831_pt1 | contig 28819 bp, 29 predicted proteins | sample MGYA00579265_ERZ1643246 | MGnify/ENA primary metagenome ERZ1643246 (study PRJEB29033, sample SAMEA4952261) | chicken gut metagenome | biome: Broiler Chicken; feature: Gastrointestinal Tract; material: Caecum | place: Ireland | collected 2018 | study: Broiler...
AAGTGTGGAAATATCTAGTATTTTTATTGCGAAAAGTTTTTATTCTTCAGGGCTGCATATTTTTACAGTTTTTTCTCATAATCTTTACGCGGCGCCTGAGATTTTCGATCTTGACCTCTGTCCTGGAGCCTCCGAACTCCCCGTCCAGCACCCAGTCCACCGGCTCCTGGGAGGTCATCCGGATGGAGGAAGCCTTGAACTTGTGGACATATTCATTCGGCTCTTCCTTCAAAAACATGTAATTGATGATATTGGTCAAATCCACCGGCGTCCGGGGCATGCGGATCAGGAGCACCTCGAATTTGCCGTCATCCATCGCCACGGACTGGTTCACCAGCCCTTTAAATCCGCCTACGCTGATGCTGTTGGTCACCATGCCGAAAACAAAATCGTCCTCCACGCATTTGCCGTCCCACTCCACTTTCATATGGCGCGGCTTCAGGCCCGCAAGACTCTTAACCCCTTCCAGCATATAGGCATTGTGTCCCAGCCAGTTTTTCTTATCCTGCGGCGTCAGGTAGGACACCTCTGTGAACGCTCCGAATCCTGCAATGTAGGCGAAATAGCGGTCTTCGCAGAACCTGCCGATATCCACGGCAAAGGGCTCTCCCCCTATGACGTCCCTGGCCGCCTCCAGCATATCCCTGGGAATCTTTAGGCTGGATGCAAAGTCGTTGGTGGAACCGGAAGGAATATAGCCCAGCAGGGGGCACTGGTCCAGACAGAGCATCCCGGAAATGGCCTCATTAAGCGTACCGTCTCCTCCGCTGCACACAATCATGTCCATATGGGCTCCGTGGCTTTTCACCCACTCCCGGCAGTCCCCCTGGCGCTGCGTTACATGAACATGGATGTCATATCCGGCTTTTGTAAAAAGATCCAGAATCCCCATCAGCTTTCCCCGGATCTGTTCCCTGCCGGAGCAGGGATTAAATACAAACATCATTTCCTTCATTCTGTCATCCCTCTTTTCCAGTATATCCCCTTTTTGATGGCTTATCCATCCTCAGAGCAATCTGGTGTAAGCGCTGAAGGCTCCCGGAAGAGCATAAACACCCCGAACCTGCTGCTCATCTGCAAAAAAACAGCCCTCCTTCTCCCCGCTCCAGGAGGACTCTGCAGGCTTTAATCGGATCAAAAAACCCTTCATATGCCATTCAATATGCGAAAAAATATGTTTGGAGTCCGGCAGTTTTTCCACCTGCTCCACCTGATCTTTTGAAATATGAAGTGCCTGCAGCACCTGCTCTTCTCCCATCCAGCCGGACAGATTGGGGAACTCATACAGGTCGGCCAGCAGTCCCTGTTTTGGCCTTTTCCGAATCGCCACCTGATTTCCCCTTCGAATCATCAATACCGTCCGCTCCTCCTGCCTGCGCTTCTTTACAGGAGAACGGAACGGGATCTCCTTCAAAAGCCCCTGCCGTCTAGCAAGGCACAGAGAATTCAAGGGGCATTCTCCGCATCTGGGTTCGCCTGACGGCAGGCAGACGATCGCTCCAATCTCAATCAGCGCCTGGTTAAAAGCACCGGGATTCTTACGGGGGATCACCGGCTTTAACAGCTCCTCCATTCCCGCCTTTACCGACGGTTTCCGGATATCTTCACGGCTGGCAAAAAGCCTGGAAAGAACGCGGAGCACATTGCCGTCCACCGCAGGGGCCGCGATCCCGAAGGCGATGGAGGCAATAGCTCCCGCCGTATAGCTGCCGATCCCCGGCAGCTTCAGAAGCTCATCCGTATCTGCCGGAAGATTCCCGCCATATTTTTCCACAATCTGAATGGCAGCTTTTTTCAGATTTCTCGCCCTCGAATAGTAGCCCAGTCCTTCCCATAGCTTCATCAAACGCTCATCCTCCACCTGGGCCAGAGCCTGCACCTGGGGCAGAGCTTCCATAAACCGGGCAAAATAGGGTTTTACCGCCTCCACCCGGGTCTGCTGGAGCATGATCTCGGAAATCCAAACCCGGTAGGGAGTGGGCTCATCCCTCCAGGGAAGAGACCTGGCATTTTGCTCATACCAGGAAAGGAGGGGGCCTGCAGCCGCCCTGAGCCGCTCCTCATGGGATAAGGCTTTTTCCCCCTCCAATACCTGGAGCTGACTATAAAAATGTTCCGTCATAAGGCATACCCGTACACTCCGCGGACTGATACCTCTCCCGATATCACCTGGCGCACCTGGCCGTCCGCCATTTTTACCAGAAGGCTTCCCTGGCTGTCAATGCCCATGGCCTCCCCCTGGAAGTTCCCGGCCGGATCCAGGACCTTTACCTGACGGCCCAGATTTACAGACCGGCGGTTATACTCCTCTGTCAGGCCCGCAAGGTCCTGCGTTTTGAGAAATTTCTCGTAATACCCTTCAAAAGCCTCCATCACTCTGGCGATCAGGGGCTCCCTCTCAATTTCTCTTCCCAGCTCCAGCCGCAGCGAAGTAGCGGTCTCGCTCACCTCAGGCGGAAACTCCGTCATATTGACATTCACTCCGATCCCCGGCACCACATACCGGATGTCCCCTGCCTCTGTGCTCATTTCAGTCAAAATCCCGCAGAGTTTCCTGCCCCCCAGCACCACATCATTGGGCCATTTGATCTGAACCGGCAGGCCGGTTTCACAGTCAATCCCCTTCACCACCGCCAGGGCGGCCACCAGTGTCAGCATAGAAGCAGACTGAGGCGCAATGTCCGGCCGCAGAAGGATACTCATCCAGATGCCGGTTCCTTTGGGTGAGACCCACTTTCTTCCCAGGCGCCCCTTTCCCGCTGACTGGCTGTCTGCCACCACCAGGGTTCCGTGGGGCGCCCCCTCTTTTGCCAGACGGATCATCTCCAGGTTTGTTGAATCAACCTCGTCATAGCAGCGGAGATTTCTGGCTGCCCAGCGGGTTTTCAGCTCCTGTTCCAGTTTTGTTCTGTCCAAATTCATCTTATCCTGTCTTTCCATCGGTCCTACCCCCAGATGCTGACTGCGCTCAGAAGTCCCACCGCAGCCAGGCCGATGCCAAGAGCCAGGTGGAACATTCCAACAGCCTTTTTTTTATTGGTTCTGGTGTGAACCTTCAGTTCAAAAACACCGCTGACCATGCTCAAAATTGCAGCCAGAAAGAATATAAGGGGAAACAGCCCGCTGTTTTCCCCGGGATTGATAAAGGCCAGCAGCCCCATCACCACAATCAGGATTCCCACTGCCAAATGAAGCACATCCAGGAATACTCCCATGTGGCGTTCGCCTCGTCTGGATTGTCCCCGCATTACTGATTACCTTCCGTCAAAGTAGCGTACATCACCGCTTTAATGGTGTGCATGCGGTTTTCCGCCTCGTCAAATACAACCGACCTGGAGGATTCAAATACCTCATCCGTCACTTCCATATCCTGGATTCCAAAACGCTCTCCCATCTCTTTGCCGATTTTGGTCTTCAGATCATGGAAGGAGGGCAGGCAGTGAAGGAATATGGCCTGAGGTCCGGCGGCATTCATCACCTCCATGGTCACCTTGTAGGGACTCAGCTCCCGGATCCGCTCCTCCCATACCTCATCAGGCTCTCCCATGGACACCCACACATCCGTGTCGATCACATCTGCTCCCTTGACCGCTTCCCACACATCTTCCGTGAGGGTCACGGAACCGCCGCTCTCCGCTGCAAAGGCTCTGCACTCTTCCACCAGCTTCCCGTCAGGGAAATACTTCTCAGGCGCACAGGCCACAAAATGCATCCCCATCTTGGCGCAGGCGATCATCAGAGAATTGCCCATATTGTAGCGGGCATCTCCCATATATACCAGCTTCAGTCCTTTTAAATGTCCCAGATGCTCCCGGATTGTCAGAAGATCCGCCAGCATCTGAGTGGGGTGGTCCTCATTGGTCAGGCCATTCCACACCGGAACGCCCGCATATTTTGCCAGCTCTTCCACAATCTCCTGGCCAAAGCCCCGGTATTCGATCCCCTCGTACATGCGGCCCAGAACTCTGGCCGTATCGGCAATGCTCTCCTTCTTTCCGATCTGGGAGCTGACCGGGTCCAGGTAGGTGCTGCCCATTCCCAGATCGTGGGCTGCCACCTCAAAAGCGCAACGGGTTCTGGTACTGTTCTTCTCAAAAATCAGGGCTATATTTTTGCCTTTCAGGCAGTCTACCGGCACGCCGTTTTTCTTCTTCTCTTTAAAATCTGCAGCCAGATCCAGAAGATATGCGATCTCATCCTGAGTATAATCCTTTAATGTAAGAAAATGTCTTCCCTTTAAATCCATCCTTTTGTCCTCCTCATTCTGCTGTGTGATGATAATGATATTCCAGAACAGCTCATGTCCTGAGACATCTATGCTTTCCCGGATTATTACGTTCATTTTAATCCCTTGGGGAATCCGTGTCAAATGTGAAATGCATTTTTCCGATCCCCGCCGCCCTGCATCCGTCCCGGTAGCCCAAATACAGGTTTCTTCTGGCTCTTTGGCTGTTAAATTCCAGGATTCCGCCCAGATCCTCCTCAGGACAGATGTGATACAGCCGGACATTCTCCGGCACCTGCAGGCGCTTCTCCGTATCCACGCCGAAGCCGTAAATACGGATCACAATAATGTCCTCACAGCCCTTTTGGATCAGCACATCTGCCGGCACATTGTTGCAGTATGCTCCGTCCAGATAGTATTTTCCTCCCAGTCTTTTCTGCTTAAAGCCCAGCAGGTAAGAGCTGGCCATCAGCATCTGGGCCAGTTCCCCTTCCGGGATCCGTGACGCCTCCATCACCACGGGCTTTCGGTCCGTAACTGAGCAGGCAGTCATATAAAGAGGGCAGCCGCAGCTGCGGATCTTTTCCTCATCGATCTGTTCCTGAATCAGCTTTTGGAGAGGCTCCACATCAAACCCGCGGCTGCGGAGGATCCGAAATCCTTCCTTCAGGATCAGGGGCAGATTCCGAAGCCGGAAGGGGTACAGCTTCTCCATGATTTCATCCTTCACATCCATAATCTGGGAATAGCTGATATTTTCCCAGAGGGCTCTGGCTCTCTCCACATCGTCCATACAGATCAGCGCCCCGTTCAAAGCTCCTACGGACGCACCCGCTATGGCCTTGATGGAGATCCCGGCCTGTCGCAGGGCCATCCACACGCCAATCTCATAGGCTCCTCTGGCGCCGCCTCCCTCCAGCACCAGCCCGTAATCCCGTCCGGGCTCCAGAGGGAAACCGTCGTGAACCGCTGCTCTCATCCCCTTCTGCGCTGCCTGGCTGCTTCAAACATCAGCACAGAAGCCGCCACCGCAGCGTTTAAGGACTCCACCTGACCTGCCATGGGGATGCGGATGCGGCAGTGCGCCAGGGAGGCCGCCTGCTCCGAAAGACCATTGGCCTCGTTTCCGATCAGGAAGGCAGTCTTTCCCCTGTAATCTTCCTCATCGTAAGGCACGCTCCCCTGCAGGTGAGCAGCAAACAGCCGAAGTCCCGCTCTTTTCATCTGCTCCAGGGCCGCGAAGAGATCATCGGCATAAACAAATGGGACCCGCAGGCAGGAGCCCATAGTGGAGCGGATTACCTTGGGATTATAGAGATCCGCCGTATCCCGGCTCATCACCACCCCGGTGATTCCTGCTCCCTCCCCTGCCCGAAGGATGGTTCCGAGATTCCCAGGGTCCTGAATGGTTTCCAGGACCATCAGGCAGGCCGCAGGTCCTCCTGGCTTTTCCCGGAGAATCGAATCCAGCGTCCAGTTTTTCTGACGGACCAGAGCCAGGACCCCCTGGGGAGTTTTCGTCCCCGCCATGTGCTCCATCACACTGTCCGATACGGTTTCCCAGGAAAAACCCTGAAGCCAGCGTCTGTTCTGTTCATCCCTGGCAAAAGCTTCCGTCACATAGACCTGGCGGGTTTCTTTTGGGTTTAATTCCCGGCACATCCGCAGTCCCTCGGCAATAAACAGCCCTTCTTCCCTGCGCACCTTTGCCTTATCCCGCAGATTCATCACATATTTGACCTGTTTGTTGGAGGTGCTGGCGATCATCGTCCTTCCTCCTTCTCAAGTTCCTCCAGCTCCTCCATCCAGAGCCGGCTGGAAGCATCGCTTGGCATCCGCAGATCTCCTCTGGGCGAAAGGGCGGCGGAGCCTACCTTGGGTCCATCGGGCAGGCAGGAGCGCTTAAACTGCTGGGAGAAAAAACGCCTGTAAAAGGTTTTCAGCCAGCGTAGAATGGTTTCTCCTTCATATTGTCCCTCAAAAGCCTGAAGAGCCATGCGGTAAATCTTGGAGGGAGCGTAGCCAAAGCGCAGCACATGGTAGAGAAAGAAATCGTGAAGCTCATAAGGTCCCACCAAATCCTCCGTCTTCTGGGCAATTTCTCCGTCCTTAGGCGGCAGCAGCTCCGGACTTACAGGGGTATCCAGCACATCGTAAAGAACCTTTGCCAGTTCCGGGTCCCTGCAGGTGTCCCCGTAGTAGCGGACCAGATGGCGGACCAGTGTCTTGGGAACAGATGCATTGACGCCGTACATAGACATGTGGTCCCCATTGTAGGTAGCCCAGCCCAGAGCCAGCTCCGACATATCTCCCGTTCCGACTACCAGTCCTCCGGTCTGATTGGCAATGTCCATCAGAACCTGGGTCCGTTCTCTTGCCTGACCGTTTTCATAGGTCACATCGTGCTTTTCCATATCCTGGCCAATGTCCTCAAAATGGCAGGTAACGGAACGGCGGATGTTTACCTCCCGCAGTTGGGCTCCCACCTGACGGGCCATAGCGCAGGCGTTGGCATAGGTACGGTCCGTAGTGCCGAAGCAGGGCATGGTGACACAGCAGATCTTCTCCCTGGGGATCTCCAGCAGATCGAAAGCCCGGACTGTCACCAGGAGAGCCAGGGTGGAATCCAGGCCTCCGGAAAGACCGATTACCGCGCTCTGGCAGCCGGTATGCTCCAGCCTCTTTTTCAGTCCCATGGCCTGAATGGAGAGGATCTCCTCGCAGCGGCGGCTTCTCTGTGTCGGGTCTTTCGGCACAAAGGGTGCGGGATCAATAAAACGCAGCATCCTTTCGCCTGTGTCCTTTGTATCGGAAAACGAAAATGGAATCCGGATATATCCCTCCTGCCCCGGCAGTTCTCCGCCTTCCGGGTAGGTACTCATCCTGCGCCGCTCGCAGTCCAGTCTCTGCAGGTCCAGATCTCCATAAATCGTTTCATTGACAAACCGCCTGGATTCCGCCAGGCAGGTGCCGTTCTCGCTGATGATGTTCTGACCGCCGAATACCAGGTCCTGGGTGGATTCCCCGTCCCCTGCGTTGGCGTAGATATAGCCGCAGACCAGGCGGGCAGACTGGCCGCAGATCAGCTCTCTGCGGTAGATATCCTTCCCTGTGGTCTCATCGCTGGCGGAACAATTGACGATCACCGTGGCCCCCGCCATGCAGTGGCGGATGCTGGGGGGACAGGGAACCCATACGTCCTCGCAGATTTCCGCCGCCACCTTCAGATCCGGCAGATTCTCACAGGTAAACAGCAGGTTAGTTCCCATAGGGATCAGTTCTCCCTCCCAGGGCTCCATCACCGGTCTGTCATTTCCGGGGCTGAAATGCCTGGCCTCGTAAAATTCGGAATAGTTGGGCAGGTTCTTCTTCGGGACCAGACCCAGCAGTCTGCCATCTTTTAAAGCCGCCGCCACGTTGTAGAGCTTTCCGTCCCTGTCCCAGGGAAGGCCTACAAACACCAGCATGTCCTTATCCCTGGTGGCATCGGCCACCTGTTTCAAAGCTTCCCTCGCCTTTTCCAAAAGGGGACGCTGGAGAAATAGATCCCCGCAGGTATAGGCCGTCAGGCAGAGTTCCGGGAACACCATCAGTTTCACTCCCTGTCTGCTTCCTTCTTCTATCAGCGCAATCACCTGACTGCTGTTGTATGCCGGGTCCGCCACCCGGATTTTCGGAGTGGCCGCCGCCACACGAATCAGTCCGTCTTTCATATGCATATGCGAATAACCTCCGTTAGGTATAATGCTGCTCCCATTGTACCATTGTTCCTGGAAAAAACAAAGGTGTTTTGCGCTGTTTTTCTGAAAGTCAAAGAAAGCCCCGGAACAAAATATCCCGAAGCTTTCTGAACTTTCACATAGAGTAATCAATTTCGAACAGCCGGCTTTATCCCACCCGGAAGTCTTTTAATACCTCCCGGTTGATATCCAGGCCCACGCCGGGAGCCTGGCTGGGGCTTACGGTTCCATCTTCATTGAAACGGACCGGAGCCTGAAAAGCCTCGTAAATCTTCTCATCATACTGAGGCGGATAAAACTCTGCGATCGTCGCGTTGGGTACGGCGCAGTCCAGATGGATGTGGACCTGCTGCTGTCCGTGAGGGCTCAATACCAGGCCGTTGGCATCGGCCATGCCCGCCACCTTTAAAAATTCTGTCACGCCGCCCATACAGGTGGCGTCCGGGTTCAGGATACTTACCGACTGGGAGCGAATCAGGTCCCGGAAGCCGAACCGGGTCTTTTCTCCTGCAGCCAGGGGGATCCCGCATTTTTCAAAAATCTTGCGGTATCCATCGTAATCATCCTGGTCTATGGGTTCCTCAAACCAGTAAGGATGATACTCTTCCACCATTTTCGCAAATTCAATGGCTTCAAAGAATTTGTAGGAACAGTTGGCATCCAGCATCAGGCGCACATCGTCACCGATTACCTCCCGGACCGCCTTCACTCTCCGGGCATCCTCCTTCATGGACAGGAGACCTACCTTCATCTTGACAGCCTTGGCCCCCCAGCTCAAATATTCTTCCATCTCCTGCTGAAGCTCTTTGATCCCCTTATCCTTCACGTAATAGCCGCCGGCTATGTAAAATGGAATCTTCTCTCTGCTTCCGCCAATCAGCCGGTAAAGAGGCATTCCCGCCACTTTGGCTTTAATATCCCACAGCGCAATGTCAATGGCGGATACGGTCCACAGGCTGTTTCCCTTCCGGCCCATAAATTTGGGCACATAGGTCTTTCGCCAAAGGCGCTCGTTGTTCAGAGGATCTTCTCCGATAATGGCCTTTCCCATCCGCTCCGCAAAATTAATTTCCCAGCTGCAGCCATACCCTGTAATCCCCTCATCGGTCTCCACCACCAGAAGATTCAGTTCATTGTCCGTAAAAACGTGGGTACCGTTGGCAATGGGTTTTGCCTTGGGCCATTTATATTTTTCCGTGTATACATTCGTGATCTTCATACTGCTCCACCTCACTGCTTTGAAAATATTTCAAGTTCTTTTTCATTTAAAATGCCGGCATCACCGTCATGGTGTAAAGCACATAAATCACCGCAAAGATGATAGAAACCATCCACCCCTGCTTTACAAGGGACTTGATATCATATCCGCCGGCACCCATAATAGCCGGAATAGAACTGGTTGCCATAGGTGTCATGAACGCAGTCAGGGAACCTGCAGTGATCAGGATGATCAGTCCGGTTGGATTTGCTCCGATCGCCTGGCAGGCCAGCAGACAGATGGGTACGAAGATATTCATAACCGCCTGATTCTGCATAAACTGGGTCAGCACAAAGGGAATCAGGAAGAATACTGCGCCCAGAATATAGCCATTCTTCACTCCTCCAATCGCAACTGAAATCGCCTGTCCGATCATGTCTCCTGCTCCTGTGGAGGTCAGAGCCCCTGCCATAGCCAGGGCGCCTACCAGCATGGCGGCCAGATTGATGGGAAGGGCTCCGATGGCTTCCTTCGTAGTCAGAGTTCCGCAGACAACGGTCAGCAGAGCTCCCGTAAAGCACACCAGCCAGGAAGGGATCCCAAGATTTCCGCCAAAGATGAATAATACCACAACTCCGAAGAAAATGATTACCCCTGCCCAGTCAGAGAACTTGTTTAAAGGCTTTTTCTCGTTTCTGGAAACGGTTACCAGAGAAATCGGTACCGCCGGTTTTTCCGGTGCAATTTTATAGCCCATGGTAAACGACCAGAGTGGCACGAGAATCAGGAAGGGCCAGCGGCCGACCAGAAAATCTGTAGGGGCAAAGTCTGCTGCAAATCCGTAGCTTTCCAAAAATCCATTGTAAATTCCTGTCTGCTGAATGGCCGCTCCAAAGGGCATAATACAGCAGCAGGCGATGCATACCAGTCCTACCGGGAACATGACCTTAGAGTAGGATACGTTGTAATCCTCACACATCTGCACTACCAGCGGCAGCACAATGGAAAATGCCACCAGCGGGCTGTTTAAAAAGCTGGTAAGGATTTCTGCCAAAATAATATAGCAGAGAAAGGTTCTTCGGAAGGAATTGCCCGTCAGTTTTGTAATACCTGCAGAAAAACGGTCAATCAAACTGGTTTTGCTTAATCCCGTGGATACCACGAACATGGACATCATCATCAGAACATTGGAATTTGCAAAATAGCTCAGGGCATCGTTGGGCTCCATGCATCCGAAGATCACAAGAAGTGCCAGTCCTCCCAGACCTACTACGCCCATTTCCAGTTTATTGGTGGCATAAAGGATAATGGTCAGGACAAATATGACAATACATAGTACCATCGTAGACATATGAGTATCTCCTTTTCTTTTTTACTGTATTTCTCTCCTGTTCATTGTCGTCTGCAGCGATTACTGGTCGCAGATAGAGCCGTCCAGGTTCAGCCTTGCGCTGACCGCATGGGGACGGAAGGGGAACCGTTCCTCCACATCCGGGATCAGGTCGATTCCCAGACCAGGCTCTTCCGGTACCATCAGATATCCGTCCTTGAATTCCGGAATGTGGTCCACCATGTCCACCTGGCGCAGTTTCACTCCGGTATTCAAAAGATTGTCGGCGGTAGATGCCTTGTAAGGATTCGGGTATTCCGCAATCGCCACGTTTTCTGTCGCCGCCGCAAACTGGAGTACCGCATTGGTAGTTACGGGGCTTAAAGGATTGTGAGGAACCAGGCTGCAGTGATGAGCCTCCGCAAGAGCGGCGATCTTTTTGGCCCCAGTAAACCCTCCGCAGACTGCAATGGAGGCCCTTACATAGCTGCATGCTCCCCTCTCCAAAAGCATCTGGAAATCGAAGAAGCTGGTAATCCGCTCTCCGGTAGCGATGGGAATGCTTGTCTTGGCTGCTACCCTTGCCATCTCATCGTAGTTATCCGGACGGATTGGGTCCTCCAGAAACATGGGATTATAAGGCTCAAGTCTTCTGCTCAGCTGGACAGCCAGGCCTGGCTCCAGTCTGCGGTGAAGCTCCAGACACAAATCCATGTCCTCTCCCACCGCTTCTCTCACTTTCGCAATGCGCCGCTCCGCCTTATAGAGCAGCTGAGTATTATTATCATGAAACGGCATATCTCTTGGTTCATCCAGATAAGGATTCAGATGTCCCAAGGCTGTAAAGCCGGCTTCCTTGCCCTTCACAGCATTCTCCACCAGTTCCTCTTCCGTCTGACCGGCAGTGTGGTTGTACACCCGCACTTTATCCCGGCATTTTCCTCCTAAAAGGCGGTAAACCGGAACATGGAAGTATTTTCCGGCAATATCGTACAGGGCTACATCAATAGCAGAGATCGCCCCCATGACCGCCGCTCCCCGAAAATGTCCGAACCTCTGCATATACTGCCAGTGGTGTTCAATATCCAGGGGATCCTTTCCTACCAGGTAATCCTTAAACATATGGATTGCTGAAGCAGAGGCCTCCAGCAGTCCGTCAGAATCTTGGCAAACACGCATCGGTTGGCTTTTACCACTTTCACATCCGTAATCTTCATTGCCATTCCCTCCTGCTCTCTGAACTTTCATTTGTCTTGCTTTTTCAGCTTATCTTTGATAACTTCAGTATATCCCCGAATTAGTATATTGTAAAATCAATCATTTTATATATAATAATAGATATCAATCTATAATGGAGGTGTCGTTATGACCCCTGAAAAGTTAAACTATCTTCTGGTGCTGGCGGAAGAGCAAAATATATCCAGAGCTGCGAAGCGCCTGTTCATCACCCAGCCCACTCTGACTGCCTGCATCAACAATTTAGAGCGCAAATTGGGCGTCAAACTTTTTGACCGCACCCACAACCCCATACGTCTGACCGGCAGCGGGAAAATGTATTTAAAAAAAATGCAGGAAATCGTAGCGGCTGAACAGCTGCTGAACGAAGATATCAAGAAACTGGAAACCCAGCAGACGGAATTCCGGATTGGGATCGGTCAGATCCACAGCGAAATGTGGTGCCCGTCCCTGATCCATCTTCTTCTGAAAAAGCGGCCTTTTTTAAATATACGGATCCGTGAAGCCCAGGAATTAAGGTCCATGGAAATGCTGAAAAACGATGAGATCGACCTGATGTTCGGTCATATCAGTCTGGACATCGTGAATTTTCATTTTGAAGAAATGTGCGAGGAAAAGCTGATGCTGATCATACCGGAAAATCTGATGCCAAAAGTAATCCTGGAACGCACAGACCAAGAACTTCTGGCTCAGAACAGCCCCGGCTGCCCGCTCCTGATCCAGCCGGACCAGCTTTCGTCCCTTCCCATCATCATGCCCTCCTCCACTCAGGCTCTCTATCTGAACCTGAAGCAGATTATCCAGCAATATCATATTGACCCGGTCCGTACCATTCAGACGGCCAATATGGTAACAGCGGCCGCCATGCTTTTAAAAGGACTTGGATATATGTATTTCAGCCCCTCCGTATTCCCCTTAGTCAATATTCCAAATCCCAAACAGGTATACTACTGCACACTGCCAAAAATGATGGACTCCAGAAAATATTATGCTATCTATAAGGAAACGAATCCGAATATCGAAACCATCCTCCTGGCCTCACAGATTCTAAAGGAACAGGTCATCCCCGTCCTTCCTTCTTGACAAGGCGATATAGAAACGATTAGGATAAGTGGGTATAAAAGAAATCTCCAGAAACGTGCGCTGCCCTTTGCAGCGTCACAAAACAGAAAGGATACAAAAACGGATGAATGAATTTTCAAGAGAAGAGATGCTCATAGGCACAGACAAAATGGAAGTTCTTTCCCAAAGCAGAGTTGCCGTCTTCGGCCTGGGAGGGGTAGGCTCCCACGCTGCAGAGGCTCTGGCCCGCGGCGGAGTGGGAAAGCTTTTCCTGGCCGACCACGATGCCGTCTCCCTGACCAACTTAAACCGCCAGGTAATCGCCCTTCACAGCACGGTGGGCCGCAAAAAGGCCCAGGTGATGAAAGAGCGGATTCGGGACATCTGTCCGGAAACGGAGGTAACCCTCTGCGAGACTTTTGTGCTTCCGGAAAATCTGGAGGAAGTGATGAGCCAGGCAGGGACTGTGGATTTTATCCTGGACGCCATAGACACGGTTTCCGCTAAGCTGGCTCTGGTTTCATACGCCAGGGAGCATGCCATCCCCATCATCTCCGCCATGGGAACCGGCAACAAGCTGCACCCGGAGCTGTTCCGGATTTCGGATATCAGCCAGACCAGCGTCTGCCCCCTGTGCCGGGTCATGCGCCGGGAGCTGAAGGCCAGAGCGCTGGGGGGCCTGACCGTCTGCTGGTCCCCGGAGCAGCCGATCCGGCCTGCCGCAGCCGCTGAAGGTGACCAGACCAAAGTCCGCGCCACCCCCGGCAGCATCTCCTTTGTCCCTCCTGTGGCCGGACTTTTAATGGCCGGCTATGTGATTCGCAGGCTATGCGGCCTTGAACCCTGAGATCATCACTCCATGGGCTTCCGGTAAAAGGAGCCCACAAACCGCTCTGTTTTCATTACATTGATGATCACCCGGCTGTCCACCTGGCGCAGCAGCCGGATCACATCGGATGTCTCATAGGAAGAAATCACGGTATTCAGCAGATACATTTTTTGCTTGCTGTATCCTCCTTCTGCTTCCACGCAGGAAATTCCATGGCGGAAATGACTGACGTAGGCATCCACCATTTCCGGCCCCAGCTTGGTGGTAATCTGCATGGTAACCAACTCATATCGATGATGAAATGCGGAGATGATCCGGGTGGAAATGTACTGGACAATGATGGAATATCCCGCAGCCATCCAGCCAAACAGGGCTCCGTAGACACAGTAAAGCACGGCATTTCCCATAAAGACCCAGGTCCAGATGGATTTCCCCGTCCGGTTGGTCACATAGAGGGATATAAAATCAGTGCCGCCTGTGGAAGCGTTCCCCTTGAGGGCAATGACAACGGAAGCCCCCATCAGGACTCCGCCGAAAATCACATTCAAAATCTGGTCTGCAAAAAGAGGGCCAAACTGGCAGACCTGAAGAAAAAAACTGCTCAGAGCTACCTGAGCCAGAGAAAAGACTGTAAATCTGAGACTGATCCCCCTGCCGCAGAACAGAGCTACGGGAACGTTTAAGATCAGCATCACTGCCTGCATGGAAACGGGGATGCCCCAGCGGCTCCCCAACGCTTCCATCAGCATAGCGATCCCGGTAAACCCTCCGGATATGATCCCCGCAGGTCTCACCAGGGCCTGAAGGGCAAAGCACTGAACCAGGGCGGACAGGATAACTGCACCGGATGTAAGCAGCAGCCGGAAGCCGTAGTCCTCCCCAAGGCTTTTCAGCCTGTCCCCAAACGATGTCCCCATTTTCATACCGCCTTTCTCCGCCTATTCTTCGGATTCTTCATCCTGCCACTTCAGCAAATCCTCCAGCGTATAATGGTCTACCACCCCGCTGATGGCCCTGTCCAGCTCCTCCCAGAGCTTCAAGGCGGCGCAGTCATCCTTCCTTCTGCACTGGTTTTCCGGAGCCCGCAGACAGTCCACCGGAGCCAGGCTTCCTTCCGCCGCCCGCAAAATCTCTCCTGCTGTATAGGCCGATGGCTCCTTGGACAGATAATAGCCGCCCTGGTTGCCTCTTAAACTGCGCACCAGTCCTTCTCTGGCTAGTATGGATATAATCTGCTCCAAATATTTACTGGATATCTCCTGGCGTGCTGCAATGTCCTTAATCTTAACGGGCCCACTCTGGCTGTGGACCGCCAGGTCCATCATGGTCCTGAGAGCGTATCGCCCTTTTGTGGAAACCAACATTTTTTCACATCCTTATCTGATTTTTATCCTGCGTTTTTCTGACGCCTGCAGTACCGGATTGCCCTGCCTTCTTCTGATGCAATCCTTCACCATTATCATACTATTTCTATAGGAAATATGTCAATCACAACAAATACAAAAGGAAGCTGCCTTTCCCCCACAGAAAGCAGCTTCCAGTCACGAACAAAACCGTTACACTATTCGTTTATCTGGCATCCCCATACCAAACAACATTCTCCGGTTTCTTTTTGGAAACCGTATTGAGTACTATACCACTCCGGGGCTTCTTTGTCAAGATTTTTTGTGCAACTTATCTTTGTTTCGGGAGTATCTTTCTTCCATTTATGGAAATTCTGCACTTCCCCTTTTTCGTGCTGTCCCGGAATCCGTCCACATTTTTCACAGCGTTCTCCATCCGGATCTTGAGAATAAATCCCTCTTTTCCGGCTCATACTGGGAAAGACACAGACAAAACAGATTTTTCGGTACAGGAGGACGAAATCCATGAATTTCTCCAGAAACTTACAGGACAATATGACGCAGCTTGATTCGCTGCTGAACGTTCAGACTAATTTCGATGTGGTTTACCGGGTTCTCCGCATTGGAGGCAGGGAAGCCTGCCTTTACTTCATAGACGGCTTTGCCAAGGATGACACCCTGTTAAAGCTGCTTCAGACCTTTTCCTCCATCAAGGAGGACGATCTGCCCCCGGACGCGCACGGCTTTTCAAAGCAGTATCTGCCTTACGGGGAAATCGGGCTGGTCCGCGACCAGGACCAGATGATTGTCTCCCTTCTTTCAGGCATCTCCTGTCTGTTCATCGACGGCTATGATACCTGTCTTACCATCGACTGCCGCACCTATCCGGCCAGAAGCGTCAGCGAACCGGACAAGGATAAGGTCATGCGGGGCTCCCGGGACGGATTTGTGGAAACCCTGATCTTCAACACCGCCCTGATCCGCCGGAGAATCCGGGACCCCAGGCTGACGATGGAGATTTTAAGCGCCGGGGAGAGCTCCCATACCGACATCGCCCTCTGCTACATGAGCAGCCGGGTGGACCAGGAGCTTCTGGGAAAGATCAAAGAGCGCATCTCCCGTTTAAAAGTAGATGCGCTGACCATGAATCAGGAAAGCCTGGCAGAATGTATTTTTCCCTACAAGTGGTTTAATCCCTTTCCCAAATTTAAGTTTTCCGAGCGTCCGGATACGGCGGCAGCCTCCATCCTGGAAGGAAATATTGTCGTTCTGGTGGACACTTCCCCCTCTGCCATGATTCTGCCCTCCTCGGTATTCGACATCATCGAGGAAGCGGACGACTACTATTTTCCGCCCATTACCGGCACCTACCTGCGGCTGACCAGAATGATCATCTCCACCCTCTCCCTGCTGGTAACCCCCACCTGGCTCTTGCTGATGGAATATCCCTCCATGATTCCCTCATGGCTGCAGTTCATCCAGCTGTCGGACCCCTGCAACGTGCCCCTGATCTGGCAGCTGCTGATCTTGGAATTTGCTATCGATGGCCTTCGGCTGGCAGCGGTCAACACCCCCAATATGCTGACCACCCCCCTAAGCGTCATCGCCGGCATTGTACTGGGAGAATATGCGGTAAAATCCGGCTGGTTCAACAGCGAGACCATGCTGTACATGGCCTTCGTAACCGTCGCCAATTACTCCCAGGCCAGTTTTGAGCTGGGCTATGCCATGAAATTCATGCGGATCATCATCCTGATCCTCACTGCCCTCTTTGGGATCTGGGGATACGGGGCAGGACTGGTTCTGACGGTCTGCGCCATCATCTTCAACCGGACCATTGCAGGAAAGAGCTACATCTACCCGCTGATCCCCTTCAGCTGGAAAGAGCTTAAAAAACGGTTTTTCCGCGGAAGACTTCCTCATGTGATGCAGTAGCCTCCGGTATCCTATGGGACCCAGCGGGAAATTCTCCGGATCACCATTCCCGCCGCGGCTCCCACCGCAATTCCAGCCGCGCTCCCGGCGATCAGCAGAACCGGAAGGTAGGAGAAGACTCCTGCCGTTTTTGTAACCCAGGCGGCTGCCATCAGCTGTCCCACATTGTGGGCCGCTCCTCCGGCAACGCTGACCCCCACAATGGAAAACCAGCCGGTTTTCTTTAGCCCCGCCATCACCAGCAGGCTAAAAATCCCGCCGCACATGCTGTAAATCATCATGGATGGGCCGGTAAAGGCGAGTCCGGCCAAAAGGATGCGGACCAGGCTGACCGTAAACGCTCCTCTGGCCCCGATCAGATAGAGGGCCGCCATGGAGACCATATTGGCCAGCCCAAGCTTTACTCCCGGAACCGGAACAGGCACCGGGAGCAGACTTTCAATGTAGCTCATCACAAACGCCAGCCCGATGAGAAGGCCGTAAAAGGCCACCCGGGCCCCAGGGGATTTTCTCCCAGACAAATCATTCACTGGACAATACCTCCTTGTGCGTGTATAGTAACCATAGACAGCATCGGGCCGTTTTGCGCCCTGTGCCAGTTTTACATATCTTAAGGAGGCTTTATGGCAAAACCAAATATACATCAGCCCACCCAAAAAGAAAAAGGCGGAATCCGCCGAAACGATTTCCTCCTTCTTCTGCTGATCCTGGTCCTGGCCGGCGTCTGGCTGGTGTTCAGCCATTTCCGCTCTGCCCCCGGCCTGATTGCCCAGGTTGCCGTGGACGGCCAGGTAATTGAAACCCTCCCTCTGGATCAGGACGGCGAATTTGACATCCCCGGCATAGACGGCGGAAACAATCACCTCATCGTAAAAGACGGACAAATCTGGTGCAGCCAGGCAACCTGCCCGGACCATCTGTGCATGAAACAGGGCAAAAAAAGCATGGCAAATGAAACCATTGTCTGCCTCCCCAACCGGATGTCCGTGACAGTGCTGGAAGGAAGATAGCCATTCAGCTTTTTTTCCTCTTCATGGAGCGGATCATTTCCCTCGTTTCAGGGGAAGGCCTGAGGGATTCGCAGATTTTCTGAAGAGCTTTGTTGTAGGTCCAGTCATCCAGACGGCTCTCCTTTAAATAGGCCAGGGTGTCTTCCGAAAATTTTAAATAGTAAAGAGACAGGGCCCAGGCCGCAGCCATATTGGAGTAGTAGGCCCTGCTGCCCCTCTCCTCCATCCCCAAGAAGGCTCTCCTGCAGTATTCCTTCTCCAGAAAATGGCTCAAAAGCAATACCGAGCCGGTCCGGCATACATACTCCTGGTCCGACTTCAGGCAGGAGCAGACGAAAGGCCAGGATTCCTCTCTGGTATTCCGGGCCGCCTTCAGGGTCCCGCAGACGGTATCGCAGACCGCCCAGCTGTCAATGGCCGGAAGATAGTCCCGGACGAACGGAAGGACCTCCTTCCAGGTGCGGGCTCCGCTGGCAAAAATAAGCCCCCAGAGAATCCGTTCCTCATGGCAGAGCTCGCCTCTCTCCCATCCCGCCTTCATCTGCTCTGACCACTGCTGCCAGCCTTCCTTTGCCAGTTGACCGGCCAGCTTTCTCAGGGCAGGAAGGCGCACTCCCGCCACATCCGCAATGCCCGGCAGCAGTTTTTTGTTGAATTCCCGGTACTTGTCCTCAGACAGCTCCGCAATTTTCCTATGTATCTTCCCAAGTCTGTTTTCCATCCCTAATCTCCCAGCAGGAACTCGCTCAGCACAAAATTGCTTACATCCATCCCCCACTCTGTCAGGGCGAGTCTGGTTCCCTCCCGCTTCAAAAGGCCGTTGGCGATCAGCTGGCTGATCACCTTTCCGTAGACCGATTCCAGCTTTACCCCGAAGGCGGAGACGAAATCAATTTCGGAGATCCCTTTCGTCATGCGGAGCCCCAGAAACATAAACTCTTCCATCTTGTCCTGGCGCGTCAGATGCTGAACCTGGGGATGAAGGCGTTCCTGCCAGTCCACCCCTTCAAAATCCAGTTTCAGATACCGCTCCAGCCCCCGCTCATTGCAGAACCGGTAGCCTGCCATATAGGAGGAGGAGCCCAGGCCCAGGCCCAGATATTCCGTTCCGGTCCAATAGCCCACATTGTGCCTGCACTCAAAACCAGGCCTGGCGTAATTGGATACCTCGTAGCGCACAAAGCCCTGCTCCTTCAAAAACTGTCTGGTCAGGTGGTACATCTTATTTTCCGTATCCTCGTCCGGCAGAGGGGGAAGAATGCGCTTTCCAAGCTCCGCAGGCTCGGCAATCAGACCCAAATCTTCCTTTTCCGGAATCTGGGTCCTCTCCTGCTTTTCTTTTTTACCATTCTGTTCTCCCTTGGCATACCGGTCCCAATAGGGTGTTCCCTCCTCAATAATCAGGCTGTAGGAGGAAATGTGCTCCGGCTTCAGCATCGTCACCTTTTTCAGGGTATTCTTCCAGGAATCCATGGTCTGGCCGGGGATCCCGCTCATCAGGTCCACGTTGATATTCTGGAATCCGGCCATACGGGCGCTCTGGAAGCTCTTTAAGAACTCCTCAAAGGAATGTATTCTGCCCAGGTTCCGCAGCTCCTCGTTGTCCGCAGACTGCAGGCCGATGCTGACCCGGTTGAAACCCGCCTGACGGTACAGGGCCAGCTTATTGTGCAGAAGAGTTCCGGGGTTCACCTCAATGGAAATCTCCGCATCCGGCGCCACATCAAAATCAGCCTGCACCGCCTCCAGCACCTGGCAGATCAGCTCCGGCTCCAGCACCGAGGGAGTCCCGCCCCCCACAAATATGGTCACCACCTGGTAGTTTCGGCAGCCGGGGGCCAGGGCATGGATCTCCCTAAGAAGCTGACAGATATAGGCCTCGTGTGTCTTTGACAGAGCGCGGAAGGAGAGAAAATCGCAGTAAAAGCATTTTCTGGCACAGAATGGAATGTGAATATACAGTTCCAATGGAATCTTTCGTTGTCTTGCCATAGCTCTCCTACTGTTTTACTGGTCGTCCAGCTTCAACACACTCATAAATGCTTTCTGCGGAATTTCTACGTTTCCAATCTGGCGCATCCGCTTTTTGCCTTCCTTCTGCTTTTCCAGCAGCTTTTTCTTTCGGGAAATATCTCCGCCGTAGCACTTGGCCAGCACATCCTTGCGCACCGCCTTCACCGTCTCCCTGGCAATGATCTTGCCGCCGATGGCCGCCTGGATGGGAATCTCGAACAGGTGTCTGGGGATCTCCTCCTTCAGCTTCTCGCACATTTTCCTGCCTCTCTCGTAGGCGGAATCAGCATGAACGATAAAGGAGAGAGCATCCACCTCTTCCTTATTCACCAGGATATCCAGCTTCACCAGCTCGGAACGCTCGTACCCCTTCAACTCATAGTCGAAGGAGGCGTAGCCTCTGGAGCGGGATTTCAGGGCGTCAAAGAAATCGTAGATAATTTCATTTAAGGGCAGCTCATATTTCAGCAGAGCCCTGGTAGTCTCAATATATTCCATTCCCAGGTAATTGCCCCGGCGCTCCTGGCACAGGGTCATAATGGGTCCCACAAATTCGGTGGTCACCATGATCTCGGCGCTGACAATGGGCTCCTCCATATAGTCAATCTCCGTCGGGTCCGGCAGATTGGAGGGGTTGGTCAGCTCCATCATCTCCCCGTTCTTCTTGTGAACCCGGTATACAACGCCGGGCGCGGTGGTTACCAGATCCAGATTGTACTCCCGCTCCAGCCGCTCCTGGATGATTTCCAGATGGAGCAGTCCCAGGAAACCGCACCGGAATCCAAACCCTAAAGCAATGGAAGTCTCCGGCTCATAGAACAGGGATGCATCGTTGAGCTGAAGCTTCTCCAGGGCATCCCTCAGGTCGTTGTATTTGGCCCCGTCTGCGGGATAAAGGCCGCAGTAAACCATAGGGGTCACCTTCTTGTATCCGGGCAGGGGCGCATCGCAGGGATTCTCTGCGTCGGTCACCGTATCTCCCACCCGCGTATCCCGCACGTTCTTGATGCTGGCGGTTACATAGCCTACCATGCCTGCGGACAGCTCGTCGCAGGGAATCAGCTGGCCCGCACCGAAATATCCAACCTCCACTACCCCTTCCTGGGCGCCTGTGGCCATCATGCGGATGATGGTACCCTTCTTTACCGTTCCCTCCATCACGCGTATGAAAATGATAACCCCTTTGTAGGAGTCGTAGATGGAGTCAAAGATCAGGGCCTTCAACGGCGCATCGGGGTCTCCCTTGGGGGCAGGAATCTTCTCCACAATGGCCTCCAGCACCGCATCCACATTTTCTCCGGTCTTGGCGCTGATTCTGGGGGCGTCGCTGGCATCCAGGCCGATTACATCCTCAATCTCCGCGGCCACCCGGTCCGGGTCCGCACTGGGAAGGTCCACCTTGTTGATCACCGGGAAAACGTCCAGGTCGTGGTCCAGGGCCAGGTAAACATTGGCCAGGGTCTGGGCCTCGATTCCCTGGGACGCATCCACGACCAGCACTGCGCCGTCGCAGGCGGCCAGGCTTCTGGACACCTCGTAGTTAAAGTCCACATGTCCCGGAGTGTCAATCAAATTAAAAATGTACTCGCTGCCGTCCTTGGCCTGATATACCGTCCGGACCGCCTGGGATTTGATGGTGATCCCCCTCTCCCGCTCCAGATCCATATTATCCAGAACCTGGTCCTGCATCTCCCGGCTGGTCAGAAGGCCGGTCTTCTCAATGATCCGGTCCGCCAGGGTGGATTTACCGTGGTCAATATGGGCGATAATACAAAAGTTACGGATTTTGCTCTGGTCAACTGATGGCATGTTTATTCCTCTCTCCTGCTTGCTCTTTCCTTGGAAACGGCTGCCTTGGCCGCTCCAAACTTTTTCCATCATATCATTTTTTCAACCGCCTTGCAACACCATATCCAAAAGTTCTGACAGGGGCCCCATGGCGTTTAAAGCTTCCTCATAGGTATTGGTCTGAGCTCCCACCTCGACCAGCGCGGACCTGGGACGCAGGTGAAGGTTATAGCGAAGGCCCTTCAAATAGATTTTCCTTGTAAATCCGGGAAAATAGGCCTGGGCGTTTAACTGCATCCGGAGACTGAATGCCAGATTGTCCTCCCGGTAAGGATTCTCCAGATACTCCACCGGTCCCTCCGGAGTCTGGCTGAGGCCATTGAAAAACATGATCTGAGCCGTGCTTTTCCCATCCACCATTGCAGCCAGATGAAGGTTTTCTGCCACCCCGTCCCGGTGGATGTCCAGGACCACCTGGATGGAGGGGTACTGCTCCAGGATCTTTTCAATCCCCTCCCCGGCATATGTATAAGCTTTGCTCCGGTCCAGCTTTCCGTTTACCAGGTCATAGACCGACTCATCGTGATACACCTGGTATCCCTTCTCCTCCAAAAGCTGTGCCAGGCGGCTCCCCACTCCAACCACTGTTTCCCCCGCTCCGGAATCCGCAAAGGCCTCCTGAGAATGGGTATGATAGATCAAAATCTGAGGGCCATCCCCCTCCTTTTCGATCGTCAGATCCCTGCTCAGCAGGTTTTCTGCATTCATCAGATCCCGCCCGGCAGTGGTAGAGGTATGGACATTGTAGAAATTCTTCATCAAAAAGTCGTAATCTGCCAGCTGCTCCATCACATATGTTTTTCCGATAACAGGGCGGGTGGTAGTTCCCGTCAGGGCCGGCGGGGAAGCGGTCAGGCTTCCTGCACGCTCCTGGTCAATCCCTGCCAGAGCGGATCCTTCCTCCCCGTTCTCCCCCTCCGTGTCATTTGAGGCCTCCTGCCCTTCCCCGCTCTCCTCCAGACCGTACCAGGCCAGGTAGGGATGGGACTCGTAAAAGGAACGGAGTTTTTGATACTGGCGGTAGGATGGGTCCGGGTCCGGCCAGTATCCCTGTTCTCCTTCTGCAAATGTGCGGGCATACTCCATGGGGTGGGACAGGTCCCAGATACCCTGAATCATATGCTGCCCCAGGGTTTTGGCCAGGTTTTCCATATCCTGCCGGCTGACAGGTCCGGTCAGGACAAAAGCCGCCTTTCCCCCCACCGCAAGGCCCAATGCCAGTCCGGCGGCCGTCATGCCCTTCTTCATTTTCCAGGCCAGCGTCCCTCTCCTCATATGCTCCATCACCATCCTGTCCGCACCGGCTTTTGTTTCTGCCGCATCATTACAGAATATGCAAAGGACAGGCCCGGATTGACAGAAAGGGAAAATGACTTTTACAGCAGCGCTCTGTGGATCCCCTCCGATATGACAAAGCCCAGGTCCTTGATCCGGCGGTCTATGTCCGGAGGTGTCACATACATAGGACCGAACTCCGGCTCCAGCAGTTCCCGGATCAGCTCATACTGTTCTTCCGGGTCCATCTCCTCCATCCATTTTCCCGTCTGCCTGGTAGATTCGCTGTGAGCCAGGGTCCGGATCAGAGCAGAAACCGTATCGTGGACAATGGCCGCAGCCCCCACCACGGTCGGCACCCCAATGGCCATCACCGGCACTCCCAGGCTTTCCTTTGTTAAGCTGTGACGGTGATTTCCCACTCCGGACCCCGGGTGGATTCCTGTGTCCGTCAGCTGAATGGTCGTTCCCAGCCGTCTCACACTCCGGGCCGCCAGCGCATCGATGGCAATTACCAGATCCGGCTTCGTTTCCTGGATAATCCCCTTTAAAATCTCCGCCGTCTCCATTCCCGTCTGGGCCATCACTCCCGGCACAATGCCGCTGATGGAGGGCAGATTCCGCTCCTTCAGGAAGTCCTTCCCGTACTGTCCCGTCAGATGGCGGGTAACCTGAAGATTTCCCAGCACCTCCGGCCCCAACGCATCCGGGGTAACGGAAGCATTTCCCAAGCCCACCACCAGAATCGACGGAATTTCCTTTCCTTTGACCATGGCTCCTGCCAGCTCCTTGATCTGTCCGGCCAGCTGGTCGCAAACCTCCCGGTGTCCGTCCTCATCCGTCTGATCTAAAGCCAAAGCTTCCAGCGTCAGATAGGTCCCCACCGGCTTTCCCATGGCATTGGCTCCCTTTTTATTGAGAATCCGAACCTGGGTGATTTTTATTTCTCCTTCCGGATGATCCCACTCCTTTAAGGCCACTCCGGACAGACGGCCTCCGTCCCCCTCAAAGCTCTCCTTCTCCTCCAGTGCCAGGTCTGTCCTCACTTCAAACCCCGTCTGCTGTCCTTTTTCTCTATTTTTAGCTGCCATCTCTCTCTCCTTCTGCATATTTCATTCTACCTGCCTGTGCCATGCATGCAAAATACCGGGCCGGAGATTGCCGAACCCGGTACTTTATATTCTGTCAAATATGTGGGAAAAATATGTATTTTTCTATTGACATTCCTAAGAGGATCCGATAAAATGTTAGAGTATGTTTACATTGAACTGTCCGTGTCCAGGCTTTAATGGAAAACACTACAAGAATTTACCAAAAGAAACGGAGGTGTATTTCATTGGCTAACATTAAATCTGCAAAGAAGAGAATTTTAGTAAACGAGACAAAAGCTGCTAGAAACAAAGCGATTCGGTCTAAGGTCAGAACGATGATTAAGAAGGTGGATGCTGCTGTTGCTGCTGGGGATAAGGCTGCTGCCCAGGCTGCTCTGCTGGCTGCTACTTCTGAAATCGACAAGGCTGCTACCAAGGGAGTTTACCACAAGAACAATGCTTCCCGCAAAGTATCCCGTTTGTCCAAGGCTGTTAATTCTATCGCTTAATTACTAGAGATTGAATATAGAACAACCGGATTTTAAGGCCTTCCGTCCATTGGTGTGTTGGACGGAAGGCCTTTTTTGCTGCAGACACTTGGCGTCTGTCCTTCCGACGCCTGGCATTTATGTCAAATCAGGATCGTAGCAGGCCCGCTCTCCACCGATGAGCTTTGCCCTGGTTCTGGCGCAGACCACATGTGCGCCCCCGATTTCCTTCTGTGAAATCCGGAGGGGAATGGCCACATCTTTTAAATGCATGCCGATCAGGGTATCGCCAATATCGATGCCTCCGTGGGCCTTGATGTGCTCCACTGCTGCCGGATGGGCGAAGCTGCTGTAAGCGGCAGTTGCAAAGGAACCGCCCGCTTTCAGCTGGGGCACCACATTCACGATCTCCCAGCCATAGCGCAGTGCCGTCTCCTCCTCCAAAATCAGCGCCCTGTTCAAATGTTCACAGCACTGGGCCGCCAGCGCCAGCCCATTTTCCCGGGCAATTTTCCAGAGCACATCAAAAACAGTTCTGCCAATCTGACTGCTGGAATGGGAGCCGATCCGAAAGCTTCCGACTTCACTGCTGGAGCAGCCTACCACCAGCACCTGCCCCGGCTTCATTTTCGCCGCAGCCAAAAATTCCTCCATAACCTTGCCGGTCTGGCAGCGAATCTGCTCTAAGAACTCCTCATCGGGATTCTGGTCCTTTACGATCTCCATTGTACTTCTCTCCTTTCTCCAACAAAACGCTAATACTGTTTTGTGATCAGAAGCTCCACCGCCAGGCGGTCCTGCAGGCGCCCGGTCTTCACCGCTTCTTCCGTATCCACGCACAGGGTTACATACTCCAGGATCTGTTCCTTGGTAAAGGTTTTGGCCTGGAGCATAATCTTGCCCGCCACATAGGGCGCCAGCTTCATCCGGGAGGCGATGGCACTCTTGTCCATTCCCCGCCCTGCCAGCTCCTTTACCTGCAGAATCTGATTGAACTGGCGGGCAATCAGAAAGAGGATCCGCATCGGCGGTTCCTTCAAAGTCAGCAAATCCTCATATAAATCCATAGCCTTTCTGGTTTGACGGCCGGAAATGGCTGCAATCATATCGAAAATCTTACTGGTCGCCTGGGTCGTGCAGATATCCTCTACATCCTGGTCCGTGATCACATCTCTCCCCAGGGTATAGCTGACCAACTTATCCAGCTCTGAGAGGATGTTTTCCATGTCATCCCCCGTTTTCGCCAAAAACAGTTCCATGGTGCGGCCTGTGATCTTCTTTCCGTCCTTTGCCAGAATCCCCGCCGCCCACCGGGCAAGCTGGTTAAAATCTTGACGGCCCAGTTCCGCCGGATAACCATATTTTTTTACCGCCTTGTAGAGCTTGCTCCGCTTGTCTACCTCCGACTCCACAAACAGAAGGCAGGTGGTATCCGGGACCTGGGGCAGATAAGCGGCCATCGCTTCACCGCCGCTTCCTCCCTTGAACATACCGCTGTCCTCTATGAGAATCAAACGCTTCTCGGCAAAAAAAGGCATGGTGTCCGCCAGGCCTATGATCTCCTGCACATCGAGGTTCTTCCCCTCAAAGTAATTGTAATTCATGGTATCGCCCCCGGTAATGGCCTCCCGGAGGCGGTTTTTATAACTGTTTTTGAGGAATTCCTCCTCGCCGTAGAGAAGATATGCCGGTTTAAAGCTGTGCTCTTTGATGTCCTGGTTCAGTGTCTGCATGTTTCCTGCGGCTTCCTCCTGTTTCGTCTGTTTTTCCAATGCTGCTGTTTAAGGCAGACAAAAAGACTGCCTGCTGATAGTATATCACAGCAGGCAGGAAGTCTCAATCTCTTCTCATGTTCTTTCGCCGCGCCGGAACATGGACCGGCTTCATCCTTGCCCCGGCACTTTCTGGCCGATCTTCTTATCTGTCCTCTGCCAAAATCCGGCCCAGAAGAGCTTCTAGCCCTTCCATGATATCCCGATAGGTAGTATCAAAATCCCCCGTATACCAGGGGTCCGCCACATCCCTGGGATGGTCCGTAAGGTCCAGAAGGCGGAACATCTTGCCCTCCGGGTCGCCGCCTGCAATGCGGGTCATATTGGTTATGTTCCACCGGTCCATGCCAATGAGATAATCGTATTTCCCGTAGTCAGCTCCGGTCATCTGGACTGCATGTTTTCCTGCACAGGAAATCCCTAATGAATTCAGTATTTTTCTGGTTCCCGGATGTACCGGATTTCCAATCTCCTCCGTACTGGTAGCTGCGGAGGAGATGTAAAATTTTCTCTCGATTCCCCTTTTTTTGACCATGTCCTTTAAAAGGAATTCGGCCATGGGGGAGCGGCAGATGTTGCCGTGGCAAACAAAAAGTATTCTAATCATCTGTTTAAAACTCCTTGAAAATACTGTATTTCCTTGATTTATCGGTACTTCCCTTGCTTCTTTATTTCCTCTTGTCTGTGGCATATCGTAGCATAAATTCGCACATCTTTTCCCTCAAAAGTAGTAAAAAAAGTAGTAAATTAAGGGCTGTTTCCCCATTTTACTACTCGGCATTTACTACCCTTTTCAATTCCTCTTTTGCGTCGTCATAACCTATGTGCGTGTAGGTATTCAAGGTTACTCCAATATCAGAGTGTCCCATAAGGTATTGTAGGGTTTTCGGGTTCATGCCGCTTTTTGCCATATTAGAACAAAAGGTATGTCTGCAAACATGCGGCGTAACTTTCGGCATTTGTACTTTATAAATACTGTTGTACTTCTCGCAGATATGCTGAAAATATTTTTCCCAGTGCAGAGCCACCATAGGCATATCATTCTTATCCAGATATAAGAAACCGCATTTACCGTCTATCATAGGCTCCACTCTCGGCTTCTTCCTGTTGGCAATAATCCGCTCAAAGCACTCGTACACTTCATCAGACATGGGAATTTCTCTTGTCCCGCAAGTGGTCTTTGTATCTTCAATCACATATTCCATGTTTCTTTTTCGTTGGAGCTGATGATTGACACTGATTTTTCTATTCTTCATATCAATATCCGCAAGTGTCAGCCCAACAAATTCAGAGATACGCAGTCCGGTCTTAAACAGGATATATATTCCCTCATAGTATCTGCAAAAATGCTTGTCGTTCGCCACAAATTCAAGGAAAGCCCTTTCCTGCTTTCTTGTGATTGCTTCTCTTGTCACGCTGTCATTCACGACAACAGTAGCAAGTTGAAATTCAAACGGATTTTTGCGTATCAAATCATCATCAACCGCCATTTGAAATGCAGGTCTAACGACACCCCTTATAGAGTGAATGGAGCTGTAACCCCGTCCGTCTTTCTGCAATTTTATCAGCCAGCACTTCGCGTCAGACAATTTAACCTTGTCAATTCTCTTTTTACCAAATTCTTCTTTCTTGATAATATTGAGGACAAAGTTATAATTTGCTTCTGTGTTGTGCCGTACCCCTGTTTTCTGTAACAGGTACTTTCTAACCAGTTGTTCCACCGTCATTTCTCCGCCGCGTGGGACGATTTCATCATCAATATCTTTTAATATCAATTTTTCCTTTTCCCTTAAAGAAAGGTCGTCCCGTTTTCCCGGCGGGGTCTTATCTGTCTTTTCCAGTTTCCAACTGTAAACAAACTGTGGTTTCCCGGTTGTATCAATATATTTGTACGCATATCTTCCGTCCCGGCGTTGGCTCTCTCCGCTGCGAAGAATACGATTTCGGCTGTCCCGCCTTTTCCCGCTCATGTCCATGCTCCTTTCATACAAAAAGAGCCCTGCCGTGATATACTAAATTATACCATAGGCAGAACCCCTTTTCTATTCTTAATTTAAGCAGCACTGAAAGCGGAAATGCCTGAACAGCTATCCGGCATTACTACTGCTTACATCATTGTCATATTGATGTTAAATCATCTAAAAATTTCTCAAATTGTTTTCTTTTTACCAAAAATTTCACTCCATTTTGAATGATAAAACCAGAGTCCAGATTATCAGAAACGATTTTTCTTAATTTCTTTTCGCCAATATTAAAATATGCCGACGCTTCTTCAATCGTTAAACAAAATTTATCTTTAATTTGAACCTGTTTATCATCAATCATTAAAAGTCCCCCTTTCATGTCAAAATGAAATAAAATGGGCTTACCAGACGGCTGTTAGCATAGCTCCACGGGACTTGCACCCCTCCGGCGGTCTGCCGA
>ERZ1643246.1210-NODE-1210-length-28803-cov-13.331571_pt1 | contig 28803 bp, 32 predicted proteins | sample MGYA00579265_ERZ1643246 | MGnify/ENA primary metagenome ERZ1643246 (study PRJEB29033, sample SAMEA4952261) | chicken gut metagenome | biome: Broiler Chicken; feature: Gastrointestinal Tract; material: Caecum | place: Ireland | collected 2018 | study: Broiler...
GGTATTCCAGAAGAGAAGGAGATGCGGAGCACGCCTGGCATATGGCGCTGATGGCATGGCTGCTGCAGGAATACTCCAATGAACCGATCGACCTTGCGAAAACGATGGTGATGATTCTGATTCATGACCTGGTGGAGATTGATGCGGGAGATACTTATGCGTATGACGAGGCGGCTAATCGCACGAAGGAGGAGCGGGAGCAGAAGGCGGCGGAGCGGATCTTCGGCCTTCTTCCGGAAGATCAGAAGGAAAAGCTGAAAGGGTTGTGGGAGGAATTTGAGGCATACGAAACGCCGGAGGCAAGATTTGCCCACACGATGGACAATTTTCAGCCGTTTCTTCTGAACGATTACAACGAAGGGAAGGACTGGACCAGCCATCAGGTTCGGGTTTCGCAGGTAATGAAACGCAACGAGCGTACCGGAACGGGATCCCGTGAGATCTGGGAGTATATGAAGGAAATTCTGGAAAAGAATGTGGATGATGGAAAATTGATCGACGACAGACAGAAAGAGAAATGACAGAGAGGATGGAAGGGATGACTGATTACAGGAATGATGCGGAAGAGAGAGCACTGCTCATGGAGCGCCGGGATCTTTCCATGGAGAGGATCCGGCAGATTCCCGATGAGAACAGCGTCCCGGTAGCATACCGGGATTATTTTGCAGAAATGGCAAAATACATTGTAAAGGTTCTGACGCTGGGAGAGCGCCTGAAAGAGGGCGTGCTGGAGACGGCGGATGTGGAGGAATTGAAGGTGTTTAACGAAGCGCCGTACCGTGATATCCTTTCGGAAAGATACGGGCATTCTTATGGTAATCCTTCGTATGCGGTGGAGATGCTCGGAGACGGATACGGACAGATGCTCAGTTATCTGTACGCAGAGATCCAGGGGATGGTCGTGTCCGTCTATGAGGACCGGCTGTGGGACTGCGTGATCGTCATGGAACTGTTTCTGGAGATCTATCGGATGTTTGAGGAAGAAGAGCTTCCGACAAAGTCTGCCCTCCGCGATGTGATCTACTGGTATGTTAGCGACTATACGGATGACACGATGGAATACCGTATCCGGGAGCAGGTGGATCCTTCCCTGAACTTCGCCGCGGACATCGTCCGGAATGCGGATCTGACAGATCTGCGTTATTTGTTCCGTTATGGGGAATATATTACGGAGAATGAATGGAAGACCGCCGAATTTATGAACCGTCTGCCGCAGGAGGAAATCGACGCGATGGCGCGGACTTATACGGAAGGATACAGGATCGGGTTTGTCCTGGGCAACAAGGATCTCTCCAAAAAGAAGACTGTCAATATCCGTTACCATCTGGGTTTTGAGCGGATGGTGCGTGCGGCGATCTTGCAGTTTGAGGAGATAGGGCTTCAGCCGGTGATCTACCGCAGTGCAGTCCATGTGGCGGACAGAAACCGAAGAGGCCTTCGGGTCGGATATTCCGGAGCTGTTCCGAACAAACAGTTCGACTACGACCACAGGGAGGATCCTGCGCTGTTTCTTGATGAAGATTTGGTACAGCGCCGCCTGAGAGCCATGCAGGTGGCTTTTGAGAAACATAAGACAGAGGCCAATACTCATGCCGGGCCTGCCGTGATCGAGATCTTCGGGGAGAAACCGTTCACCCCGCAGACGAACAGATATGCACCGGCATTCAACGAGAAACAGCAGAAGCTCCAGGTGCGGTATAACAATGAGGCAGGGCAGATCACAAACCGGTACATTATCGGAGAAGAACGAAGCTTTACCATCATTGCTTATCCGGTGCCGGAGATCGGAGAACGGTTCGAGGAGATTTTCCGCGAGACGGTCAAGATCAATACACTGGATTACCGGAAGTATCAGAACATCCAGCAGTACCTGATCGACGCGCTGGATCAGGGAACCTGTGTGTATGTAAAAGGCAAGGGAGAAAACAAGACCGACCTCCGGATCCAGCTTCATCAGCTGGAGCATCCGGAGAAACAGACCAATTTTGAAAACTGCGTTGCGGATGTCAATATTCCCGTGGGGGAGGTGTTTACTTCCCCGGTTCTGAAAGGGACGAACGGAGTGCTCCATGTTTCTTCCGTATATCTGAATGAACTGAATTACAGAAATCTGTGTCTGACGCTGAAGGACGGCATGATCACAGAGTACAGCTGCACAAACTTTGACCGGGAAGAGGAAAACAAAAAGTATATCGAAGCAAATATACTGTTTCACCATCCGACGCTGCCCATTGGTGAATTCGCGATCGGAACCAACACGACAGCCTACGTGATGGCGCAGAAGTATCAGATTGCCGACAAGCTGCCCATCCTGATCGCAGAGAAGATGGGCCCGCATTTCGCGATGGGAGACACGTGTTACAGCTGGGCGGAGGATACAGCGGTGTTCAATCCGGACGGAAAGGAGATCATCGCAAGGGATAATGAGGTATCCATCCTGAGAAAGGAAGATCCGGGCAAAGCGTACTTTGGCTGCCATACGGATATCACGATCCCCTACGACGAACTGGATTACATCCGCGTACAGAAAGCGGACGGTTCCCGGATTTGCCTGATCGAGGACGGAAGATTTGTTCTTCCGGGCACGGAGGAACTGAACGAGGCGTTTCAGGAATGAGAGAGGTTCGCAGCAGTAAACAGTGATAAAAACGCACAGGAAAGAGAGGAGCGTATGGAGCACAAGGGAACGGTAAGACTGGAGACGGAACGTCTGCTCTTAAGGAGATTTGAATCTGACGACGCCCCGGCAATGTACCGGAACTGGGCCGGAGATGAGGAAGTGACAAAATTCCTTACCTGGCCGACGCACAAAAACGAGGAGACTTCAGAGAGAGTACTGCGCGAATGGATCCGTAAGTATAACCAGCCGGATTTTTATAACTGGGCGATCGTATGGAAAGAAACGGGAGAGCCTGTCGGAAATATCAGTGTGGTTTCCATGAATGAAAAGGCGGAACAGGTCCATATGGGATACTGCATTTCGAGGAGCCTGTGGCATCAGGGCGTTACGTCCGAGGCACTGAAAGAAACGATCCGGTTTCTGTTTGAGGAGGTTCAGGCAGGCTGTGTTTCTGCCCGCCATGACACCCGCAACCCCAATTCCGGAAAGGTCATGGAGAAATGCGGCATGAAATACGAAGGAACGCTGCGTCACAGCGACTGGAACAATCAGGGCATCTGTGATGCGAGTCACTATTCCATCCTTCGGGAGGAATATGAGGCGATGAAAAAAGAGGCAGGCTGAGACAGCCGCCTCTTTTTTTGCACGGGCAAACTGAGAAAGATCAGAGATATAGGATCTTTTCCGCGATTTTTCTCATATGCCGGTCGTCAGTCCCACAGCATCCGCCGAAGATCTTTATCGGGACAAGATCCCGGAGCCGGGCGATTGCATCTGCGAGTTCTTCCGGGTCAGAAGTTTTCAGATCTCTGGCGTGGTCCAGTTCCGCGTAGGAGAGTGCGGAAGTGTTTGCCTGAATGCCGAGAAATCTCCGCTGTACCGCATCCGTGCGGTTGAATGGCTGGGAGAGCGCTTTGTATACAAGATCCGGATGAATACAGTTGGTCATATAGCAGACCGGCGGAGTATGAACGGTTTCGTCGATGAAACGGATGGCTTCGGAGAGCGGCGTACCGTCGACGAGACATCCGTTTTTCAGTATCGTAAAGCTGATAAGGTACGGGATCTTTGTTTCCTGGAGCGCCAGCGCCATGCCGGCGGCTTCCGGCAGTGTGGGCATCAGAGCAGCATACAGAAAATCCGGGCGGGTATCCGCAAAAAGAGCGGCTTCCCAGGAATGAAACTTCCGGGAGTCTTCCAGGCTCAGACAGCCGGCGCCTGTGTAGGCGTCTCCCCGGCAGCCCAGGAGGCCGCCGATATACATGTGCGGCCGATCCTGCCGGACGGTACGGAGAAATTCCATATTGTCCCGGACGATGGAAGGAGAGCGCCCGGAGAGGGGCAGCCTTTCACGGTTCACCCGCCGTGTCGGCGTTGTCGCCAGGAACGGAAGTCGAAAATCCGCTGCGATCCCGGCATAACCTTCCCAAAGCTTTTTCAGTGCATGCCGCCCCGGCGCTGTGTACACAAGGCCGGCCATCGCGACAGGGCCGTCGATTTTCAGATGATATTCCCGTTTCAGCCGCTCTCCGAGGGCGCCTTCCATCAGAAGAGCAGGGGATGTTTTGAAACAGTCCGTAAAATTCATAAAAAGGTACCTTTCTTTTCTGTGTTTCCATCAGAAAAACAGTCTTGTCAATCTGACACTTTGAATTTATTATATCACAGGAGAGGAAACAACGACAGATAACAGTTCAGATGGCCGAACTGTTATAACGACAGAAATACAGGAGGAAGAAGAGATGTTTCATCTGCTTTTAGTCATTATTTATCTGGCCTTTATCAGCCTGGGACTTCCGGATTCGCTTCTTGGCTCGGCGTGGCCGACCATGTATCAGGAATTTTCCGTGCCCGTCTCCTATGCAGGCGGGATTTCCATGATCATCGCCGTCGGAACGATTGTCTCCAGCCTGCAGAGCGACCGGCTGACCAGGAGATTCGGGACAGGGAAAGTAACAGCCGTCAGCGTATTGATGACCGCCATTGCCCTGTTTGGCTTTTCTATCAGTCATTCCTACATCGCCCTGTGTCTGTGGGCCGTTCCCTACGGGCTGGGAGCGGGAAGTGTGGACGCTTCCCTGAATAATTATGTGGCCCTTCACTACGCGAGCAGACATATGAGCTGGCTGCACTGCATGTGGGGGATCGGCGCCTCTGTGGGACCGTATATTATGGGATATGCGCTGACAAACGGACAGGGATGGAACATGGGCTACCGCTATATTTCCATCCTGCAGATTCTCCTGACGGCAATCCTGCTGTTCAGCCTGCCTCTGTGGAAGCAGGAGAAGGAAAAACGTCCGGCGGAAACAGGAGTGCAGGAAGAGAAGAAAAAACCCCTGACGCTGCGGGAAATCATCCGTATACCGGGAGCGAAAGAAGTGATGGCGGCCTTTTTCTGCTACTGTGCGCTGGAACAGACCACTGCGCTTTGGGCGAGCAGTTATCTGGTGTTGCGCCGCGGCATGTCCGCCGACACCGCCGCCGGCTATGCCAGCATGTTTTTTGCGGGGATCACGATCGGACGGGCGCTCAGCGGATTTGTGACAGTAAGGCTGAACGACACCCAGATGATCCGGCTCGGGCAGGCAGTCGCCCTGGCCGGGGTCCTGTGCCTGTTTCTGCCCTTTGGAAACGGAAGCGCCATTGCGGGACTGGTGCTGATCGGACTGGGATGCGCGCCCATCTATCCGTCCATCATCCACGCAACCCCGAAACACTTCGGAGCAGACCGTTCCCAGGCCATGATCGGTGTACAGATGGCCTCCGCCTACGTAGGAACCTGCCTGATGCCGCCGCTCTTCGGACTGATCGCCAACCACATCAGCGCCTCCCTGCTGCCGGTTTACCTGCTGGCGATCCTTGCAGTCATGACCGTCATGCACGAAAAAATGCTGCCGAAAGTAAAATAATTCAACAAAAGAAGCAAAGCGTTATTCCACTTCATTTAACAGATCCGCCGCAGAAACACCAAAAACTTTGGCGAGCGCCAGCAGATTGGAAGTACTCGGTTCAGAAAGCCCCTGTTCCCATTTTGAGACTGCCTGTCTGCTGACGCCGACCTGCCCTGCAACAAACTCCTGCGTCATATTACAGCGCATCCGATGCGCCTTCAGAACTTCATTCAGTGGCTTCTTCTCAATCGGCGCCTCCGCCTTATCCATATCTTTCCCTTTTTTCTCCGGTTCCCCGGAACGAAGAAATTTCAGCAACACACGAAATACAAGCACGATAAAAGAGACAATAACTGCCAGAATGATCCACGTGAGTATTGTTGAAAACACAGAGATAAACCCCATACCAGATAACATGATAAACACCTCCTAAAAAGAATCCTCAGCGGCCGTTGACTCCCAGCCGATCTTCCGCCTGCAATTCCATAAACGATTTCATAAAATGATCGTCATATTCTACAAAATACTGCAACACGGAATATACTTTATCTTTGTGTAAATCCAGTATATCAAAAACCCGCCGCTCCCGCCACCAACTATCCCGCAACAAAACCTGACAAACCGGTTGCGCTTCCCCAAAATCCTCCCGCAGCCACTTACGCCACCCACCGCAGCCAGGAAACAGGAAGGGGAACGGGCGGGGAGACGGCGGGGGAGCATGCAGAATTCGATTTCTTGCGACTGCGGGCGAACAGAACGGGGAAATTGTCCGATGCGCGATACCAAGAGACAGCCGGCACCCGGCCGGCGCAGCGGACAATTTCCCCGTTCTGTCCGAACGCCGGAGTGAGAAACGAATCTGCATGCTCCCCCGCCGTCTCCCCGCCCGTTCCCCTTCCGTCCCTTCTGCATAAAAAACTATTGACAAGCACCGCAGTGCTTAGTACAATGGCTTATAAGTAAGACTGAATTAATAAATTCTACTTATAAGTCGAACTAATGAGTATTTATGAGAAAAGGAGAACAAACATGGCAAAAGTAGGAATTGTAATGGGAAGCGACTCAGATATGCCGGTGATGAGCAAAGCAGCAGACATGCTGGAGAAATTCGGAATTGATTATGAGATGACGATTATCTCTGCTCACAGAGAACCGGATATCTTTTTCGAGTACGCCAAAACCGCAGAGGAGAGGGGCCTGAAAGTTATCATTGCAGGCGCCGGCATGGCGGCTCATCTGCCGGGAATGTGCGCAGCGATCTTCCCGATGCCGGTGATCGGCATCCCGATGCACACCACTTCTCTGGGAGGACGCGATTCCCTTTACTCTATCGTACAGATGCCGTCCGGAATTCCTGTGGCGACCGTGGCAATCAACGGCGGAGCCAATGCGGCGATCCTTGCGGCGAAGATTCTGGCGACCTCCGACGCGGAGCTTCTGGAGAAACTGAAAGCTTACTCTGAGGAGATGAAAGAGCAGGTTGTGGCAAAGGACAAAAAGCTTCAGGAAGTAGGATATAAAAATTACAGCAAATAAAAGACAGGCTGCCGGGAACAGAGGCGGCAATCCCTCAGGACAGGATACCAGAAAAGAATAAAACGGACCGAAGAGCGTCCGGAATGGAGGAGACTATGGATTACAAGAATGCAGGTGTGGATATTGAAGCCGGATATAAATCCGTGGAACTGATGAAGGAGCATGTAAAAAAGACGATGCGTCCGGAAGTACTGACCAATCTGGGCGGATTTTCCGGCGCGTTCTCGATGGAAAAGTTTAAAGATATGGAGAAACCGACGTTGGTTTCCGGAACCGACGGTGTCGGAACGAAGCTGAAACTGGCGTTCCTGATGGACAAACATGACACAGTGGGGATCGACTGTGTGGCAATGTGCGTCAATGATATTGCCTGCGCAGGCGGCGAGCCGCTGTTTTTCCTGGATTATATTGCCTGCGGAAAGAACACGCCGGAGAAGATCGCTGATATCGTCAAAGGGGTGGCAGAAGGCTGTCTGCAGTCCGGCGCAGCTCTGATCGGCGGAGAAACTGCAGAGATGCCGGGCTTCTATCCGGAAGACGAGTATGACCTGGCAGGGTTTGCTGTGGGCGTTGTGGATGAGAAGGATCTGATCACGGGAAAGGATCTCCAGGCAGGGGATGTACTGATCGGTATGGCTTCCTCCGGTGTACACAGCAACGGATTTTCACTGGTGCGCAAGGTTTTTGAGATGACGAAGGATTCCCTGGACACTTATTATGAGGAACTGGGGACGACGCTTGGGGAGGCGCTTCTGGCTCCAACCAAGATCTATGTCAAGGCTTTGCGCTCCATCAAAGAGGCGGGCGTTACGGTCAAAGCCTGCAGCCATATCACCGGCGGCGGATTCTATGAGAACGTTCCCCGTATGCTGAAGGACGGCACGGTCGCTGTGATCAGGAAGGACAGCTATCCGGTTCCGCCGATCTTCCGTCTGATGGCGAAAAAAGGAAATATCGAAGAGAAAATGATGTACAATACCTATAACATGGGAATCGGTATGATTGTCGCTGTAAATCCTGAGGATGTGGATACCGCGATGCGGGCGATCAAGGAAGCGGGAGAGACTCCTTATATCGTCGGCCATATCGAGGCAGGAGAAAAAGGAGTCACATTATGCTGAAAACGGTAGTGCTCGTCTCGGGAGGCGGGACAAACCTGCAGGCGATCTTTGACGCGATCGATGCAGGGAAGATCACCAACGCGGAGATTTCTGCAGTGATCAGCAACAATGCCAATGCCTATGCACTGGAGCGGGCGCGGAAACGCGGGGTGGATGCAGTCTGCATCTCTCCGAAAAGTTTTGAAAACCGCGACGCGTTCAACCGGGCGCTTCTGGAAAAGGTGCAGTCCTACGGCGCTGATCTCGTGGTCCTGGCCGGCTGTCTGGTGGTGATCCCGAAAATCATGGTGGACGCGTTCCCCAACCGGATGATCAATATCCATCCGTCTCTGATCCCGTCGTTCTGCGGAACCGGCTATTATGGTTTGAAAGTTCACGAAGCGGCGCTGGAGCGGGGAGTCAAGGTGACAGGAGCGACGGTGCATTTTGTGGACGATGGAACGGACACAGGTCCGATCATTCTCCAGAAAGCTGTGGAAGTCCGGCAGGACGACACGCCGGAGATCCTTCAGCGCCGGGTCATGGAGGAGGCAGAGTGGAAGATCCTGCCGCAGGCCATCGATCTGATCGCGAACGGAAGAGTTTCCGTGGCGGACGGACGGGTGAGGATTGCTGACAACGGTTAAATATGTGCTGTGAAGTGGCTGTGATGTCTCAGTCAGGAAAATAAGGAGTAGATACAGATGAAAATATTAGTGGTTGGAAGCGGCGGCAGAGAGCATGCGATCGTTTGGAAGATCGCCCAGAGCCCGAAGGCGGAGAAGATTTACTGTGCGCCGGGCAATGCAGGGATCGCGGAGTACGCAGAGTGCGTGGACATTCCGGCAATGGATTTTGAACGTCTTGCCGCGTTTGCAAAGGAAAAAGAGATCGACTTGACGGTGATCGGAATGGATGATCCGCTGGTCGGCGGCATCGTGGATGTTTTTGAGAAGGAAGGACTGCGTGTCTTCGGACCGAGAAAGAACGCGGCGATCCTGGAGGGTTCCAAGGCGTTCTCCAAGGATCTGATGAAGAAGTATCAGATCCCCACGGCGGCTTATGAGACATTCTCCGATCCGGATGCGGCGCTGGAATATCTGGAGACTGCAAAGCTTCCGATCGTTCTGAAAGCGGACGGACTGGCGCTCGGAAAAGGTGTTCTGATCTGTAATACGCTGGAAGAGGCGAAGGAAGGCGTGAAGACGATCATGCTGGACAAGAAGTTCGGAAGCGCAGGAAACGAGATGGTCATCGAGGAGTTTATGACGGGACGTGAGGTTTCCGTTCTGTCTTTTGTGGACGGAAAGACGATCAAGACCATGAGCTCCGCCCAGGATCACAAGCGCGCCGGCGACGGGGATACGGGACTGAATACGGGGGGAATGGGAAACTTCTCTCCGAGTCCGTTTTACACAAAAGAGATCGATGAATTCTGCCAGAAGCACATTTACCAGGCGACAGTGGACGCGATGGCGGCAGAGGGAAGACCGTTTCAGGGTGTGATCTTCTTCGGACTGATGCTGACCGAGGACGGACCGAAGGTGCTGGAATACAATGCCCGTTTCGGAGATCCGGAAGCTCAGGTGGTGCTGCCGAGGATGAAGACAGATATCGTGGATGTGTTTGAGGCGTGCATCGACGGAACCCTGGATCAGGTGGACCTGCAGTTTGAAGACAACGCATGTGTGTGCGTGGTTCTTGCGTCCGACGGTTATCCGGTGTCCTATGAGAAAGGATATCCGATCCACGGACTGGAGAAGTTCAAGGGCGCGGACGGTTATTATTGTTTCCACGCGGGAACGAAGTTCAAGGACGGCGAGATTGTCACAAACGGCGGACGTGTGCTTGGGATCACAGCCATCGGAAAAGACCTGAAGGAAGCCCGTGCCAACGCGTACAAAGCGGTGGACTGGGTAACGTTTGACAACAAGTATTACCGTCATGATATCGGAAAGGCGATCGACGAGGCGCCGGAAAAATAAAGGGCTCAGATTTTGCGTTCCACCCGGACCGATCATCTGAATTCGTATAAGAATGCCACAGGCTGTCAGTAAACTGCTGAACGCCTGTGGTATTTTTGCATGATTCCCGGAGATATCTGCCAGGCGGATCGGACAAGTGGCAGAGTCTTGACTTTTGTATGGTTACGACTTATACTGAATTATTATGTCTGAACGATGGCGCCGTTCTCGCCGGGTGGACGGCTGCAGTATAGGAACAGATTCAGAGCGTGACAGGAGATTTTGAAACAGGATCACCGTTGCGCTTTGGGGTGTACCCGGAATTATTTGCGGAAAAGTGTTTCTGCAGCGGAATTCTCAGACAGACTGGAAAGGGCATTTTTGCCGGAAAATCACGAACGGAGGAAGCGGATGGAAGAATTATTGTCTTTACAGGGAAGTATTTTCCTGCTGATGATAGCGGGACTGGTGATGAAGAAGACGGGAATCGTCGGGGAGACGGGACAGAAAAATATGACGGATCTGGTGCTCAACCTGATCCTTCCGTGTAATATCATCCGATCTTTTCAGATCGAGTTTTCCTGGAAGACGATGCATTCCTTCGGGACGATCCTTGTGGTGTCCATCTGTATTCAGCTGGGATGTATGGTGCTGGGCAAGCTTCTGTTCGGGAGAATGTCGAGAAATAAATGGAAATGTCTGTACTATGGAACGGTGTGCTCCAATGCCGGTTTTTTGGGGAATCCTATCGCTGAGGGTGTCTTCGGCTCTCAGGGACTGGCGCTGGCGTCTATTTATCTCATCCCTCAGAGGATTGTCATGTGGTCTTCGGGAATCTCGGTTTTTTCAGGGAGCAGAGATGTGAAGGCACTGGTGAAGAAGGTGCTGACGCATCCATGTATCATCGCATGTTTTATCGGGATTTTTCTGATGCTGACACAGCTTTCTCTTCCTGGGATGGTACAGACGACGATCAATTCCCTGGCGAACTGTAATACGGCGATGTCCATGATGGTGGTCGGAATGATTCTGGCGGATTTGAAGCTGCGGGAAATGGCGGATCCGACGGTGCTCCTGTATTCCGCGGTGCGGCTGATCCTGATCCCGGTATTGGTATTGATCCCCTGCAGTCTGCTGGGATTGGATTCCATGGTGACCGGTGTCTCTGTACTGCTCGCGGCGATGCCGGCGGGGGCGACGACGAGTATCCTGGCGGCAAAGTATGATGCGGATCCGGGTTTTGCGACGAAGATGATCATTATGTCCACACTGGCTTCCGTATTTACTACGCCGGTCTGGAGTTTTCTTCTTGGATAGAGGCGTGACTGTATGATATAATGATCTGAGAGACAGCAATTTTATCAGGACTGCACGTTTGCCGGATGGAATGCGTAATGGATGGTCCGGGTTCGAAGAACAGGAAAGAGAACGGAATTGTAAAAAAGAGGGAAAGCAGAGAAGCATTGACGGCGCACTATGCGGGTGAAAGAAAGCCTTTCATGTGCGCCTTTTTTAGAAGAGCCGTTATTCTCAAAAGAAAATAACGAACCGGCGACCTGCTGGGAGGGTCAGATACCGTTTCCGCGATCCGTTGTTCCGGAGCCGTTGGAAGAGGAAGGTGAGGGAATGGAACAGAAACTTTATTATAAGATGTCCATAAAACTTTGGAAAGAGGAAAAGGTGTTCGGCCCGGGGATCTGTCAGCTTCTGATGGGGATCGATGAGACGGGATCGATGCATCAGGCGGCTGCCCGGATGGGACTTGCCTACAGCAAGGCGTGGAAGATGATGAAGACCACGGAGCAGGGGCTTGGATTTGCGCTGACGGAGAGGGTCAGCGGCGGCCGCAGAGGCGGCGGTTCCAGACTTACGGAAGAGGGGCGGAACATGATGGAAAAATATCAGGCTTTTGAGTCGGAGGCCCGTCAGGCGGTAGATACATTGTTTGAAAAATATTTTTTATAAAACGGACATTTCCGTTTTCTGAAACATGTTTCCCGTGCTCCGGGAAAATATTCCCGGAATGCTGTGAAAAAGAAAGGTGGTATGTGTAGATGGCAGAAGAGATTGTGTTTTGTACAGGCGGCGGATGCACTGCCAAGCTTGGGCCGGGAGCGCTGGCCAGAGTGCTGGAAAAGCTGGAGAAGCCGGCGGTACGGGATGAAAACCTGCTGATCGGGTATGACAGTTCCGACGACGCGGCGGTTTACCGGATCTCCGATGACACGGCGATCGTTCAGACGCTGGATTTTTTTCCGCCGATGGTGGAGGATCCGTATCTGTTCGGGCAGATCGCGGCAGCTAATGCGCTCAGCGATGTGTATGCGATGGGCGGCGATGTGAAAACCGCGCTGAATATTGTCTGTTTTCCGGAACAGATGGATCTGAACATTCTAGGAAAGATCCTCCAGGGAGGAAATGAGAAAGTTCAGGAGGCGGGCGGAACGCTGGCAGGTGGCCATTCCATCCATGATACCGGGGTCAAGTACGGTCTGTCGGTGATGGGAACTGTCCATCCGGACCGGATTTTTGCCAATAACGGCTGCCGGGAGGGGGATGTGCTGCTGCTGACGAAGCCGCTCGGTGTGGGGATTATCTGTACCGCTGGCAGGATCGGCGAGGCGTCCCAGGAGGCGATGGATCGGGCGATCCGGTCTATGACCCGGCTGAACCGGAGAGCTTCCGAGATCGTTCGGGAATACCGGGTACACGGCTGCACGGACGTCACAGGATTTGGTTTTCTGGCGCATCTGAAAGAAATGCTGGGAGATACCTTCCGTGCGGTGATCGACAGCGGGAAGATCCCGAGGCTGCCGATGAGTCTGGAATATGCCGGGGAGTTTTATCTGACTGCGGCGGCTCAGAGAAACAGAAATCATGTGGGGGATTTCGTGGAGTTTCAGGGAGTGTCTTTTGAGATGGAAGAGCTTCTGTTCGATCCGCAGACCTCCGGCGGTCTTTTGGTCAGCCTCCCGGCAGAGGATGCGGAGAAAGCGGAGGGAAAAATGAGGGCGGAAGGAATGGAATGTGCGGTTGTCGGAGAGATTGTAAGAGGAGATACTCCGGGAATACAGGTGCGTCCGTGATAGGAAGAGAAAGGAGAATATGGTTATGGTGAAACAGATCGATGCGAGAGGGAAAGCCTGCCCGCTTCCGGTGATCGAGGCAAAGCGTGCGTTGGAGGCGGCTTTGGACGGAACAAAAATCGAGGTACTGGTGGACAATGAGATCGCGGTCGAGAATCTCTGTAAGATGGCGGCGCAGAAGCATTATGAGGCTTCGGGTACGAAAGTCCAGGAGAACTGTTACCTGGTAGAGATCCTGAAAGGCGGCGCAGCCGGAGCATCTTCGACGGATGCGGCGGAATCTGCGTCCGGACGGGTGTACGATACGGCAGAGCAGACGGGATCCGCAGCGGATCAGGCGGGAAGAGAGGAGCGGCAGGATTCGCAGAACTGCGGCTGCCAGCCGATGAACAGCACGGAGCAGGGGATGGTAGTGGTCCTGGCGTCGGACAAAATGGGGGAGAAGGACTCCATACTCGGAAAAATTCTGATGAAAGGATTTATTTATGCGCTGACGGAACAGGATCGGCTGCCGGAGACAATCCTTCTTTACAATGGAGGTGCATGGCTTTCCTGTAAAGGTTCGGACAGCCTGGAGGATCTGAAAAATCTGGAAAGCCAGGGGGTTGAGATCCTGACCTGCGGGACTTGCCTGAATCATTTCGGATTGTCCGACAAGCTGGAAGTCGGCTCTGTGACGAATATGTATCAGATCGCTCAGATCCTGACGGAGGCCAGGAAGGTGATCAAGCCATGAGTGGGGAGTTTCCGATCGTTGTCCGGGGAGGAGGCGATATTGCCACCGGCACGATCCACCGGCTGCACCGCTGCGGGTTTTCTGTTCTTGTGCTGGAGACGGAACGGCCGTCGGCGATCCGGAGGTATGTGGCATTTTCCGAAGCGGTTTATGAGGGAAGCTGGACCGTTGAGGGAGTCGAGGCTGTCCGCGTGGAAAGTCTGGAGGAGGCGCTGCAGCGCCGGAGCGAGGGAAAGGTTCCTGTTCTGGCAGATGCGGAGTGCAGCTGCCTGCGGCAGTTTCGGCCGAAGGTTCTGGTGGATGGGATCCTGGCTAAGAAAAATCTGGGGACTGCCATAGATATGGCCGATACGGTGATCGCTCTGGGTCCGGGATTTACGGCAGGAAGGGACGCGCATCTTGTCATCGAGACCATGCGCGGGCACGATCTGGGGCGGATCCTGACGGAAGGGACGGCCCTGCCGAACACCGGCGTGCCGGGAGTGATCGCAGGGTATGGCAAGGAACGGGTGATCCATTCGCCGACAGACGGGATCATGGTAAACTGCAGCAGGATCGGTGAGATTGTGGAGAAGGATCAGGTGATCGCCCATGTGGGACAGACGCCGGTGAGGGCGACGCTGACCGGCGTTCTCAGGGGGCTGCTCCGGGATGGATATCCGGTGACGAAGGGATTCAAGATCGCTGACATTGACCCCAGGAAGAGCGAGCAGAAAAACTGTTTCACGATCTCCGATAAGGCGAGATGCATCGCAGGCGGCGTTCTGGAAGGGATCCTGAGCAGACAGAGGGTACCGTTTTTATAAGGAACCGTTCCGGACGGCAGGATGCAGAGTATGGAAATCGGTGATAGAGAAAAAAGGAGTCAGAGATGGAAAAAGTAAGGGTGGAAGATGCTGTGGGCATGGTGCTGTGCCATGACATCACGGAGATCGTACCGGGGAAATTCAAGGGAAGAGCGTTTGCAAAAGGACACATCATCGAGGAGAAGGATATTGAAAAGCTTCTCGATCTGGGAAAGAGGCATATTTATGTCTGGGACCTGAGCAAAGGATATGTCCATGAAAACGATGCGGCGCTGCGGATGGTACAGGCGGCGGCCGGCGAGAACATCACTTTCAGCGAGGTAAAAGAAGGAAAGATCGAACTGCGGGCAGCCTGTGACGGCGTGCTGAAGATTGATCTGGAGGCTTTGTATGAACTGAATGATGTGGAGGAGATCTGCTTCGCGACGATCCATGGAAACAAGATGGTGACGAAGGGCAAGCTTCTGGGAGGCGCACGGGTGATCCCACTGGCGGTCCGGGAAGAAATTCTGACTGCTTTTGAGAAGATCAGCGCGGAACACCGCCCTGTGATCTCTGTCCGTCCGTTCCGCCCGGCGAAGATCGGAGTCGTTACGACAGGTTCCGAGATCCAGAGCGGGCGGATCCAGGATAAGTTCTGGCCGGTGCTGGAAGATAAAGCGGCGGAACTGGGCGCAGAACTGGTCGGACAGAAATTTCCGGGAGACGATCCGGAGGAGATCACGAAGGCGATCCGCGGGTATCTGGACCAGGGCGTGGACATGGTGCAGGTGACCGGCGGGATGTCTGTAGACCCGGACGATATGACGCCTTCCGCGATCCGTGCTCTTGGCGGAGAAGTGATCACTTACGGAACGCCGGTACTGCCGGGGGCAATGTTCATGCTTTCCTATGTGGACGGCGTGCCGGTGGTAGGACTGCCGGGTTGTGTGATGTATTCGAAACGTACGGTCTTTGATCTGATCGTTCCGCGGTTGCTGACCGGGGAGAAGCTGAGCAAGAGAGATTTTGTACTGCTGGCTCACGGCGGTCAGTGCCAGAATTGTCCGGTCTGTACGTATCCGGACTGTGGCTTTGGCCAGTGACCTGCGGCAGGGAGGAATTATGGGAGAGTTTACACATTTTGACGCGTCGGGCAGCGCGGTGATGGTAGATGTCAGTGAAAAAAAAATCACGGAGCGTACGGCCATTGCCAGAGGCCGTATCCGCGTCAGCCAGGAGGTTTTCCGGAAGATCAGGGAAGGGACAATGAAAAAGGGAGATGTGCTGGGGATTGCCAGGACCGCCGGGATCATGGCGGCGAAGCGCACGTTTGAACTGATCCCCCTGTGCCATCTGCTGGCCCTGACAAAATGTACGATCGATTTCGAGTATCTGGATGAGACGCTGGAGATTGAGGCCTGCTGCACGGTGAAGACGGTGGGAAAAACCGGCGTGGAGATCGAGGCGCTGACGGGCGTGGAGATTGCGCTGCTGACGATTTACGATATGTGCAAGGCGCTGGACCGTTCGATGGAGATGAACGGTATCCGTCTGTGCTACAAGGACGGCGGAAAGAGCGGCGTATATGAAGAGAATGGTGTGAGAAAGAACGATCCGGATGGTTGTGCGGATGGGTTTGCCGGAGGCAGAGATGAGTGAATGTCTGAAGGATGCCATGGGCAGGACCATTGACTATCTGAGGATTTCCGTGACGGACCGGTGCAATCTGCGGTGTATCTATTGTATGCCGGGAGATCCGGACCGTCCGCCGGTATTTCTGCCGGAAGAAGAACTGCTGACCGCCGGCGAGTGGCTGATCTTCGCGAAGGCGGCTGCTATGGCGGGGATCCGGAAGATCCGTCTGACCGGCGGAGAACCCCTGATGCGGCAGGATCTGGCGGAGCTGGTGCGGGGGATGGCGTCTCTTCCGCAAGTGGAACAGGTGGTGATGACCACCAATGCGGTGGGACTGGCTCAAAGAATCGGAGCCCTGAAGAATGCCGGCCTTGCAGGCGTCAATGTCAGTCTGGACAGTCTGGAGCGGGAGTGTTACCGGAGAATTGCCGGAAGAGACCGGATGGCGGAGGCTCTCGACGGAGTCCGGGCATGTCTGGAACTGGGGCTCCCGGTGAAGATCAACTGTGTGCCGGTACGAGGACTCAACGACAGTCAGTGGATCCCGCTGGCGGAACTGGCAGTGAAGTGGCCGGTACAGGTGCGGTTTATCGAGATGATGCCCATCGGCGAGGGAAAAGCCTTTCCTCCGGTGGAAAACAGCAGGATCCGGCAACTGCTGGAACGGAACTTCGGGCCGGTGACGGAGGTATCTCCCGGAAAGAGGCAGGGCCCTGCCAGGGTCTTCCGGGCGCCGGGATTTGCAGGCAGCATCGGATTTATCAGCGCGGTGAGCTGCGGCTGCTGCAGTTCCTGTAACCGGATCCGGGCGACTGCGGACGGAAAAATCAAACTCTGTCTCCATCATCCGGTCAACGGCGATGCAAGGAAACTGATCCGGACGGGCAAATCTCCGGAAGAGCTTTGCGGCTGGCTGCGCGCACTGGTCAGGGACAAGCCGAAGGACGGGGCGTTTACCGATGAAAAAAGACCTATGTGGAAAATCGGCGGGTAAAATAATTATAAAGAGGAATGGAAAATGGGAAAGGTTCTTGCGGTATGTATCAGCGAAAAGCGCGGAACGCAGAAGAAAAATGTGGGCCGTGTCCGGCTGATCGAGAATTACGGTCTGGAGGGAGACGCTCATGCCGGCAGCTGGCATCGGCAGGTGAGCCTGTTGTCTTATGACAGGATCCGGGAATTCAATGAGAAAGGCGCCGGCGTGGACCATGGCGCTTTTGGAGAAAATCTGGTGGTGGAGGGATTTGACTTTAAGCGTCTTCCGGTGGGTACAAAGCTCCGGTGCGGCGATGTGGTGCTGGAACTGACACAGATCGGAAAAGAATGCCACAGCCACTGTGAGATCTATAAAAAGATGGGAGAGTGTATTATGCCGAGGGAAGGTGTTTTCGCGAGAGTCCTTCACGGCGGAACCATCGGGGAAGGAGATGAGATGGAAATTGTATCGGACAGTAGTGTTGACGATCAGTGACAGAAGCGCCCGGGGCGAGCGGGAGGACAAGAGCGGCCCCGAGGCGGTGCGGCTGTTGGAAGAGGCGGGCTATCAGGTGGTGCAGACAGGGATCCTGCCGGATGAGAAGGATCTGTTGTCGGACGAATTGAAGAGGATCTGCGATCAGCATCTGGCGGATCTGGTCCTGACGACCGGAGGAACTGGGTTTTCCATGAGAGACTGGACGCCGGAGGCGACTCTCGCAGTAGCTCACCGTCAGGTGCCGGGGATCAGTGAGGCTATGAGGGCTTACTCTCTGTCGATCACGCCAAGAGCGATGTTAAGCCGCGGCGTGTCCGTGCTCAGGGAGCAGACCCTGATCATTAATCTTCCGGGCAGCCCCAAAGCGGTCCGGGAAAGCCTGGAGTATCTGCTGCCGGCTCTGGAACATGGACTGGATATTCTCACAGGCAGTGTGACAGAAGGATAACAGAAGAGGAAAAGGAGTTTGGAAATAAATTTCCAAATCTGCCTGGACGACGCGGCAAGTGCGTCGAGGAGGAAGTTTGGAAGTAAACTTCCAAATCTACCATTATTGACGCAGTAAACGCGTCAGAAAGAGGAAAAAATGAGAAAAAGAATGGCAGTATTAGGAATCACAGGTATTCTGGCGGCGGGACTGCTTGCAGGGTGCAGCAGCGGATCGGAGGAAAGCGTATCGGGAAGCAGCCAGTCGGCGTCCGGAACGGCAGACAGTTCCCAGGAGGTTCAGGACAGCAGTTCGGTTTCCGGGGAAGAAGGCGCTGCGGAAAGCGGGGAGCAGGAGATCACGGTGTCCGCTGCTGCGAGCCTGACGGATGTACTCAATGAACTGGCGGAGAACTATAGGGAGCAGGATCCGGGAATGAAGATCGCCTTCACGTTCGGAGGCAGCGGCGCGCTGCAGACACAGATCGAGGAGGGAGCGCCTGTAGATCTGTTTTTTTCAGCGGCAGAGGAGAATATGGATGCGCTGGAAGAGGAAGGCCTGATCGATACAGAGACGAGAAAGGACGTTCTGAAAAATGAGATCGTACTGATCGCGCCTCTGGGAGACACTGAGGTGAGCAGCTTTGAGAACATACTGGATTCGGAGCCGCAGATCGCTCTGGGTGAGCCGGAGAGTGTACCGGCAGGCAAATATGCGCAGGAGATTTTTGAGAATCTCGGTATCTGGGAGGGGGTTCAGTCCCATACCGTGTTTGCGAGCAACGTGCGGGAAGTTCTCTCCTGGGTGGAGGCCGGTGAGGCTGACTGCGGCGTGGTTTATGCGACCGACGCGATGACCAGCGATCAGGTGCAGGTCGTGTGCAATGCGCCGGAGGGAGGCCCGGAAGTCCTGTATCCGGCAGCGGTGCTCAAAGACTGTGCGAATCCGGAGGGAGCCAAGGAATTCCTGGATTATCTGACCGGCGATGAGGCGAAGGAAGCGTTCGAATCTTACGGATTTACCGTGCTGGAATAAAATCATAAATGGAGAAAAAGTATGGATGATTGGTCACCCTTATGGATCTCTGTCCAGGTGGCGTTCTATGCGACCGTCTGCTCGGTGTTTTTCGGAACGCTTCTGGCGTATGGAGCGATGAAAATGAAGCGGATCCGTCCGCTGGCGGACGTTGTACTGACGCTGCCGCTGGTCCTTCCGCCGACGGTGGTTGGCTTTTTTCTGCTGGTTCTGCTGGGAAAAAACAGTGTGGTCGGGCAGTTCTTTAACAGTATCGGTCTCTCATTTATTTTTTCCATGCGGGGAGCTGTGGCGGCGGCATTTGTGGTATCGTTTCCTCTGATGTATCGTTCGGCGAGAGGCGCGATGGAACAGATGGACCGGCAGTTGCTGTATGCGGCGAGAACGCTGGGCGCAGGGGAAGGAAAGATTTTTCTGCGGGTGATCCTTCCCAACTGCCGGAGCGGGATTTTTGCCGGGACGATCCTGGCGTTTGCCCGGGCGATGGGGGAATTCGGCGCGACGATCATGCTCGCCGGAAACATTCCCGGGAAGACGCAGACTATGGCTCTGGCCGTCTATACGGCAGTGCAGGGCGGAAACCGGGCGCAGGCGTATCAGTGGGCAGTGATCATCGTGATTCTGTCTGCAGCGGCGATCCTTGGCATCAACTTTTTCGAACGGGGAAAGAATACGGGAAAGGAAGAGACGTTTTGAAACTGCAGGTGGAACTTGTGAAAAAAGTAAAAACCGGCACGATCCGGCTGGAATTTTCCCTGGAAAATGAGGTTCTGGGGATCCTTGGCAGAAGCGGCTGCGGGAAGAGCGTGACGCTGAAGTGTATCGCCGGGATCCTTCCGCCGGAGAGCGGGAGGATCCGACTGGATGACCAGACGCTCTATGACAGTGAGAAAAAGATCAACCGGAAGGCCAGAGAACGGCGGATCGGTTATCTGTTTCAGAATTATGCACTGTTTCCGAATCTGACAGTGCTTGAAAATATCTGCTTTTCACTGAAAAAAAAGGATCGTGCGGGACAGGCTTATGCCCGGGAACTTCTGGAACGTTTTTATCTGACGGAGGTGGCGGATTCTTATCCGGCGGTCCTGTCCGGGGGACAGCAGCAGAGGACGGCGATGGCCCGGATGCTGGCGGCAAAACCGCGGGTACTTCTTCTGGACGAGCCTTTTTCGGCGCTGGACAGCTTTCTGCGCCGTGAGATGGAGCGGGAAGTTCAGGAGGTTCTGAATAATTTCGGAGGCGTGTCGATCCTTGTGTCCCACAATAAAGAAGAGATCCGGCGGCTGACCCGGCGCTGTATGGTGATGGAGCAGGGAAAGATCGCCGAGATCGGAAAAACGGAGGAAATTTTTGCGCATCCCTGTTCGGAAGAGGGAAAATTGTTGATCTCCGGCGGCTGACATGGACACGGTACAGCCGGAGGTTATAGTAACGATTACAGGAGGGAATGGTATGATTTATCTGGACAGCGCTGCGACTAGTCTGCACCGTCCCAGGGAAGTGATCCGGGCGGTCTGTGAGGCAATGGAGCAGCTTGGAAATCCCGGAAGGGGCGCTTATGAGGCTTCGCTTCAGGCGGCGCGGACAGTATTCCGGGCGCGGACAGAGCTTGGCCGTCTGTTTGGGATGAAGGATCCGTCCCGTGTTGTCTTTACAGCGAATGTGACGGAAGCTCTGAATCTGGCGATCAGCAGTCTGTTTGGAGCGGGAAGCCACGTGATCACCACCTGTTTGGAACACAACAGTGTTCTCCGCCCTCTGTATCGTCAGGAAGCAAGGGGCGCATCCCTGACGATTCTTCCCTGCGATGAAAAGGGACGGCTGAGGTACGATCTGCTGGAGCAGGCGGTGGGGCCGCAGACGAAGGGGATCGTCTGTACCCATGCCTCGAACCTTACCGGAAACCTGGTGGATATCCGAAGGATCGGACAGTTCTGCCGGGAACATGGACTTCTTTTTGTTGTGGACGCCGCCCAGACGGCGGGTATTTTTCCGATCGATATGGAAGAAGATAAGATCGATGTGCTGTGTTTCACTGGTCATAAAGGACTGCTGGGGCCCCAGGGAACCGGCGGCCTGTGTGTCCGGGAAGGGCTGGATCTGGAAAGTTTCTGTGTCGGCGGAAGCGGAGTGCAGAGTTACCGGAAAGATCAGCCTCCCCAGATGCCGGAGCATCTGGAAGCCGGAACGGTCAACGTTCACGGGATCGCGGGACTTCTGGCCGCGGTAAAATGGCTGGAGCGTACCGGGATCCCGGAAATACACCGGCGGGAGACGGAATTAATGCAGCGTTTTTACCAGGGGATCCGTCAGACCGAGGGCGTCACGGTATATGGCGACCTGGAGGATACACCGCCGGAAAACCGTGCGCCGGTGACAGCACTGAACATAGGAACGCTGTCTTCCGATGAGGTGTGTGATGAATTGGCGCAGGAGTATGGGATTGCAGTGCGTGGCGGCGCCCATTGCGCGCCGCTGATGCATCAGGCGCTGGGAACGGAAGAGCAGGGAGCAATACGTTTCAGTTTCAGCTATTTTAACACGGAGGAAGAAATAGACTGTGCAGTCCGGGCAGTGCGGGAGATCGCGGCAGCGGAAACGGAGACGCCGGTGTGATTCATATATATAGCTGGAAGGTGGAATAACGATATGCGAAAAAAGGAACTGCGGGTCGTCGTCTCTTTCCGCACGACGACACAGGCGATCGCGATGGAGGAAGCCGGGAAGGCTGCGGGCCTGTCGGGCAGACTGATCCCTGTCCCGAGACAGATCACCGCGGACTGCGGGCTGGCATGGAGCGAACCGGTGCAGGGAAGAGAAGAACTGGAACAGCTGCTGAGCGAGCGGAAACTTGGATATGATCAGATCGTGGAGCTGGTGATCTGACGATGGCGAAAGAAAAAGCGGGAGTTTGTGTCTGGGACCACAGCGCGAAAGGAGAACACAGATGAAAAAGTTTGACTGCCTGATCCGGGCGTTTCGTTTCCCGGAGGATGTCCGCTGTATCTGCGCGGTGGGCGCGGGCGGAAAGACAGGTCTCCTGTACCGGCTGGCGCAGGAGTACCGGGAAGCGGGCAGGAAAGTCCTTCTCGCAACGACGACCAAAATGTTTCTCCCGAAAGAAAATCAGGTGTTGGACGGGACGGCGGAGGAGATCCTCGGATATCTGGACCGTGAAGGGTTTGCTGTGGCCGGCACTACGATTTGCGGCGGAGAGAAAATGGGTCCTCTGCCTTTGGAGATATGGAGAACAGTGTCTTCAAAGGCGGATCTTGTTCTGGTGGAGGCGGACGGTTCCCGGCGGCTGCCGCTGAAGGTTCCCGGGCCCGGAGAGCCGGTAATTCCGCCGGAATGCGATTTTCTGATCGTGGTGGAGGGAATGTCCGGAATCGGGCGTCCTCTGAGCGAGGTCTGCCACCGGACCGCGCAGGCTGCCGATGTGCTGGAGTGCCGGGAGAGCCAGACGGTCACGGAAGAAACCGCCGCCCGGATTGCGCGCAGAGGATATCAGAAGTTTCTGACCGGTAAGCGGACAGGCTGCTATTTTATGAATCAGATCGACGTTCTGGGAGTGAGTCAGAGAGAGAGGCTTGCCAAAGCGATGGCAGGGACCGGGGTTGTGTACGGAAGCCTGAAGGAAAGATATTATCTGCGCGAAATCTAAGACCTTATGCAGTGTGGTGACTGCGGGTATCCGGTTTTTCGCGCAGCGGCTTTTTATTGGCGGATGACGTAATCGTTCAGCCGGCTGACAGTTACAAAAAAGAGAAACAGATAGAAACGACAAAGAGCAGGAAACGATCCCGCTGCGGTAGGACAACCAATGAAGCGGCGGGAATATTTCCTGCTCTTTGGAATGCTTGCTTAAATACTCAGAAACCGTTCTTTTCGTGAGCGGATTTTTCTGAGATCAGAGTACATCATCTCTGCGGATATATCCGGGATGTTCGGTTTCCGCAACGATTTCCTTCGTGTGGATCAGACGTGCATTCTTGTCCACTACATAATGGTCTACATGGACGTCTTTTCCGATCTCGGCGCCCGGAAGAATGACACTGTTTTTCACAACAGCGCCCGGATGGATCATACAGCCGCGTCCGATGATGGAATTCTCAACAGTTCCCTCGATGATACATCCGTTGGAAACGACAGAATTCTTTACATTTGCGGTTTCAAAATACTGAGTCGGACAGGAATCGTTGGTTCTTGTATAGATCGGCCAGTCCTCATTGAACAGATTTGTCGCCGCCTTGAAATCGATCAGAGACATATTTGCATTATAGTAACTCTCAAAGTCTGTGATGGAACCGAAGTAGCCGCGGTGTGCAACGCCGCGGATGTCCAGTTCGCCGCATTCGCTGCTGACAATGTCGGACAGAGAGTAAGCGGAAGAAAGTTTGTGTGCTTTGGTCACCAGTTCAATGAACAATTCTTTCTTCATCACATATGTATCCATGAAAATGTTTCTGTTCTTGGCGTTTCCGTGGTTCGGCTCAATGGCGCTGACGCCTTTCTGGCGGTTCAGCTCCAGAATGTTGCAGCTGAGGTAAGCTTCCTTCGCATTGTCCACGGAATGGTACAGCAGGGTAATGTCCGCGCCGGACTCGATGTGCGTCCGGAGCAGTGCATCGTAATCCATGGAATAAACCATATAGCTCGGAGCAATGATCACGTAAGGATGGTTTACCCGCTCGATACATCCCATGTTTTCGATAAATGCGGCGATATCATTGTTGTAAATATCTCTGTCCATGCCGTTCTCGGAGAACAGGATGTGGAGTTTTCCTCTCTTGGAGTTAATGTTATAATGACGGCCGGTTCCTAAATGTTCGATCAGCGAACGCGGTTTTCTGCGGATATATACCTGAATATGATCGATTCCACTGTTTGTCATATTGGAAATCGGAAAATCGATGACACGGTATCTGCCGAGGAACGAAAATGCTCCGATGGGACGGTAAGGCTGCATCCCTTCCACCCAGATGTTTCTTCCTGAGAAGTTTATAATTCCAAATGCGTTTGCCATTTTATTCGTCCCCCTTTACACGTTTCGAAATCAGTTCAATATGTTCGCTGTTCGGATCGCCTACCACAGCATTTTTTCCGACTTTGACACCGTCGGCGATGATCGCGCGATGAACTACCGCGCCTTCTTCCACAACAGCTCCCGGCATCAGTACGCTGTCATAAACTTTCGCATTGGACATAACTTTCGTGCTGGTAAACAGGACGGAATTCTTTACTTCTCCGTCGATCACGCATCCCTGGGTGATGAAGGCGCGTTTGATCTCTGCATTTGGTCCGATGTAGTGAGGAGGTGTGGTGACATCTTCGGTATAGATCTTCCAGGAATTGTCGCTGAGATCCAGCGCATTGTTTTTGTCCAGAAGATCCATGTTTGCTTCCCACAGGGAGTCGATGGTTCCTACATCTTTCCAGTAACCCTGGAACTTGTAAGCGTACAGGTTTCTTCCTTCCCGAAGCATTTCCGGAATGATATCTTTTCCGAAGTCATGGTTGGAATCCGGATTCTTGATATCTGCTGTCAGCATCTTGCGCAGAAGTTTCCAGTCGAAGATATAGATACCCATAGAGGCGAGATTGCTCTTTGGCTCCTGCGGTTTTTCTTCAAAGTCAATAATTCGTCCAGTTTCGTTTGTGTTCATGATTCCAAAACGGCTTGCTTCTTTCATGGGTACTTCAATCACGGCGATCGTTGCATCGGCTCCGCAGGCTTTATGGTAATCCAGCATTTTGGAATAGTCCATCTTATAGATATGGTCTCCGGAAAGGATCAGAAGATAATCCGGAGAATAGGAATCGATGAAATCGATGTTCTGGGAGATGGCATCGGCGGTGCCACGGTATACATCCAGATTAGCATCTGCTTTCTCACGGGGCGGCAGAACGAAAACTCCACTGTCTTTTGCATCCAGACCCCAGCGGCGTCCAGCAGCTACATAACTGTTCAGAAGGATCGACTCATACTGAGTCAAAACACCGACAATATCGATGCCGCTGTTTGCACAGTTGCTGAGCGGGAAATCGATAATACGATATTTTCCGCCGTAAGAAACGGCAGGCTTCGCAACTTTTTTTGTCAGTTCATGCAGACGGGTGCCGCGGCCGCCAGCAAGAATCATTGCTAACATATTATTCTGCTTCATAGCAATTCCTCACTTTCATTTGTTGTAATATATTATACATTTATCTTTGCAGATTTTCTACATCTTTGTGCAAATTTCTTGCAAAAAAATATAGTATTTCCGGAAGTATATGGAAATTATTCCGGTATTGGTGAGATTCCGGTCAGATTTTTCTAAAATGGGCGCTTGTGATGGGCAAAGAAGTGAAGTATAATGAGAAAACAGACCGGATCATTATGATGTTTCGGAGAGATCGTATCGAAAAAGACGGGAAAGGAGCAGTCGGGTGAAAAATATTTATGGCAGGCTGAAAGAAATGCTAAAAAAGGAACCGGCCGTGAAGTTTGCTGCTGTTGTGGAGGGCAGACATCAGGGAATGCAGATTCTCTGGAGTGAAAAAAACTTCTGCTGTACCGGTGAGGAAGCACTTGCACGGCGATGGATCCCTCATCTGGAAGGAGCAGAGGCGGGAACCTGCGTCTGTCTGGATGAGGAGAGGATTTTTGTTCAGCGGTATATTTCTCAGCCGGAGCTGGTGATTCTCGGCGGCGGTCATATTTCCAGAGCGCTGGCTGCACTTGGAAAAACGCTCTGTTTTCGGGTGACAGTAGCAGATGACCGGGAGGAGTTTGCAGCACCGGAGCGGTTTCCGGAGGCGGATCAGGTTTTGTGCGGGGAGTATTCGGAGATCTTTGGCCGGATCCCGGAAACTCAGGCGGATTTTTTTGTGGTCGTGACCCGGGGGCATCTGGGGGACAAGGAGTGCGTCCGCCGGATCCTGCACAGACCGTTTCGGTATGCCGGTATGATCGGAAGCAGAAAAAAAGTGGCGCAGACAAAGGCGGATCTCAGGGAAGAGGGATTTTCGGAGACGCTTCTGGAGCAGCTTCACGCGCCGATCGGACTGAACATCGGAGCGGTCACGCCGGAGGAGATCGCAGTCAGCATAGCTGCGGAATTGATTCTGGTGAAAAATCAGGAAAAAGCGCAGACCATGGACAAGAGTGTTCTGGAAATGCTGCTGGCTCCCGGGGAAAAAATCCTGGCTATGATCGTGGACAAGAAAGGGTCGGCGCCGCGGGGGGCAGGCGCATGTATGGCTATCCGGGGAGATGGGACATCCGCCGGTACGATCGGTGGCGGTGCGATCGAGTATGAGGTACAGAATCAGGCGCACAGAATGCTCCTGGAGAAGACGCAGACCGACCGGAAAGAATATCAGCTGAATAATATCCACAGTGCGGAGCTTGGGATGATCTGCGGGGGGAGCAATGAAATCCTGTTCTTGAAGATCTCCGGTCCCGCGGTCTGAACTGGGAAGGCGGGAAAAGCAGAAAGTTCTGCAGAACAAAAAGAGCGGTCAGGTAAAATCGTACGATTTTCCTGTTCCGCTCCATCTCTCAAAATTTGCGCTTATTGCTGTTTTGTTTCATTCGTTGGTCTGCAGATTCCTCTGCCGATATCAGTTAAAGGGAACGTAATCTGAACCGGACAGAAGAGCAGAGATGCTTTCAAAATATGCTGCATTTTCCTGCATGAAATCTATAACTTTTTCTTTCCAGGTTTTCTTTGTTTTAGACATTTGAAATGCCTCCTTTCATTCTCTCTGTGTTGTTCTTTTCCGTTTACGTGTATATCATATCATGGAAAAGTGGTCGGAATTAGTATAATAATTGATATGTTGTTGGATGATATTGACATTTTCGGGTGAAAAACGGAGGAAAGTATCAAATGAATCATGTTATATATAAACAGATCTATGATCTGGACAAGACCGGGATCAGTATTCATTATTATACACAGAGAGGCGAATATACGCCGCCGCACTGGCATTCGGCTCTGGAACTGCATTATGCACTGAACGGTACCGGCGAGATCTTCTTTGAAAATAGAAAACATGCACTGGTCAGCGGGGAATTTCTGCTGGTGGACTCCAACGTGATCCATCACACCCAGTGCGCCAGAGTGTCCATGGGGATCTCCATCTATGTGTCGCGGGAATTTTTGAAAAGGTATGTGCCGGATCTTGACGCCTATCACCTGGAATGTTCCAGGGAAACGCTTGCCAGGGAAAAACTGGACAGTTATCTGAAAATCTGCGAGATGATGAAAGAACTGCCCAGAATGTACATCCGCCAGCCGGTGGGATATGAGATGCGCTGCGAGGCGATCGTTATGGACGTTATGTTTCTGCTGTTGAATGATTTTGCGGTCAGGGAGATCAAAGAGGAAAGTTCCAGAGACGTCAGGGTGATGGAGCGGCTCAATGAAATCAATGCCTATGTCAGAGAACATTATAAAGAACCGATCTCCCTGGAGGCGATCTCCTCTCATCTGGGATTGAGCAGAGAATATTTCTGCCGGTTCTTTAAGCAGCATATGGGGATCAACTATGCACGCCACGTAAACCTGGTCCGTCTGGTCCACATATACGATGACATCGTAAATACGCAGGACAATATCATGGTCATCGCTGAAAAACATGGGTTTACCAATTACAAACTGTTTACAAAAATGTTCCGGGAGATCTACGGCTGCACGCCCAGCAGTGTACGGAAAGGGAAGTAGATGAGACTGGACTTTTTTCAGACGCTGCTGTATGATAAAAGAAAAGCGGACGAGCCGCGAAGAGAAAAGGAGAAGAGACTATGAAAGACCAGAACTGTGGATACTGTATGAGGGGGGAGCTGCTGGACGAATTCGGGATTTTTATCTGTGATCTTCAGGTCAGCAGTCTGATCCTGTTTAAAGAGCAGAGTCATCCGGGAAGATGCATCGTTGCGTATAAGGATCATGTCAGCGAGATCGTGGATATCAGCGATGAGGACAGAAATGCATTTTTCGCAGATGTAAACCGCGCTGCGAAAGCGATTCATGCGGCGTTCCATCCGGATAAAGTAAATTACGGTGCTTACGGTGATACAGGATGCCATCTGCATATACATCTGGTTCCGAAGTATAAGGATCAGTTTGAGTGGGGCGGTGTGTTCCAGATGAATCCGGGCCAGAAGTACCTGACAGAGGAAGCGTATGCGGAGATGATCGAGAAGATCAAAGCGAATCTTTGAACTTTTGTGAAATCGTGTTGATCGTCCACTGCCTGCGCCGATGTCATGGATGATTATGAAAAAAAGGTGGAAAATGAATGAAAAAAATACCGCCTGCGGTGGAAAATGAGACTGCCCCAGGCGGTATTTTTATGTGCAGCGTTTCGGCCGGTGCTGTGTTCCTGCGGCGCACAACACCTTCTCTTGGCTCGCTGTCTGCTGGAATAAAAAAGATGCAGGAAAATTTCCTGCATCGATCTTTAGTAGCGAGAGGGGGATTTGAACCCTCGACACTGCGGGTATGAACCGCATGCT
>ERZ1643246.1211-NODE-1211-length-28802-cov-16.480050_pt1 | contig 28802 bp, 22 predicted proteins | sample MGYA00579265_ERZ1643246 | MGnify/ENA primary metagenome ERZ1643246 (study PRJEB29033, sample SAMEA4952261) | chicken gut metagenome | biome: Broiler Chicken; feature: Gastrointestinal Tract; material: Caecum | place: Ireland | collected 2018 | study: Broiler...
GCAGGAGGTAAGTATGACATTGAAACGGAGCCACATGATTGGCGCACTTGGGGGAGCACTGACAATGACGGCAATCATGGCTGTACCGGCATATGCAGACACTTTAACCAACGCAACATCGAATGCTACGAATGAGGAGAGTATTTTATATACAGAAGGCTGGGATCAGAAAGCTGCGGCAAACGTGGAAAGCTACGCGATCATCCGCTCGGCCGCGACCGCCGATTCCGAACAGGTAGGGGTCCTTCTTCCGGGACACGCAGTGACTGTGGAAGGACAGGAAGGCGACTGGAGCAAGATCAGTTCGGATGAGATTGAAGGGTATATCAGAGCGGATCTCCTGGTGTTCGGAGAAGAAGCGCGCGTTCATTACAAAAACGTGTGCGGCTTTACCGGTACCGTGACGGCCAGCAGCCTGAGAGTGAGGACTCAGCCGTCGACAGAGTCCGAGACGATCGGAAGTCTGGGCAACGCCAGCCAGGTAACAATAGAAGGAACAGAAGGCGAATGGTATCAGGTAAATTATAATGGAACGGATGCATATGTATATTCTGATTACGTGAGCCTGGAGAATGCCGTTCAGGGAGCGATGACAACGGAAGAATACCAGGAGAGCCAGAGACAGGAGGCGGCTGCGCAGGAAACATCCTCTCAGAGCAGTTCTGTGTCTGCGAGCAGCAGTGATCTGGCGATGCTGGCGGCGCTGATCGAATGTGAGGCCGGCGGGGAAAGTTATACCGGAAAAGTTGCGGTAGGGGCCGTTGTTCTGAACCGGGTAAACAGCAGTTCTTTCCCGAACAGCATCTCGGGAGTCATTTACCAGTCCGGACAGTTTTCTCCGGTATCCAGCGGTAAATTCCAGACGGTACTCTCCAGAGGCGCGAGAAGCGACTGTTATGAAGCGGCGTCTGCAGCCCTGGCGGGAGAAAACCCCATCGGAAGCTGTCTGTACTTTAACAGTGGATCCGGCCGGGGAATCCAGATCGGAAATCAGCATTTCTATTGATCGGGACGATCGTAACAGCTCCGCCGGAGGAACTGTTACAGATCATTACATAAAAGTAAGCAATAAAGAGGGATCTCCCGGCTGCATCCTGCTGTAACGGCAGAGATGCAGCCGAGAGATCCCTTTTTGTCGATTGCATTATGTTATATAATTCACAATCTTCATCTTGTATTTTATATGGAAATATTGTATTATGATAACAGGATTTTTTGTTTATACAAAACGAGAAAGCAGGAACGTTTTTTCAGTCATAATTCCAGAATGATCCAGGTTTTTGTCTGGTTTCGCATATGATAGAGAAAAGACGGTTCTGAGAAAGGGGGATAAGGAATGTACGCAATCATATGGCTGGCTGCACTGGTGGTTCTTCTGATCGCCGAGGCGCTGACCTTAGGTCTTACGACGATCTGGTTTGCGGGAGGGGCGCTGATCGCTCTGGTGGCTGCGCTGCTGGGTGCGAACGTCTGGGTGCAGCTCGGGATCTTTCTGACTGTCTCGCTGGTCCTGCTGATCTTTACCAGACCTTTAGCATTACGGTATATGAACAAGTCTACCCTGAAAACAAATGTGGACTCGCTGGCCGGAGAACAGGGAATCGTCTCCGAGACTATTGACAATCTGGAAGCGACGGGAAAAGTGAAATTAAACGACGTTTTCTGGATGGCGCGTTCCGAGGATGGCAGCATCATCAATGAGGGAACAGTGGTTGAGATCGTCCGTGTGGACGGAGTCAAACTGATCGTGAAAGTGAAGGAGGAAGAGAGATGAGTGATGGAGTAGTAACTGGTATTATTATTGTTCTGGTTCTGGCGGTATTGCTGATCGTGGCGGCGTCCTGTATCAAGATCGTTCCGCAGGCAAACGCGATCGTCCTGGAGCGGCTTGGCGCGTACCGGGCGACCTGGTCCACAGGTATCCATTTTAAAATTCCGTTTATCGAGCGTGTAGCACGGAAAGTAAACTTAAAAGAGCAGGTTGTGGACTTTCCTCCGCAGCCGGTTATCACGAAGGATAATGTCACGATGCGGATCGATACGGTCGTGTTTTATCAGATCACGGATTCCAAACTGTTTGCATATGGAGTGGAAAATCCGATCATGGCCATCGAAAATCTGACGGCGACGACGCTGAGAAATATTATCGGTGATCTGGAACTGGATGAGACGCTGACTTCCCGTGAGATCATCAATACCAAAATGCAGTCCGCGCTTGATATGGCGACGGACCCGTGGGGCATTAAGGTAAACCGTGTGGAGTTGAAGAACATCATGCCTCCGGCGGCCATTCAGGAAGCGATGGAGAAACAGATGAAGGCGGAGCGTGAGCGCCGTGAATCGATCCTGATTGCAGAAGGGGAAAAGAAATCCACGATCCTTGTCGCGGAAGGAAAGAAAGAATCCGCGATCCTGGACGCGGAGGCCGAGAAGCAGGCGGCGATTCTCCGGGCGGAAGCTGAGAAGGAGAGAAAAATCAAGGAAGCCGAAGGTCAGGCGGAGGCCATCCTTAAAGTCCAGCAGGCGAATGCCGACGGTATCCGTGCCCTGAAAGAAGCGGGAGCCGATGAAGCGGTATTAACGCTGAAGAGCCTGGAAGCGCTTGGGGTTCTGGCAAACGGCAGCGCCACAAAGATCATCGTTCCGTCGGATCTTCAGGGACTGGCGAGTCTGGCGACATCTCTGAAAGAGATCATTTCCGATGATCAAAAAACGCCGGAAGTGAAAAAACAGTAACCGTTCAGCCGGTTGAACTGCAACAAAGAATCTGTAGAGACAAACAAAGAATACAGGTGGTTCCGCTTTTCCGAAATGCCGAGCCGCCGAAAGATTGAGAGAGGATCCCTCTTGTATTTCCGGAAGATACTATGTTCCGGAAGTATGGGAGGGATTTTCGTAACCGTTCAGCCAGCTGAACTGTACCGATTTTCACTGAAAACCGCCATAAAACAGTGGATGAATGAAAAAGTTTGAGGTATAATGGAAACAGTTCAGCTATCTGAACGGTTACGTATAATGAATGATATAGCTGTCCGGACGTTTCCGGCCGGACGGGCTGTATGGCTCCTGCGGCGGGACTTCCGGGAGCAGGAGAGGAAATGAAAGATGGATGCGGCGTTCTGTCTGGCTTTTGTATGGCATATATGCGATAAATACGAATCATGAGAACGGCTGCGGACTGGGAAAGAGGAGGAGATACCCATGAATTTACAGGGACGCGATTTTTTGACACTGAAGGATTTTACGCCGGAGGAGATCGGTTATCTGCTGGATCTCTCCGCAGAGTTGAAAGATAAGAAGAAAAAAGGTATTCCGGTGGATGTGCTGCGCGGAAAGAACGTGGCGCTGATCTTTGAGAAGACCAGTACGAGAACCCGCTGTGCGTTTGAGGTTGCCGCCCATGATCTTGGCATGGGTACCACCTATTTGGATCCGACCGGCTCTCAGATCGGAAAAAAAGAGAGCATCCGTGATACGGCGAGAGTACTGGCCGGAATGTACGAGGGCATTGAGTACCGCGGATTCGGTCAGGAGATCGTGGAGGAACTGGCGAAGTATTCGAAGGTTCCGGTGTGGAACGGTCTGACCAATGAATACCACCCGACCCAGATGCTGGCGGATATGCTGACGATCCGGGAACAGCTGGGATATCTGAAGGGTGTGAAGCTGGTATATATGGGCGATGCCCGCTATAACATGGGAAACTCTCTGATGATTGCATCGGCGAAAATGGGAATGGATTTTGTCGCATGTGCGCCGAAGAAGTATTTCCCCAATGAGGAGCTTGTGGCTCAGTGCCGTGAGTATGCAAAGGAAAGCGGCGCGACGATCACACTGACCGAGGATGTGGCTGAGGGAACGAAGGACGCGGATGTGATTTATACGGATGTCTGGGTTTCCATGGGGGAACCGGATTCTGTCTGGGAGGAGCGGATCCACGATTTGACCCCGTACCGTGTGACAAAAGACGTCATGGCGAACGCAAAAGATACGGCGATCTTCCTGCACTGTCTGCCGTCGTTCCATGATCTCGACACAAAAATCGGAAAAGAGATGGGAGAGCGTTTCGGTTTGACAGAGATGGAAGTAACCGATGAAGTATTCGAGTCGGAACAGTCGAAGGTGTTTGAGGAAGCAGAAAACCGTATGCACACGATCAAGGCGGTTATGGCGGCGACTCTGGGAGCATTTGGAAAGGAATAACAGAACGAAGATGCGGGAAAATAAGAAAGCAGAGGTTCTGCGTCTGCTCAGGGAATCCACCGATTATATCTCCGGGCAGGAACTGTGTGAAAAATTTTCCGTTTCAAGAACAGCCGTGTGGAAAATCATGAAACAACTCAAAGAGGAAGGGTACGAGATAGAGGCGGTCCAGAACAGAGGATACCGCCTCTTAACCGTGCCGGACATCCTAAGCAAGAGTGAGATCGAGAGCCGGCTGGACGGCGGCTGGATCGGAACCCGGGTATATTTCGCGGAGGAAGTGGATTCCACAAATACCTGGGGCAAGCGTCTGGCGGAAGAAGGAGCGCCCCACGGAACGCTGATCGTTGCCGACGAACAAACTCAGGGACGCGGGCGGAGAGGCAGAAGCTGGAAGTCGCCGAAGGGAACCAATATCAGTATGACGCTGATCCTCCGGCCGGATCTGGAACCGTCCAGAGCTTCGATGCTGACCATCGTCATGGGACTGAGCGTTGCCCAGGGGCTGAAAGAGTTGCTGGAACTGCCGATCGAGATCAAATGGCCCAACGATGCGGTGCTGAACGGTCATAAACTCTGCGGAATCCTGACGGAGATGAGCGCGCAGATCGATTATATCAATTATGTAGTGGTAGGAACCGGGATCAATGTAAATCTTCCGGAGATTCCGGAGGATCTGAAGGAAATCGCCACGTCTCTTCTGATCGAGACGGGTCATACGGTGAACCGGGCGGAAGTGATCGGCGCGGTGATGCGGGCGTTTGCGCGGAATTATGAGAGCTTTATAGAAACGGGTGATCTCTCCGGACTCAGGGACGCGTACAATGAGATCCTCGCGAACAGAGACCGCCAGGTGCGTGTGCTGGATCCGAAGGATCCTTACGAAGGCGTAGCGCTGGGGATCAATCCCCGGGGAGAGCTTCTGGTCAGAAAAGAGGACGGAAGTGTCTCGGAGGTCTATGCGGGAGAAGTCTCCGTGCGTGGACTGTATTCTTATATATAAGATGTTTTGGGAAAATTATATTTTTACGGGTTCCGGGGTCCTGCTTTTTCATGCAAGTATGAAAAGCATGCTCCTGGAACCTTGGCATTATACTATAATTAATAATAGAAAGGAATCCCGAATGTATTCAGATGACGAAAAAGTAGTGCTGTGCGGCGCCAGCGCTTATGAGCAGAAGTATTATTTTAACCAGGATTTTGCAAGTCTTCCGCAGAATGTACAGGATGAACTCCATGTGATGTGCGTAATGTTTACTGTGGAGATCGGCGGAATCTTTACGCTGTGGTTTGACGGAGAAGGGAATCTGCAGTTTGAGACGGAGGCTGTGGACGCGGACGCCATGTATGATGAGATCGGCGGCGCGCTGAGGATCAAACAGCTGCAGCAGGAGAAACGGGAACTGCTGGAATCCCTGGAACTGTATTACAGAGTCTTTTTCCTCGGGGAAGAAGTTCCTGAGGATGGAGAGAGCGGCTTATGAGACAACTGAAAATCGGAAACGTAACGGCAGATTGTCCGGTGGTGCTTGCGCCGATGGCGGGAGTGACGGACCTGCCGTTTCGTCTGCTGTGCAGGGAAATGGGCGTGGGTCTGCTGAGCATGGAGATGGTCAGCGCCAAGGCGATCCTGTACAAAAATAAGAATACGGAGTCGCTGATGGAGATTGCGCCGGAGGAACATCCGATCGCTCTGCAGCTGTTCGGCAGCGATCCGGAGATCCTGGGACAGATCGCTGCGCAGATCCAGGACCGGCCGTTTGATATCCTGGACTTCAACATGGGCTGCCCGGTGCCGAAGGTAGTCAATAATCGGGAAGGATCCGCACTGATGAAACAGCCGAAGCTGGTCCGCGAGATTGCTTCCAGCCTGGTGCGGAATTCCGAAAAGCCGGTGACGGTGAAAATACGGAAAGGCTTTGACGATGATCATGTCAATGCCGTTGAGATCGCCAAAATACTGGAGGACTGCGGCGTCGCGGCCATCGCTGTTCACGGCCGTACGAGAGAACAGTATTATTCTGGAAAGGCGGATTGGGAGATCATCCGCCAGGTCCGTGAGGCAGTGTCGATCCCGGTGATCGGAAACGGGGATGTGGACAGTCCCCGGGCGGCGGTAAAGATGATGGAGCAGACGGGATGCGCCGGCGTGATGATCGGGAGAGCGGCCCGGGGAAATCCGTGGATCTTCCGGGAGGTGCGCCATTATCTGGAGACGGGAGAGGAACTTCCCCGGCCGTCGGCGGAGGAAGTGAAGAAAATGATCCTGCGCCATGCGCGGCTTCAGGTGGAATATAAAGGGATGCAGACCGGAATGCGGGAGATGCGCAAGCATGTCGCCTGGTATACTTCCGGTCTCCCCCATTCCGCGCGCCTGCGTGCGAAAGTCAACGAAGTAAACACGCTGGAGGAACTGGAAGAACTTATGGATAATATTACGTTATAGTTCAGCCAGGTCTGCGCATTTACTGCGCAGACCGTGTGAAAACATAATGCCTGTGGGCATCCGGCCCGTCGCGAAGCGATTTTCAATGGCTGGATGCCGTAACAGTTCAGCTGGCGGAACTGTTACAACGTTACGGTTTAGGCGGTCGATTTTTTCTTGACAAGGTTCGGCATTTCATTTATACTACTGTAATTGTTAGGATAGGAGTAGTCTGTCCTCATGAGACGAAAACAGCATACAGAAGATAGATAAAAGATAAGGAAAGGGTGCAGAGAAATGGCAGAAAAGAAAAATATTCTTACCTACGCAGGACTCCAGAAACTGGAAGAAGAGCTTCACGACCTGAAGGTTTACCGCAGAAAAGAGGTTGCCGAGAAGATCAAGGAAGCGAGAGAGCAGGGTGACCTGTCTGAGAACGCGGAGTACGACGCGGCGAAAGACGAGCAGAGAGACATTGAGGCCCGTATCGAGGAGATCGAAAAGATTCTGAAAAACGCAGAGGTTGTCGTGGAGGACGAGGTGGACTCCGACAAGATCAATGTGGGATGTAAAGTGGATGTCTATGATGTGGAGTTTGACGAGGAGATCGAGTTCCAGATTGTGGGTTCCACAGAGGCAAACAGTCTGGAAGGAAAAATTTCCAATGAGTCTCCGGTAGGAAAGGCCCTGATCGGCGCACACACAGGAGATACGGTGGAAGTGGAGACGCCGACCGGTATGATGCAGTATAAAGTGCTGAAGATCGAGAGAAACGTCTGATCCTGCAGTTTGCACAGCGCAGGGGACGAATCGTTTGAGAACCGGAACCGCGGACGGAATCAAAAGCAGCGGCTGTCCATCGGACGGCTTGTAAAAAAACATGGAAAAGGGAGTGAGAAAGATTGGCACAGCAGAAGCAGACACAGGAACAGGATATTAATCAGTTATTGAAGGTGCGCAGAGAGAAACTGAAAGAACTGCAGGAAAACGGAAAAGATCCGTTTGTTATCACAAAGTATGATGTGACACATCACAGCCAGGAAATCAAAGACAATTACGAGGAGCTGGAAGGTAAAGAAGTTTCCGTCGCAGGACGTATGATGTCCAAACGTGTGATGGGAAAAGCTTCTTTTTGCAACGTACAGGATCTGCAGGGCGGTATTCAGTGTTATGTTGCGCGCGACAATGTGGGTGAGGAATCTTACAAGGATTTCAAGAAAATGGATATCGGCGATATCCTGGGTGTGAAAGGAACGGTATTCAAGACAAAGACCGGCGAAATTTCTATCCACGTAACGAACCTGACGCTTCTGAGCAAGAGCCTTCAGATCCTCCCGGAGAAGTTTCACGGACTGACCAACACGGATCTTCGTTACCGTCAGAGATATGTGGATCTGATCATGAATCCGGAGGTAAAGGATACCTTTATCAAACGTTCGAAGATCATCAGCGCGATCCGCAAATATCTGGACAGCCAGGGATTTATGGAGGTGGAGACTCCGATGCTGGTGGCAAATGCCGGCGGCGCTTCCGCGAGACCTTTCGAGACACACTTCAACGCGCTGAACGAGGACCTGAAGCTTCGTATTTCTCTGGAACTTTATCTGAAGCGTCTGATCGTCGGCGGTCTGGAGAGAGTCTATGAGATCGGCCGTGTATTCCGCAATGAGGGACTGGATACGAGACACAATCCGGAATTCACGCTGATGGAGCTGTATCAGGCATATACCGACTATAATGGAATGATGGACCTGACCGAGAATCTGTACCGCCATGTGGCTCAGGAGGTTCTGGGAACGACGAAAATTGTTTACAATGGAATCGAGATGGATCTGGGTAAGCCATTTGAGCGCATCACCATGGTGGATGCGGTGAAGAAGTATTCCGGTGTGGACTGGACCCAGGTGGAGACGCTGGAGCAGGCGAGAGAACTGGCTAAGGAACACCATATTGAATATGAAGAAAGACATAAGAAGGGCGATATCCTGAATCTGTTCTTCGAGGAGTACGCGGAGGAACACCTGATTCAGCCGACCTTCGTTATGGATCATCCGATCGAGATCTCTCCATTAACCAAGAAAAAACCGGAGAATCCGGAGTATGTGGAACGTTTTGAGTTCTTCATGAACGGATGGGAGATGGCAAACGCCTACTCCGAGCTGAATGATCCGATCGATCAGAGAGAGCGGTTCCGCGCACAGGAAGAGCAGTTTGCTCAGGGCGACGAGGAGGCAAACCATACAGACGAAGATTTCCTGAACGCACTGGAAATCGGCATGCCTCCGACCGGCGGTATCGGATTCGGAATCGACCGTATGTGTATGTTGCTGACAGACAGCGCGGCGATCAGAGACGTGCTGCTGTTCCCCACAATGAAGTCACAGGGCGCTGCAAAAAATGAGGCAAATAATGCGGCACAGGTTTCCGCACAGGAAGCACCGGTTGAGAAGATCGATCTCTCCAAAGTAAAGGTTGAGCCGCTCTTCGAGGAGTTTGTTGATTTCGATACATTCAGCAAGTCTGATTTCCGGGCTGTGAAGGTAAAAGAATGCGTTGCCGTACCGAAGTCCAAGAAACTTCTGCAGTTCACATTGGATGACGGGACAGGCACAGACCGCACGATTTTAAGTGGCATCCATGAGTATTATGAGCCTGAAGAGTTGGTTGGAAAGACCTGCATCGCGATCGTGAACCTGCCGCCGAGAAAGATGATGGGAATCGACTCCTGCGGTATGCTGATCAGCGCGGTACATGAGTACGACGGAAAAGAAGCGTTGAATCTGCTGATGGTGGATGACAGGATCCCGGCTGGAGCGAAGTTGTATTAAAACGAGGTGTATTTCGTTCGAGAGAAAAGCCTGAAAATGTACTTTTACATTATTTGTAATGAAAATTTTGCAGAGGAATAGTGGTATTATTTTGAATTTGGACCTTGAGAGAGTGATCTCTTTCAAGGTCCTTTTTCATTTTCGAGAGGAGATATTCGCAAACTGCGAAAAATTCCTCTCCCTCATATGATGTAATCACAGAGGCAGGAAGCCTGTGAGGTTCCGAAAGTAGCGGATACTGCTGTGCAGAGACAGGAAGCCGTCCAGATCCCACTCTGGGAAATGCAATAACGAAACGGATGTCCATACACTTTGCGAGTATAAGGGGAATAAGGCCCTGGTGTCAGGCGTATGGGGTTTCATGGTAACTTTTTTAAAATAAGCCGAAAAACAGATACAGATCCTTTATTCATCGGATTTTTTTCCTGTTACACTCCGTACATAGGCGGAAGGTGTCATCTGTTTGTATTTATGAAAGGTCTTGATAAAATAACCGGTGTCGTTGAAACCACAGTCCAGTGCGATTTCCGTGATAGATTTATCGGTGGAAGCCAGTTGTTCGCAGGCGCTTTCGATCCGGTAATAATTCAGATAGCTGACAGGGGTATAACCGGTCAATTCCTGAAAAAAACGGCAGAAATAGTTTTTGTTCATAGAGATGCTGGCTGCCAGTTGTTCCAGTGTCACTTTTTCTGTGTAATGATCCGCGATAAACGACAGGACGGTTTTAAACTGTCTTATTTTTTTTCTGTCTTTGAGAGCCGGAACGGAAGAATCCCGGAAATAGTCTTTCTGGATCATGTATCCCAGAAGAGAACTAAGCAGTCCGATGGAAAGCATCTGATATCCCTGTTTCTGTTCAATCCCTGCTTGCATCAGCGCTTCACAAGAACTGCGGATGAAAAAATCAGAGGAGGATAGAAAATAAGCAAGCCTGTTTTTTTGAAGAAGAATTGCCTGCAGTTCTCCGGCACAGAAACAGCGGTTCCGGATAAAAAAATCAAGATCAAATACCACGCACTGGTAGTGACAGTTTTCCGGTGTGCCTCCATGCAGACTGCCGCCTGCAATCAGGACAGTATCGCCCGCAGAAAGTGTATGGCGGATTTCATCGATAGAGAGATGGAGACTTCCGGATACTATATGCAGTAGTTCGAATTCGCGATGCCAGTGGAGGGGCATGTGATAGCGGGGATGGTGTTCCCGGACATCATAAAAGGCAAAAGGAAAATCGATGGAACCATGTTGCTGGTGTTCAATATACTGAATATCTTTCATGCTCGCGCTCCCTTGAATGAAAAAGTGAATATTGTACTATTTTCTATAATTATAACACAAGAAATGTGAAAAAAATATTGTTATCATACAATTATCAAATATTTATGAACGGAGGAAAAAAGTATGGCAAAAAGCAGACTGATCGGAGCATACCCGGTGATTGGAATCCGTCCTACGATTGACGGAAGAAGAGGGTACATGAAAGTCCGGGAATCCCTGGAAGAACAGACCATGAACATGGCAAAATCAGCAGCGGATTTGCTGACGCAGAATCTGAAATATTCCAACGGCGAGCCGGTAAAAGTAGTCATCGCAGACACGACGATCGGACGTGTGGCAGAGGCTGCTGCATGTGCGGACAAATTCCGCAGAGAAGGCGTTGACATTACGATTACCGTGACACCGTGCTGGTGTTATGGAGCGGAGACGATGGATATGGATCCGAAGACTATCAAGGCGGTTTGGGGATTTAACGGAACAGAGCGTCCGGGTGCGGTATATCTTGCTTCCGTACTTGCAACTCATGCGCAGAAAGGACTTCCGGCGTTCGGCATTTACGGCCATGATGTCTGTGAAGCGGATGATACGGAAATTCCGGAAGACGTAAAGGAAAAGCTGCTCCGTTTCGGACGTGCGGCGGTAGCGGTTGCTTCCATGAGAGGAAAATCCTATCTGCAGATCGGATCTATCTGTATGGGAATCGGCGGATCCATTATTGATCCGGCATTTATCGAGGAATATCTGGGCATGCGTGTGGAGTCCGTGGATGAAGTGGAGATTATCCGTCGAATGACAGAAGGTGTTTATGACGAAGCGGAATATCAGAAAGCACTTGCGTGGACGAAGGAAAAATGCATCGAAGGGTTTGACAAGAATCCGGAGGAAGTACAGAAATCAAGAGAAGAAAAAGACCGTGACTGGGAATTTGTTGTAAAAATGATGTGCATCATCAAAGATCTGATGAACGGCAATCCGAATCTTCCGGAGGGATGTGAGGAAGAAAGAGTCGGACATAATGCTCTGGCAGCAGGATTCCAGGGACAGCGCCAGTGGACAGATTTCTATCCGAACTGCGACTTCGCAGAAGCACTGCTGAATACATCCTTTGACTGGAACGGCGCGCGAGAGCCGTACATTCTGGCGACAGAGAACGATGTGCTGAACGGACTTGGCATGATGTTCATGAAGCTGCTGACCAACCGCGCACAGATTTTTGCTGATGTCAGAACGTACTGGAGTCCGGAAGCGGTAGAACGTGTGACAGGGTATCAGCTGGAAGGATATGCAAAAGAAGCTGGTGGTTTTATTCATCTGATCAATTCCGGCGCAGCCTGCTTGGATGCCTGCGGAAAAGCGGTGGATGAAAACGGAAACGGTGTTATCAAGGAATGGTACGATGTGACAGAAGAGGATCAGAATGCTATCATGAGTGCAGTGACATGGAATGAGGCGGATCAGGGTTATTTCCGCGGCGGCGGATACTCTTCCCGGTTCCTGACAGAAGCGCAGATGCCTTGCACCATGATCCGTCTGAATTTGGTGAAAGGACTTGGGCCGATGCTTCAGATTGCGGAAGGATGGACGGTAAAGCTTCCGGCTGAAGTGTCCGATAAGCTGTGGAAACGTACGGATTATACCTGGCCGTGTACCTGGTTTGCACCGCGGACCACCGGCGAAGGTGTTTTCAAAACTGCTTATGATGTGATGAACAACTGGGGAGCAAATCATGGAGCCATCAGCTACGGACATATCGGTGCTGATCTGATTACCATGTGCTCCATGTTGAGAATTCCGGTTGCAATGCACAATGTTCCGGAAGAGAAAATTTTCCGTCCGGCGGCATGGAATGCTTTTGGTATGGATAAGGAAGGTGCCGATTACCGTGCATGCGCTGCATACGGACCACTGTATAAGTAAATACGGAGAAACGGAATATGAAAGAACAGAACACAAGAGTTCTGGCCATCGATCTTGGCGCGTCCAGCGGGCGCGTCATGATGGCCAGACTGGAGGATGGGGCTGTCTCCCTGCAGGAAATTCACCGGTTTTCTAACGATCCGGTACCAGTGGGAAAAACTTTTTACTGGGATATTCTCCGGCTGTTTCATGAAATCCGGACAGGGCTGCAGAAGGCAAAGACATTTGGTCCGTTTGAGAGTCTTTCTGTTGATACCTGGGGTGTGGATTTCGGACTTCTGGACCGGGATGGAAATCTGCTGTCAAATCCGGTTCATTACCGGGATGCCAGAACAGCAGGGATGTGTGCACAGATGGAAAAGATGATTTCTCCGGAACGGCTGTATGAAATTACCGGAAATCAGATCATGGAGATCAATACACTGTTTCAGCTTCTGGCAGTCAGACAGAACCAGCCGGACAGTATACGAAGTGATGTGAGCATGCTCATGATTCCGGACCTTTTGCACTATATGCTGACAGGAAAAAAGGCAGCGGAACTTTCTATTGCTTCTACTAGCCAGATGCTGAATATGAAGAAAAAAACATGGTCGGAGGAGCTTGCCAGGCTTCTGGATCTGCCGGAGGAATTTCTGCCCCGGATCGTGGAGAGCGGAACCGTAATCGGAACACTTGCGGAAGAAATTTGTACAGAGTTTTCTCTCCCACCTGTAAAAGTAATTGCCTCCGCCGGACATGATACCCAGTGTGCTATGGCGGCTACGCCTGCGGAAGAAAAAGATTTTATTTTTTTGAGCTGCGGCACTTGGTCGCTTCTTGGAACAGAACTGGACGAACCGTTGATGACTCCGGAAGCACAGCGTCTGAATATCACCAATGAATGCGGATACGGAGGGAAAATTTCATTTCTGAAAAATATTATCGGGCTCTGGCTGATCCAGGAGAGCAGACGCCAGTGGAAAAGAGAGGGAGAAGAACTTGGATTTTCCGAGCTTGAAGAGCTGGCGCAGAAAGAGGAACCACTCCGTTCACTGATCGATCCTGACGATCCGATTTTTACCCCGGCGGGAAATATTCCGGAGCGGATCCGTGAATACTGCCGGAACACAGGACAGCCGGTACCGGAGACAAAAGGTCAGATTGTCCGGTGTATCAATGAAAGTCTGGCTCTGAAATACAGAAAATCCATGGAAGAGATATCACAGTGTACGAAGAAAGCGTATCCGGTGATTTATATGGTCGGGGGAGGGACGCAGAGCCGACTGTTGTGCCGTCTGACCGCAGATGCCTGCGGATGCAGAGTATTGGCTGGTCCGGTGGAAGCGACTGCCCTTGGAAATGCATTGATTCAGATGATTACACTTGGGGCGGTAAAGGATCTGAAGGAGGCCAGAACCATTCTGAAACATTCTCAGAAAATCGAAACGTATGAACCGGATCTGTCACGGAAATCGGTCTGGGATCAGGCATATAAATTTTTGCGCAGCATCTGCTGAAACAGCAGTAATCAGAGAAATAGCTGTACAGCAGAGGAAAAGAGGGAAAAATGGAATTAAGTTATATGGAATTAAGAGAACAGATCTGTGATGTCTGCCATAAAATGTGGCAGCTTGGATGGGTGGCGGCCAATGATGGAAATGTTTCCGCAAAACTGGAAGACGGAACGTTTCTGGCAACGCCTACCGGTATCAGCAAAAGCTTTATTACGCCGGAAAAGCTGGTACATATTGATAAAGACGGAAATGTGCTGGATGGGCTGGAAGGGTACCGCCCGTCTTCAGAGATCAAAATGCATCTGAGATGTTATCAGGAGAGAGAGGATGTGGGAGCGGTTCTTCATGCACATCCGCCGGTGGCAACGGGATTTGCGGTTGCTCATCAGTCGCTGGATGATTATTCCATGATTGAGACAGTCATCGCGCTGGGATCCATCCCACTGACTCCTTACGGAACTCCGTCTACTTATGAGGTGCCCGAGGCGATTGCGCCGTATCTGAAAGAACATGACGCTATGCTTCTTGCTAATCACGGAGCGCTGACGGTAGGAGCAGATGTACTGACTGCTTATTACCGGATGGAGACGCTGGAGCTGTTTGCTAAGATTACATTGAATGCTCGTCTTCTCGGCGGGGCAAAGGAAATCTCCCGGGAGAATATCGACCGTCTGATTTCCATGCGAGAAGGTTACCGTGTGACCGGAAGACATCCGGGCTATAAAAAGTATCCTTCTGAGAAGCAGGACTGAGTACCAGCGAAAAAGTTAGTTTTTAAAGAGAGACGGCCGGCACTTTGGTTGCCTGGCTGTCTCTTGCTTTTACCACTCTTTTGCTTATTTTGGATGGTTATAAGGAAAATGAAAAAAAATTGAAGTTTTATCAGGAATTATAGTATAATATTGATAAAAACAGTAAAGAAAACTCCATCCTCTGATCGGACAAAGCAGGGTGCTGTTTCGGAAAATACAGGAATGTCAGAAAAAATAGACCGGGAGGACAGAAGCAGATGAAAATTACAGAGATAAAAAAGAAAATCAGCATATTCTTTTTCTTTGCAGCTGTTTTTTTGGCGACTGTTTCTGTGACAGAAATTCCTGTATCGGCTGTGGAAGCCCTGCGTGTGGAATTTTTCTATCAGGAGGTCTGTGCCAGCTGTGACGGTACAGAAGAATTTTTTGAGATCTATGATCAGACATTCACGGAAGAGGAAAGGGCAGGACTGAATGTGGAGATTGCCACTTACAATGTTTTTATGGAATCAAACCAGGAATATTACCGGAAGCGGGCCAGAGAACAGGGGATTCCTGAAGGAGAACAACTGCCTGTTCTGATTGTGGGAGAGCAATGGGTCAGCGGATACGAAGCTATACAGAATTCCCTGAGAGAACTGCTGCTGGAGGAGACGACGGGGAAAGTACAGGAGAACAAAGAAAAACAGGAAGAGACATTAAATACGGAAGAGGAGCAGACAGCCGCACAGGCGGAACAGACAGTAGCTGCAGTGGAAGAGAAAACGGAGGCTGTGTTGGTGCTCTTTACGACAAATGCCTGTGAGGAATGTGAAAAAGTAAAGGAATGGATCAGCAGCCAATCCTGGATTCAGAGCCATACGATAGTGGAATGGAATATCATAGAAGACGAATGTACCGGCTTACTGAAACAGATGTTCCGTGCCAGTGAAACAGAAGAAAGCAGACAGAAGGTTCCGGCTGTTTTTGTGGGAAATACGGTACTGACAGGAACAAAGGAGATTCTTTCGCTCACAGGAGAACAGCTCGGTACCGCTGACAATAAAGAACTTCAGGAACTTCTGGAAACAGTGGAACAGAATACTGTTTCCGGAGCGTCCGAAGACTCTTCGGATCTTTATCATTTTCTGACACTTGCCGGAGCAGGACTTCTGGCAGGATTTAATCCGTGTTCGATTTCCATGCTGCTGATGCTTCTTTCACTGCTGCTTGGCCTTCGGGCCTCCGTGTGGAAAAACGGTCTTCTTTATCTGGGGGGAAAGTATCTTGTGTATTTTTCCATCGGAATGGTGATTTTTCTTACGGCTTCGCAGATTCCTGAGAAGACGCTGGACCGCGCCGGCAGGATTCTTGACGCGGCACTGGCTGTGTTGTTTCTGGCTGCAGCGGCGCTGTATCTTGTAGATGCGGTGAAAATTTTCCGTCAGGATTATGGCCATATACGGACGCAGCTGCCTGTGGGACTGAGGAAGGCCAATCACAGGCTGATCCGGAAGATTTCTCAGATGTCGGGAGTGATGCAGCCTATGTTGATTCTGGCACTTGGGGCAGCTATCGCTATGGGAGAATTTTTCTGTACCGGTCAGATTTACATGGCTTCCATTACCTATCTTCTGAAAGAGGGTGAGGCATCTGTGTGGCTGCCGTTTCTGGTGTACGTGACGGCAATGTCGCTACCGGCGCTGGCGATGGTGCTTCTGATTCAGAGAACCAGGAATACGGAACGGATTTCCGATTTCATGTTTCGCCATCTGGGCGCTATCAAAGTCTGCAGTGCCGTTCTGTTTCTGTGCTTTGCTGTTTATTTTCTGGTTGCGTGATAGAATAGGGGGAAGGATTGCGGTTTTATTTTCGCTTTTTTGCAGAAGTCTCCTGCATGGAAAGAAAATAGGCGTCCACATGAGGAACGTCCGTACAGGCAAGAAGTTCCGGACCGGGAGGGGACAACTGATCAAAGGTACACTCCTGAAGGATTTCTTCTGTGAGCCGTACACGCACTGCCCGGCGGTGAATATGGCACGGTTCCGGGTCATCGAAAAACTGAATGCTTTTGCAGAGGATTACTTCCTCTTTCAGAGGAATTTCGGTCAGCAGGCCATTGTAAATCTCCTGTCCGTCTGAGTAAAGAGTGATGAACGGGAGAGAAGGTTTTGGTCGAAAAAACATGGGAAAATCTCCTTTCTGAAAGTATCTGGCTATTTACAGATTAAAGCAAAACATACAATTTTTCAAGCAGTAGGAAAGAAGTGACTGGTAAATGAAAAAAAAGTCTGGTATTAAAAAAAAGATTCGGCGTCAAAAGCCGGATAAAATACCCGTGCAGCTTTTGTGGTCTTATCTTGTGATCATTGTGGCGCCAGTTATCGCAATGCTGGTGATTTACAGTACCATGAGAAATGCCCTGCTGGATGTGCAGCAGGAGAAGGTGATTAATCTTCTGGCAGAAACAGCATCTACGATGGATCGCGAACTGGATCAGATTGTCCATGTAGTAGGGCAGGTTGCCGAGGATATTCAGGTTAAAAGTTACCTGGAGTCAGCAAGCGAGCTTACAGGCGCTGACAATTATTATCAGAGTTATGAACTGGCAGTTAATTATACAGATTATCGTCTGACTAATCAGTTTATAAAAAATATTTATGTCTTTCCGGAAAACGGGGAATATATTTTACAGTTTCCGCGTGTGATTCCCAACACCAAAAGAGGATGGGAAACTGTGAAAATACTGATGGAACAGAACAATTATGAAACATTGATGAGCAATCTGGAATTAACCGAAAACTCCAGAACTCAGGGACTGTTCTGCCTGAAAAAGCAGGGAGATGGATTGGGACTTGTGATGTTTCAGGAGGTGCTGTCCAGGGATACAGGAGACAGAATTGGTATTGTAATGGCAGAACTGGAGGAAAAACTTACTGTCGGGTTGTTGGACAGGACTTTGAACGGTGATCAGGGGATTGCATATCTTGCGGATTATGAAGATCATATTCTGCTTCTCAGTGATCATTTGGAAGAACATGCAAGATCCTGTTATGGACTTACCAGTGAAGAGTATTTGTATGATCAGGGCTGGAAGAAAGATAAATTTACTGTAATAACGGAAAATCTGGATTATAATCAGTGGAAACTGGTATGCTGTATTACAAATACCGCTATGAATAACAGAATTGGTATGATTCGTTATATGATTCTTCTGTTGTGTGGTCTGTCTATTCTGACAGGAATTGGTATCTGTATGAGATATTGGTGGAGCAGCTGGCCTGTAATAAAAAAATACGAAAAAATAGAGTCAAAATGTGGTCCCAGAAACTTAAGTGGGGGTATGAATGGTGTCTGGAAAGGGTTTGGAAATGTTATTGACCGAATGGAAGAATTGGAAAAAACTGTAGAACAGCAGACTCAGTGGGCAAGGACTGTGATTCTGCGCAAACTTCTGTATGGAAATTATGATACGGCTCAAGAGATCGAAGAGGAAGCAAGACGCATGGGGGTGTCGCTTTTTCTGGAATTTCCATGCTTGATAGCAGTTATGAAAGCCGGAGAAATGGTGGAGCAGGAAATTACTTTGCCGGAGGAAGAAATTGATATCCGGTTGAGAGAGCATCTGGAAAACAGTCTTCCGCATGGCAGTCAGATAGTTAAAACTGAATTTCTGACGTATGTACTTCTGATTCCTGAACAGACGGATCCAGCAGTAGCCAGACAGAAGTTTGAAGAAATTAACTATGAGTTTTACAGTCGGATTCCGCTTGGTATTTATATGGGAATCGGTGGTTCGGTTAATGATATGCTGGAGATCAGCAGGGAGTATGAAAAAGCGGCCGGTTGTTGTGAATATGCTGTTTACCATAAGATCAGAATCCCGCTGCTTCCGGAGGATGTACCGGAAAATCGCTATATGGTATTTACCGTTGATATGGAAATACGTCTGGAAAAAATGATACGGAATGGTTCGGTTGATCAGTTGAAACAGCTGGTTGGACAGATTCATGAAAATTATTTTCATCATGGAAGACAAAAACGCCATAATCTGGAGGTGATGAGATGCATTGTTTTCCGGTGCCTGGATGAAGAACCCCATGGTGAAAAGGATGTGCTTTTGGAGAAAATCCGCCATGCAGAAAATCCTGAAGAAATTGAGACCTGTATTTTTGATGTCTGTGGATATTTTGAAAGACAGCGGTTGCAGAATGAGGATCGGGAAGAACTACGGCTGAAGGAACGGCTGGAACAGAAAATCAGCGAAGAGTATTCCAAACAGGATTTTAATCTTGCAACTCTGTCTGATTGGGCAGGAATTTCAGAAAAGAAATTGTACCGTGACTTTAAAAAAATATTCGGTGTCAGTTTCAGTTCCTATTTGGAAATGCTGCGGCTGCGCCAGGCACAGAAGTTATTGCAGGAAGGAAAAACGGTGCAGGACGTGGCGGTTTGTGTGGGATACTGCAGTGATTATTCGTTCCGGAGAGCGTTCAAACGAGTGATGGGTGTCTCGCCCAGTGAGTATCAGAAGCTTCAGTGAATGCCGGCATATACGTCAAAAGATATGCCGGCGGACCGCCGGAGTTTCTTTTTTTTGCGTTTTTTTGGGGGGAACGGGAAAAAATGTCTGCACGAAGAAAAGATTGTATGTTGCAAAAATGGTCAAATTTGCTAAAATCGAAGTATAAATACGAAAAAAAGATATGCAAAACAGATAAAAGGAGAATAGCGAATGAAGAATCTGTGAGCAAATATGACAGATGGCAGAGGCGTTTTTTTCTTTTTTGACAGAAACCGCATATCTGAGCAGACAGAGAAAAATAATTTCTCTGTCAACCCTGTTCGGATCTTCAGGTTTTGGATCCCGGGCAGAAAACAAAACGAAAAGGAGGAGAAAAGTATGAAGAAAAAAACCTGGAAAAGAGTGGCGGCTATCGGGGTTGCATCTGTGATGGCAGCAGGTCTGTTTACCGGCTGCGGTTCCAAAGAAAACGAAGCATCCAATGTGACGCTGACGGAAAACGGCACTTACCCAATCGTGGATGGTGAGGAACCGCTGGAGATGACGATGTTCACTATGACCATGCCCAACATTGAAGATTTTGCCACCAATGATTTTACCAAGTATATGGAGGATCTGACCAACATCAAATGGGAGTTTGTTACCGGAGGACGTGATGATTGGGAGAGCAAACTGACCATGCTGCTTCAGGCGGACGACTATCCGGATATGATTTTCGGCGTTTCCCCTGATATTGCAAAATATGGTGTTGATGAGGGAATCTTTATTCCGCTGGATGAATATATCAATGAAGATATCATGCCGAACTACACCAAGCTGATTGAGGAGAACGGTTATGATATGAGCGTGGCTGTGGAGACAGACGGACAGACATATTCACTGGTAAACATCAATGATTGTTACCACTGTAAATATGCAAGAAAAATGTGGGTGAACACAAAATATCTGGAAGAGATGGGCTGTGAGATTCCTACCACAACCGATGAATTCCTGGATGTATGTCGCAAATTCCTGGAGTATAAACCGGACGGCGTTGCTGTTGCCGGCGCAAATTCAGGATGGTTTGCAAATGCACAGAATTTCCTGCTTGGCGCATATACTTTTATTCCTACAACATCTGAAACATTTAATGTGATGGACTATGTGGTACTTGACAGCGATACCGATCAGGTAACCTGCGTGGCTGTCAGCGACGAATACAGAGAAGGTCTGAAATTCCTGAACGAGCTGTATGAAATGGGTGCATTCTATGACGGAAACTTCACTCAGACAGCAGAGCAGATGAAGACCCTGATCAACCAGGCGGACGAGCCGGTTCTGTTCTTCCCCATCGGTGCTTACACTGACGGTATCGATGCCGGCACAGATTTTTACAGAGATTACGCTCCGATGGCGCCGATCGCAGGACCGGACGGAACAAGGATCGCATGGACCATGCCGAATTACGGACTGAGCTCCGGTGCCGTTGTTATCACAGATAACTGTGAGAATCCGGAAGCAGCACTTCGCTGGTGTGATTTCTTTTACAGTGAGACCGGTGACCTTTGCTCTCAGTATGGCGCAGAAGAGGGCGTTGACTGGGTTCTGGATCCGGAAGGAAAGGTTGGCCTGAACGGTGAACCGGCTCTGTACGAGGTTTTGAACGTTTACAGTGCCGAGACGCAGAACCATGACTGGCAGGATTGCGGTATCCGTGTTGCTACAGAATCTTATCGTCTGGGACAGGCTGTAGATGCCGACGTGGATCCGTACTCTGCAGAAGGACTGGAGAGGCTGCTGTATGATGCCTCCGCAGAATTGTATGAGCCGTATGCATTCAATACAAATCTGATCAATTTGAACGAGCTGAAGGTTACCAGCGAAGAGAACAACGCAGTATCCACCGCGGCAGTTGAAGTTGAAAAATTCTTCTCCGAGCAGCAGGTAGCATTTATTACAGGAGCTCAGGACATCAACGATGACGCTGCATGGCAGACCTATGTAAAAGGTGCAGACAATGCTGGACTTCAGACCCTGCTGGATACTTATCAGGGTGCATATGACAGAGCTGCGGAAGGTTCCGCAGAATAAGAAGACAGAGTAAAAGATCCGAAGATTCTTTCGGAGTGATTGAAAAAAGATAACAGGAATCAGAAGCGGGTGCCTGTGAGAGCAGGCACCCGTATTAACAGAGGAGGGATTCCATGGCAAAAAAAGAAAAGGCTGTTTCGCCTCCAAAGAAAAAGAGTAAAATGAAAACATCCAACTGGCAGTTCTGGGCGATCATTGCACTGCCGGTAATTTACGCTGTTGTATTTGCCTATATTCCCATGGGCGGTATTATAATTGCATTCAAGGATTACAGTATCCGGAAAGGAATTCTGGGCAGTGACTGGGTAGGCTTGAAATATTTTGTACAGTTCCTGACCTCCCCGTCCAGTGTTACGGTTATCAAAAATACGGTCATCCTTGGTATCTATACCCTGATTGTAAACTTCCCGATCCCGATTCTTTTGGCGATAGGCATTAACGAAGTGCGTAATATTAAATTCAAGAAAACCGTACAGATGGTAACGTATGCACCTTACTTTATTTCCGTAGTCGTTCTTGTCGGTATGATGATGCAGATGATGGACCTGAGAACCGGTATTCTGAATCATTTGCTGGAACTGGTGGGAATTGATGCAATCAACTTTTTCGGAAACGCCAAGCTGTTTCGTCATCTGTATGTATGGAGTGGTGTGTGGCAGACCATGGGCTATAATTCCATCATTTATGTGGCTGCACTTGCCGGAGTAAGTCCGGAACTGCAGGAAGCAGCGATTGTAGACGGAGCCAGCAGACTAAAACGAATCTTGCATGTAGATATTCCGGCTATTCTTCCAACGATCATTATTATGCTGATCTTCAACTGTGCAAACGTTGTAAGCATCGGTATGGATAAGATTTACCTGATGCAGAACTCTCTGAATACATCTGTATCCGAGGTTATTTCCACCTTCGTGTACAAAATCGGTGTGGTCAACGCCAACTTCAGTTTTTCAACGGCAGCCGGGCTGTTCCAGTCTCTTGTATCATTTATCCTTCTTGTAGCTGTCAACCAGATCTGTAAGAAGATTACAGAGACGAGTCTGTGGTAAAGGGGGAGAGACTATGAAAGCAAATAAATTCCGTTATATGAGCACAGGGGATAAGATTTTTATCATTCTGATTTATGTGATTCTGTCCCTGTTGCTGGTTATCATTCTCTATCCTCTGATTTATGTCATTTCAGCGTCTTTCTCCGACCCGCAGGCGGTAATCAGCGGAAAAGTCGTTCTATGGCCGGTAGATGTGACTCTGAAAGGATATATAGCTGTATTCCAGAATCAAAACATTCTGACAGGATTTCTGAACTCTTTTTATTATCTGATTGTGGGAGTTGCGCTTAACCTGGTTATGACTATGCTGTGTGCTTATCCGCTTTCCAGAAAAGAGTTCAAGGCGAGAGGATTTTTCTCACTGTTCTTCGTGTTTACGATGTACTTCAGCGGTGGTATGGTGCCGACCTATATTCTGGTCAACAACCTTGGTCTGATCAACAGCCGTTGGGCAATGATTATTCCTACAGCAATGTCTACCTATAATATGATTATCTGCCGTACTTATATTGTAAACTCCATTCCGGATGAATTGTATGAAGCATCTCAGATTGACGGATGTACACCGTTCAAGTATATGATAAAAGTAGTTCTGCCTCTGAGCAAACCGATTATGGCTGTACTGGTACTGTATTACGGTGTTGCAAAGTGGAATGATTATTTCAATGCCCTGCTGTATCTGTACAAGAGTAATCTGCAGCCTCTGACTATTGTCATGAGAGATATTCTGATTATGAGTCAGGTGGATATGACCAAGGTTACGGATGCATCTGCAGTGGCAAAGATGCAGGGTATGTCGGAATTGCTGAAATATTCCACAATGGTTGTGGCATCCGTGCCCGTTATGTTATTATATCCTTTAATACAGAAACATCTGGTAAAAGGCGTTATGATCGGAGCTGTGAAAGGATAACAGCATATGGAAAATTTTATTCTGGAATGTTGCGTGGACAGTGTTGAGTCCGCGCTGAATGCAGTAAAAGGCGGCGCAAGCCGCCTGGAACTGTGCGCAAATCTCCCCATTGGGGGAACAACACCGGATCTTGCCCTGTATCACAGGATCAGAAAAGAATCAGAGATCAGGATTCATGCCCTGATCCGTCCGAGATTTGGTGATTTTTGTTACAGTGATTATGAAATGGATCTCATGCGGGAACAGATTCGGATGTTCCGGCAGGAAAAGGCCCAGGCAGTGGTAATCGGAGTGCTGAATGAAGATGGGGAACTGAATCTTCAGGCAATGGAACGTCTCATACAGGAGGCAGATGGTATGTCGGTGACCTTGCACCGGGCTTTTGACATGTGCAGAGATCCGTTTCAGGCACTGGAGGATGCGGTATCACTGGGGGTGGATACTATTCTTACCTCCGGACAGAGACAGTCTGCTTGGGAGGGAAGAGAGCTGCTGGCAGAACTTGTCAGAAAAGCTGCTGGAAGAATCGATATTATGTCCGGCGGCGGGATCAGCGCCGACGTCATCCGCAGACTGAGACCCATAACGGGAGGGACCAGTTATCACATGTCCGGAAAGGTGACGCTGCAAAGTCCGATGCGTTACCGAAAAGCAGAAGTCAGCATGGGACTTCCGTCGCTCAGCGAATATGAAATCTGGCAGACGTCCGGAGAAAAAGTTGCGGAGGCGGTTCAGGCACTTCGTGGTCTGGACTGACAGTCAGGTGGCACAGAAGCGGCAGAAATCAGCCGTTCCAGAAACGGAGATCCTTTGAAAAACACCAGGAGGAGAGAGTATGTTTACAGAATGTTTTTTGAAAGAGATTGAGGAAGCTTTCCGGATGCAGATGGAACGAATCGGGAGAAAAAGGGAGGAAGTGGAAAAATGTCTGGCATCCTGCAGTGAAAGTGAAGCTGAGGCACTGAAATGCCTTTACGCTTCTATGCCGGTCAGTGACGCGGCGGATTATCCGGCATCTCTTTATCTGGGCTATGCCAGACATGGGGCGTACCTCTGGGAACACGGGCCGTTTGCAGGTCAGATCCCGGAGAAAATTTTTGCAGGCTATGTGCTTCATCACAGGGTTAATAACGAAGACCTGACGGACTGCCGTGAATTTTTCTACGGATTGCTCAAAGACCGGGTGAACGGACAGAGTATGCAGGAGAGCATTCTGGCGGTCAATTACTGGTGCGCCTCCCAGGCAACCTACCGTACAACAGATGGAAGAACAGCCGGACCGGAATGTGTGATGCGTTCCGCCTACGGGCGCTGTGGAGAGGAGTCCACGTTTGGAGTCACAGCTCTCAGAAGTGTGGGAATTCCTGCACGTCAGGTCTATGTTCCGCTCTGGTCCCATTGTGATGATAATCATGCCTGGGTGGAAGCCTGGTGTGACGGAACCTGGAAATTTCTGGGGGCCTGTGAGCCGGAAGAGGTACTGAACAAGGGGTGGTTTACGAATGCTTCTTCCAGAGCCATGATGGTGCATTCCCGCTGGTTTCTGCCCACGGCTCCGGACGATGAGATTGTGGGAAAAAGCGGAATGTCGCAGGTGATTAATCATCTGGGAATCTATGCTCACACCACTAAAGTAGAAGTTTTGGTGATAGATGAGGAACAGAATCCGATCAAGGATGCTGAAGTGACTTTTGAAGTGCTGAATTACGGAATGTTCGGGAAAATCGCTTCGGTACGTACGGGCAGTGACGGACGGCGGACGTTGGAGATGGGCCTTGGAAGTATTCATATTACGGCGTCGAAAGACGGTGCATACGGAGAACTGCTGATTGATACGCAGGAAATAAATGTCTGTACCGTGGTTCTGAAAAAAGAAATGGAAATGACCGGTGAATGGAAAGAAATGATTCTGCGTGCGCCGAAGGATTCTGCGATCAACCGCTGTGTTTTGACAGAGGAACAGGTGGCTGCCGGAAAACAGAAACTGGCGGAAGCGGTGGCAGCCCGGCAGAAGAAGGAAGAAAGTTTTTACGATGCTTCCCTGGCGGAGCAGGCACTGGAAGGATTTGATGGCGAAGACAGAAAGCGATTGGATGAGATTCTGCATCAGGCCAGAGGCAACATCCGGGAGATTGCACAGTTTCTGATGACGGATCCTCTGGGAGAATGGCCCAAAGAGTGGAAACGGAAGCTTTTGGACAGCCTGAGAGAAAAAGATTATCTGGATATTACCTGTGAGATTCTGACGGAACAGTGTAGGACGACGGCGCCTTACCGGGATCAGGTTCCGGAGGAACTTCTGGTACCGTATCTGCTCTGCCCGAGAGTCGACAATGAAATGATCCGTTCCCACAGAACGTATCTTGCAGAACGACTGTCGGAAGAAGAAAAAGAGGAGATCCGCAGACAGCCTGCCTGTATCTTTGAAAAACTTGGGCAGAGGCTGAAAGCAGATCCGGATCTGGAATACGGAAACCTGATCACGTCCCCGGCAGGAGCAATGGAAAGCGGTTATGCAAGTCTGCTGACCAGGAAGGTGGTCGGTGTTCAGATTCTGCGTTCTCTTGGAATTCCTGCAAGGCTGAATCCTGTGGATGGAGTTCCGGAACAGTGCACAGAACAGGGATTTTTTCCTCTGGAGACAAAAAAGCAGGAGAATGGAAAGAGAAGTGCTTCTCTTATAGTGAACCGTCGGGAAGGCATGGTCTGGACGTATTTTCAGAACTGGACCATTGCCCGGTTTGACGGAAATGCATATGTGACCCTGCAGCTGGCGGAAGACGAGAGCGGAGCAGAAATTTGCGGAGAGATTCCTGTCATGCCGGGACAGTACCGGGTTTTGACCGCCAACCGGCTGCCGAATGGAAATATTTTCGCCAAGGAACTTGTCTTTGTATTGAAAGACGGAGAGAAAAAGGAACTGAATCTGGAACTGAAGGAAGCACAGCTTTCCGATATGCTGGAAGAGAATGATATCACAGATTTTACGGTAAGAACAGAAGAAGGAACACTGTGCAGGATTTCTGATTTGGTAAAGAAAAGAAAAGGCTTGTTTATCTGGCTGGAGGAGAGTAAGGAGCCGACGGAACACATTCTCAATGAGATCTATCAGAGAAGAGAAGCGTTTGCACAGCTTCCGGCGAATCTATATTTCCTGATTCATGATCCTGGGGTGAAAGAGGATCCGACGCTGAAACGTACAGTGGCAGCAGTGCCGAATGTGAAATTCTTGCTGGATGATTTTGGTGCGGAATTGGAAGCGGTGGCCAGAAGAATGTATCTGGAGCCGGGAAAGCTTCCGCTGATCGTGATTATCGACGAATCCATGACCGGTATTTATGCCGTTGCCGGCTATAATGTAGGAACGGCAGACATGATACTGAAGATCCTGAATATGCAGAAATAAGGAATACTGGGAGGTTTTTGAAATGAACAAGATCGTAGAGGAAAGAACAAAAAGAACAGAGTGGTACAATGATGCCCGTTTTGGTATGTTTATTCACTGGGGTCTATATTCTATTCCGGCAAGGGGTGAATGGCTGCGCAGCGTGGAACAGATGCCGAAAGAAGAGTATGATCCGTTTATGGATGAATTTTACGCAGAAAACTATGATCCGAAAACATGGGCCAGACTGGCAAAGAAAGCTGGTATGAAATATGCAGTTCTAACTGCAAAGCATCATGACGGTTTCTGTCTGTTTGACACACAGCTGACAGATTTTAAATCCACCAATGCACCGTGTCACAGAGATCTGGTCAGAGAGTTTCTGGACGCATTCCGCGCAGAGGGCATAAGGGTCGGACTGTATTTTTCTGTGATTGACTGGCGTCATCCGGATTTCCCGCACTACGGGGACATGCATCATCCGATGAGAAACAAACCGGAGTATTCCAATGAGAACAGAAATTTTGATCGTTATCTGGAGTATATGTTCGGACAGATCAAAGAGCTGTTGACCAACTACGGAAAACTGGATCTGATGTGGTTTGACTTTTCTTACGGAAACATGAAATGTAAGACTTGGAAGGCAGACAAGCTGATCGAGATGGTACGTTCTATCCAGCCGTGGGTGATTACTGATAACCGTCTGGAAGGAAGTGCGGAAGATGCAGGATCCATCCGTACGCTGAATCCGACCCCGTATTCCGGAGATTTTGCATCGCCGGAACAGATGATTCCGCCGGCTGGCATACGGGATGAAGGAGGAAATCCGATTCCGTGGGAAGCCTGCATTACCCTGAATAATCACTGGGGGTATGCGGCGCATGATCATCATTATAAATCTGCTAAAATGGTTATCCGTATGTTGGTAGAGTGTGTCAGCAAGGGAGGAAATCTTCTGCTGAACGTAGGGCCGAACGCAAAAGGCGAAATTCCGGAAGAATCTGTAAAGATTCTGGAAGAAGTCGGCGATTGGATGAGAAAAAACTCAAAGAGTATCTATGGCTGCGGCTATGCCGGTCTGCCGAAGCCTGAGTGGGGACGCTTTACAAGAAATGGAAACAAACTGTATGCTCATGTCATGGAGGAACAGGCAGGAGCAATATGTCTGGAACATATGGCAGGAAAAATTAAAAAAATGCGTTTGATCAGTGATAATTCCGAGGTTAAGGAAAGCTTTTTCTGGAATCTGAAAGAGTATGCGGAAAATGCCTTTTTCTTTTTTGATCCGTATGCTTCCGATTGCTATCCGCTGCCGGATGAGATCGATACCGTTGTGGAAATTACATTGAAAGAAGAGGATTAAGCGCTCTTTGGTCCGGTCTATCCGTCCGGATTAAAGATAGACAGGTCGTGTTCCGCCGCCGGTTTCCGGCGGCGGTCCTTGTTTCCGGTGCAGGATCAGTTATTTACGAAAGTATTTTTCTTCAGCGCATGTTTTGCCAGCTCGGAGGAACGTCCGTAAGTAAGTCTGCCAACCAGCCGCTCATTCGAAGCGTTCATTTTACGCAGGTTGAACTACAGCCAGAAAAGTGCATGTGTTTCAAAAAAGGTTCTCTAAGCCTGCGAAAGACTCTGTTTCAAATTATGGACGGTTTGATCAAACGCTTACTGATGGATGCCCCGGTATATGCCTTCATGGACGAAATGTGCTCAGAAGGAAAAACGTAATATGTCTATATAACTGTCAGCGCCAACAAATTTCTCCGCATGGGTATGGGAATACCGTGCTTCTCTGAAAGAGTCCAAAGAAAGTTGATTTCAATTTTATACTTTGTCTCAGGCCAGCGTACTGCGGTGGTTTTCTTGTGACACCATAAGTTTTAACACGCAGCACATTGGCGGTTATTTTTGTTTACACACATTCGTACAGATGTGGTACAATTCTTTAGGAAAGTATCAGATTCAGAGCGAGAAAAAGAGCAGCC
>ERZ1643246.1212-NODE-1212-length-28801-cov-10.946636_pt1 | contig 28801 bp, 33 predicted proteins | sample MGYA00579265_ERZ1643246 | MGnify/ENA primary metagenome ERZ1643246 (study PRJEB29033, sample SAMEA4952261) | chicken gut metagenome | biome: Broiler Chicken; feature: Gastrointestinal Tract; material: Caecum | place: Ireland | collected 2018 | study: Broiler...
GTGCTGTGCGTGGGCGGCGCGGTCGCTATCTTTTATGCCTTCGGATGTATGCTTTCGGACGCGCTGGCTCCTTTGTCCCTGCCCACGCCGATCACGGCAACGCTTGCGGGACTTTTGGAAATGACGGCGGGATGTTCTCGTCTGCTCGCATCCCCCACGCCGCTCACCCTCGCCATTGCCGCTTTTTTGGTGACGTTCGGCGGCGCCTGCGTGCTCGTTCAGCAGTGGAGTTTTCTCTATCGGACGGGCATTCCCTTGGGAAAGTTTTTGCTTATCAAACTGTTTCAGGCACTGCTTGCCGCAATCATCAGCTTTTTGCTTGCATTCCTTGTCCTTTGACTGATTATGTGATGGCTACGGGTTTTGAACCTGATCGCGCAACAACAAAGTCTGACAGCAATCCGTTCGCCCAAAGTTCGGACGGAAGAAAGGAGCAGACAAAACTCAATCATATAGTCCAAGGAGAAAAAAGAGCGTACAAAACTCAATGGTAAATCCCAAGGATAAAGAATGAGCGGACAAAGTTCAGTCGTAGATTCCGAGGATACGGAAAGAGCGGCACAGCGTTTGGGCATCAGAGAGCGCGGGCCGAACGTCCTGCGAAGAAGCGTCGATCTCGATAAAAAACTGATATTCGCCGGGGACGGACGGAATGGGACGGCTCTCGATGCGCGTCAAGTTGATTCCGCGCGATGAAAACGCCTGCAAAAGCTGCAGAAGGCTTCCCGGGCGATGATCGCACACTGCGGCAAAAAACACGGTATTTCCGCGCTCGGGCAGGCCTTCGGTGCGGCGGCGCAGCAGAAAGAACTGTGTAAAATTGTTCTTGATGTCGGCGATATTCTCTTCGGAGAGCACGACGCCTTCGGCACGGATATGCGCGCCGACGATGCCCGCAGAATGCTCGTCCAGCAGGGAAAGGCTCTTTGCCGTGGACTGCGTAAAAATGCGCTGCGCATCGGGCAGGAAGGCGTCGAGATAGTGCGCGCACTGTCCGATCGCCTGTTCATGGGAGTAGACACGCGTCACGTCCGAACGCTTCACCCCCTCCAGCATAGCGAGACGGTGATCGATTTTAAGGCGTATCTGACGGACAGCGCAGGCGTTGCGGGTTTCGAGCAGATCGAGGTTCTGCAGAACGCCCCCTTGAATGGAGTTCTCTATGGGAATGACGGCGCAATCGGCCTCTCCCGATTCGAGCGCGTCAAACACAGCGGAAAAGTTGGGATAGAGAACGGCTTCATATTCGGGGCACAGAGTCTTTACCGCCAGCTCTGAATAGCTGCCTGCGGGCCCGAGCGCCGCCGCCTTGAGCCGCAACGTAACGCTTTCCATGTCAGGCTTTCTCCGCGATGTCGAGAATGAGGTGCTCGGTATCCTCCCAGCCGAGGCAGGGATCGGTGATCGATTTCCCGAATACGATATCGTGATCCTGGCGTCCCTCCTCGAGGAAGCTTTCGATCATGAAGCCTTTGACGATGCGTTTGAAGTCCTTGTCGTAGAGTCTGTTCTGCAAAACTTCCTCGACGATGCGGATCTGCTGACGGAACTGTTTTTTGGAGTTGGAGTGGTTGGAGTCGATGACGACGGCGGGATTTTTGAGCTCTCCGCCCGCTTTTGCGTACCCTTCGCAGACCTGCATGACGGTCTCGTAGTGGTAATTGGGGATATCGTTGCCGTAATGATCGACTCTGCCGCGGAGTACGACGTGCGCATACTCGTTGCCCTGCGTCGCCACCTGATAGTTATGGTACATGAAGACCTGCGGACTCTGTGCGGCAAACACGGAATTGAGGGTGACGGGAATACTCCCGCCCGTCGGGTTTTTGATTCCGACAGGAAGCTCGATGCCGCTGGAGACAAGGCGATGCAGCTGATTTTCGCTGGAGCGCGCGCCGACGGCGATATAGGTGAGCAGATCCTCTACGTAGGCGTAATTTTCGGGATAGAGCATCTCATCTGCGGCGGAGAGCCCGGATTCCTCGATGGCGCGGATATGGAGATCGCGGATCGCAAAGATGCCCTTCAAAATATTCTCGCGGTTTTCGGGATCGGGCTGGGAGAACATGCCTTTATAGCCTACGCCTTTGGAGCGAGGCTTGTTGGTGTAGATGCGCGGGACAAGCACGAGCTTATCCTCTACGCGCTCGCTCAGCCTTCCGAGGCGGCGGACGTATTCGAGCACGGGCGCGCACTCATGTGCGGAGCAAGGTCCGACGATGACAAGCAATTTATCGCTCCTGCCCGCAATGACGTCCTTGACAAGATCGTCGCGCCTTGCTTTGACGGCGGCAAGGGCGGGCGGAAGCGGCGTTTTATAGCGGATCTCCTCCGCCGACGGAATTTCTATCTGACGTTCAAACATGGGAGTTTCCTCTCTTGGCGATATACTCGGCGACCGCTTGCGGAACATAGCGTGAGCAGTCTTTCCCGAAAGCGATGCAATTTTTGACGAGGGTGGAACTGACGTGCAGATGCCGCTGTTCCGCAGGGATATAGAGCGCTATGAGCGAGTCGTCAAAATCGCGGCTCGCGTAGAAGTCGGCGGTCTCATAGTCAAAATCGACGGTATTGCGCAGACCGCGGACGTAGAACGGAGTTTCCTCTTTTTTGAGAAGATCGACGATAATGCCGTCCCAACGCACGATATGCACGCGCGGCTCGTCCCGATAGACGGCGGCGATCATCTTCTCGCGCTCCTGCGCGGAGAAAAAAAAGCGTTTCTGCTTATTTTCCGCAACGGCAACGACGACCTCGTCAAAGAGTGCAAGGCACTTTCTGACGGTATCCTCATGCCCGACGGTAAAGGGATCGAATGTTCCCGCAAACACACACTTTCTCATGAATTATCCCTCGCAAAGAGGACGATCTTCGTCCTTCCGTAACTTCTCCTGTCCGCCACCGTCCAACCCTCGGTCGAGAGTTCTTCCCGTTCGCTCTCCCATACGACGAGTCCGTCGTCAGCGAGCAGATCGCGCCGTGCGATCTCGCCGAGCACTTCCTTGCAGATGTCCATCGCATAGGGCGGGTCGGAAAAAATGAGATCGAATTTCCCCTGCGCCCTTGCAAGGCAGGTACGGTAGTCGGAATTTTGCACGATGCCGCGCTCACGGAGCGCGGCAAGATTTTTTTTGCAGATGGCAAGGCTGTCTGCGGAGATATCATTGAACACTGCTTCACGGGCGCCGCGGGAGATCGCCTCTAAACCGAGAGCGCCGCTGCCGCAAAAGAGATCGAGCACGCGCGCATCGGGAAGACGGAAAGAAAGGATCTGAAAGAGCGATTCCTTGACGCGGTCGGACGTGGGGCGAACGTTATTGCCGCAAAACTGTGCGAGTACGCGCCCGCGGTGTTTGCCTGCGATAATTCTCATTTTTCTCTCGCCTTCTTTGCCGCCTCGGCAACACGCTCGGCGCGCTGTGCTTGCTCTTCCTTGCTGCGTTTTTGCATCATTGCGCCTAAGATGTAGAACGTTCCCGATACAAGGATGGGAAGGAAGATCATGAGCATGCTGTATGCGCCGCTGACGGGAGGATAGGACCACCCGCTTTCACCGGGATAGAGATAAGCGCGCGCCCACTGGATGGGAAAGATCGCCCAACCCGCAAACATGACGAGCGCGACTTCCCCGCCCGCCCACGTTGCAGGGATGGCGGCAAACAGCCCCATGATGATGACGGGAACGCCGACATAGAACCCAAGCAGGAAACCCTTCCAGAAGCGATACTCTTTTTCGGGGCTGTGATCACCGCCCGACTCGATGCCGAACAGCTTATTTTTTTTGTGAATGCATCCCGTGAGATATGCATCATAATGCAACTTTCCGCGCTGATAAGCGAGATGTGCGTTAAATGCGGCACCGCAGACGATACACACCGCGCCGATGAGCACCTCGTACCATTCGGTGCTGTCGGGTGCGATCGCCTGGCAGGCAAGACCGATGAGGCTCATGAAGAGATACATCATGAAGGGCGCGACGGCATGCAGTGCGCACTCCTTCTGTATGCGCCAGAAATACCGCCACTTTGTGAGCGGTTTGCGCTTTTTTTCCTTCTTAGGTAGATCGTTGAGCATATCTTCCTCCACGGGAATGTCAAAGTCATTATACCGCCGAAGCGGCGCAGTTGTCAACTGTTCTGAAAGAAATGCACGCCTGTCTCGGTTATGACGGCTTCCAGAGGCATGTCCCACGCCTCCCGCGGAAGCGTCTGCGTACGCTGCACGTCATAAGCGAGCCCGACGCGCAACGTCTTCGGATTGCGTGCAAAATAGGCGTCATAGAACCCTCCGCCATAGCCGAGCCTTACGCCGCACTTGTCCACTGCAAGCAGCGGCACAAACGCGACCTCACAGAAGGTATCCTCGCCCCCGTGCGGAGCGGGAATCCCGAACGCACCCGCCTCAAGCGGCGCATACGGAACGGAGAGCATGACTTTTTTTTCAATGCGGGGAACGCACACGCGCTTTCCCGCCTGCAACAGCGACGAAATGAGCTTGTCCGTTGAAACCTCGCTCCTGACGGAGCAGTAGACAAAAAAACTTTCCGCCGCAAAATAAGGAGACCCAAGCACATTTCGCAGGATTGCCGCGTCCTTTTCCGCCGATGCGTTTTCCTCGCGCAGACGCATAAACTGCGCGCGCAGCGTCCTTTTATCTGTCATAGCGTTTCCTCAGTCCGCGCAGGGACGTGAGCACTTCGTATGCCGTCGTTCCGTGCTCGCGCGCATACACTGCGGCATCGTCAAGAACACAGACCTGCGCCCCGAACGGCAGTTTCCCCTCCCGCACGCAGGCATCCATGCACAATTTCCCGACCGCGCCGAGTCCGCCCGAACGGAAAAAACCGTCCCCATAACCCGCGCAAAGCGTGTGCAGGGCGGAAAAGCGCTTGGGCGCCGCGGCATATCCCGCTCCGCCGCCGAACGGCGTCACAGACTGCGCGACAAAGGCATACACTTTCATCGCGGGGATGAGTCCGAGATCGTTTGCAAACAGGGGCGGAACATACCCGTACAAACCGAGCCCCGGGCGCACCGCATCAAAGGTCGCGCCGCCCGCCAGCATTCCGCCCGTTGCCGAAATGTGCCGCATGGCGTGCGGGAAATATGTACGCACGAGGCGTGCACTCTCGAAAAAAGCCCGTGTCTGCGCCCTTACGGCAGATGCGTCCGAAGCGTCATAGAAATGGGAAAACACCCCTTCCGCCTCTATCCCGAGCTCTCTTGCAAGGCGGCAAGCCTCCCCGATCTGCATGGGCGAAAACCCGTAACGGTTCATTCCCGTATTGACGGCAAGATGGACGCGCAGTCCCTTGCAAAGAGCAAGCGTTTCAAAGGACGCGGCTGTCACGGTGAGATCATAGAAGGCGGCGCGCTCTGCCTCTTGCTTAGAGAGGAGCGGCGTTAAAACGAGCACCCCTTGCCCGATCCCTGCAATGCGGAGCCTTGCGCCCTCTTCCACAGACGAGACGGCAAATAAGCACACCATGTCCGCGATCGCATGGGCAATGACTTCTGCGCCATGCCCGTAGGCGTCGTCCTTGACGACGGCGATGACGGGTACCCCCGCGCGCAGGGAAAGCGCGCGCACATTGTGACGGACAGCGCCGAGAGAAACGGCGGCAAACGGTTTTTGCATCCCGCCATCCTATGCGGGTAAGAGAAAAAAGTGTTCCTTTTTTACTTTTTGTAGACGAATCTGCGGCAGTGTTCGCACTCGACGACGTTTCCGCCCGCAAGCCGTTCCTGAAGGGCGAGCGGGAAGTCCATTCCGCAGACGCACATATTGCCGTTGAGCGGCGCAATGATGGGGAAAATATTCTCCTTGCGTTTTTGCTGGTACTTGGCAAGGGTATCTTCAGGAATCTTTTTGGCGATTTCGGCAAGGCGTGCGCGCAGGGAATTGACTTCGTCCTTATGCGTATTTACAAGCTCATCGCGTTTTGCCTTGTACTCTTTGTACTGCTTCTGCATGGCAGCGCCCTGTTTTTTGAAGCGGTCGTATTCCTCGACCGTCGAGGCGATGTCAGCATTGAGCTTCTGCATCTCGCTGCGAAGCCCGCGCAGACGATCGAGAAGCGCCTGTGCATTTTTCTTATAGAAGGAGACGTCGCCGCCCTCCTCTACCATCTCTTCCAGTTCGGAATACTCGGCGATCTGCTTTGAGATGTCCTCGGCGCGGCGGATGAGATCCTCACGCAGAGCGGCAAGCTCGGCGGCGCGTCTGTCCTGCGCCTCGAAGCGCTCGGGCGCGGACTTCATAAATTTATTCGCCTGCGCATACTTTTTCTGTTCCTCGCTGGCGGCAACTTCCTGTTCAATTTTGCGCAGCTGCGCATCAACCTTCTGATACTCCAAAAGTTCATTCAAAACCGACATAGCAAACTCCTTCTTATCATCTTTACAAAAGACGCTCGTCTGTAAACACGCTGACGGGCAATCCCTTTAATTTGTTTCTGAGATTTTCTGCAAAACGGACAAATCCGTAATTCTCTGCCGCATAGTGCGTGAGCAGAATGACATTGACGTTATGCGCGACCAACTGAGCAATAAGGTGATGCTTCCCGTCCGAGGAAAGGAAGGTATCCGCCCCCTCTGCAAGCGCAAATGCGACGGTACTCTCGTCCATTCCCGCGCCGCAAAAGCTTGCCACCTTTTTAACGGGGCGATCGCCGTATACGACGACGCGCTCCGTAGAAAAGCGCGCTTTGATGCGTTCCGTAAAGGCAGAGAGCTCCTCCTCATGCACGGAAAAGACGTGACCGTAGCCGCCTTCTGCAAGCGGATGCAGGAGTTTTCCTGCGCTGCCGCCAAGCCCGAACATGAGTTCCTCGTCGATCCCGCCGCGCGCCGCATCCAGATTGAGGTGCGCGGAGATGACGGAAATCCCTGCCCGCGCGCAGAGCGTCAGCGGTTCATCGCTGTGCAAGGAATAAATGGGGTTAAAGATCGCGGGATGATGCGTGAAAATGACGTTCGCACCTGCCGCCTGTGCCGCCTCAACGGCGCGGAGCGAGAGATCGAGCGAACAAAGCACGCCCTTTACATCCTCTCCGCAGTCGAGGATGATCCCGCTGTTGTCGCGGAAATTGTATGTATCGCAGTACTCTTCGCTCAGCGAAAACGGTGCAAGCGAATCGATCGCGTTATAGACATTCTTCAATTGCATCTGCAATTCCCTCCAGTTCTCCGAGTCGGTCAAGCAGTTCTTCCCGCTGCTGACCCGCTCGGACGCTGCGCAAAGCTTCGCGCACGATCCAGATCTCTTTTTCGATCTTGGCGAGAAACGCACGCCCGGGCGTCTTCAGATTGTCCCTGCCGTAGCGGTACTCGTGTTCCGAGTACTCATCCCCGCCGCTGCCCGTTCCGACGAGCAGATCATAAAATTTACCGTCTTCCGAAAAAGTGATGTCCTTGGTGATCCTTGCCCCCTGCGCAAGCAGGAAACGGCGCACTTTCTCGGTATTTTTCATGGGCTGAAGGATAAAGTGTTCAGGCAAAGCGCGACCCGAAAAGATGTGAACCATCTCTTCGCCGCCAAGCCCCGCGCACAGAATGCAGTCCGCATCCTCCGAAAGACCTTCCAGCCCGTCCGCGCAGACGGCAATGCATTTGCCCTCTTTGATCTCTTTTGCCATCAGCGTCTCCGCCTTTTTGAGACACGCCGCACTCACATCGCTGATATATGCCCGCTCGCACATCCCCTGATCGAGGACATAGCGGGTGCAATAACCGTGATCGCACCCGATATCGGCAAACACCTTACAGGGCGGAATATGCGCGCAGATCAGCTCCAGCCGCCCTGTCATCACTCCAGAAAGTCCTTGAGCTTCTTGCTGCGGCTGGGATGGCGGAGCTTACGCAGCGCCTTCGCTTCGATCTGGCGGATACGTTCACGCGTGACGTTGAACTCTCTGCCGACTTCCTCAAGGGTACGCGGCTTGCCGTCGTCGATGCCGTAGCGCAGACGGAGCACCTTCTCTTCGCGCGGGGTGAGCGTATCGAGCACGCTTAAGAGCTGTTCCTTGAGCATGATGAACGTGACGGAATCTCCTGGGGTCTGCGTCTTATCATCCTCGATGAAGTCGCCCAGGTGGGAATCCTCCTCTTCGCCGATAGGCGTTTCGAGGGAGACGGGATCCTGCGCGATCTTCTGAATTTCGCGCACCTTGTACACTTCCACGCCCATTGCCTCGGCGATCTCCTCAGGCGTAGGCTCTCTGCCGTTCTCCTGCAGGAGCATGCGCGAGACACGGGTGAGTTTGTTGATGGTCTCGACCATATGCACGGGGATACGGATGGTGCGCGCCTGATCGGCAATGGCACGGGTAATGGACTGACGGATCCACCAGGTAGCATAGGTGGAGAATTTGAATCCCTTCTGATAGTCGAACTTCTCGACCGCCTTCATAAGTCCGAGGTTGCCCTCCTGGATGAGATCGAGGAAGAGCATGCCGCGTCCGACGTAGCGCTTTGCGATGGAGACAACGAGTCTGAGGTTTGCCTCGGAAAGGCGGCGTTTTGCCTCCTCATCCCCCTCCTGCATGCGCTTTGCGAGCTCGATCTCTTCGTCGCTGGACAAAAGCGGCACTCTGCCGATGTCTTTCAGGTACATCTTGACGGGGTCATCCAGTCCGATATCGGAGAGCGCCTGTTCAAAGAGTTCCTTTTCGCGCTCCTCCTCGTCAAAAATGGAGACGCCCATTTCGGGCAGCGTTCTGTAAACGTTTTCGATCTGCAAAGGCGTAAGATCGTACTTTTCCAGCACATCGTAAAGATTGTTGGTCGAAATGCTTCCCTTCATTTTATAGTCGGAAGCGATCTTCGCGATCAGTTCATTCAGCTTTTCATCGGTAATGTTCATAATTTTCCTCCGGCCGACAGGTTTTTGAGTTCTTTTGTATATTGGTTGATACGGGTAAGAATTTCCCGTTTCTCCTCGGGCGTTCGGGCGCCTTCGTACTCCTTCCGCGCCGCATCGATTTTTTCGGAGAGCGGACGGCGCAAGAGTGTCGCAACGCACCCCCTGAAGTATTTTTCCGCGGCGGGCGAATCGAGATTGTCGCCGTAGTCAAGGTCGAGGATCTCGGCAAGCTCGCCGTCTGCGGGCAGGAGATCAAAGATCCCGCTCGCGCGCACCTGCCCCTCTCTTCGCGCTTTCGCCACATATCCCGCCACCGTCATGTGGGCAGGATCATCGAATGAAAACGCGGAAAGGTCGCAATTTCTTGCATACGGCTTGTCCAAAAGACTTGCCGCAAGCACGAACCGCGCCGCTTTTTTCTCGGCATTGGCGTCATCTGCGCCGACCGGAGCAGGCTTTGATGCCTCGGCGGCAGGTTCTTTGGGAACGTTCTCGAAGTCCCTTGCAAGCGATGCAAGACTCACGCCCGTCTCTGCGGAAATGCGCTTTAAGAGTTCCTCGCGCTCGGTGGCGCTTTCGGCATCCCGTACAACGGTGAGCGCCTCGGCGACATAGTCGCGTTTTTCGTCCGTTTTGGAAAGATCGTACTTTCTCTTTGCGGCGAGCAGGCGGAAATCAATGAGCGGCATCGCCTGATCGAGACAGGCCTGATACCCCGCGCTCCCCTGCTTTTGGATGACGTCGTCGGGATCGAGTCCCTCGGGAAGAGGCACGACGCGCACTTTGAGCCCCTCTTGCTTGAGGATGTCCAGCCCGCGCAGGTTTGCCTTCTGACCCGCAAAATCGCCGTCGTAGCTGATGAATACGTTCTCGGTATACCGTTTCAAAAGGCGCGCCTGTTCCTTGGTGAGCGACGTCCCCATGCTGGCGGCGACGCCGTGGAATCCCGCTTCATAGAGGGAGATCGCGTCCATGTACCCCTCGACGAGGATGATGGAAGCGAGTCCTCCCGCGCGCCGCTCCTTTTTGACAAGGTTGATGTTGTAGAGCGTCTTGCTCTTGTTGAACAGGAGCGTTTCACGCGTGTTCTTGTATTTGGCGCGGTCGCTCTTTTTGAGGAGTCTGCCCCCGAAGGCAATGACCTCGTCCATGTTGTTGATGATGGGGATGATGAGACGTTCCCCCTCGGCGTCGATGAGCCGCCCCTCATCCGTACGGGTGCAGGTGCCGCTCTCCACGCATTCATCGGGAGTATAGCCCTGCGCGAGCAGGTGCGACGGAAGCGAAGCGTAATCGAGCGAAGCGCCGATGCCGAACCTGCGCGCCGTCGAGGGCGAGATCCCGCGCTTGTGCAGATACGCAAGATGCGCATCCGCCCTGCCCGAATACAGATTCCCGAAATAAAAGCGCGCCGCATCCTTCATGAGTGAGGTGAGCCTGTCCCGCTTCTTTTTCTTTTCGGCGGCCTCCTCGGCGGAGTGCTCGTCATAGGACGGGACTTCCATTTTTGCGCGGGCGGCAAGGATCTGCACTGCCTGCATAAAGTCCACGTTTTCGTAGTTCTTGACGAACCCGATGACGTCACCCGACGCGCCGCAGCCGAAGCAGTGATAATACCGATCGGCGGCATTGATGGAAAAAGACGGCGTCTTTTCATGATGAAAGGGACAGCATGCCCAATAATTATAGCCGCGCCGCTCGAGTTTTATATATCCGCCGATCACTTCTACGATATCATTCTTTTCCTTGAGCTCGCGGATGAAGTCCTGAAAGTTATCCTGATTCATACGCTGCCCTCCCTGGGGACAAACAACTTCTTGAACAGCCCGATCGCATAGCGGTCCGTCGTGGAGGAGAGATAGTCGCAGATCGCCTGCGGGACGTTCTCGCTTGCGGTCTCGCGATAGAGCGCGGGCAGTTCTTCGGGGCGCTCTTCAAAATAGCGGTAGAGCGCGCGGAGCATTCTCTCAGCGCTCTCCTGGATGAGTCGGTTTGCGTGTTCGTAGACGTGCTCGAACATAAAATTTCTGAGGTTTTCCAGAGCCCTCTCCTTTTCCTCGGACATCTTCACAAAGGGCTTCCCTGCGCTCGTTTCATAGATATCCATGACGCAGGTATTGATCCGCGCCGAGGTATCCCGTCCGAAGACGCGTACACTTTCGGCAGGAAGCTCATCCGCCGTGATAACGCCCGCGCGGATGGCGTCTTCTATGTCGTGATTTATGTATGCAATACGGTCAGCAAGCGAGACAGCACAGCCCTCGAGGGTGGCAGGATTTCCGCGCTTGGTATGATTGACGATCCCGTCACGCACTTCAAATGTAAGATTGAGCCCCTTGCCGTCCTTTTCCAGTTTGTCCACTACGCGCAACGACTGGTCGCTGTGACGGAATCCTGCAGGATTGAGAAGGGCAAGCACGCGCTCGCCGACGTGTCCGAACGGCGTGTGTCCGAGATCGTGCCCCAAAGCTATCGCCTCGGCAAGATCCTCGTTGAGGGAAAGCGCCCGCGCAAGCGAACGCGCGATCTGCGAGACATCCAGCGTATGCGTGAGCCGCGACATGTAGTGATCGCCGTCGGGGGCAAAAAAGACCTGCGTCTTGTTTTTCAGGCGCAAAAAAGCCTTGGAGTAGATGATCCTGTCTCGGTCGCGCTGAAAATCCGTGCGCATGGGACAGGGCGTCTCCTCCCGAAGCCTCCCCTTGCTCTCATACGACTTGGTCGCATAGAGCGAAAGAAAAGCTCTCTCCTTTTCGTAAGTCTTTTCTTTCAACTTGAATTGATTCATCAATTGTTATTACGCAAAAAAAAGAAAAACTCCTTGTTTTTCGGCAATTTTTTTCAGAAATTTTTTGAAATTCTGCATGAACGCCCTTTGGGGCATAATCCCCGCACAAATAAAATCCTGTCTGTGCGGCACTCCACCGCGCAAGTAAAATCCTTTTCCGCAGCACATCTTTGTCCAAAGGACGATTTTCGCACACAGATCACCGCTCAAAGCACGTTTTCCCGCACTGCCCCGTTCTGCGGCAACACTGTATTCTGCAATAAACCACCTACTGCGGCAACGCCGCATTTTGCGACAAAACTGCGTCCTGCAAAAACACCTCGTTCCTTCATGGAAAAAGGGCGGACCGTCTGAAGCTCGCGACCGCCCTTTTTCGCAATGTTGCGAACAATGGCGCGCAACATTGCACGAATCATTTATATTGCTCTATATTCCTCCGCCGTCTACGCCAAGCACCTGTCCCGTGACATAGCGGCAGGTCGCGAGGAAATAGACTGCTTCGGCGACCTCTTCGGGGGTTCCGAACCGTCCCAAAGGAATGCGATTTTCGATCTCTGCGCGTTCCTCGGGTGTGTAGCAGGCGTTCATGACGGTATCGATGGCGCCTGGCGCAATCGCATTGACGCGAACGGCGGGCGCGAGCTCCTTGGACACAGCTTTCGTAAAGGCGATCATGGCGCCCTTGGATGCGGAATAGACGCTCTCACAGCTTCCGCCCTGCACCCCCCAGACGGAGGAGACATTGACGATCGCCCCGCCGCGGGAGAGCATGGCGGGAACAGCGAACTTTGTCGCAAGGAAGGTGCCGCCCATATTGACATCCATCACGCGGTGATAGTCGGAATAGGACATATCCTGCACCTGCGCAAACGCATCGATGCCCGCATTATTGACGAGCACGTCAATGGGACCGATCTCAGCAAAGACTTCGCGCATTCTTTGCTCGTCGGAGACGTCTGCGCGGAGAAAGCGTACGTCGGGAAGTTCCTTTCTTGCCGTTTGTGCGGCGGATTCATCCGAAGAATAGAGGGCGACGACTTCAAATCCCATGCGGAAAAAAAGGCGGCAGCAGGCAAGCCCGATGCCGCGCGTTCCGCCCGTAATGAGGGCTCTCATGCGTTCTCCTTCTGCATGCAGGCGATGATCTCGTCTGCGACTTCTTCAACCGATCTTCCGTCGGTATCCACAATGTAATCGGCAACATGCTCATAGACGGGCGTGCGTTCCTCGAGAAGCTTGCCGAGAGTCTCCGCAGTCTTACCCGTATTTTTGAGAAGAGGGCGCGTCTCATCCGCACGCACACGCTTTAAGAGCGTCTCGAAGCTCGCGCGCATAAAAAAGATACGCCCGTTCTTTTTGAGCAATTCGTTGTTTTCGGGCTTTAAGACAAGTCCGCCGCCCGTGGAGATGACGAGCCCGTCGCGTTCGGAGAGTTCGCGCACGATCTCCGTTTCCAGCGTGCGGAAGTGCGCTTCCCCGTAAAACTCAAAGATATCGGAAATGCGGCCGTGACGGTCGGTAATGACTACGTCCGTATCGTACCACATTCTGCCGGTGCGTTCGGCGACGCGGATGCCGACGCTCGATTTTCCCACGCCCATCATGCCGCAAAGAACGATGTTCATAACAAGAAACTCTCCAATGCAAGAATATAGCTGTTGGCCCCGAAGCCGAGGACTTCGCCGCGGCACACGGGCGTTAAAACAGACTGACGGCGGAACTCTTCGCGCGCGTGGACGTTGCTCATATGTACCTCGACAACAGGCACCGTGACGGACGCGATGGCATCGCGGATGGCATAGGAGTAGTGCGTGAACGCACCCGCATTGAGAATGATCCCGTCGTATTTTCCCTCTGCGCTCTGGATGGCGGTGCAGATCTCCCCTTCCAGATTGTTCTGGAAAAACTTGACCGTGACGCCCAGTTTTTCGGCAAAGCGCTCAATGCGCTCGTTGATCTCGCGCAGTGTCTGCGTGCCGTAAACGCCTTTTTCGCGTCTGCCCGTCATGTTGAGGTTGACCCCGTTCAAGACAAGAATGTTCATTCTTTTCCTCCCTGATATGCGATATAGTATTCCTTCGCCTCGGCGGCGGAGGGTGTGCGTCCCAGATAGATGCAGTCCGAATAGTACGCCTGATAGAAGAGCATCGCGTCCCCGTTCACCGTCTTTTTCCCGAGCGAGGAAGCAATGCGCAAAAACTCCGACTGCACAGGCTCATAGATGAGATCGACGGCCGCCCGACAGCCTGAGAGCAATTCTTCTCCGACGGGCGACTCCCCTATTTCAGTACGGACGGAGGGAGTCTTCCCCACCGTATCGTGCATGCCGATCCCCGTGCAGTTGAAAATGACGTCATAGGGCTGCGTCGTAACACGGGAGAGCGGAGTAAAACAGCCGAGTTCTTCATGCACCCTGTTTAAGCGCTGCGTGTCGCGTTCATAGGCAAAGACCTGTGCACCGCCCTGTGCAAGTTTATAGATACAGCTCCTGCCCGCGCCTCCCGCGCCGAGCACAAGAACACGCGTTCCTTTCACATCGATGCCCGCATTTTCCAGCATGAGCATAAAGCCATAGCCGTCCGTATTGTAGCCCGTCCGTGTACGCGCATCGACGGTATTGACGGCGCCGAAGGTCTTTGCATCCCCCTCGATCGCACGCAGATAGGGCATGATGTCCGCTTTGAAGGGAATGGTCACATTGAAGCAATCGAAGCGGGAAAACAATTCTTCGGCGCGCTGTGAAAACAGTTCGGGAGGAATACTCACCGACTCATAGGAGCACTCGACGCCCATTTTCCCCAGAAGAAAGCGGTGCATGACGGGACTCAAAGACTTGGAAACGTCCTTTCCGATGACGGCAAGTTTCAGCATAGCGTCCTCCCGATGCGAATGAGTTCGCGTTCATATTCCGCACCGTCCAACTCGAGAAGGCGGTATTCGCCCTTTGACGCAGGAACGGTGAGTACGATCTTTCCCGCGCCCGTATTCTTCTTGTCAAGGCAGGCAAAGCGCGCCGCCTCCGCCGCATCGGGAAGCGCGGGCGTTTCGCCGAGCGCCGCAAGACAGAGCTCTTCCAAACGCGTCAGATACGCCGCATCGCCGCCCCGCGCCTTGCTGATCTCCGCCTCGATAAAGGTACCGATGAGCACATACTCCCCGTGCGAAAGCTTTCCGTCCAAAAGCTCGTATGCGTGCGCCGTCGTGTGCCCGAGATTGAGGCACTTCCTGAGTCCCGCCTCCTTGGCGTCCTGACGCACTACGTTCGCCTTGAAGGCGATGTTGAGGGGCACCAGCCCTGCAAGAAATTCAAGATCGAAGAGTTTTTCCCTGTTGCATTCGAGAAGATCGAAGAGTTCGGCATCGAGTGCGCCGTGTTTGACGATCTCGCCGAGTCCGCAGCGCACCTCTCTTAAAGGAAGCGTTTTAAAAAAAGCAGGGTCGGCGAACACATACTTGGGCTGTCGGAATGCCCCGACAAGATTTTTGACGCCGCAAAAGTCGATCGCCGTCTTTCCGCCCACCGAGGAATCCACCTGCGCCAAAAGTGTGGTCGGCACCTGGATGCAGTCGATCCCGCGCATATAGAGTGCGGCGGCAAGCCCGCCCACGTCACCGGGCACTCCGCCCCCGAGGCAGACGAGGCAATCATTTCTGTGCAGTCCCGCCTTCGCCATGGCGGCGAGCAAAGACATGAGCGTCTCGGGCGTTTTATACGCCTCACCCGCGGTCATGGTATAGGCTTCGACGTTCCCGAGCGCGCGGACAACACGTTTTCCGTAAAGTCCCCAGACCGTATGATCGGAAAAGACGAATGCTTTCCGATACCCTTTCAATACCTCGGGGAGCGCCTTTGCAAGCACGTCTCTGCGGCAGATGACGCGGCTTGTCTCCGTGCTTTTATCCGTGATGGTAACCGTCTTCATAGCGGCAGCTCCTCATAGCGTTTTTTAAGATCTGCAAGATTGTCCGATCCGAGCCGACCGAGGACCACTTCGGCAAGCGCCGCACAAACGGCGCTCTCGAGCACGACTTCGCACGCGAGAATGGCACAGACGTCGCTGCGCTCGGTAGCCGCGCGCACCCCCTCGTGCGTCACATAGTCCACCGTTGCAAGTCCGCGCATGAGCGTAGGAATGGGCTTCATCGCGGCACGCAGAACAATTTCTTCGCCGTTCGACATACCGCCCTCGATTCCTCCCGCCCGATTGGTCCTGCGCAGATACTCGCCTTCGGAGTAGAAAATTTCGTCATGGACATCACTTCCGCGGCGGGCGGCGGCGCCAAACCCGAGCCCGACTTCCACGCCCTTGATCGCCTGTACGCTCATGAGCGCGGCGGCAAGGCGGGCGTCAAGCTTTTCTGCATACGTCATGCAGCTTCCGAATCCGCTTTTAAGCCCCTTTACGCGCAGCTCCGCAACGCCGCCGCAGGTGTCGCCCGCTTCCTTGCAGGCGTCGATGTACGCCATCGCCTCTTTCTGCTTCGCGGCGTCCATCATAAAGAGTTCGGGCAGACGGCTGGAAAGCGCATCGAAGGAATACTCTTTTTCGTCGCACACGTCCCCCACCGAACGCACATAACCCGAGACTTCCACCCCGAGCGCACGCAGGAGCTGACGGCAAACCGTCCCTGCGGCAACACGCACGGCGGTTTCCCGCGCCGAAGCGCGTTCCAAAACATTCCGCGCGTCATCGCCCCCGAATTTTTTGAGGCCCGTGAGATCGGCGTGCCCGGGACGCACCTTGGTGAGCCGACGAGCAGAGACGTCGCATCCTTCGGGCGCCATATATTCTTTCCAGTTTTCGTAGTCGCGGTTCCAGACCGCCAATGTTACGGGACTGCCCAGCGTCACGCCGCCGCGCACGCCCGAAAGGATCTCCGCGCGGTCATGCTCGATCTTCTGCCGCGCACCGCGGCCGTATCCCGACTGCCGCAGCGCAAGATATGCGTCGATCTCTTTCTGATCGATGACGAGTCCCGCAGGGAGTCCTTCCATGATACAAAAGAGTCCCTTTCCGTGCGATTCGCCCGCCGTAGAGATCTTCATAGCGCACCTCCGTTGATGGTATAGCCGCCGCCCGAAATACTGACGACGATGTGTCCGAGTTCATCCGTCCTGAAAATTTCCGCGCCGACCCCTTCCAACCGTTCAAGTGTCTCCTGTGCGGGATGGCGGTAGAAATTCCCCGCCCCGCAGGAGATGATCGCCGCCTCGGGAGAAAGCATTGCAAGCCACGCTTCGCCCGATGCCTCTCCTGAGCCGTGATGCGCGACTTTCAGAATATCCGTTTCGGGAAGACGGACGCTGTATGTACCGCTGTCAAAGATGTCTTCGGAAAGCGCAAGCTCGGAAAGGAGCAGGTTTTCGCGCTGCGTACCCATATCCGAACAGAGCAGCACATTGACGCCCTCATAACTTAAAAACAGCGTAACGGATGCGTCATTTTCGTCCGTTTCGCCGACCGAACGCGGCGAAATGCAGACCGCATATGCACCCGACGGACGGGAAATGACGTCATAGCGCGAGAGCGTATCCGTTTCGCACCCTTCCTTTTCGACAGCCGACAGAAATCGGTCATACCCATCCGCAGAAGACCCGATCGCGGGAAGATACACCTTTTGCACATCGAAGACGCGAAGCACTTCGGTAAGACCGCCGAAATGGTCGGAATCGGCATGCGTAAGAATAAGGGTGAGCGCAGAAAACTGCAAGCCTTTCAGATAGCGGACGAGCGCATCGTTTGCAGAAAAACTTCCGTTTCCGCCGTCGATCAAAAGCGCGTCCCCGTCGGGAAATTCGATGACGGTAGCATCGCCCTGTCCGACAGACAGAAAATGAATGCGCAGTTCGCCCTCACGACGTGCAGAAATCCTGTCGGCGGGGAGGAGTGCGCGATAGGGAACGATGATAAAAAACAGAGCAACGGCACATGCGAGGAACACAACGAGCGCAATCCTCAGCCACCGCATGAGCGCGGCATGCCGTTTCTTCTCAAGCCGCGTCATTTGCTCTTTTTGCGGTTTTTACGCGCCGCTTCGATGGCGGCATGAATTTCCGGCATACGCTCCTTTGCCTCGCGATAGCCGATTTCAAACATGGCATCCATCGCGGCGCGGGAGATATCCGTCGCCTTGAAATCGTAGAGATTGGGACGGAGCATGACGTCGGAAGCCTCATAGCCGCGCGTCTTGGCGTCGGGGAGCGTTCTGACGGGCGTGAAAGCACCGATCGCAGAGCCTACCAACCGTTCGATACGCCCCTTTTCGTCGTCTGCCTTGGCATACGCCGAAAGATCGATGCCGATGACGACCTGCGCACCGAGTTCCCTGCAGACATCCGCAGGAATTGCATTGGAAAAGGCCCCGTCATAGAGTTTTTTACCCTGCCAGTCCACACCGCGGAAAAAAGGCGGGATGGCGGCGGATGCCGTGAGTGCTTTGGCGGTCTTGCCCTCGCGCAGAACAACGCACTCATTGGTGGCGGCATCTGTTGCGCAGGCGGCAAACGGCAGAGGAAGCTGGGGAATATCCCCTTCCACATACTCTTCGAGGAAAGCTTCAAACGGCGCCATATCCGCAAAAGGGCGCAGGTTCTTGGAGAACTCTTTTTTGTTGACGTTCTCAACGATACCCGCCATATCCGCCCACGAATAGCCCTTGCAGTAAAGAGCGCCCACAATGGAGCCGATGGACGTTCCCGTCACGACGGAAAAGGAGAGTTCCTCTTCCGCAAACGCCTTGAGCGCGCCGAGGTGCGCCATACCCTTTGCGCCGCCCGAACCGAGCGCGATGCCCAAAACGACGGGCTTTTTCGTTTTTGTAAAGATCTCTTTGACTCTTGTCCAGAATCCCATTTTCTTTTCTCTCCCGCCGATACTTTTGTCTATTGTACACTTTTTTTTAGAAAATGTAAACTGCTTTGTGCATTTTTTGCCGGATTCACACGCTTTTCAGACTCCGAGACGACTTCATATGCTTTACACAGTCATGTACTTGACAAATTTTTCATAGTCTGCTACACTTTGCACAAACTCAGAGGTGAACCATGGAAAACGTAAAACCTGACTCCAAACGCAAAATTCTTCTTCTGATCGTGTGGGCAGTGCTCATCGCCCTTGACGCTGCAGGGCTTGTCTGGAACATTGTACGATTCAGCGCAGGAACCATTTCAGAGGGAAGTTTCTCATACAGCCTTCTGCATTTCTTCGTGAGCATCGGCACGATTTCCGCCATCTTTATTGCCGAATGGCTGCTCCGTTTCCGTGCAGGGACGGCAATCGTCATCTGCTGTATGCTGTTCGCATTTTTCGGGAATACCGTCTCCAACGTCTGGCACATGTACGACTATTTCCCTCAGTGGGATATGGTGCTTCATTCCCTCTCGGGCGTGCTGTTCGCCGTGCTCGGACTGGGACTTGCCTCTCTTCTTCTGCGTACGCAGGCGGACGGAAATGCGAAGGTGCTCTCTCTCATCCTCTTCGCCCTCTTCTTCTCCCTCGCCGTCGGATATCTGTGGGAAGTGTTCGAGTTTACCGTCGACTCGATCGATCCTTCGCAGTCCACACAGGGCTGGGCGGAAGGCATCATCGAGAGCTACCCCGACGGAACGTATCTCGTCAACAGCCGCCGCGGAACCGCGATCCTTGACACCATGCAGGACATGATCCTGCACCTTGCGGGAAGTCTCGTCACCCTCATCCCGCTCACGATCCTCTTTTTCAGACGCCGCGAAACCATAAACAGATTTTCTTTTACTCCCATTGCACACAGGAAAAAATCTTCAGAAAAAGCAGATTGCTCCGACTCTGAAAATGAGGAAAACATTGAGGAATAACAAAGAAAGACTGAGAGCAACATCCTGCAAATAAAAAGAACGCAGTTCTTATTTGTCAATAAAGAATATATTGCGCCCTGCGGCTTTTGCCGCAGGGCGCATTATATACTCAAGTAAATTTCGCTTTATCAAACTCAGCTTTGTCCGGCTACAGCGCAAGCCGATTTTCTAAAAAAGCCGCAACGGCGTCAGAATCGTGATCTCCGATGACCGCAGTCGCAATGGACTTGAGTTCGGGTGCGGCGTTTGCCACAGCATATTTTTCGTCGGCGATCTCAAACATGGGAAGATCGTTCACGGCGTCTCCGAAACAGACGAGTTTTTCACAATGAAGAATGTCCATGAGTTTTTTCGCCGCCGACGCCTTGGAAACGCCCTGCGGCATGATCTCCAGCCACGGCGCATCGGTGTAGATATCGCGCGAAAAAATACAGCGGAACTTGTCTTTCAGCTCCTCATAGACGGGTACAAGAGACGACTGCGTATCGCCGATGCAGGCAAAATAATAGACGTCCCCGTCCAGCGCTTCATCGAAAGAGAAAATCTCCCTTCCGCGGCGATCGTCCTCATACCCGATACGGGAGAGTACAAACTCCCACTGCGCCTTGCCGCACTTGGAGCGAAGATAGGAAAACCTGTTTGCACCGTCAATGACTGCATAGGTGAGCGGAAACAATCCGCGCCGCAGGAACGCGGAATAGACGATCTCCTCTTCTTCGGGCGTAAATTTTGCCGACCAGATTGGGCGGCGGCTGACGCTGTCGACAATAAACGCACCGTTATGCACGATGACGGGAATATCAACTTCCATCCCCTTCGTGACGCGTGCCGCCGTGTCGATACTGCGCGCCGTTGCATAGGAAAAATGCACGCCCGCACGGACAAGACGTCCGATGACCGAACAGGTATATGCGCTCAGGGTCTGATCGGAGCGCAGGAGCGTTCCGTCCAGATCGCTCAGATACAGCGTTTTTTCCACATGATCCTTTTTCATGAATCCTCTTTTTGCTTGCGTCAATGGATTATTCCCAGACAGCCCGCCTTCTTCACCTATTTCCGCGCAAAAACACAGAAGAAACTCTCGTTTTTGCACCACATCACATGAAAATCACCGCAAAATCCGTTCAGATCTCCAGTTCCATGCCGTCGTACGCCGCGACAAATCCGTATTCCTTTTCCGCGCGCTCCAATGCCTCAACGGAAGGCGCGCTGTTATGGGAAAAGTGCGTGATGACTTTTACCGTTCTTTCATCGCAAATTCCCGCGCGGATGAGTCTTTCGACAGCATGTGCCGCCTCTTTGAGGTTCATGTGCCGCGCATTCGGATCGGACTCCTCCCACAAGAATGTGCAATCCAGCGTAATGAGATCGACGCGTCTTGAGAGCAGTTTGAGAAAATTCATGCTTTCATCGGGGATGCGTCCTGTGTCGGTGAGGTGCAGGACGCGTTTTCCGTCCTTTTCAATGAGCCAGAGAAGCGGCTCGCGCGAAGAATGGCGTGCAGGAAATGCAAATGCCCTCCAGTCCCCGAACGCGACCTCCTCAAATGCGCGCACCGTGAAAAAGTCCATGGTGGAAGCGACTTCGGGCTTCATTTCCCGACGCGTACACTCGCGAAACACTTCCCTCACCTCGGCATTCCCATAGACAGAGAGCCGCGGCGACGTCATCTCATGCGCGTATTTATAGCCGTGCAGAATAAAGTCGTGCGCATAGAAATGATCCATATGCGAATGCGTGACGAGCAGATACTTGACCGCCGAGAGATCGACGCCGAAACGCGCCGCATGATAAAACGCATCGGGCGGAAATTCGATGGACAGCTCTCCGTCGAGAAGCACCTGCGCGCGAGAACGCACCTCTTTTCCGTCCTCGCCGCGCTTTATTTTTTCACGCAATGCCTTGCAATATTCACAGTTGCAGAACAGCGCAGGAACACCCTCCGCCGCGCCCGTTCCGAGATATTGTATTTTCATCTGTCAAACCTTTCTGTCTTGCATTTCTCTTCCGCAGACGCTCTCTTTGTCCCTGCACAACGGTACAATCTCTTGACGGAATACGTCTTTCCCGCCGCAATAGAAACAACCTGCTGCACTTTGCACGAGCCTGCCATTTTTACGAAAACATTTGTCATCGCCCAGCAGTGCAGGGAGGAACTTTTCGAAGCTCGTTTCAGATCTCGTAGATGATGGTTACAGGTCCGTCGTTGATCTGATCGATGACCATATGCGCACCGAAGACACCCAATTTGACGGAAACCCCCTGTTCGCGCAGTTTATCCGCGGCATAAAGATAGAGTTTATCGGCGCGTTCGGGGCGTTCTGCCTCGATGAAGGAGGGGCGGTTGCCCTTTCGCGCATCGCCGTAGAGCGTAAACTGAGAAACAAAGAGCACCTCGCTGCCGACGTCTTTGACGGAGAGGTTCATTTTGCCCGCATCGTCCTCAAAGACGCGCAGATGAGCGATCTTTTCGGCGCATTTTACTGCCTGTTGCTCGGTATCGCCTGTTTTTACTCCAAAATAGACGACAAGCCCGCGTCCGATGTCGGATACGGGCTTTGCGTCAACCGTGAGCGAAGCCTGGCTCACGCGTTGTGCGACGAATTTCACTACACGCGGCTCATGTACTCGCCCGTGCGGGTATCGATGCGGATGGTGTCGCCCTCTTCCACGAACATAGGGACCTGGAAGGTAGCGCCCGTCTCCACTTTGGCAGCCTTGGTGACGTTGGTAGCCGTGTTGCCGCGCACACCGGGCTCAGCCTCGACGACTTTGAGTTCGACGAAGTTCTCGGGCTCGACGGAGAATGCATTGCCGTAGAGAAACTTGACCGTGACGACGTCATTCTCACGGATATAGCGCAGAGCGTCCTCGACCTGCGAATAGTTGAGGGGCGTGAGGTTGAATTCCTCGTCCATGAAGTAGTAGAACTCGCCGTCCGTGTAGGAGTAGGTCATCTTCTTCGTCTCGACCTGAGCGGTCTCGAGCTTGGTCGTAGGGTTGAAGGTCTCATCGGAGAGGACCTGTCCCGTGACGACGTTCTTGAGCGTCGTACGGACGAATGCAGCGCCCTTGCCGGGTTTGACGTGCTGGAACTCGGTGACCGTATAAACGCCGCTCTTGTACTCGAACGTGGTGCCCTTGCGGATATCACCTGCCATGATCTGTGCCATAAATCTATTCTCCTTGTTTTCAACTAATAATTTACAAAATAATGAGTTCGTGGGGAAGTTTGTTCATGAACGAGACAGCTTTCCCGTTTTTCATGCAGATACTGTCCTCGATGCGGATCCCGTACTCTCCTTCAAAGTACAGACCGGGCTCGTCGGAGAACACCATGCCATCCGAGAGCACTTCCTCACCGCGGGGGGAGAGCAGCGGATATTCGTGGATCTGAAGTCCGATGCCGTGTCCTAAGGAATGGGTGAAGAACTTGTCCGCTCCCGCTTCGCGGAAAAAGTCGCGGGCGATTGCGTCCGCCTCGCGCCCCGTCATACCGTAGACGAGTTTCTCCTTGACGAGCTCATGCGCTCTCAGAACAAGCGCATAGTGATGTTTGAACTGTTCATGATTTTTATCGTCACCGAAGAGGAAGGTACGCGTGCAGTCCGAGCAGTACCCTTCCACCTTACAGCCGAAGTCGATGAGCACGACGTCGCCGAAGCGAAGCTTTGTATCGCCCGTCTCATGGTGCGGGACACTGGATCCTGCGCCGAACGCGACGATGGTCTCAAACGAGGTTCCGTCCGCGCCGCGCATACGCATTTCATATTCGAGCACGGCGGCGACTTCCCGCTCCGTCATCCCCTCCTGAAGGCGGGGCAGCGTTGCGAGCAAGCCGTCCTCGGCAATTTCACAGGCGCGGGAGATCTTTTCCAGCTCGTCCGACGTCTTGACCTTCATCGCCTCTTTGAGTGCGGGCATGCAGTCCGTCAGGGTAAAGCCGCGCTCTTCCAGCCTTGCACAGGCAGAGCGGCTGATGAAAGGAAAGGGAACGCCGAGCGTCTTTGCTCCCTGCGCGCGCTCGACGGCGGCGTCGAAAGCACCGGGCTCCACACGGATAAAACTATCTGCAAGCTGTGCGCTTGCCGCTTCAAAGTAGCGCGGATCGGCAAAGAAGGAACACCCCTTCTTGTCGGCAACGACATAGCCGTCCGTCGAATAGAACCCTGTCACATACCGACGCAGAAAATCCTGCTCCAGAAAGAGCGCATCTGCGCCGCTTGCGGCAACGATCTGCCGCAGTTTCTCTTTCTCCATAGTTTTATTATAGCAAAAGCATGCTGTCAAGTCAATAATTTTCAGGCACTTGCCTTCGAATGCGTTTGAAATAGAGCGCACTCATCGCGCTGCCGCTCCGATATAAGATGCTCCAACTGAGGATAAAGCAATCAAACGCATCACAGCGCTTCGTACATGCGCTTCATGGCGAGGGCGTCCTCCGCCTGCGTGCCGTCCGACTCGCTGACGATATACGGCTCGAGTTTCATCTCTTTCAGAACGCGTGCGAGCGGTAAAAACTCGGGGCCGTACACTTCGTCGGCAAAGGTAAGATGTTTGATCTCCCCTTTCGCGCCGTACATGATCTTGGAGAAATGTACATGAAAATGCTTCATGCGCTCATAGCCGAGTTTTTCAACGAGATACTCCAGAAGACGGCGATAATCCTCCTCCGTCTTAAGGCTCCCCTGCTCGCGGGCATTGACATGACCGAAATCCACGCAGGGCGTGAAGATCTCATCGACAAGGCAAAAGCGCGCGATCTCCTCCACCGTTCCGACCTGAGCGAGCTTGCCCATCGTCTCGGGACAGAACATACAGTCCTGCAACGCATTGAGATAGATATAGTCGCGCAAAATCTTGAGCCTGTCCTCCGCGCGGGAGACGGCGATCTCGCGGGCGTCCTTGCCCTGCGCGGCGGGATGGAAGACAACGCGCCTGCCGCCCATTGCCTTGACCATCTTGGCGCTGTCTAAGACATAGCCGTACGACTTTGCCGCCATCTCGTCGTCGGGATTGGCAAAATTGATGAAATAGGGCGCATGGACAGAGATCTCAACGTTCTCCTTTGCGAACGCCGCACCGATGGAGCGCGCCTTTTCCTCTCCCATGCGCACACCCCGTCCGAAGGAGTACTCGAAGCAGTCAAGCCCCATCTCTTTCACATATGCAGCGGCCTCCTCGGTGTGCTCGTAGCCCGCCGCATAAAAACTCTGCGAATTCCCGCTCGGTCCGAATTTGATCATACCGTTTTCCTCTTTTTTGTTCCTTTGCACACGCGATATGCCTTGCTCGCGTTATGTTCCGCTGCGCAGGCGTGCAATATCGCGCTGAAGCTGCGCCTTTAATTGTTCGGTGCCGTCAAACCTCATGACGGGGCGCAGAAAACGCGTCGGATAGATTCTGACATCCGCGCCGTACAGATCGCCGTCAAAGCCGTCAAGATAGGCCTCCGCTTTCTTTTCCGCAACCCCGAATGTGGGCCGCGCACCGAAATTGATGATCGCGGGATACGTGCCCGCAGGCGTCTCGGCATATCCCGCATACACCCCCTCTCCGGGATGCGTCTTTTCGGGCGGGATTGTGAGATTGAGGGTCGGAAACCCGAGAACGGGTCCCCCGACATGCCGACCGTGTTCCACCGTTCCCCCGACAAAATATGGATGAAGCAGGAGCGCATCGGCACCCGCGACGTCTGTCTCGGCAACCATACGCTTTATTCTCGACGTTGCGATCTTTTCCCCGCCCGCCTCTGCGAGCGGAAGCACCGTCACGGGACAAGGGGCAAGCGCTCCTAGAAGATCGGGCGAACCTGCGGCGTCCTTGCCGAAGCGGAAGTCTTCGCCGCAGAACACCGCTTTCACGTCAAAACGTGCAAACAGACTGCGTAAAAACGCTTCGGGCGGCGTCGTGCGGAACTTGTCCGAAAACGCATATTCCGTGACAAAGGCAACGCCCGCCTGCATGAAGATATACCGCCGTTCGGGACGCGTAAACAGTTCGCCGCCCGTCTTCCCCCCGAGAATGGACATCATTCCGACGGGCAGTCCCGTCTCTTTGGCACGGGCAAGAAGGGAGGCGTGTCCGCGGTGGATTCCGTCAAACCCGCCCAACAAAAGGACGCACGGCGAAGGGAAATGTTCCTCTTCCGATAAAATCAGCATAGTTTCTTCTCTGAACGCGCCACGCCGTCCGCAACGCGTGCAATTCCGTAAAATTCTTCCCCGCGATAGAGCTTATAAAGTCCGTCCGCGCATGCCGTCCGGACTCCGACGCCGTGGAAGATGCGTTCATCCGCATTTTCAAGGACAGGAAAAGGCAATACGCTGTCCGTCGGGATGATATAGTCGCGGATATTCTCCGCGGTAAGCGAGTCGAACGGGACGCTTGTCTCACACGTAAAGACGCCGCTTGCCGTGCGGCAAAGATAGCTCATATATCCCTTTGTCCCGAGTGCTTCGGCAAGGTCGCGCGCGAGCGAACGAATGTATGTTCCGCCGCCACAAACGATGTCAAAGGCAAACTCATCGGGCGCAGTCTGTTCCCGCAGGGTAAAGGCCGCAATTCTGACTTTTTTGGCGGCGAGCTCAAAATTCTGTCCGCTCCTTGCAAGGTCATAGCCTCTTCTGCCGTTGACCGAGACAGCGCTGTAGCGCGGAGGCGTCTGCATGATCTCGCCGATAAAGGCGGGAAGCGCCGCCGCGATCTCCTCCGCCGAAGGGACGCGTCCGCCGCGGACGATCTCCCCTTCGCGATCGAGCGTGTCCGTCGTTGCGCCGAACACGAAGCGCGCGGAGTAACGCTTTTCCTTTTGCAGAAAGTAATCGAACAGCCGTGCGGCGTTTCCGATGCCGACAGGCAGAACGCCGCAGGCGAGCGGATCGAGCGTACCCATATGCCCGCAGGGAGTCTTAAGCAGGTATTTCACGCGACCGACGACCTTGGTGGAGCCCATGCCTTCGGGCTTATAAACATTGACGAAGCCCGTCATTGCGGGAGCCTCTGCAAGACGGCATAGCGGAGTTTATCGTATGCCTCTTCAAAACTTCCGAAGAACATACACCCCGATGCGAGCACATGCCCGCCGCCGCCGAACACGCCGGCGACCTCGTTGACGTTGACCGTGCCTTTGGAGCGCAGGGACGCCTTATACTGTCCCTTTTTGACTTCCATCATGCAGACGCTCACTTCGACCGTATCGACGGAGAGACCGAAGTCGACGATCCCCTCCGTTGCGTCCTGTTTGAGATTGTATTTTCTGAGCTGTTCCTGCGTGACGAGCGCCGTGACGAACCGATCTTCGAGATCATAACGCAGTTTTGAAATAATTTCCGCGTACAGCTGTGCGCGCGCTTTCGACTGCTTTTTGAAAACTTCATAGGTGATCTTTCCGACATCCGCACCCGCATCCACGGCAGCGGCCGCCGCGCGGAATGAATCCCCGTTGACGTCGCTGTGAGAAAATGCCCCCGAGTCGGTGATCATACCGACCATGAGATAGCTTGCGATCAGTTTGTCGGGTCCGACGCCGAGCAGAGAAATGAGCTCGGACATATTCTCGCAGTTGCTCGCGCGCGGACGCACGAAGTTATATTTGCAAAAGCGCGTATTGGAGACGTGATGATCGATATTGACTGTCACTTTCCCCTTTTTGACGCCTGCAAGAAAGACGGGCTGCGCATACCCGAGCCGCGCCTCGTCGCTGGAATCGACGCAGATATAGCCCTCCGCGTCCAGCGTAGGCGTGCGGCGAATATCCTTCATCCCCTCGAGGAAAAGGAACTTTTCGGGGACCTCGCCCTCGTTGATGACTTCATTGGGGATATTCAGCAAAAAAAGAGCGCGGGACAGCGCCATTGCACTCCCGAGGGTGTCCCCGTCGGGGCGCATGTGCGTAAAGATCACCGCGCTTTTCAGATGACGTATGACGTCTGCAATTTCTGATAATGTGTTCACTGTTTCTCTTCCTCGTCCTTATGCAGGGAGGCAAACAACGCATCCATGTGCGAACCGTACGCCATGCTTGTATCCTCGAAAAAGGTAAGGGCAGGCACGGTACGCATACGCATGACCTTGGCGAGCTCATGCCGCACAAGCCCCGCGCTCTCCTTGAGGATAGCGAGCGTTGCCTTTTTGTCCTCCTCGGGAACAGCATAGATACTGACATACACTTTTGCCGTCTTGAAATCGGGGGCGGCGTCCACTTCGGTGACGCTGATCATGCCCTTCAGATCGGGACGGCGGTTTTTGAGTTCGCCGGAGAGGATCGCCGCGATCTCGCGCTGCAATTCCCCGTCCACGCGGTCGGTACGTCTTGACATAATCCCTCCTCATGCTCCGAGAAAGGCCTCCTGTAGCGGAACGCCTTTCCGAAGTCCTGATATAGCGGCATATCTCCGCATATATTCGCGGACAAGCACCTCTTCCAACCATGAAGTCCCCGTCCGCGCGATGCAATTTCCTTCTGATTTTTACGCCTTGATCTCTTCGATGACGTAGCACTCGATAAAGTCGCCGACTTTGATATCGTTGAAATTCTCGATGGCGCAGCCGCACTCGGTGCCGGCGACCGCCTCTTTGACATCGTCTTTATAGTGCTTGAGCTGTTTGACGTTGTTCTCGACGATCATGACATCGTCGCGGTAGATGCGCAGTTTTCCGCCGCGCACAAGGCGGCCTTCCGTGACGAGACAGCCCGCGATTGTGCCGACGCCCGTGATGTTGAAGGTCTGGCGCACTTCCGCTTTGCCCATGTACGTTTCCTTGTACTTGGGCGAAAGCATGCCCTTGAGCGCCGCCTCCATATCATCGAGCAGCTCATAGATGATGCGGTAAAGTCTGACGTCCACATGGCTGCGCTCGGCGAGCGTCTTTGCCTTGGAATCGGGACGCACGTTAAAGCCGATGATGATCGCGTTGGCGGAATCGGCGAGCGAAACGTCGCTCTCGGTGATCGCGCCCGCGGCGCCGTGGATGACCTTGATGCGGACTTCCTCGTTGGACAGTTTTTCGAGCGACGCCTTGACCGCCTCTACACTGCCCTGAACGTCCGCTTTCACAATGACCTTGAGGTCCTTCATGTTGCCCTCTTCCGCCTGACGGAAGATGTCGTCCAGAGAGACCTTGGTCGTCTCGTGGATCATGGACTCGCGCTGTTTATTCTTGCGCTCCTCCTGGACCTGCTTCATGAGGCTCGCCTCGACGGCAAACACAGCGTCGCCGGCATTGGGCACGTCCTCAAGACCGAGCACGGAGACCGCCGTGGAGGGACCTGCCTCCTTGACCGTTCTGCCCTTGTCGTCGATCATGGCGCGCAC
>ERZ1643246.1214-NODE-1214-length-28787-cov-7.783447_pt1 | contig 28787 bp, 23 predicted proteins | sample MGYA00579265_ERZ1643246 | MGnify/ENA primary metagenome ERZ1643246 (study PRJEB29033, sample SAMEA4952261) | chicken gut metagenome | biome: Broiler Chicken; feature: Gastrointestinal Tract; material: Caecum | place: Ireland | collected 2018 | study: Broiler...
CCACGGAAAATCCAGCTTTTTCCACGGCACGTCTCAACACATCCTCCTGAATTTCCCGATCGTAGAAAACCTCCGCGCATCCTTTGGATAAATTCACCCGGGCACGCACGCCTTCGATCTGATTCAGACTTTCAGTCACGCTGTCCACACAATGCGCGCAGTGCATTCCTGAAATCTGTATCGTCTTCCTGCCGATGACCGGCGCTTCCAGCTTCTTTTCCGCCGTCTTTTTGCCAGCGGAACAACATCCACTTGCCGAACATCCGATGCATCGCGCTCCATTTTTCTTTGCTTTTATCATATAGCGGACCGCTCCTCCCACCAGGAGAAGCAGAATGATGATGATAATGACATTTGTCACACACACAACCTCCATTCTGACATCAGGAAGCGGACAAAGAATTTTCTTTGCCCACTTCTGATCTCTCTATTATTTTTATGACCGTACGGAATGCAGACTATATTCTGCTGCGAATTCTCCGTCTGATTTTTTCACTCTCCAGATAATCACTGCCGCGAACACAAGAACCGCAATCAATCCCGGAACAAAAGCAGTTCCCAGGGAACCGGTCGTAATCAACGTACCGATCTGGTAAATGAAGAAGGCCACCGTATAGCCAGTCGCAAGCTGGAGACAGATTCCTCCCAACAGCCATTTTCCGCTCCTCATCTCCGAGTTCATCGCTCCCAGGGCCGCAAAGCAAGGCGGGGTGTAAAGGTTAAACATCAGATAAGCCAACGCCGCTACTTTGGTAAGTCCCATAATCGTAGCCACTTCATTTCCACTGCCTACCAGTGCCAATTCTTCTGTATCAATCAGGTTGGTCACACCATATACAACTGCAAGAGTACCAACCACATTCTCCTTCGCAATAAAGCCTGTGATCGCCGCTGCCGCCAGCTGCCAGACGCCAAATCCAAGAGGAATGAACAAAATGGCGAACGGGTGCGCGATGGAAGCAAGGATGGAGGTATTCTCTGCGCCTTCCTCCACCAACTGGAACTGCCAGTTAAAGGTCTGCATAATCTGAACAACTGTGTTACACACCAGAATGATAGTTCCTGCCTTCACAATATATGCCTTGCCTCGCTCCAGCATTGCCATGCAGGCACGTTTCAGGCTTGGAATCTTATATTCCGGAAGTTCAATGATAAAGAAGGATTTTCTGTACTTCTGTCCGGTAATTCTCTTGACAAGCAGCGCTCCCAGCAAAAATAACACGATACCCATCAGATACATGGTTGCGGATACCCACCACGCGTCTGCGAAGAATGCTCCCGCAAACAAGGCAATAACAGGAATCTTCGCTCCGCAGGGCATAAACGGAGTCAGCATGGCCGTCGTCCGGCGTTCTCTCTCGTTTCGAATGGTACGGCATGCCATAACGCCTGGAATCGCGCAGCCAGTGCCGATTACCATGGGAATCACAGATTTGCCGGAGAGTCCTACTCTTTTGAAAATGGGATCCAGCACAACTGTCGCACGGGCCATATATCCACAATCTTCCAAAAGCGCAATCAGGAAGTACATTACCATTACCAGCGGCAGGAAACCGACTACGGCGCCCACACCGCCGATGATTCCGTCAACGAGAAGCGCGTACAGAAGCGGGTTTGCATTCGCCATCAATCCGCCGACCCAGCCCTGGAACGTCTCAATCAAGCCCACAAGCCAGTCTGCAACCCAGGTTCCCACTGTCGTCTGTGATATGTAGAAGACAAGGAAAATGATCGCCGCGAAAATCGGAATTCCCACAATTTTATGTGTGATAACGCTGTCAATCTTATCCTGTGCGTTTTTATCCTTTGTGAAAACCTTTCTCTTCTCCACCTGCTTTACCAGATCATTGACAAAATCAAACCGTTTCCGGTCGGCAGCTTCCACTGCGGCTTTGTCCCGCAGGTCGATATCCGCCTGTACATAGGGTGCTTTCTGTCCCTTGCCGTACAGAGACGCCGCCGCACTCACGACCTCTTTTAATCCCTGATGGCCAGAAGAAGTGGAGATGGTCTTTATCACCGGACAGCCAAGTTTTTCCGCCAGAAGTTTCTCGTTAATCTTTGTCTGTTTTTTTTCTGTGATGTCACTCTTGTTCAAGGCCACAACCACCGGAACCCCCAGTTCCAAAAGCTGTGTGGTGAAAAACAGGCTTCGGCTTAAGTTCGTGGCGTCCACGATATTGACAATGACATCCGGATTTTCGTTCTTCACATAACTACTGGTGATACTCTCCTCAGATGTAAACGGGGACATGGAATAGGCACCCGGCAAGTCTACCGCCACCATTTCTTCCTTTCCGCCGCAATAATTCTTCTTAATCAGACTCTCTTTTTTCTCGACTGTAACGCCTGCCCAGTTTCCGACACGTTCACTTCTGCCCGTCAGTGCGTTGTACATGGTCGTCTTTCCGCTGTTTGGATTCCCCGCGAAAGCAATCCTCATCATGTAAACTCCTCCTTCATGTTCAAGTGCGGTGATTAGTTTAAACTAATCGATATTGCTTAAAAAAACGGTGATTCACACCACCATTTTTTTATATTGAAATAGCTTGCGCTAAATCATTATCCAGACTATACCGTCCGTCTTTGACGGAAACGACACATCCGCCTTTCCGGTGGGAAACTACCGTGATCGGCTCGCCGCTGTAACAGCCCAGAGAAAACAGAAATGCTGTCATCTCCTCATCGTCCGTTACAACATCTTTTACAATATATTCTTCTCCTTCTCTCGCATCCAGCAGATTCATATCGGTTTCTCCTCCTGATCTGATTCATTCTTTTGCTGTGCATAGTGTTAGTATATTCTAACTCTTCAAATCTGTCAAGATAATTTTCCCGTTTTTTCAAAAAAGTTTTATAAAACTAACTTTTCTATTCTTCCTGGCATTTGCTATATTTTTCAATCATACACTGATGTTCTTTTGTCTTCTTATCATAATTTATTCCAATCAACAGAATTTCTCCCACATATTTCTTAAGAGAAATCGGATATTTTCTCTCATGGATCTGTCTGATCGCTGAATCAGCACTTTTATTCCATTTCAGTTCAGTTAACAATGCCGGATATTCCTCTTTATACTCAGGTTTTGGAATAAATACAAAATCAGCAAAGCCTCGGCCTGTCGGCATTTCCCTGACAGGCTTAAAATAGTACTTCATTGCGCTGAGATACCCAATCGAAAGCACACTGCTGAGAGAATTTTCATCATTATACCTGATCGCTGAAGCGTATTCTGTGTGAATTTTCTCCAGCCCTTTTGCCACTGCTTTTTCATCCATATTCAGTGTCGCTTCCAGAAGTACTTCTGACTCTCGTTGGAATGCCGTCCATTCATTCCATCTATCTTCTTCTACAGTTTCAGCAAATTCGCTGCGAATCTCCTCATTCGGAATAAATGCAGTCTGTTCTCTCTGGTCATATCCCAGATATCCTAAATGGATCAGCAACGTCAGCACATCATCTTTATTGCGGAATGTTACCATATCATTCTGAAAAGTTCTTACCTTCACTCTCACACCATCACCGGACAGCATAGTCAGAATATCTGTTTTCAGTCCGTCAAAATCCATATTAATCAACGGACGTATCGATTCATAAGTTCCAGTGTCTGACCAATAACTCTGAAACTCGCCCCTGAGCATTACGCTTACTACCGCTTTCGGATTATAAACATGACTTCCCATAAGACGGTAACCATCGTACCAGATCTTAACTGAATCAAAATCTCTCTGATATCTTCTACAAAGTTCCCTGACTTCTTCCTCTGTAAAACCAATATAAGGTGAAAGAACGCTGGCATCAAGCATGGTAAATTCATCAAAATTATTTAAAGCGGACTGCGTTTTCACCTTTTTGATCGGGAGAATCCCCGTCAAATATGCAAGACTGATGTATTTTGTCGGTTCCGTCCCTTTAAATATTCCACGAAGGAAATTAATATATTCTTCCTGAACATTGAGATTTGCAGTCATATCCCGAATCAGCACGTCCCATTCATCCACAATAACGATAAACGTTTTCCCTGCAAAGGTATTAATGCGAGACATGGCATCTGCCAGTGAATTCACAGTATCATCAATTAACTCCGGATACTCTGCTCTAAGTTCACTTATCACACTCTTTTTTATATAAGAAACAACATTTTCCGGGCCTCCGGCAGGATCTATGCACCACTGCACATCAAAATGAATAACATCATATTGATTCAGATGTTTTTTAAAACCACTATCTCTGCCAATTTCCAGTCCTTCGAACATTTTTTTCGAATCGCATCCCCTGCTGTAATAAGCAGTCAACATATCTGCTGTCATCGATTTTCCAAATCGTCGCGGACGGCTGTTGCATATAAAAGCCTGTTTGGTATTGAGTACCTTGCTAGTATACTTGATTAACCCGGTTTTATCGACATATATTTCTGAATTAAGCGCAACCTGAAATGCTCGATTCCCAGGATTAACGAATCTTCCCATTTTTACACCCCTTCCATGTGAAATGGAAATTTTTGATTTTTTCTATTTATCTGCTTATTATAGATTTTATCCCATATACATGTATAAAAGCAACTATAACATGATCATTGTTATCTCTCCACCACAAAAAAGACCCGGGAGATTTTTGATCTCCACAGGTCTTCATTTTAATAGAACATCACAATGGGAACTCCCGTTTGAATGATGTTATACAGCTCTGCTGCCTTAGACGGCGGCAGGTTGATACATCCGTGGGAGCCGTTGGTGAGATAAATATCTCCGCCAAAAGAGCTTCTCCAGTTCGCGTCATGGAATCCCACACCACCGCAGAATGGCATCCAGTAAGTTACCGGTGTCTCATACTCATATCCGCCTCCTGGGAGAGCCTTGCCTCTGAGCACATCCGGGCTCTTCTTATAATACAGGCTGTATATTCCTGTCGGTGTGGCGCGGTCGGAATAACTCATATTTCCAGATACAAAATCAGAATCAAAGATCACGGATCCATCCTGATAATAATACATATGCTGTGCACTCAAATCTACCTCGATATAAGTACTTCCGATATCATTCGGAGGTCCGTAGGTGGCCGCTCTGGAAGAATACAGAGGTTCCCTGGACACGGTCTGTCCCGTGGTAATCTCATTGAAGAGCTGATTCACCTCTTCGCTCTGATTGATCTGCCAGCCATACTCTCCTCCGCTGACCGTTATGGTGTTCCCGGAGGTTGTGGTAAAGCTTCTGCTGCTCCCCAGTGTGTCATGGCGCTGTGCCAGCCCTGCCACCCACTCGGTTATTTTCTGCTTCAGAGCATCATCATTTTTTACAAACTGGCCATTCTCATCAAACTGCAGCCAGTCTTTGATGGTATTTCCATCCAACACTTCTGTCTGGTCACCAAAAGTATAAGTGATGCTGGCTTTCGTATAATTGTTGCATTCCGACAGAGTCGCCTGCAGCGTGGGGTCGTCTTTTGTCACTGCTGCTTTCTGATATACATCAAGCTTGGAGAAGTCAACCTCCGTCTTACTGTCAGACACCGCATCCTCCAATGCCTGCAGCGCCTTCGTCTCATCCAGCATACTGCCCTGTGTCTCCGGGACAATCACAAACTGACCGTCCTGAAAAGCCACATAGGCATTCTCAGGAGCTACCTGATTCTCCTCTTTCGCGCAGTTCAAAGACAGCATCTGTTCCTTCAGTTTATTCTCGTCAAAAGATATATTTTCCTCTGCGCTGTAAGTGCTCGGCTCGAAAAATCCTTTCACCCATTCATAAGGTTTCTGCTTATCCAAAAGCGTCTGGATTCCTCCGTCCGGCACATATTTATAATCAATGCTGCTGCCCTCAATGGACTGATCTCCCTGATCCGCTGTCTTCACATCAATGGAGTAATCTTCCACTTTCTGAGCGATCAGATCTTCCACCTGCGCCGCCGTCTTCATGGAACAATCCAGACCATTGATGCTGGTTCCCACAAAGAATTTGTTGGAAAAGTAATAAGTGCCTGCGCCGTACACACATCCTGCCGCAACCACGACCATGGCAGCTGCAACTCCAGCGATTTTCAGAGCTTTTCCGGATCTCTTCTTAGGCTTCTGAATCGTCACCTGCGAGCCAGCCCGAATTGCTCTTTGTGCTGCGCTGGGGCGGGGATAATTATAAGTAACCGGAGCTTTCTGCGCAGGTCTGGGCTGTGCCGGCTTTTGTACCGTCTTTTGCTCCTGCGCCGATGACGCAGATTCCGGCTTCTCCGTCTGAGCGGAAGAAGGCTCTCCCCTTCCTGAATCTCCGGTATCCTGACCTGCTGTGTCCGCCACAATCTTTTCCATTGCTTTTTCAATTTTATCTTCAAAGGCTTCCGCCGTTTCTTCCCCAGACGCTTCCTCCTGGACAGCCTCTGTCTCTAAAGGGGAATCCTCTTTTTCTTTCATATCCTTGTCGACTTCTTCTTCCAGTTTTTTCTGTATATCCGAAATATCCTGAGTAGAAAACAGTCTTTTCTCAGAGGACTCCCCTTCGCCTTCCTTGGGCTCTACCTTAATTTCCTCTTTGTCACTCATTCTTGCTCATTTCTCCTCAATGCAATACTCTACCTGATTTTTAACTTTTTCATTATAACATAAATCTCTCTATTTGCACTCTATTTTTAAAAAAACTTCACAAATTTGTCGTTTATGTTGAAAATCTTTTTTGAAATCTGCTTCCTTCTATCCAAATCGTATCAGTTTCTTTATCTATTAGACTGTGGATTTCGCTTTTGGGATGCAAAATCCAACAAATCCTCCAAGAAAAGCAGGTAAAATCCATGCAAGCCCCATCTCATAAAGAGGCAAAAAATGCAGGATTTCAAAAGAAATTCCGAAGGATTCCAACACCATACAGAAACTGATAAGCAGCGCTGCACAGGATGCGCCCTGGGGGATGTAAGTCTTTCTCATCTTTTCTCCGAAAAGCGCACATACAATCAGCGTAACCACCACCGGATACAGAAGGCTCAGAACCGGACTTGCAATGCTGATAATGGTGGATAATCCGAAATTGGCAATTGCGAAACTTCCCACGGTAATCACCGTCACAATCACCTTGTAGGGAACCCTGCCGCCCAGCAAATCTTCAAAATAGGCAGAAGATGAAGACACCAGACCAATCGCCGTCGTCAGGCAGGCAAGCCCCACCACCATTCCCAGAAGTATCATTCCTCCATCACCCAGGATCGCCCGGATAATCTGAATCAAAAGCTGCGCCTGTGTGATGTCTTCTCCGTACAAATCACAGACTGTCGCACCCAGATAACTCAGCCCACCATAGACGAGAGCAAGCAGCACCCCTGCCACTGCGCAGGAAGCGATCATCGCCCGGTTTTTCTCCTTCTTTCCCGTGTATCCCTTCTGTGCCGCACTGGAGATAATGATGATGGCAAATACCAATGCTGCCAGAGTGTCCATCGTCTGATAACCGGCCACAATTCCCTCCTGCGCCGCCTGAGCCAGATTCATTTTCTCCTGAATCTCTCCCAGCGGCGACAGAATTCCCCGGATAATCAGATACGCGAGAACCACAACCATCAGCGGCGTCAATATTTTTCCAACAATGTCCACCACCGCGGATTTGCGGACCGTCAGCAGAAAGACCACCAGAAAAAACAGTAGATAAAAGATGAACTCTCCACCGGAAAGCTCCGGAAACAGAGGGTTGACAGCCATCTCATAAGTCGTAGCCGCTGTTCTTGGAATCGCCAGAAACGGACCGATACAGACCACAATCACTGTGTTGATCAGGCTGCCCATCTTATGTCCGATCAGGCCTGTCACTGAAAAAATCGTTCCATCCCCCTTTGACATGGCAAACACTGCCACACAAGCCATTCCCACATCCACAATCACAAAAGCCAAAAATCCAACTTCCCAGACTTCTCCTGCTTTGAAGCCAAGATAAGGCGGAAAAATCAAATTTCCCGCCCCGAAAAACATAGCAAACAATGCCAGTCCTAACACAAGGATACTCCCTCTTTTTCTTTTTCCAGTCATTTTCAGACTTCCTCCTCTATTTTTATCATCCCCCAACTTTTGCAATCTTATAAATCGGCTGGAATTTTTTTATCTTTAAAATAGTATTCTCTGTCCCTTTCTCCGATCTCGCGGAGCACTCTGCAGGGATTTCCCACAGCCACAACGTTCGCCGGAATATCTCTGGTCACCACACTTCCCGCTCCGATGACCGTATTATCCCCGATGGTGACCCCTGGCATGATACAGGCCCCTGCACCGATCCAGCAATTCTCACCGATATGTACCGGAGCATTATACTGATATCCCTCACGGCGCAGTCTTGGCAGAATTGGATGCCCTGCCGTTGCCACGGTCACATTAGGACCGAACATCGTGTAATCTCCCACATAAATATGGGTATCATCCACCAGAGTCAGATTAAAATTACAGTAAATATTCTTTCCAAAATGTACGAATTTACCTCCAAAATTCGCATGGAGAGGCGGCTCAATATAACAATTCTCTCCAATCTGCGCAAACATCTCCTTCATCATCTGCTGCCTTTTTTCCTGCTCCAGAGGACGTGTCTGGTTGAATTCGTAAAGACGGTCCAGTCTCTGCAGCTGTTCTGTCATAATCTCCTCATCCCCGGGCAGATATAACTCCTGGGTATGCATTTTATCCTTCATACTCATTTTTTCAATTCCTCCGTCTAATTGTGAACCCTTTCTCTATTATATCTACCTTGGGCAAAAATGGAAGACGTTTTCTTCTTTTTTTCGTGAATTTTCCCCAAAAAGCAAAAGACTTTCTTCATGGACATTCCATCCTTACGATGCTATAATGAAATTGTTTTGCAAATACTCCGTAGAAAACTGGAGGTTCTCATGAAGAATATAATAACTCTTTATCACGGATCAAAATCTGGGCTTCACGGTGAGATCGCACCTCAAAGCCGTGACCGCTGTGATTTCGGGAAAGGGTTTTACATGGGCACAGATCGTATGCAGTCTCTCACTTTGATCTGTAATTACCCAAAAGCCAAACTTTATACTTTAACCCTTGATATTTCACAGCTTAGCCTTCTCAACGTCGAAGTTGGTTTGGAATGGGCTTTATTGGTCGCTTATAACCGGGGCAAAATGGATTCTGCAAAAGGCTCCCATCTCTATAAAAAGTACTCCACATTGACTTCCAATTTCGACATGATTGTTGGATATATTGCAAATGACCGTATGTTTGTCGTTTTGGATCGCTTTTTTAACGGAGAAATTACAGATCTTGCATTAATTCACAGTCTCTCTGCGTTAAAACTTGGCAGACAATACGTTGCTTTGAATGAAAAAGCCTGCCAAAAAATTAAAATTCTCAAAGAAGAATTTTTATCCGAAAATGACCGCATTGAATTAAAAAAAATAAGCGAAACAAATCGCTCCAAAGGAATCGCCTTGGCAGAAAAAATCTGCCGGGAATATCGCCGTGAAGGACGTTTTTTTGATGAAATTATAGAGGCAGGTGAATAGAAGATGTTGAATTTATCCTTAGATAAACGGCAGCTCTGCGACATTCAAGGCCGTTTATTTGAACTTGCTTTGAAAAATGATTACGATTGTCCTCAATTCATAGAGACTTTTATGAACAGTCAAGCTGCCGTTTCACTGGACGATACCTACGATCGGCTGCAATGGGCAGGGGAAGAGTATATTCTGGAAGAACTGGAAGATGAGGCCAAAGGCCTGAAAAAGGCCGGTACCATCTATGATCGGGAAGTCATGTACTGGGCTGGTTATGTATACCGTTACTGGCATTACTATACCAATGAGACCAGCCGGGAAATTTATCAAATCGCAGACGCCAAAACCATGAATGACTGCTGGCTTGGATTTCATACTCTGGATGTGGAGCTGGCCATCGAGGACTTAAAGGAGATCCACCGGCAGCGCAATGAAAAATAACCAGTAAATTACGGACAGAAGTCCTTCAAAGCTTTAAAGTACATGAAGCGTAAATTCTTAGCGCCATGGCGAAGAAGGCATCCGTCCAGCTCTCTTAAATTTGCGCGCAGCCAGGCAGCGCACTCCTGGGGATCTGTTCCCCGGCAGGAACGCTCATACTGTTTCAGAAAGCCCAGAACAAGGTCATCCAGGCGGGCACCGTCCGTCATCGTATGACCTTCGGTCAGGGGCAGATATCCCAGACAGATAAGGCCTTCATTCAAAACTCTTTGGTTCACGAAAGGATTCCCCAGCAGGATCAGATGGCGGATCACCGTCTTTCGGGGAATCTCTCCCAGAAGTTTCAGACTTCGTTCCAGCTCAGCCGCATAGTTCACACTGCTGATATGCCGGCGAATCATTTTCATCTCAAATTTTTTCCACACTTCCACACACCGGACTGCGTCCGTAAAATACAAATGTCTCAAATGTGTCCGAATTTCCCTGGGATTTAAATTCAGATCCATCATGCGGCTTGGAGGGATTTTACACAGATATTCCTGTATCAACTCCTCCATGAACGCAATTCTTCGTACATACATCTCTTCTTCTGACTCTTCCGGCCAAAATACCCGGTCGCACCGGTCCCAGTATCCCTGAAAGAGATAACTCATCTCTTCTTTCTCCAGCCCCAGAGCTTCTCCGAACCTGCGGCACTGCTCCCGGTTTGCAGGCAGATGCCTTCCTGTACGCCAGTAACGAATCTTCAGAAGGTCTGAGCTTTTTTCGGGATTCTTCCCATACATTCTCTGATAGAGAATCCTGTCGGCCTCTCCCTTTTTCACTGCTCCTTCACGTTCGCAGAAACGTTCGTACATTTTCTGCAGCCACAGAAGTTCCGGCCGCAGCTCTTTCTCTTTTTTCAGACACTGCTCTACCAGTGCATCCCAGTTCATGGTTTTTTCCATTCTCTTCCACCTTATTCTTCATTGATCTTATCTAAAATTCTCTGAATCCATTCCTTGCGATAAGGATGCTCTTTGGTCAGCCCTTCCAGAACTATTTCATATTCACGGGCAGCTTCGGCCTGCTTTCCCTGTGCCTGACAGATATCTGCAAGCTGTTCTCTGGCAATGAGCGCGTCCTTAAAATAATTTCCCCGGTACTTACAGGTCCTCTCCAGCACCTTTTTGCTGAACTCTTCAGCGCATTTATACCTGCCGTTTCGAAAAAGGATCTCCGCCCAGACGCCTTCGAATTCACAGATCCGGTAATCCATTTCGTAGACCCAGCTTCCCGTATCTGACTCATTATGGTCAAAAACACTCAGATCTATCTCTTGATAAGCCTTTGACGCCTCCTTAAATTCTCCCATGGCCAATAAAGTCTTGACCTTTTCCAGCTGGGAACCTCGTTTGCTGACGGCAGAATCCTCCTCATGATAAAAAGCCCGTCCGCCGGATTCCTGTTCGAATCTTACCTCGCTTTGATAGGCCTCTTCCTCATATTCCAGAGCTTTCAAATAATCTCCCTTCCAACGGCTCATCCTGCCCATCTTCTCACAGGCACGGGCAAAGATATGATAATAAGCCGTGTTGACGGGCACGCAATTTCGCAGAATTTCATATCCGCGTACATACCACTCCCAGGATGGCTCAAAGTTTAGGGAATTGTGATATACGGCCGCCACGCGAAGAGCCATCTCTCCTGTATTTTGGTGAGCAGGACCATACTCACGTTCCACACTTCTCATCAACTTATGGACATATTTTTCGGCCTCCCAATAATACTCCTGAATCCACAGAAATGTGACCATCCCCTCCAAAGGCCTCATCATCCATCCCCGCGGTTTGGAAAAGTTTTCCAATACCGCCAATACATACTTCTCCATCTGTTGATTTTGAGAAAAAGGTTTCAGCCAGGCATCGTAAACACATTCGTAAATTCCCCACACTAACTTCCGGCAATTGACAATGCTGGGGCGAAATGTCTTCCTCGCAGCCTCCGCCACCACCGGAGAGAGAGACAGAATTCCATCTCTTAGATTGACCAGCAGATAGCTTTCCAGTTTATGAATTTCCGTCTCATCCGCCTTGGAAATCCGCAGATACAGATCCAACGGAATTCCCGAAGCAGGCATCACCGATAATTCCCGAAGAATCTGTTTATCACTGTTTTTCAGCGGCAGACCTGAGAACAGATCTCCGGTAAAATCTTCCGATGATTTTCCGTAAGTTTTTCCCTTCGCCGCGTCGCGGATTTTCAGAAAGATCCTCAAAGGATGACCCTGCATCTGCGCTCCGTAATATAACAGTTCTTCTTGTGTCTTTGCAGAAAAAGAAAACTTCTTCTGACACGCTTCTATTAAACTCTTTTGCTCCCGGATCGAGAATCCTCTTACATAAATTTTCTGGCATTCCTCCCATGCCGGAGACTGGAGCCGGGTGGTAATCAGAACATCACAGGGAAGTGTAAGCACTTCCTGAATTCTGGCATCCTGCTGTACATTCAAATTATCCAGAATCAGGAGCAGATGAATTTCCCTGGAAATTTCTTCCAGTTTTTTTATTTTTTCCCGATAATACCTTCGTTTTCCTCCATATTTCTCATAGGAATATCTGAGATTGGAAATTTTCACCTGCATGTCATCGCAGACAGCCTGCTGAATCCCTTTTTCACAGGAAAGACAGAGGATCTTGTCATAGGATCCCTGATTTCTGCGGGCAAACTCCCTGGCAATGGCACTTTTTCCGACGCCTCCGATTCCATATAAAACTACCGGGCCCTGCTTCATCGCCGCGCCCAGCTTTTTCAGACAATTCTCCCGGCCAAAGAACCACTCTTCCTTCGGACGATAGGATTCAGCCAACCGGTAGACATGGCTGTTCTCATACTGCTGGATCTCCTGCGCAAGCTGTTTGGCCGCCGCTCTTTTTTGTTCTTCATCCAAAAAACCTGCAGGCGTATCTTTATATTTTTCCCGCAGTCCCATCAGATTCCTTTTCCAATCCAGAAGCATTTTCTCATAATCAAAATTTTCCATTCTCTCTTTGCACTTTTCCCGCCGCGGGCTCCTTTAACTCTTTTGTATAAATATAACATTTTTTCTGTCCCTTTTTGTAATTTTCTTTTTCTCCCGGAAAATGTTAATCTTTACATACTTGCGTGAACGGTTTTTCTGTATTATTATTTGAAAAAGTCGAAAAAAGGAGGACTCAAATTATGTTTTGCAGATATTGTGGAGCGCCTCTGCCCGATGGTGCGAAATTCTGCGGCAACTGCGGAAAACCTGTCTCTTCCCAGGCAGCGCGTCCGTCGGCTCCAAAACAGACACCCCAAAATTCACAGGTACCGCAAAAACCTGAACAAAATTCACCCTATCCGGACAGACCCATGCAGAATTCACCCTATCCGGACAGACCTATGCAGGATTCGCCTTACCCGGACAGACCTGTGCAGAATCCGCCCTACCCGGACAGACCCATGCAGAATTCACCCTATCCGGACAGACCCATGCAGGATTCGCCTTACCCAGACAGATCTGCGCAGAATTCTTCTCAGAAAAATCTCGGTGAAATCGTCACACCTGTCCTGAACTCTGCGGCTGGAAAAATACATAATCTGTTGGGCAGCCTGACTCAGAATCTTGGAAAATCACGGCCAAAAGCACAGCCCCAGGCGCAAAAGGGGCCCCGTGTCAAGGTGAAGAAGACCTTCAATATCGGAAACTTTATCTGCTGGGCAGGATGTGCCCTGGCAGCTGTATCCTTGTTTCTGCCTTACGTCTCCGTATCCCTGTTTGGATTTTCGGAAGACCAGGCTTTGATTGACACAGACGATGGCACCATCTTTCTGGTTATCATTGTGATCACCGCTGTGGTAAACCTGCTGCGCCTTAACATCGGCACCATCATTCTCAGTGCTTTCCATTTTTACTTTGTCTATATGGAACATGACAATATTGCGTCTTCTTACGCGAGCGCTCTCTCCGATTTTGGAATGGGGCATACCCTGCAGTTTCTGGGAGCCATTCTCATGCTTGCCTCCTCTGTGGCAGGATTGATCCTGTGGATGAAACGAAAACGTTCCGCCAGGATATAATATGTAAATCCTTTCCTGAAAAGAGGAATGGCACGGTTTCTCTCATACACCGTGCCAGTCCTCTTTTCTTAATTCTGCGCCGGATCTTCCATCAGCGCTCTCATCTTATCGTACTTGCCATCCAGGTATTTCTTCCACGCCTGATCGTCCAGGAATGGATTGGGGGCATCCGGATGCTGCAGCATCTGTCTTCTCTTATTCAGCAAATCCACATCTGCCGTGTGATTGGGCATAAAAAGTTCTACCTTCTCATCTCTGACTTTTCTCAAAGAATTCAGATAGATTTTTCTCATCTCATAAGAGGTATCCCCGATCTCTTCCAGAAAGGATTTCTGAAGAGTATTGAAGCCAAATCCTCCATAGTAGCCCACTCGTTTCTTTTCTTTTCCATCCGTCACATCAAAAAAGCAGGCGATACAGCCCTCAGTGTGTCCCGGTACCAGATAAAACTGAATCCTGGTGTTCCCAAATTCCATCACATCCCCGTCATGGATCTCCACATCCGGTGTAAAGAGTTCATCCATGCAGTTCCCACTGATCTGAACCATGGACTGTTCCGGATGCTCCCGGAACATCCGGGAATCCGGCTCGCTTAAATAGATCTTCGTGCCGAACATTCTGCGGAAGAAATTCGCCGCTCCAAAGTGATCCATATGTCCATGGGAAAGGATAATCCACCGCACATCCTCCGGGTTCAGACCCATCTTCCAGATGGAATGAATCAGCACTGCAGAAGCCCCGCAGTTCCCGGCGTCAAACATCAAAAGTCCATCCCCCGTATCCACGATATGCACGCACACCCAGGAATCGCCCACATAATACAGATTGCCGTAGACCTGAAAAGGTTCCACATAACGGCTTTCCTGGTCCGCAAAGAATCTGGCATTGCTGCCTTCTTTCAGTTCTCTTTGTCTGTGCAGATAATCCGCGTATTCTGTTTTCATTGACATTCCAGTCACTCCTTTTTCAAAAAAGCGGACATGTTTTGAACCTTATCCAAAAACATGTCCGCTTTTACTATTTTTAGATCATTAGAAGAGTACCACGTTTGCCGCAATGGAAACCACAATAATCGAGATGATCAGCAGAGGTCCGCCAATCTTCACGTAATCCATAAATTTGTATCCAGCCGGCAGAATCTGAATGTTTACAGCCGTTCCATAAGAAGTAGCGATTGCGAAGTTGGATGTTGCCGCAATCAGGATTACCCACGGAACCGGGCTGATTCCCAGAGCGATTGCCATCGGAATACAGATCGGGCACAGCATAGCTGCGGTAGCGTTGTTCTGCATGAAGTTTGTCAGAATACTGCACAGCACTGCGATAACCACGGTCAATACAGGAACAGAAGCGTTCTCACCTCCGAAGAAGTTCAGTACGAAGTTGGCGATCATCTCACCGCCGCCGGTCACATCCAGACCAGTTCCCAGTGTACTTACGGTACCGATTACGATGAATACATCCCAAGGAAGATCTGCGTAAGCCTGTTTAGCTCCGATACATCCAGTTGCGATCACAATCACAGCACCGATCATACCGATCAGGCCGATGTTCAGGTAATTGCTGAACGGCTCAAATCCCTGAATGATGAACAGAAAGATACAAAGAATCATGGTTCCAAGTGCCACATTACCTTTCCACTTCGGAACATCTGCATATTTGTCCACTCCAGTATCTTTGAAAAGCTCCTCCGCATAGATATTTCCATCATTGAAATGCGGGCTGCCTGGTTTCAACACTTTTTTCAACAGCCAGTATCCGAGAGTGCCCCAGAAGATAATCTGTACAATACATACCGGAAGCATGATCTTTGTCATGTCAAACACGCCAAGTCCTGCCTCATAGCCTTTGTAACCCTGCAGTACAGAGTTTGCTGCCAGCTGAGAGGTGGAACCGATCAGAGTAGAACCTCCGCCGATGATTGCTCCGGTACCTGCTGCGAAGATGACCATCTTAGAATGGATCTTTCCAGCAGATCCTGCTGCTACTATGGCAATCAGAGGCATCCAGATTGCCACTGTACCATTGTTGCTCATAAATGCGGACATGATCGTACAGCAGGTTGCCGCTGCCACAACGAAACGCCGCTCGGATTTTCCCCACCAGGAATTTCCGATAATTTTTCCAATACGTTCTGCCACACCAGTCTCGAACAGAGCCGCACTAACCACACACATACCAACTACCATGATCCATCCAGAAGATGAGAATCCTTCATACACTGCGGACAATTCCACTTCTGGTACCAATATTGCCATTGCCACGGCGCCTGCCATGGAGACAACGCTCATAGGGAATTTTCCCCAGATAAAGAACGCAATCGTAATCACGATGATAATAATTGCAACTGTACTTGATGCCATTGTTTCCTATCCCTCCAAACAAAGATTTTTATTTTCTACACTTCAGCCCACTCAGCGTCTTTCCACTTCGGATGGTCATAGACTGCCTTGTCTGCCACATAAGGCCATTTCTTGCCTTCCACAATCGCCATGCAGCCATTGATACACATCTGAGCCATCTTGATCACTGCCTCACGGGTCTGAGCGGCAGAGTGAGGACTTGCCACCAGATTCGGGCAGTTCAGCAGAGGATCATCCGTTGCCGGAGGCTCATTGCAGTATACGTCGGTTCCTGCTCCGGCGATCACGCCCTCTTTGAGTGCTTCCACCAGATCTGCCTCGTTGACGATTCCGCCGCGGCTGCAGTTGATCAGCAGTGCAGTTTTCTTCATCATCTGAAGCTGCTCTTTTTTGATCATATCTTTGGTCTGTTCTGTGAGCGGCACATGGATAGTCACCACATCGCTGGCCTTCAGAAGTTCTTCATAGTTCTCGTAATATTCAGCTCCGTATCCCTCGATCTGTTCTTTGGACATAAAAGGATCGTAAGCAGCCACTTTCATACCGCATCCTTCGCAGATCTTGGCAACTTCTCTTCCGATCGCGCCAAGTCCCACAATACCTACGGTCTTTCCTTCCAGTTCAAAAGCTTTTTTCGCATCACGGATTTTCCAGTTTCCTTTGCACATTTCCATCTGTCCTTCCAACAGATTTTTGGACAGTGCAAACATCATAGCCACCGCATGTTCTGCCACACTGCGGTTATTTGCTCCCGGGGTGATTACGACAGGAATTCCGTGAGCGGTTGCTGTCTTCACATCCACAGAGTCATATCCCACACCGGTACGTCCGATTACTTTCAGATTCGGGCTGTTCTCGATGGCATGTCCGTCACATTTCGCGATACGTACGATCAGGGCATCCGCATCTTTCATCTCGTCAAGATAATTGTTGGGATCTCCGTTGTCTGCCACATAGATATCGGCTTTGCCTTCCAGCATTGCCAGACCTTCCGGGCACACAGCCTGTGTCATTACTACTTTCATGCTGATACTCTCCTTCTTGTGTGTTTTAGTTCATTCCTTTTGCTTTGTTCTCTTCCAGAACTTTCTTCAATGCCTCAACACCCTCATCACACAGATAGTTGAATGGGCTGCGGCACTCGCCAACCGGATAGCCAAGCATAGCAACTGCTTTCTTAACAACGGTATTCGGGTTGCCATATTTGAATACTGCACGGAAGCTTGCGATGGATTCCTGTGCTGCCTCGGCCTCTTCGATCTTTCCTGCTTTGAACAGATCATAGATAGAAGAAAGTACATGCGGATATACGTTAGAGCATCCTGCGATACCGCCGAATCCGCCTTCCTTCAGACTTGGAAGAATCAGAGAATCATTTCCAGACAGTACGTAGAAATCTTTGTCCAGATCTTTTGTCTGCTGAATATATGCTTTTAAGTTCTCCCAATCTCCACTGGAATCTTTCGCTCCTACGATCACATCCACATCTTTCGCCAGTTTTGCAACGGTCTCCGGAAGCAGTTTATTGCCGGTACGTGCAGGAATATTATACAGAACAATCGGAATGTCCACATGTTTCGCAACTTCTACATAGTGATCGTACAGCTCTTTCTGAGATGCCACAGCAAAGCTTGGGGTGATGATAGACAGTACATCTGCACCCAGTTCCTGAGCTTTTTTGCTCATGCGGATGGTATCTCTTGTGGAAATACATCCAGAACCAGCGTATACCGGAACACGGCCTTTTACATGGTCAATGGTAGCTTCCAGAACCTGGATTTTCTCATTCTCATCCAGAATGTAACCTTCTCCGTTGGTTCCAAAGCAGAAGATTCCATGTACACCGCCATCGATCAGACGGTCAATCTGTGTGCACAGCTCATCCAGATTTACGCTCTCATCCTCATTCATTGGAGTTAAAATTGGTGTGATAATTCCTTTCAGTTCCACGTTTTTCATGTCTACCTCTCCTTTTTACTCATAAGTTTTATTGTTATCTATTTACCGCCGCATTTTTTTGCGGACAATGTTCTTTGTCAGCGTATAATTTTCTCCGCGATTTTTTCCATGATATCTTCTGTTCCGAATCCGCCGGATTTGGAGATCACCTGCTGCCGACATCCGTTCCATTCCAGAATCGATACCGCAACTCCCGGCTCAATCTCACAGACCGGTTCCAACTGAGAACATCCGATGATCTTCATATATCCCATCAAGGTGTCACCGCCTGTCATCAGAACAGTCACATCCATTTTTCGATTCACAATCTCCTGGACAATTTTTCCATGGGCCTTCGCAATCAGAAAACGGACATCTTCCGGAGAAATCCCATGAGCTTTCATATAGATTTCTTTCTCATTTCCCTCATCAAAAGTATCCAGGATTACTTTCTTTTTCTCTCTGCAAAGTTCCAGAACCTCTTCCAGAAATTCTCTTCCTTCCGGCGTCTCATAGTAAGCGGGATCCAGTTTCTGCCGTGCGCTCAGATGTCTTCTGACGAACCCTGCTTTTTTCTCCGCGTAAATCACCTGTTTTTGTGTGATTCGATTCAGACTTCCACAGGCCACATAAAGGCTCTTGGTCTTCTCATAATTCTTTTTCTTCTGACAGTGAAATGGAATCTTTTCCACCAGACGGTCCGCCAGGGCCGCACAGCCAGCCAAGAGGCCTACTTTTTCTCTCTGAAGCAGTTCATCCAGACGTCTGTCAATATCCTCTGTGACAATCAGATCGCATACTACAATCTCTTTTTCTCCCTCTTTACAAGGAGGGATGGGTTCTTCGCAGGTTATACAAGTTACGGATGTATCACTTTGTTCTCCGATAATATCCGGAAGATAAGATTTTGTAACCGGTTCAAATGGATCCTGTCCGAAGACACTGTTCTCCAACAATTCCCCCGATATGTAATGAATTCCATTCCGGGTGATTCTCCCGATCTGGGGATATCCCGGGAAGAAGAAGAGCCGGTGGCTCTTCCCCGCATCCAGGACCGCCTGAAGTTCTGCGCCGATATTTCCACGAAGGGCTGAATCTGTTTTCTTGAAAATAATCTCCACACCGTGTCTGACTGCCCAACAGGCCAGGTCATATACCGCACGGTAGGCATCGTCTCGGGTCATAGGACGGGATTCCGTGTCAACGACCAGAACTTCCGTATCTTCCTTAATATCTTTCTCACACAGTTTCTGTTTTGTGAAAATCTGTGTGCTAATGCCTCTCTTTGCAAACTGGACTCCTGTATCTAACGCTCCGGTAAAATCGTCTGCGATCATCAACAGTTTTACCATTTCTCTTCCCCCTGCTTTTTATTTCTTATTCCGGGCAAAGCGAATTGCATAATCGATGGAATTTACCAGACTCAATTCGTCCGCCGTTCCTTGTCCGGCATGGCCGAATCCGGTTCCATGATCCACAGACACACGGATGATCGGAATTCCCAGAGTGATATTCACACCGGCTACCGCATCCCATTTCTTTAATTCTCTGTTATAGACAAATCCTTTGACTTTCAGCGGGATATGACCCTGGTCATGATACATGGCAACCACGATGTCATACCATCCGCCAAGTGCCTTGGAGAAAATGGTATCCGGAGGAGTCGGTTTCTTCTCCGGGATGCAGATTCCTTCTGCCATCGCCTCATCGATTGCCGGCTGGATCTCCTCGATCTCTTCCGTTCCGAACATTCCGTTCTCTCCGCAATGTGGATTCAAACCGGCAACACCAATCTTAGGCTCCTCGATTCCCAAATCTTTGCATGCCTGGTTTGCGATACGGATCACATCCAGAACTCTGTCTTTTTTCACCAGATCACAAGCCTGACGCAGAGAAACATGTGTGGACACATGTACAACTCTCAGATCATTGTGCGCCAGCATCATTGTGTACTTGGAAGTGTGGGTGTAGTCTGCGTAAATCTCCGTGTGTCCAGAGTAGTGATGACCTGCCATATTGATAGCTTCTTTGTTCAGGGCATTGGTCACTGTGGCGTCGATCTCACCTTTCATGGCCAGATCAATCACCTTCACTACATACTGAAAAGCTGCTTCGCCGCACATTTTGGAAACTTTTCCGAAGACATGTTTCTCCATGTCCACCAGTCCCATATCGTACACATCAATGGTTCCGTATTCAAATATTGCATCCTTCACTTCATGTACCGGATGAATTTTAATCTGTCCTTCTTTTCCCACGATTCTGACTGCCTGCTCCATACAGTTGGCATCTCCGATGATGATCGGACGACACTGCTCATACACTTCTGGATTCGCCAGAGCCTTTACAGACAGTTCAGAGCCGTTTCCTGCCGGATCTCCCATGGTAATTCCGATAATTGGTCTATTGTTCATTTTTCTTCCCTTTCTTTTTTTCTGTCACATCAACTGTTGCCGTGTTTTATTTCAAAACTTTCAGATAGATGGTGCGAATATCCTCAAGGCTTAACTCTCTCATATTATTCACCAGAAGTCTGGTCTGTTTGCTTCCAGCGTCTACCAGGAAATCCAGGTCTTCCATCTTCACACCAAACTGGTTCAAATCTGTCGGAATGTCTGTCACTTTCACGATATCCGCAATCTGCTGAATCATGTAATCTGCTTTCTCATCCACACTGGATTTATTCTGCTCTGGGAACACTGCGTCACAAAGCTGTGCCAATCTGTCCTTGCATGCCTCTTTGTTGTATTCCATGACATGGGCAAACAAGATTGCATTGGATACACCGTGCGCGATGTGATATTTGCCGCCCAGAGGATAGGACAGTGCGTGAACTGCTGTTGTTCCGCTTCCGGTAATTGCCACGCCGCCGTAGAACGCACCCAGTAACATACTGCTCTTTGCCTCCATGTTATCCGGATTATTGTAAGCTTCACGGATGTTGTGGAAGATCAGTTTCGCGCCTGCTGTGGCATAAGTATCAGAAAATGGAGTTGCTTTCTTAGAGGTATAACACTCAACCACATGAGCCAGGGCATCCACACCGGTGGCTGCCACAATGGATTTCGGCAGTTTGCGGATCATCTGGGAATCCAGAATTACGTAATCCGGGATCATACTGTCGTTGACAATTCCCTGTTTGGACTCTTCCTCCGGAATTGCAACGATGGCATTGCAGGTTGCCTCAGAACCAGTACCGCAGGTGGTAGGAATCATAACCGTTTTGACCTGTTTTCTGGCCAGAGTCGGATCTTTCAGAAGATCTCTGACTGTGTAGTCAGCACCTTTCAACACGGAACACAGCTTTGCAGCATCCATAACACTTCCGCCGCCGATTCCGATGATCAGGTCACCGCTGTAGTCCTCAGCTTCCTTGATGACTCTCTCCACATCCTGGTATGCAGGTTCTGCTGTCAAATCATCAATCACTTTATATTCTGTTTTCGCCTCATCCAGTACTTTAGTCAGGATATCCAGAAGACCGGCACCACGAATTCCTTTATCTGTAAATACAATCAGTTTTTTTGCATTTTCTTTCTCAATGATATTTTTAATATTGTCAACGCATCCTTCTCCTCCGTATACACAAGACGGAATCTTAATTTGATAAGCCATGTTATCATCCTCCATTTCGTTTCATTTTGATACGTTATTTCTTTATTGTTCCTTTTTCTATACAATACTCCTTTTTTTCTTTGGATACAATGTACTTATACGTCAATATTTGTTTTAATTTGAAACATTACGTTCTAAAAACGTTGCATTTTAAAACATTCCTTTTTATAATGAATTTAACAATAAATAAGGGAGGTTTTTTTTTGCAGAAAATTAAAATTCTTGCGGTCGCGCCATATGAGGGAATGGCCGATCTCATCACAGAAATTGGGGAAAAAAGAGAGGACATTGAGCTGACGGTTCAGATTGGTGACCTGAACATCGGACGGAAAATCGCCATTGACCTGGCCCACAAAAACTATGATGTAATTATCTCCCGAGGAGGAACTGCCGAGATGATCCGCTCCACCGTGGATCTTCCTGTCATCGATATCTCCATCTCCGGATATGATATTCTGCGCACCATCAAACTGGCAGAAAATTATTCCGGTAAATTCATCATCGCCGGATTCCCCGGTATCACAGACAGTGCCCGGGTGCTTTGTGATTTGCTCCAATACGATATCGACATCATTACTTTCACCAGCGAAGAAGACGCCATACCTGCTCTGCGCTCGGCCAAGAAAAAGGGCTGTACCCTGGTTCTGTGTGATATGACCGGCTCCAATGCAGCCAAAAAACTGAACCTGAACTCAATCCTGATCCCTTCAGGCGCGGAAAGTATCGAGGCAGCCTTTGACGCAGCCGCGAAGATGGTTCACTCTTCTCTCCACGTTCACAAACAAAAAGACCTTTTTCTGGCTCTGCTCACCAGCGAAGACCGGCAGTTTCTCATCTATGATCCGGCAGGCTCCCTGTGGTTTTCCAGTTTCGCCATGGAAGAGGTCCATCTGTCTTTGATGAATTTTGTGCAGACCTATCTTGCCGCGTTCCTGAAAGTTCCCAACCAGTGTGTGGAAAGGCAGATTCGTGATAAAATCTATACCCTTACCAATCGCCATCTGTACTACAGCGGACAAAAATATACTGCAATTACCATCAAACAGAAGAATGCGCTCTTTCAGGAGGAAGATGCCGGTATCACAATTTACAACCAATCGGACCACCCTTCCGACGATTTCTTTGATTTCTACAGCAGTTCCAACAATATCGGAAATATATCCTATATTGTGGAAGAGTACAGCAAAAGCAAGCTTCCGGTTCTCATCACCGGGGAAGCCGGAACAGGAAAAGATAAGATCGCCTCATTTCTCTACGAGAACGGTCCTTTCGGCGATTCTCCCTATTACATCATTGACTGCGAACAGATGAATGAGCGGAAATGGAATACGGTAGTCAGCAGCGATAATTCTCCGCTGAACACCACCCATTCCACCATCTATATCAAGAATCCGGGAGCTTTGTCTGAGAACCAGTGTGAGAAACTTTTTACCTATCTGGATCACACAAACCTTTCCAGAAGAAACCGCCTTCTATTCTCACTGATTCTAAATACCGACCAGTATCCCTGTACACAGAAGGCCAGAGATTATCTGGAGAACCGCCTGTCCTGCCTGACTTTGTACCTGCCTCCTCTGCGGGAGCGAAAAGAAGACTTAAAAAGCATCATTGCCTTATATCTCCACCGGCTGAATGTCTCGCTGGGCAAACAGATCATCGGTTTGGAGGCAGAGGCCATGGAACGGATGACTGCCTTCCCCTGGCCCAGGAATATGGCTCAGTTACAGCACGTGCTCAAAGAGCTGGCTGTTCTGACTAAGACCCCTTACATTACAGCCCAGGATACCTCCCAGATGCTGAATCAGGAATCTCCCACTTCTCTTTTCGCGCCCCACGTGGATCTGGACCTTAATCAGACTCTGGAGGACATTAATTATCAGATCATCCAACGGATTCTCGAAGAAGAACACGGGAACAAAGAAAAAACTTCCCGCAGGCTTGGCATCAGCCGGAGTACACTCTGGAGAATTCTGAAAAACAGACAGGCAGAGGAATAACCTCTGCCTGTATCAACTCTCTATATTCTTTGAATTCCCTGAAACGCCGTCAGAAACTCCAGCAAAAAGAACAGTAGAATCCAGCCTGTTGTAAGTGCGCTCAGACATTCCCGTCCGGCAGGACGGTTCTGTCTCCACCAATTCCGGATCTGCTCCTTTTTCTTCACAGCCGTCACAAGAGCGATGACAAAAAAGCTTCCCATCACAGCAAAGTTCACCAACGCCTGTGTTCCCTGGGAATATCTCCCAATCACCTTTCCCAGCAATTCACTGAATACCAGATTGTTCAGAATATGCATAAGGACGCACCACCCCATAGAATACTCGACTGCCACATATCCCAGAATGAAGCCAACTCCAATCGCAAAAAACCCTTGAATAAAATTTCCGTGCATAACACCAAACAACACTGCTGACACCAGAATGGCCAACCCCTTTCCAAGAGGCTGAAGACTGCGCAGCACAAATCCGCGGAAAACTATCTCTTCGGCAACCGGTCCCACGAAAGCTGTATAGAAAAACATTCCAAGGGTGCTGCTCAGAGCGGAAGCGCTCTCCACCTGGGCGCTCAAAGTATATCCCCAGTGATTCAAAATCCCCTCGGCGCCGACAGCACCGATCTGAAACAGCAGCTGACACGCCATAAACAAACTGAACAGCTGAAGGAAACGTACACCGGTCATCTCCTGATTTCGCATCCTGATTTTTGGATAAAGCTGTTTCTTTTTACTTCTCCAGGTCAGGTAGAAAAGACCGGCGCACACGCCGATGATGCTGGCTGCGCCCGCTCCCAATATCTCTTCTCCCTGAATTTGACTGGCTGCATCCAGCTGTATCTGGCTGAGAGCTCTGTTCAGATTAAAAACCATAACTGCAGTCGCCACCGCTATCATAATCAGATTATAAAGAAATACATCTCTGGCTGTCTTTCCAACGGATTTTCTTAAATATTTTCTGTCCATTTTTTTCCTCCCCACATCTGCTAAATTCTTCCTCTTCATAATAAGGCAAAAGAAAAAGAGCTGTCGGCTCTATGTTGTGAGCGGTGCTCTTTTTGTTGTGAAAAGCAAGATATTTAAATGATAGACGGGTACTCCTTCTTCCTCCTCCACGAAAAACTCTACTTTGCCGTGGTATCTTTCGGCTGCCGCCCGCATATTTTCCATTCCGAACCCATGGTTCTTTTTGTCTCGTTTTGTAGTAAACCGTTTTTTGTCTTTTACTGCCTCTTCCACCGTCGGATTCTCAAAGGTAAGATTCAGCATATCATTCTGATGACGAATCTTAACACGAATCCATTTCCCGGCAATCTGATCTGTCTGTGCTTCCAAGGCATTGTCCAGGGCATTGGCAAAAAGGATACATAGATCTGTAGGACGTATGGAAAGATTTCCCGGAAGGATCCCATCCACCTGTAGCTTGACTCCTCTTTTCTGTGCCACAGCATGTTTCTCATTGATCACTGCGTCCACGATCTCATTGCCGCAGTGTAAAAGCGTATCGGTCTGACTCAGCTCCTGAGATAGTTCCGAGACATACTCACGGATCTTCTCTGTCCTGCCACGGTCCGCGAGCTCTTTAAGACACAGAAAATGATTGCGGATATCATGCCGGAATCTGCGAATATCCTGAATATTTTCCTGATATGTCCGAAAATGTTCCACTTCAGCCTTCAGATAATGCTCATTGAGCGCTGTCAGATACTGGTAATATACTTTCTTATTTCCCTGATACACCAGCGCAATTAAAGAAACCTCCAACAAAGCCGCTGAAAAGCTGCCCAGCCCGACAAACATTCTCGCCGCCCCTTCAGGTAATTCCAGCTCACTCACTGCGAGCATCAAGATTCCTGTAGTCAACAGAAAAAGTCCGGCTCCATGGAGGAAATTCCTCTCCCATCGCCCCATCTTCCGGTGTGAAATCTCCATGGCAAACCGTTCCCGGAAATTTTTCCCAAAGAAATAAAATAAGATGACTCCCAGCCAGAATAACCCATCCGTCCCAAAGGAGAGTACCTGGTTTCCAGTCAGATCAACCCCTGTCAGTGCATAAGGCACACAGTCAATCAGTGCCAGAGGAGCCACCAGCATGCCATATACCGGAAACACCAGAAAACAGCCTCTCAGACGATGACTTTTTCTGGTAAGCACCACATACAGGCAGAAACAAACAGACACAGACAATACGGCAGCATACTCAGAACCTCCCGCGGCAATCTGTATCAGCGCCCCTGCCGACAAACACAAAAGCACATATCCCGTTCTAACCTTTTTGTTCTCAAGCACCGGCTCCAGATAGACATACCGGCCAATCAGTATCAGAGCCAGCAGAATCTCCGCCTCTGCCACTATGTAATAGACAAATTGAAAAATTTCACTCATAAAATTCTATCCATCAGCCATCTGCCAGTTCTCTGAGATAACGGGACATGGCCTCCTGAAAACTCTCCTTCTTTTTCCTGCTGACCGGAATTTTAGTTCCATCGGTCAGCCACACTTGTCTCCCGTCATAAGAACGAACCTGCCTCAAATTCACAAGATAGCTTCTGTGCACCTGAAAGAACACTCCTTCCGGAAGTTCTTCTGCCTGCTCTCTTAATTTTTTTCTCACCAAATAATATCGGGGGCTCTCCCCTCTCACCCAGATGGAAAGGTAGACATTCTCGCTCTTTATGTACAGAATCTCAGCGGCAGGAAGATAGATCTCACGGCCATCCTGCCATATGGCAATCCTCTGCCTTCTGACATGCCGGCACTCCACTGCCTTCAAAGCCCGATGAAGCGTCTCCCTCTCCAGCGGCTTCCCCAGAAAACGGAAAGCCTGAACCTCATAGCCTTGCATCGCACATTCCGTGTGGCTGGTCAGAAGAAGAACCGGTATCTGAGGATTCACCTTATGAATCTGCAATGCGGTCTGAAATCCGGATATCTGAGGCATCTCAATATCCAGAAAAATACACAGATAAGCAAAAGGCTGCGCCTCCACTGCCCGGATCAATTCCGTCCCGGAGGAAAAAGCCTCAATGCACATATCCAGACTTTTATAATACTGCTCCAGTTCCTCGCTCACCAGTTTTAAAAAAAACGGATCATCGTCACATACTGCAATCTTCATCTTTTTCTCCCATCTGTGATTCTGCAAAATTCGTCTTTATTCTATCACAGCTGGCCCGAAAACAGAACGATTTTATAATTTCTTTTCGATTTTTACAATTTCTTGATTTTCTCATCACACTTTCGTCACGTTTATCCGATATATTAATACTCGTACAAAGGTTTCACCTTTTTCAAATATATTTTCTCCTTCCTGCCGGATCCCGCGATCCGGCTTATTTTATTTGAGGGGAAAACCTCTGACGTATATGTAAGACACCTGTCAAACAGTTGTATGGCATATTTCTTTTTTCCTGGCGGCCGTGGCAAAAGCTCCCAAAGAGCAGCAAATCATCGCCACCGCCAACACTGCTAACAGATAGAAAGCATAGCTGCTGCCCCATCTGGTAGCCTGTGCCATATCTCCAGGCATGGCAGCCTGCGCCGAGGCAACGATTGAGGAGACCACGGAGGTTCCTATCGCTCCTGCCAGCTGCTGTAAAGTGTTAATCACTGCGTTTCCATCCGCATTTCTCTTCGCCGACAGATGGCTCAAACCATTTGTCATACTGTTTCCCACAGAAAATCCCTGTCCAAAGGCAAAAAACAGATAAAATACCACAAACAAAACCGTTGTAAGCTTTCCGGCAAAAATGCTGAAGCACCCAAGAGAGACAATGATGCACAAATTTCCCAGTAAAATGGGCTTCTTTGCTCCGAACCGATCCAAAATCCGGCCACTCACCGGTGAGAGAACCGCACCTGCCAGACATCCTGGAAGCAGCAGACACCCCGCCAGGAAGGCTTCCTGCCCGGACACAAGCTGAGCATAGTTGGGGATCAAAAACCCAAGCCCCAGGCAGATAAACTGAATCAGTATCAAAACCAATACACTGAAGGTGAACGGCAGGCAGTGAAATACCCGAAGATCTATCAAGGGCAGATCTGATTTCATACTGCGTCTGTAGAAAATCACAATCGCCAGTATCCCTGCCAAAAACAGAAGAAGTACCGGAATACTGGTCCACCCGGCCTCAGACGCTGTGCTTGTGGCAAAAATAAAGCAGGCGAATCCGATGATCAGAAACAAATAGTCCACCGCCTGAAAAGAAACCTTCTGTGTCTGTGTCACCTGACGAATGGAAAAAATTCCGAATAAAAATGAAAGAACCAACAGAGGGATCAAGGCTGCAAAAATCATTCTCCAGCCAAAATTGCTGACAATCATTCCACCCACAGACGGCCCCACCGCCGGCGCCATCGCTGTGATCAAGGAAGCGATTCCCATCATCAGACCCAGCTTTTCTTCCGGTACTTGCTCCAATACAATATTAAACATCAAGGGAAGAGCAATTCCCGTTCCCACTCCCTGAATCAGTCTTCCCGCCAGAAGAAGGGAAAACACCGGAGTGCACGCTGCCATGACTGTCCCGATAATAAACAGACAGATCGCTGTCACAAACAATGACTTTGTAGTAAAACGCTTCTTCAAATAAGAGGAAGCCGGTATAATGCTCGCCAGCACCAAAAGGTAGCCCGTAGTAATCCACTGTACCGTGGAGGTACCGATGCCAAATTCTTCCATTAATGTGGGAAAAGTCACGTTCATCGCCGTCTCCACTACCACACCGGAGAAGGACATGATACCCGCTGCTATAATAGAAAGTATTAATTTTAAGTCAATTTTCTTTTCTGTCTCGCTCATTGTAATCTCTCCTCCATTTTTTCTGTGGAGCGGTCTCGGAAACTCAATATAGCCCGTATTTCCGCCCTTTTTTCTTGTTCT
>ERZ1643246.1216-NODE-1216-length-28782-cov-8.624465_pt1 | contig 28782 bp, 27 predicted proteins | sample MGYA00579265_ERZ1643246 | MGnify/ENA primary metagenome ERZ1643246 (study PRJEB29033, sample SAMEA4952261) | chicken gut metagenome | biome: Broiler Chicken; feature: Gastrointestinal Tract; material: Caecum | place: Ireland | collected 2018 | study: Broiler...
ATTACAGTTGGCTGATCAAATAACAACAGAATATCAGAATGAAAATCGTCACTTAACTGCAGGTGGCGATTTTTTAGATAAAAAGGAGGTGCTTTTCATTTGGAAGTCAAGATAAATAAAGAAATCCGTAACTACACAGACGGCTTTTGTCATCGCTCCAGCAGCCATTGGATGCCATCGGCGCAGCGTTTGATGACATCGGTATAATGGCTGCCAGGATTCAGCTGGAATGTGGTGTCGATCCCCTGTTTGCGGGCATGATCGACGATCGCTTCAGTGTTTTCTTGGACAGCGCGGATCATCTGGTTTCTTGTCTTGTGCTCTTTGCTGCCTAATGAGAAATACAGATGGTCCGGTGTGCGCATCGGTTCGTGGGACAGGCAGAATTCTTTGATGCCGGGAAACCACAGGGAGCCGGATATGCTGGCGGCACGGGCAAAGGTGTCGCTTTGGTACAGGGCATACAGGGCAAACAGTCCGGCCAGGGAATAGCCGGCGATGCCGCGCCACAGCGGCCTTGCGCTGAGGGCGCTTTCTGCTGCGGGGATGATGTTGGCGGTCAGCAGCCGCAGGTAAGCATCGGCGCCGCCATGGAAGGTGTCATCTTGCGGGATGTCCCAGGGGACCATGTCGCGGTTCCAATCCAGATCGCTGATGATGACGAATGTCGCCTGCGGACAATGCGTGGCCCTCAGCTGCTGAAGCAGTTGTTCGCTGATCTCTTCAAACGCGTGGAAGTAAATGATGGGACATGCTGTCGGAGCTGGATACACATGTACGGTTTTATGCTGCAATGAAAATGATGTCATTTTGCTCACCTGATTTCTCCTTGACGTATGCAGATAAGGGAATTATACTATGCCTGAATTGGGAATACAAACGATCGTGAACGCTCAGCCAGGTCCATATCATGATGGAATGGCCTTTCTTTTGATGATCAGGGAGGTGACGCTTTGGAACTGTCAGAGCTGACGGCATATGCCAAGGAAAAATATCAGATTCAGGAACAGCGCAAATGGACTGAACTGCCTGGCCTGTCGGTGCTGGCAGACCCGGAAACAGGAAAATGGGCGGCCTTGCTGATGCGGCAGTGGGACGAAGAGAGCGGAAGTGAGATCCAGCGCTGTGACATCAAATGCGGGCGCGAGGTGCTCGCTGAGCTGCCGCTGCCCTTTCTCTCGCTGCCTTTTCATATGAGGGGGCCAAGGTGGATCGGCGTTGCTTTTGATGATCATACTGATCCGGACGTCGTCTTCCGGCTTTTTGAGCGTGCGCTGCGCGGAGACCGAATGCAAGGCTGTACCATCGTGCTGGACAATGCGCCAAGAGAAACCGTGGTCATTGAGCCTGTCATTCCCGCTTTTGGCGGCATGACGAGCAGTGTGGATATCCCGGAAAAGATCGAAGCGATGCTCGATCTGTATGAATATGGGGATGGGTCCTTTTCCCAGAAGTGCCGCAACTTTTACCGGCAGGGCAAATGGATGGAAGACTATGAGGACGATGTGCCTTGGAGCGGTGCGTTCCGTCGGTATTTTCCGACATATCATGACTTGAATGTCCGGCAGCTGCGCGGTTATTTTAGCTGGCGGACACAGGTGCGCCAAGGAAAGTTTCATCCGATCGCGACCTCTCTTGCGTATCTGTATGTCTATGAGCTGCTCAATGGCATCGGCGTGCTTTCTCCGGATGAGACAATGAAGAAGCTGCGGGAATTTGAGGTCGGTTTCCTTGATTCCGGCATCGGCGATCCGAAGATGCGCGGCAATCTGCATCGCTGGATGATGGATCATGCGGTGCTGCACGGTGTCTCTTCAGCGCTGGCCCGTCAGTACATGGATCCTGCGCTCATGGCCAGAGATGATGCCCTTTCGGTATTGCGTGATCCAAAGGAGGCTGTGGATGAGGAGATCTTTTCCGCGCTCTGTGTCTTTGGCGGAAAGAAGCTGAAGAGCTCACCGGTCATCACGAAAACACCGGATCAGGGACAGCGGCTGTTCGCGACGCTCTGGCGTTATGCGGTGAAGAACAGTGTGATCGAAGGAAAGGACATGTTCACCGCATGTTTCGGGGAGCAGAAGACATTTTTGTGGCATCCGCTGGCTAACGCGGTCTATTGGGAAGAACAGCGGCATCCGGACGCAGATGTGATCTGGGATGCGTGCCGTTCGTTTCATTGCCGCGATGGCGTCTGGTATGAAAAGCGTTATGACCAGCTGTATTTTGATCAGCGCCGGCTGCAAGCGCTCCTGCACGAAGCGGACCGTCTGTTTCGCCGTGAGCTGAAGACCAATCATTATCTGCGTCAGAAAGCGGATGAAGCATGGGCGACGCCCCTGGCACAGGCGGCCATCCATGCATTGCGGCAGGCGTCCCGGCCGGCAGTCACGATCGATCTCTCTGAGCTGGAACAGATCCGCTTGGATGCGATGCAGACCAGGGACAGTCTGTTGATCGAAGCGGAGCTGGAAGAGGAAGAAATCGCGGCTGCGGACACTGCGGCGTCGGAAACGGAGCCGGATACGGTCGAGGGCCTGGATGCGCTGCATACGCAGATCTTGTGCGTGCTGGCTCATGGCGGTTCGCCAGCGGCGTTGATCAAAGAGAATCATTTGATGCTCGCCGTAGCGGCTGATACGATCAATGCGGCTTTGTTCGATGTGTTCGATGACAATGTCATCGAATGCGAGGGGGATGAGCTTCTGGTCGTGGCTGATTATCAGGAGGACATCTTGCAAATGTTAGGAGGCGATAAGGATGAATAAGAATGAGCGCAAAGTGCCCAGACGGATCGCGCAGACGATCCTGAATTCACTGAAGGGCGGTGTCGTTCCCCGCATCGGCCTGCCGTATATCGCGGTGGGCAGGAAAAATGAGATCGAAGCATTGCTTCATGATGTGGATATCATCGCGGAAGGCGGCGCGTCATTCCGCTTCATCGTAGGCCGTTATGGTTCAGGCAAGAGCTTTCTGATCCAGACGATCCGCAATTATGTCATGGATCGCGGCTTCATCGTCGCTGACGCGGATCTTTCACCGGAACGCCGTCTGCAGGGAAGCAGGGGACAGGGCCTGGCGACCTATCGGGAACTGATCAGCAACCTGTCGACGAAGACGAGGCCGGAAGGCGGCGCCCTGACGCTCGTACTGGATCGCTGGATCAATGGCGTGCAGAGCGAAGCGGTGCGGGAAACAGGGCTGACGCCCGGAGATGCGGCGCTGACGCAGGCCGTGGATCAGAAGATCTACGCGGTCACTTCGGCCATCAGCGAAATGGTGCATGGCTTTGAATTTGCGCGTTTGCTTTCACGTTATTACCACGCGTATCTGGAAGGCGATGATGAGACGAAGGCGAAGGTCGTCCGCTGGTTTCGCGGTGAATACGCGCTGAAGCGGGAAGCAAAGGAAGAGCTCGGGATCAATATCCTCATCACGGATGATGACTGGTATGATTATCTGAAGCTCTTTGCCGTCTTCTTCCGTCATGCCGGCTATGCGGGCATGATGATCATGATCGATGAGCTCGTCAATCTTTATAAGATCCCCAATGCCATTACGAGACAGTATAATTATGAAAAGCTGCTGACCATGTATAATGACACATTGCAAGGCAGGGCGCAATATCTGGGCATCATCATGGGTTCGACGCCGCAGGCCATCGAGGACCGCCGCCGGGGCATATACAGCTATGAAGCATTGCGTTCCCGTCTGGCTGAAGGCAAGTTCTCCAAGCCGGGCAGCAGGGATCTGCTGGCGCCGGTCATCCATCTGGAGCCGCTGCAGCCGGAAGAGATGCTGGTGCTATGCGAAAAGCTCGCGGACATGCATGGCGGTCTGTATGGTTATGCGCGCAAGCTCAGCACAGCGGATCTCGCTCGCTTCATCAAGCTGGAATACGGACGGATCGGCGCGGATCAGCACATCACGCCCCGTGAGGTGATCCGTGATTTCATCGAGCTTTTGGATCTGCTGTATCAAGATCCATCCCGAACCATGGATGAGCTGCTGGATTCGGAAGACTTCGCTTACGCAAGATCAGAAGCGGTTTCTGATCAGGCAGACCAGGCCTTTGCGGAGTTCACCATATGAATGTCTTTACGCGCTATGCGCCATTCATCCAGGACTATATCTACCAAAGCGGCTGGCAGGCGCTGCGCAGTGTGCAGAATGCCGCCGCGGAAGCGATATTCAACACAGATGACAATGTGCTGTTAACGGCATCCACCGCTTCCGGCAAGACCGAGGCGGCCTTCTTTCCCATCCTGACCTTGTTGGATGAAGATCCGCCTCACAGCGTGGGCGTCTTGTATATTGCACCGTTGAAGGCGCTCATCAACGATCAGTTCGGCCGGCTGAGCGAGCTGTGTGAGGAAGCCGGGATCCAGGTGACGCGCTGGCATGGGGATGCGGCACAGTCCCAAAAGCGCAGGCTGCTGCGCAAGCCTTCCGGCATCTTGCAGATCACGCCGGAATCGCTGGAGTCACTGATGATCAACAAGCACATGGAGATCCCTTCGCTGTTTGGCGATCTGCGCTTCATCGTCATCGATGAGGTTCATTCGCTGCTGCGGGGCGACCGGGGCATGCAGACGTTCTGTCTGATCGAGCGCATGTGCAGGCTGGCGGATTGCCGACCCAGGCGCATCGGGCTGTCGGCGACGATCGGCAATCCTGAAGAAGCCGGCCGTTTTCTGGGCGCAGGCAGCGGGCGAAGGACGCTCATCCCGCGCATCGAGGGCGGACGGGAAGTGTGGCGCTTATCCATGGAACATTTTTTCAACAGCGGCCCGCAGGCTGATGAAGGCCGGCAGCTCATCGATGCGGCGCCGGTATTAGAGGAAGCAAGCGATACGGCGCCAAAGGCCGCTGATCCAGGCATTGGCTATATCTTTGAACATACTCGCGGCAAGAAATGCCTGATCTTTACCAATTCCCGTGAAGAATGTGAAGCGGTCTGTCAGAGCCTGCGTCAATACTGCGAGGCCAATCATGAACCAGATCGTTTCCTCATCCACCATGGCAACTTGTCTGTATCATATCGGGAAAGCGCAGAAGCAGAGATGAAAGATGATGATTCGCTGCTTTCGGTCTGCGCCACCGCCACGCTGGAGCTGGGCATCGATATCGGCAGGCTGGAGCGCGCCTTTCAGGTTGACGCGCCCTTTACGGTATCTGGCTTCTTGCAGCGCATGGGCCGCACCGGCCGCCGCGGCGATCCCTGTGAGATGTGGTTCGTCATGCGTGAGGATCATCCTGAGCCCCGGGCGATGCTGCCGCAGCTCATCCCCTGGTATCTGATCCAAGGCATCGCGCTGGTGCAGCTGTATATCGAAGAGCGGTTCGTGGAACCTCCGCGCACACAGCGCTTGCCTTACAGCCTGCTGTATCATCAGACGATGAGCACGCTGGCTTCCTGCGGCGAGATGACGCCGGCAGAGCTGGCCACGCGTGTCCTGACGCTGTCCAGCTTCCATCTGATCACACAGGAGGATTATCGGATCTTGCTTCGGCATCTGATCAAGATCGGCCATATCGACCAGAGTGAGAATGGCGGGCTGATCGTCGGCCTGGAAGGAGAGCGGATCGTCAATAATTACAAGTTTTACGCGGTCTTTCAGGAAAATGTCGAATATGCGGTACGTGCCGGCGCTGAAGAGCTGGGCACCATCGTCAAACCGCCGCCGATCGGCGATAAGATCGCTATCGCCGGCCGTGTCTGGATCGTGGAGGAAGTGGATCATCGCCGCCGTGAAGTATTCTGCACGTTGGTCAAAGGCAATATCCCAGCTTATTTCGGCGATGTCGCCGGCGATATCCATACTCGTATCCTGGAGCGGATGTATGGGGTGCTGAATGAACAGAAAAGCTATCCATACCTGATGCGGCATGCGGTGTGCCGATTGCAGGAAGCCAGAGAAAGCTTTGCGAAATCCGGCATGCGCGATCATCCCCTCGTGCATCTGGGCGGGAACATGTGGGCGCTGTTTCCTTGGCTGGGCAGCTACGCCTTCCTCGCGTTGGAGCGTTTCTTGAAGATCCGCTGCGGGAAACGGCTGGGTTTGAAAGGATTAGATTCCCTCAGACCCTATCATCTGCAATTTACCATGAAAGTCAGCGCGGCCGACTTTTACCGGATCACGGCGGAAGAGGCAGAAAAGGACTTCGATCCCCTTGAGCTCGTCTATCCCAACGAAGTTCCAAACTTTGAAAAATACGACGAATACGTTCCTGTTGAACTGGTCAGAAACGGCTTTGCGCTGGGCGTACTGGATGTGGAAGGCATGAAACAGAGAGTGCGAAGCTGGTCTGGCCATGTACAGACAGATCAAGCCGGCGAATGACCGGCTTTTATGGTCAGCTTGTGATGATGCAGATATGCTGATATAATAATATTTAAATAGATCTGTCAGAAATCAAGGAGGAACATATGAAAAAGAAGATCATCATCAATATGCTTTCGTCAGCGGACAAAGTGCCAGGTCAGGGCGTAGGCAGCGCCTACCTTGAGCTCGTGCGCCTTTTGACACGGGGGGAGTAAAACTCGATATTCGCATTAACGCACATGGCAAAGCAGACATCAATCATTTCCATACGGTCGATCCGCAGTTTTTCTTAAAAATGAAGGCCTCAAAAGCGGTCAATGTGGTTTACTGTCATTTTCTTCCGGATACGCTGGATGGCAGCATTCGGATCCCCAGGCTGTTTTTTGGCATATTCAAAAGATATGTCACGGCATTTTATCGTTCTGCGGACTATCTGGTCGTCGTCAACCCGATCTTCAAGAAAGAACTGGAGCGATATGGAATCAAGAAAGAATGGTCTATATCCCCAACTATGTCAGTAAAACGGCGTTTTATCCAAGACCTGCCGCCGAGCGGATGCAGCTGCGCCAGCAATATGGCATCGCGGAGAACGCATTCGTCGTCCTCGGGGTCGGACAGGTACAGACCAGGAAAGGCGTCATGGATTTCGTGGAAACAGCCAGGCTGATGCCAGATGTCACCTTTATCTGGGCCGGCGGATTCTCCTTTGGCCGGATCACTGACGGATATGAGAAACTGAAGCGCGTGGTCGAAGATCCCCCGCGCAACGTTCGTTTTCTCGGCATCGTGCCCCGGGATCAGATGAACGATATCTTCAATCTTTCCGATGTGTTATTCGTGCCCAGCTACAATGAGCTGTTTCCGATGGCCATCCTGGAGGCGGTCAATCTGCATCTGCCGCTCGTGCTGCGTGATCTAGATCTGTATGAAGATATCCTCTTTCACCAATACATGGCCTGTGCAGACAATGCCGGGTTTGCCCGTGCCCTGCGGATCCTGAAAGAAGACCCTCACGAATATCAGAAATATGTCAGTGCCTCTTCAGCGCTTTCGGAATATTACAGCCAGGAGCATGTTCGGGCCAAATGGGAGGAGTTTTATCAGCGTGCTTATCGCCATGGCAAATGGTGATAAGCAAGCGAATCATCATCACAGCAGGTTGAACACATTTCGAAAACGCGATCCAGATGGTATAATGGAGACAGTGAAAGGAGGAAGCATGATGATCTTTACGTTTTACCCATGGAAGCTGGATATCGATCCTGAAGCGACGAAGGAACTGTACCTTGCGGAAGATGACACCGTGGATAAAAAAGTGAATGAGCGGTTCATACAGTCGCTGAATGAGGAACAGCGGACGTTTTTTGACGCGCTGGGCGTGGATCTGACCAAAGTGAGAGCAGAAGAGAAGCGCCACGATATCTCGGATGAGCGCGCGGACGCGGATACGCTGATCATGACATCTGTCGACTTTCTGATGAAAGGGAAGCTGCTTGCCATCCCTGATTATCAGCACAGTCTGTATGCCGATGAGGAAGTGTTCGGAGAGAGTTTCCCAGGCAGTGTGGAAGTGATCAAGATGCCTGCGGATCAGCAGCTGCCATTCTACGATGTGGACGGCATGAAAATCATATTCAAGCATCCGTATTTTCATTTTGACGAAGAACAATATAAAAGCTGGGACTGCGGCGCCGTGATGGGTTCAGTGCTGCTGAGCAAAGAAGAAAAGTGAGTCATGATGAATGCCCGTCTGCTGATCATTCAGCCGGCGGGCATTTTCTATATCGCTACTGTTCTGATTTATTGCTTTTTACGTTCTTATGCTGCTCTGGGATGCGCACGATATCTTCGATCCTGCAGTTCAGGATAAGACAGAGGTCTGAAATGGTATAGATGTTCAGATTTCCTCCTTTCCTCAGCTTGGTCAGCGTCCTGGAATTGACATTGAACTGATTGATGAGCTGGTACTGTGTGATCCGTTTGCGCTCAAGCAGCTGCCAGAACGGTGAGTAGTCCACATAGTCACTTTTATAAGAATTCTTCATGATTTTATTATATGGAAGAATACCTGCTTCATCATTGGTGTCATCGTATCAATGTGATGCCATGATGACGAGGTGATGAACTTGAGCAACAACATGAGCGATCCACTTGTCATCAATGCAGAAATCTTCAAAACACTGCTGGAAATCGGGCTTCCTGACGATTCAGGAAAAATTGTTCCGTTTGACCGTGTTTTTTTGCGACTGCTGTATCAGCGATTGTACGCACATGGATATCTGGAGCAGAAGACGGACTACTATATTGTTATTTCAGCGCGATCATTGCTGATGACTTTAAACCTGAGGCGGAAAGCGCGAAGCCCTATATGCTGCGGACATCGGCCACAAAAGCATCTCGTTCGAGACCGCAAACGCGCGCTCTTTTCGCAGAACGTGGATGATCGGAGCGCCCTCAGTAATCTGCCGGTGCTGGCATGTGTATCGATCCATCAGTTAAAAATAGCTGGAACGGCAGTATAGCAGCACGCTTTAATGGTCTGGAAGATCGCTGCCATCAAGTAATCAGAAACAAATGAAAATAGTATCGGCAGGCAGCTTGTGCATATTGCGGATAGCGGCAGCGAGAACAGACAGTCATATCGCACTTAAACGATATTTCCTTTGCAGTGTCAGCAGATCACAGAATTGTCATGCGCGCGCATTTGGTTTATACTTAACACCAAGAGGGAGATATGAGGGTGAAAGGAGGAAGCACGCATGGATGAGACATTGATCCTCAGAAACCGGCTCAGGGAGGCAAGAACCGAAAAAAAGCTTTCTCAGGCTCAGCTTGCGGCCATGGTCGGCGTGTCGCGCAATACGATCAGTTCCATCGAGACCGGGCAGTTCAATCCTACCGCGAAGCTTGCGCTGATCCTCTGTATCGCCCTGGATCGAAAATTTGAAGATCTGTTTTATTTTGATGAAAAATGAAATGACCGGCTGTTGGCCGGTCATTTATTTCAGATATCGGGTGCAGAATGTGCCGATCTTTTCAGAAGGGATGATCCAAATGGTCATACAGCTCAGTATGGAGCGCACCTGGAATGATCATCAGCTCCTCATTATTGTTTCCTTTCAACCTGACGAACGCGGCTTTGGAGAAATAGCAGGAATACGCCTTTTCGCCATTGCATGATATGACTTTTGATCATGATGGGAAAAATGGCATTGCGGACACTGCGCAGGATCATCCGGGCAAAGCAAAGAGAGAGCTGGGTCAGTGATCTGGCACATGAGAATGGATTGTCTCCTGGCAAGGAATGGTGTATGATTATTCCAAACTGTTTCAGGAATGACTGGACCATCTGCATATCGCGGCGGCCTGTTGGGAAAAGTGGGATCCATGCTCGTCAGGAGCGCCTGAAACGGAAAGGAGGATCATGATGAATGAGGAAATCAGAAGCTTGATCGCTGCGGCTGACCGTGCCATCCGGGAAGAGCGATTCGATGATCTGATGGCGTTTTACACCGATGATGCGGTCCTGGCTGTCCGGCCGGGACAGTTCGTGCAAGGCAAGGAGGCCATTCGTGCGGCATTCGTCAAGATTGCCGCGTATTTTCAGCATAGCATCGTGCCCAGGCAGGGAAGGATGGTGATGCTTGAAGCAGGAGACACCGTGCTGGTATTGTCACAGACTTTGCTGGACGCGGACAACAAGGAGACATCCGCGTATGCCATGGAACGCCGAGCCACCTATGTTTATCGGCGCATCGGCGGCAAATGGCTGTGTGCTATCGACAACTCCTATGGCACATCGCTGCTGAGCGAAGCATGACGATGGAAAAAAGCTATGTGGCCATCGACCTGAAGTCATTTTATGCTTCAGTGGAATGCGTGGAGCGCGGTCTTGACCCGCTCAACACGAATCTGGTGGTGGCGGATGAGCGGCGCAGCGAAAAGACGATCTGTCTGGCAGTTTCCCCGAGCTTGAAGAAATACGGCATTCCCGGACGGGCCCGGCTGTTCGAGGTCATCCAGAAGGTGAAGGAGATCAATCGTCAGCGTGAACGTCGTTCGCCTCTTGGCTATCTCAGCGGCGAATCATGCTTTGATGACGAATTGCAAAATGATCCGGTGCTGGCGCTTTCATTCATCGTCGCTGTGCCGCGCATGGCCTTTTATATGGCATACAGCACCAGGATCTATGAGATCTATCTGCGCTATGTCGCTGTCGAGGACATCCATGTGTATTCCATCGATGAGGTGTTCATGGATATCAGCGGCTATCTGCGGACATATGGGATGAGCGCCAGGGAGCTGACAGCACAGATCATCCGGGATGTCCGGCAGACGACCGGCATCACGGCTGCGGCCGGTATCGGCACAAACTTATATCTTTGCAAAGCAGCGATGGATATCGTGGCCAAGCACATCCCGCCTGATGCGGATGGCGTGCGCATCGCGCAGCTGGATGAGATGAGCTATCGTCAGAAACTGTGGACGCATGAACCGATTACCGATTTTTGGCGGATCGGCGCGGGCTATGCGCGCCGGCTTGGTGAGGCCGGACTGTACACCATGGGCGACATCGCCCGCTGCTCGCTGGGAAAGCCTGAAGATCGCTGCAATGCGCAGCTGCTTTATGCGATGTTCGGCGTCAATGCCGAGCTGTTGATCGATCATGCATGGGGCATAGAACCGTGTACCATTGCGGACATCCGCGCTTATCGTCCTGCGCACAGAAGCATCGGCATGGGGCAGGTGCTCAGCACGCCTTATCCGCATGAGAAAGCGGTGCTCATCATCAAGGAGATGGCAGATCAGCTGGCGCTTGATCTGGTGGAAAAACGGCTGGTGAGCGATCAGATCATCCTGGATATCGGCTATGAGATGAAGCCGGGGTATCAAGGGGAGATCCATATCGATCGTTATGGGCGCAAGGTGCCTAAGCATGCGCATGGAAAAGCGCGGCTGAAGCGGCCGACCTCTTCATCAGCGCAGATCCGCAAGGCGCTTTTGAAACTGTACGAACGCATCGCAGACCCTTCGCTGGCAGTGCGGCGGATCACGCTGACGGCTGCGGATGTCGTCAGCGAGCTGCAGCCGCCTCGCATGGAACAAGGGGATCTGTTTACTGATGAAGAAAGCCTGGCGCGCTGGCACGAGGAAGAACAGAAGATGTTGGAAAAAGAGAAGAAACTGCAGGAAGTGACCCTTGCCATCAAGAAGAAATATGGCAGAAACGCCTTGCTCAGAGGGATGGACCTCGAAGAAGGCGCCAAGGCCAAAGAGCGCAATGAAACGATCGGAGGGCACCGGGCATGAGCGAAAAGCGTGACTACAGCGATATCATGCACTGTTCCCGTCCTGAACTTCATCGCCCGCGCATGCCGATGAGCGAGCGCGCCGCGCAGTTCGCGCCGTTTTCGGCGCTGAGCGGATATCAGGAGCTGATCGCGGAAAGCGGCAGGCATGTGGAGCCGCGCCATGAGCTGATCGATGATCAAAATGATCAGCTGGATCAGGCTCTGAATGCGCTGCGGCGTTTTCCACAGCGGGAAGTGCGCGTGACATGCTATGACGATGATGGCATGCGCAGACATGTGCAGGGCAAGGTGAAGGACGTAAGGCCGCAAGAAGGGACGCTCATCCTGATGGATGGTACCGTGCTTTCCTGCGGAGATATCGTAGAGCTGGAAATATTATGATAAAGATGGAAAATGTTGGTTTTTCCAAGGTTGAAATATGCATATTTTTTTACAGAAAAATACCGTCTGCACTTCCGATTTTTACAGAAATATGGTATTTTATTCCCATAGGCGAAAGGTAGGTTGAATTATGTCAAAGGAAAATGCATTCTTTAAGATGGAAATGCTGGTTCTGCTTGTTCTGAAAAAGCAGGATTGTTACGGTTATGAAATTGCCAATTACATGAAAGAGCAGACTGACGGCATCATTGACATGAACCTCGGCACGCTGTATCCGGTGCTGTACCGTCTGGTCAATGACGGCTGCATTACGGGAACGGACAAGATCGAGGGCCGCAGAATGCGTGTTTACTATCACCTGGAACCAAAGGGAGAAGAAGTGCTGAATAACCTGACCACAAAATATCAGGCATGGGTTTCAGCAATCAGTAAGCTGATGTGACGGGCAGGTCCGTAATTCATTTGCTCCCGAAAGCAAAAAGGCGCGGCAGTCTCAGCGGAGACTGCCTTTGCTGTATGATGGCATGCCGTCAGTCTGTGGGAAAACGCCACTGGCGGCGTTTGCGGCTCCCAAGGTTTGTAACCGTAAGGCGCAGGCGAGAAGAAGAGATAGCGAAATCGTAGCCCAACGGACAAAAACTTGATACCAAGGCACATATGGCGGATAAGCAGGCAAGAAGTCATCCTTGGTCATTTTCGAATCGGCAGCGTGAAGATAGTGCTGACCAAGATCGATGGATGGCTGCGAATTATCATCTGGAAACAATGGAAGGTGAGCAAAAAGAGAATGTGGGGATTACGGAAACTGGGCGTGCCTGAATGGATGGCAAGGAAAAGCGTAGGCTTTGGAGACCATTACCAAGCGGCAGCCAAAATACTTGGATCGCGCCATATAACCAAAAAAATCCTCGCAAAGCGAGGACTCATCAGTTGTGCAGATCATCATTCGCCATATGCAATGGCACGTGCGGCGGTGTGAGAGGGGCTGGAAATTAGTCTCTGCTCGATTTTGCGCGTGCGTTCGGAAAGGGGAAAAGAGCTTGAACGAATTTGAACAGAGAGTCGAACATTTCATCGCGCTGCGCACCAGAGCGGCCGATACGATCAACGCGATGGTCGAGATGGAGCTGGTGAGCGCAGATGAGGAAAGCCGCACCATGACCCTGCGGTTTCCGCTGCGCCATTGGGAGATGAATCCGGTCGGCCGCACCCATGGCGGGATCCTTTGCACCTTGCTCGATATGGCCATGGGCGGCATTGCTTATGCCTGCAGCGATGCGGATTTCACGCCGACGATCCAGATGTCGGTCAACTTTGTCAAAGGCAGCGAGACAGGTGAAGACCTGTATGTGGAAGCGGTCTGTGACCACTGTGGCAGCCGTATGCTCATGACCAGGGCAGTGGCACGGCTGAAACCAGGTGATGTGGTCGCTACCGCGGTCGGTTCATACGCAAATAATAAAAAAAAGGCAGAATCGTGAAATAAATGGGAAAAACCGGCAATCATGTGAACATAAGCGTAAAATAAAACGGAATCATTTTGTAAAATATTCCGTTTTGTATTACAATGAAAAAGAGGAGTGATGACATGCAGCCGGGACGAGAGTATATTTACGGAATCAAACTGCGGCGGGAGATCAGATTGATCAGAGGTACGACAGCAGATGTGCAGAGACTGCTGGCTTCCTGTCCCAATGCGATCATAACCAGATTGAAAGATGAACAGGCTGCCGAAAAATGGCTGAGACGGAATCAGCGCGGTCATCGCAGAGTGGTTAAGATGACCGAATCGTGAGAAGAATCCGAAAGGGGTTCTTTTTATTTGTCCGCTTTTTTCAGCAGATGAGCGAATAGGAGATCCCGGCGGCTGACGAGCAGTTCCATGATCTGCCAGCTTTCTGTCTCTTCCACGGTGCATGGCGCTATGCCGTTTTGCCCAAAGTGAAGCAGGCAGGCACCAGGTATGGCCATGAGCAGCGGGGAATGCGTGGCAATGATGAACTGTGAGCCCAGCGCGATGCTTTCGCTGATCATGAGCGCCAGCGTGAGCTGCCGCTGCCAGGACAACGCGGCCTCTGGTTCATCCAGGAAGAATAAGCCGGGGCGGCCAAATTGATCATCTGCCAGTGCCAGAAAGCTTTCGCCGTGCGATCTTTCATGATACTTTTTTGAAGGATGCTGCGCATCCGCATAAGCCTCCTCCATGGTGGCCGTCTGATAGAAGCTCTCGGCCCGCAGGAAATAACCACCGCGCAGCATGGGCGGACGGCGGATGAGCGTAAGTGCTTGATGCAAGGAGGAATGAGAGTCCCGTGTAGCGAAATGATAGTTACGGGTGCCGCCTTCTGGATTAAAGCCGGCCGCGATGGCCATGGCCTCCAGCAGCGTAGATTTTCCGCTGCCGTTTTCGCCAGTGAAGATGGTCAGATGTCCGGTAAAGGCAAGATGAACCAGACCTTGCAGTGCCGGGATCTGACGCAGCCAGCTGTCTTCCGCAATGTCTTCCCAGCGGATCTTGATGTCGGTGATGACAGAATTCACCATATTTTTCTCTCCTTATTATATATAACAGAAGAGCCTGCATATCGCAGGCTCAGATCTTGCAGACATCGACCCATTTGGCGCCGGGCACGAGAGACTCCAGTTCATCACAGCTCAGCTTGATGGCTGAATTGGCACTGCCGCAGGCCGGATAGATCCAGTCAAAGCGCTTTAGAGAGACATCCAGGAATGTCTCGGTCGTCGGGGGCAGGGCAAATGGACAGACGCCGCCGATCGTGTGGTTGGTATGTCTCTCCACTTCATCTGCCTTGAGCATGCGAGCCTTGACATGAAAGGTCTCTTTGAATTTATGATTATCGATCTTGCAGTCACCGGCGCAGACGACGACCAGGGCGTGATCGCGTCCCATGAACGAAAGGGTCTTGGCAATGCGTTCAGGACCGGTGCCCAGCGCCTGCGCGGCAAGCTCGACCGTCGCGCTGGAAGCGTCCAGCTCGATGATATCCTGATCCCTGCCATATGCGCGCAAGTATTCTCTGACTTTTTCGATTGCCATATGATCACCTCTGATACTTATATTATTATAGCATGAAACAATGGGGAGATACAGACTGAAAAGAGAATGAAAAAAATTGTATAATATTGAAAAAGGATCAGTGAAAGCCTTGTGGCAGTAAGATAATGGATAATATTGTTCCTGACAAAAATGATGGTGCGGATGCGCGCATTGCCTTTTTGCGTATCATTCCGGCTGTCTGCCCGATAGATGAGCGATGCATTTCAGAATGAAGGGTGGTCAAAATGAAGAAAAACAAAATGATCGCGATGATCCTTGCCGGCGGGCGCGGGACCCGCCTGGTCGAGCTGACGAAAAAGATTGCCAAGCCCGCTGTGTATTTTGGCGGGAAATACCGCATCATCGATTTCCCGCTGAGCAACTGCGCCAATTCAGGCATCGATGTGGTCGGCGTCCTGACACAATATGAGAGCGTGCTGCTCAATTCATATGCCGCGGCCGGGCAGCGCTGGGGCTTGGACTCTAATGACAGCGGCGTCTATGTGCTTCCGCCGCGCGAAAAAGAAGATGAGGCCTTTGCCGAATATCGCGGCACGGCTGACGCGATCTCGCAGAACATCGATTTCATCGATAATCAAGATCCGGATCATGTTTTGATCCTTTCTGGGGATCACATCTATAAGATGGACTATTCCAAGATGCTGGCGTATCACCGTGAGCATGAAGCAGATGTGACGATCGCCGTGCTGCCGGTACCGATGAAGGAAGCGAGCCGTTTTGGCATCATGAATACGGATGAGCGATCCCGCATCCTGGAATTTGAGGAAAAACCGGCGCAGCCCAAGAGCAATCTGGCGTCGATGGGCATTTATATCTTTAACTGGAAGCAGCTGCGAAAGATCTTGACAGAAGATATGAAGGACGAGGCATCCAGCCATGATTTTGGCAAGGACATCATCCCTTCGATGCTGGCGGAAGGACGCCGTCTCTTCGCTTGGCGCTTTGAAGGTTACTGGAAAGATGTCGGCACGATCGATTCGCTCTGGGAGGCCAACATGGACCTGCTGGATCCTGATGATCCTCTTGATCTCAGCGATCCTTCGTGGAAGATCTATACTGAGGATATCTCCACGATCCCGCATTTTGTCGGAGCCAAAGCAAGACTGCGCCGTGCCTATGTCAATCAGGGCTGTGTGATCGAAGGAACGGTGGAGAATTCTGTCCTCTTTACCAATGTGGAGGTTGCAGGGGATGCGGTGATCACGGATTCAGTGCTCATGCCGGATGTGGAAGTGAGCGCTGGGGCACAGGTGCGGCGATGCATCGTCATGGCCGGCGTGAAGATCGGCGCGGGCGCGGTCGTCGGTGACCCCAAGAGCGAGCATATCACGCTGATCAGCAAGAATGTAAGGGGTGAGTCAGATGTGTGATGCATATGGAATCGTCAATTTCGAAAGTGCGAATGTGCATGTGAAAGGAATGGGGGATTACCGTCCGGTATCGGCGTTTTCGTATCTGGGCCGTTATCGGCTCGTCGATTTTCCGATTTCCAACATGAGCAACAGCGGCATCGACCAGATCAAGGTGCTGGTCAAGAGCAATCCGCGCTCGTTGATCGAGCATCTGGGCAATGGCCGTCAGTATAATCTGAATTCGAAGCGCGGCCGGCTGCAGATCATTCCCGCGATCGGCAGCGAGGGCGTCGACGTGAACAATACGGATGTCGGCGCGATGCGCAGCATCCTGGAGCTGCTGGAAGCGATGCCGCAGGAATATGTGATCATCGCGCCGCCGAATCTGGTGTTCCGTCAGGATATGGATAAGCTGCTGGCGCAGCATCAGGCCAGCGGCGCTGATATCTCGGTATTGTATCAGAATGTGGACAATGCCAAGAGCAATTATCTTAACTGTGATGTGCTGCGCCTGAACCGGCAGAAGGGCGTGCTGTCCATCGGCCTCAACCGCGGCAATGCCAAAAATCAGGTGATCTCGCTGGAGACGTATGTCATGCGCAATGAATTGCTTGTCTCGCTGATCAAGAAGGCGGCGAATACGAGCATGATGTATTGGCTGCGCGATGTGATCAATGAGGCAGTGGAGGAATATGATGTGCAGGGCATCGCGCACCGCGGCTACCTTGCCTGCATCAATGATTTTGACAGCTACTATCGTTCCAATATGGATCTGCTGGATTATGCCAAGGGCGATGATCTGCTCAACAAGACATGGCCGTTTTACACGCGGACCAATGATTCCAGTCCGACGTCATATGGCGATGATGTGCAGGTGAGCGAAAGCATCGTTTCCAATGGCTGCACGATACGCGGGACGGTGGAAAGAAGCGTCATCGGCCGCGGCGTGGTGATCGAGGCAGGCGCGGTGGTACGCGGCTGCGTGATCTTGCCGGGCGTTTATATCGGAGCAGGCGTGCATATGGAGAATGCGGTCGTCGACAAAAAGGCGAGCATCATTCATCGCAAGGAGATCAAGGGCCTGCCGGACGCGCCGCTCTACATTCGCAGAAGAGACCGGATCTGAAAGTGAAGCATAAATTTCTGTATGGCAAATATGGAAATTTATGCTTTTTTTTTTCGTGTTTTTTATGTGTGTAAACGTGTTCGGCCGGTGAGGAAAAGGAAATTTTTTATAGACGAAACAGATGGAAAGCGGTATCATAGTGATTAGAAGGAGAAGAAAGGAGCTTGGAATGAAGAAGCAAAGAAAAGACTGGAAACGGATCTCTGTCAGCGCGCTGCTGGCCGGGACCGTGGCGCTGAGCAACTTTGGCGTCGTGCTTCCTGTGCAGGCTGCTGATCATGGCGTGGCCGTGCAGGACGCGGGCGAGAACTTGAGCGATCTTGAGCCGGCAGCCTGGTCCAATCCGGTAGTGCAGAGCTATGAAGCAGATATGGATCATCCATGGAAGCTGACGAGCGGCAGCCGTTTCATCATCGAAGCGACACAGGAGAATGTCGACAATGAAAGACTGGCTGAAGTCGTGAAACTGGTCAATGCCGAATTTGCGGATAAAGGAATCGTTTCCTCCGATCCGTTCACCATGGTCTACGGGATGAGAGAAGACATGACGCCGGCCGATGTGCTCATCGTGCTCGATACGGAGAACCCGATCTGTGACGAATCAGACAGCGATGAAGCATATCGCATCGAGATCGGGGAGAATGGCGCGGTGCTGACCGCAGCCAGTGAAAATGCCGTCATGTATGGCCTGCGCACCATTCAGACCATGATGATCAGCAACGGCAATCTCGTCTATGGCACGATCACGGATTACCCGGATGTAGCAGAGCGCCGTCTGCATGTAGACTGCGCGCGTAAATACATCACCAAAGACTGGTTCATCCGCCAGATCCGCGAGATGTCTTATATGAAGCTGAACACGCTGGAGATGCATTTCTCCGAGAACCTCGGTTTCCGCATCGAATGTGAGACCGACCCATCGATCGTATCTGATCAGTATCTGCGCAAGGAGGAGGTTCGTGAGATCCTCGCCGAGGCGAAGAAATATGGCATCAATGTGATCCCGTCGTTTGACAGCCCGGGACATGTCGATCAGATCTTGCGGGCACATCCGGAATATGGACAGGTCGATCGCAATGGCAATCACTATGCGTCCGGTCTTGATGTGACCAACCCGGAGGCCGTGGAATACATCAAGAGCCTGTACAGAGAGTATATGGAGCTGTTTGAGGGCTGCACCGATTTCCATATCGGCGGCGATGAGTACATGGAGTTTGACCGCGCGCCGTTTACGACGCAGTATCAGAGCGTGCTGGACAGCTATGCCCAGGAAAGATGGGGAGATGGCTATACGTGGAAAGATGCTATCGCCAATTACATCAATGAGATCGCTGAGCTTGTTTATGAAGGAGGCTTCACGCCGCGTATCTTCAATGACGGCGTTTACTATGGCGAGAATACTTCTACGCCGCAGCGAATTCAGATGCATGATTATATCGGCATCGATTATTGGTCGCAGATGGGCTGGAACCGCAGCATCTCTACGCTGCAGATCCTGCGTAATCACGGCTTTGACACGTTCTACAATTTCAACTCAAGTTATTTCTATTATGTGCTGAGAAATGACATGCCGACCGATGGCCGCGCGCAGGCGTCTTTCGATGTGCTGAATCAGGATCGCAACATCTTTGAAAACTGGACGCCGGGACAGTTCCCGTCTGCTTCGCATGTGGACAACACCGTTCCGGATGATTCGGATTTCATTGCCGGTGTCAGCATGGGCATCTGGTGCGATAATCCGAATATCGTCACGGAAGATCAGATCACGGACGATATCGCTGATGAGCTGCGCGCGATGGCGTCGAAGTCCTGGAACACTTCCAGCAATTCCGTGGTGACCTTCGATGAGTTCCAGGAAAACTACACGAAGCTGGGTCATGCGGCCGCATATGAAAAGGGTTCGATCCTGCCGGATGCGGGTGAGATCCAGGAAAGCGACAGCATGGGCAAGGTCACGATGAATTATGTCAGCGATACCGGCAAGGTGCTCAAGGATCCGGTCGTCCGCTATGGCATGCTGGATGAAGCATACTCCTTCACCGCAGATGAGATCTATGGTTATCGTCTGGTTTCCGAAGGCAGCGTAAGCGGTACGTACAGCAAAGAAGGCGCGGAATACACCTTTACGTATACGCTGGATACAGATAAGAGCGAGCTGCAGGAGCGTCTGGATTCAGTGGTTCCGGCAGACAGCTGCATCGCTGAAACGTATGGAGAGTACGCGGCAGCGATCGAGGCAGCCCGACCAGTATATGAAGATGAGATGAGCGAGCAGACCGCTGTCGATGATGCGGTCAGCGCGATCGATGAAGCGCAGGCCAAGCTGGTCTCCCTGAGCGATTTCGCATTGTATGTGGAAACGCAGTATCCGCTGCAGGATACCGGATATTCTTCAGGCTACAGCGCATATCAGGAAGCAGTAGCGGCAGCGCAGGAGGTGCTCTATGCGGCTGACAGCACGACTGAGCAGAAGGCTCAGGCGCTGGCAGATATCGAGACCGCGAAGGATGGGCTGATGCGTCCGGATGGCAATACGCCGGACATCACCGCTTCCAAGGAAGCATATTCTTATTATTATCTGACCAATATGATCGATGGCAATACGGATACGAAGTATTGGGCAAACGGCAATCAGATCGCCGGAGAGAACATCACGTTCACGTTCCCGCAGGCGGTGAACATGAGCGCGATCCGCATCGTGCAGCCAAGCAATGTCGGCGCGGATGTCATGAACGGCGCGGATGTGCAGGTAGCTGGCACGGACGGCGTATGGACCACGGTTGGCCAGATGCGCAGCGACAGCCTTGATTCCACCTATGAATTTGAGCCGACGACGGTCAAGCAGGTCCGTATCCTGATCACTGAGGATAAGGAATACTGGTATCAGATTGCCGAGGTCTATTTCACTTATGAGCAGATCGAGGAAGATTCCACGCTGAAGGATCTGATCCTGGAAGCGGAACAGACGGATATCACAGACAAAGATGTGAGCAAGGTACAGAACATGATCACGGCGCTGATCGCTGCGCAGAAGGCTTATGGGTCTGGCGCTGCGGATACAGAACAGGTGATCGCAAATCTGCGTGGTGCGTTGAATGAACTGAGCGTGACACAGCCGGCAAGCGATGTCGCTGTCCAGGCTCTGCAGACGATGGTCGATCAGGCCAAGGCGTTTGGCTCAGATGATGAAGCGCTGAAGGCAGCGATCGCCGCTGCAGAAGCCGTACTGGCCAAGGAAGCGCCGACCGCGACCGAAGTCGTCAGTGCGCTGCTTGATCTGAGCGAAGCGCTGCAGGCGATCAATGAATCAGCGGATACGGACGCGCTGCGCGCGGATGTGCAGGCGACGATCGATTTTATCAATGAGAATGTCTTGACGAAAGTGGATAACATTCGTCCGGGCAAGGTCCAGGCTCTGCGTGATGCCGTAGCGTCAGCTCAGGAGCTTCTCAAAAAACCAGAAGCGTCCGCAGAACAGCTGCAAGCAGCGAACAAGGCGATGACCAAGGCAGCGCAGGAGCTTTGGGAGATCGTATCCAAGGCTGAGCTGGAAGATATGATCAGTGCCGCAAACAGTTATCTCAGCGGTGAATACACGCAGGAAAGCAAAGATGCGCTGCAGGCAGCGATCACTGCTGCCCAGGCCGTGGCAGATAACGAAGACGCGACGACTGCAGAAGTGACGAATGCCATCAATGCGATTGCGGATGCCATCGCGGCATTGGAAAGAGAAGCGCTCGACAAGACGGCACTGCAGTTTGAGATCGATATCGTGGCGTCGATGGTCGATAACATCGATGATTATATTCCGTCTACCGTTATCGGCCTGCAGGATAAGCTGGCACAGGCTCAGGATGTCCTGGCTAACGCCACGACGCAGAAAGAGCTTGATGATGCCAGCAACATGCTGCTGGAAGCAAGGCTGAACGCCAGAACGAAAGCCGACAAGACGGCACTGAATACGATGATCGCGCAGGTCAACGCGCTTGATCTTTCGCTGTATGAGGCAGGTGGTGCAGAAGCGCTGAATACGGTATTGAGCAGAGCGCAGAACATTTACGCTGATCCGAATGCGACACAGAATGAGGTCGATGCCGTCGTTACCGATCTCAAGGCGAAGCTTGACGCGCTTGTTCCGCTTGAAAGCGAGACGGCCAAGCCAAGCGTAAGCACGGATAAAGAAACGGATGAAAGTGCTTCCCGTTCGGAAACGGCTAAGACCGGAACAAGAAGCGGCATGAGCGCATTGCTCGCCATGCTGGCGCTTTCCGGAGGCATGATGATCCTTCCGGGCCTGCGTCGCAAAAAGAGCGAAAATCAATAAGCTGATCAGAAGTGTCTGAAAAGGCACTTCTTTTCTTTATGCAAGGCACAGGAGCGATCAGTTGATGCAGCGGGCGTGAATGTGCTCATGTGGATCGTCATTATGGAAAAAGATGTGAAAGGGAAGCACAAGGTTGACCACAGCGTAAAAATTCATATAATAGTTAAGGTGGTTAATAGTTAATCAACTTAATAAAAAGAGGTGATGAGATGAACGAACAAAAAGTCGTGCAGGAGATCTTGTATATGCTCTATCTGTTTCAGAAGGAAAATGGAACGATGCTGAAGGCAAGGCCTAAGCAGATGAATCATCGTGAAGTCATGGTATTGCATGCGATCTGCCGCATGCATCAAAGTGGAGAGCCGGTGAAGATGAGCGATCTCAGCGCATATTTTAAGGTGACACCGGCAGCGGTGTCACAGACGATCCGCATATTTGAGCAGAAAGGCTGGGTGGAACGGGTCCGCCCTGCACATGATCGTCGTACGGTATATATCCGGGTGAGCGCTGAGGGCCGGAACCATATGGGCGAATGTCTGGAACAGATGCAGCAGAACCTGCAGTCATTCATCACACTGCTTGGGGAGGAGGATGCGGCCGCCATGGTACGCATCCTGCGCAAGGCGATCGACTTTTACCGCAGTCATCATGATTCAGAAATGAAGGAACAGGAAGGAGAATCAGAATGCTGAAACTGAGACGTTATCTGAAACCGTTTGCTGTTTCCATTCTTGCCATCATCGCGCTGCTTTTTGCACAGGCGATGTGCGAGCTGACGATGCCCGATTACATGTCCAACATCGTCAATGTCGGCATCAACGCCAATGGCATCGAAGACGGAGTGCCTGAGGCGATACGGGAAAGTGAAATCGAAAGACTTGCGATCTTTCTGGATGAGGAACAGCAGCAGCTGATCGAAGATCATTATGAGAAAGTGAGCCCTGCTGACGCGGACAGCGAACAACTTTCGCGTTATCCGCTGTTAGCAGAGGAGACCTTGTATATCTTGCAGCCGGTCACGGCAGACCAGCGTGAGCAGCTCAATCTTGCGCTTTCTGACGCGGAGCTGTGCGTGAGCGGCATCACGCAGATGGAAAGCACGCTGCGCGCGGCAATGGACGATCCACAGCAGGCAGAAGCGCTGAACACGCAGCAGCAACAGATGCTCGCCATGATGCAGAACATGCCGCAGGGCACTTCGCTGTTTGATGTGATCCGTCAGCTGCCCCAAGAGCAGCTCGATCAGCTGCAGAGCGAGATGACCAGGCTCAGCGATGCCGTGGGCCAAAGCAGCGCCGATACCGCCAACGCGCAGTATGTCAGAAGTGAGTATGAGGCGATCGGCATGGACGTGGATGCCATTCAGTATTCATATCTGTTTACCAATGGCGCATTGATGCTGGCGCTGGCTCTTGGCTCAGCGGCCGCCGCAGTTGCGGTCGGCTTCCTCGCTTCACGTGTCGCGGCCGGGGTGGCGCGCAATTTGCGCAAAGGTGTCTTTGCCAAGGTCGAACAGTTTTCTCTGGCGGAGTTCAGCCGCTTTTCGACCAATACGCTGCTGACGCGGACGACCGGGGATATCCAGCAGATCCAGATGGTCATGGTCATGCTGCTGCGTATGGTCATCTATGCGCCGATCATCGGATTAGGCGCATTGTTCAAGGTCCTCAATTCTGGCGCCGACATGACGTGGATCATCGCGTTGGTCATCATCGTGATCATCGGCATCATGGGCAGTGCCTTCGCGATCGTCTTGCCGAAATTCCGGATCACGCAGAAGCTGATGGACCGCCTCAACGCCGTCGTGCGTGAGTTTTTGGATGGCATGCCGGTCATCCGTGCTTTCAACAATCAGAAGATCGAGGAAGGCAAGTTTGAAAAGGCCAACCGCGACATCATGAAGAACTTGCTGTTCGTCGGCCGTTCCATGGGGCTGCTCATGCCGCTCATCATGCTGGTCATGAACTGCACATCGATCCTGATCGTCTGGGTCGGTTCGCATCAGGTCGATGCCGGGGTGATGCAGATCGGCGATATGATGGCGTATATGCAGTATGCGATACAGATCATCATGGCGTTCATGATGATCACGATGATGTCCATCATGCTGCCGCGCGCTTCGGTTGCGGCCGGCCGCATCAACGAGGTGCTGAATACCGAGCCTTCCATTCAGGATCCGGCACAGCCGCAGGCGTTTGATGAGGACAAAAAAGGCAGGGTGGAATTCCGCCATGTCTCATTCCGCTATCCGGGCGCCGAAGAGGATGTGCTGCATGATCTGAACTTTACGGCAGAGAGCGGTTCGACCACTGCCTTCATCGGCAGCACCGGCAGCGGCAAATCAACGCTGATCAATCTGGTGCCGCGCTTCTTTGATGTCAGCGAGGGGGAGGTCCTCGTGGATGGCGTTGATGTGCGCCATGTCACACAGCACGAATTGCGCGAGCGCATCGGGTATGTGCCGCAGAAGGGCTATCTGTTCAGCGGCACGATCGAAAGCAATCTGCGCTATGCGAAAGAGGATGCCAGTGAAGCAGATCTTCATGAGGCAGCGCAGACCGCGCAGGCGATGGAATTCATCGAGGGCAAGCCAAAGGGATTTCAGACAGAGATCGCGCAGGGCGGCACGAATGTGTCGGGCGGTCAGCGCCAGCGGCTGTCCATTGCCCGCGCATTGGTGAAGAAGCCAGAGATCTTCATCTTTGATGACACGTTCTCGGCTCTGGATTTCAAGACCGACGCGAGCCTGCGCAAGGCGCTGGGCGAGCTGTGCGCGCAGACGAAGTGCACAGTGCTGCTTGTGGCGCAGCGCATCTCCAGCATCATGCACGCGGACCGCATCGTCGTGCTCGACCAAGGTTCGATCGTCGGCATCGGCACGCATGAGGAACTGATGGACTCTTGTGATGTATATCGTGAGATTGCGTACAGTCAGCTGTCAAAGGAGGAACTGGGTCATGAGCAGTAAACAGTCTGCCGGCATGCGCCGCGGCCCGATGGGCCATGGCAGAGGTCCGGCTGAAAAAGCAAAAGATTTCCGGGGCACGATGGCCAAGCTGATCCGCTATCTAGGCTCTTACCGCATCAATATCATCATCGCTTTCTTGTTTTCGATCTTTTCTGTAGCGCTCATGGTCATCGGTCCGAAGATCCTGGGCAACGCGACGACCGAGCTGACCAATGGCTTCATGGCCAAGATATATGGTACGGGCAGCATTGATTTTGGCAAGATCGAGACGATCCTGCTGCAGCTGATCGGACTGTATCTCATCTCCACGCTGTGCGGTTTTATCCAGAGCTGGATGATGGCCGGTGTCGCCCAGAAAGTCGCATATCAGCTGCGCGCGGAAATGGCACATAAGGTCGATCTGCTGCCGTTCAGCTATTTTGACCGTCAGTCGCATGGTGAGGTGCTCTCGCGCTTCTCCAATGATGTCGACATGATCCAGCAGACGATGAATCAGTCGCTGGGTCAGCTCATCAGCAGCTTCGTGCAGATCATCGGCTATCTGGTGATGATGCTGAGCATCAGCGTGACGATGACGCTGCTCGCACTTATCGTCGTGCCGCTTTCATGATCCTGGTGACGACGGTGGTCAAGCATTCACAGAAATACTTCGCGGCCCAGCAAAGCTCGCTGGGTGAAGTGAATGGCCACATTGAAGAAATGTATGGCGCGCATATGATCATGAAGGCCTTCAACGGCGAAGCAAAGAGCGTGCAGACGTTTGATCAGCTGAATGATCAGCTGTATGATTCAGCTTGGAAATCACAGTTCCTCAGCGGTCTGATGCAGCCGATCAGCACCTTTGTGGGCAACCTGGGCTATGTCGGCGTGGCCATCCTGGGCGGTTATCTGGCGATGAATGGCTCGATCACCATCGGCGACATCCAGTCATTCATCACGTATGTGCGCAGCTTCAACCAGCCGATCTCGATGATCGCGCAGAACATGAACATCCTGCAGTCGACAGCGGCAGCGGCAGAACGTGTCTTTGCTTTCCTTGAGGAAGAGGAAGAGGTGCCGGAGTGTGAAGATCCAGTGGAGATCTTCGATGCCGACGGCCATACGGATATCCAGGGCCAGGTCACCTTTGAAAACGTCCATTTCGGCTATCGTCCGGATAAGATCATCATCCATGACTTCTCCATGTATATCAAGCCGGGGCGCAAGATCGCCATCGTCGGTCCGACCGGCGCCGGCAAGACGACCATCATCAAGCTGCTCATGCGCTTTTATGAAGTGAACAGCGGAACGATCTATATCGATGGCATTCCGACCACGCAGATGCGCCGCCGTGACTTGCGCGCCTTGTTTGGCATGGTGCTGCAGGATGCGTGGCTGTTCAGCGGCACCGTGATGGAAAATTTGCGCTATGGCCGTCCGGATGCCACGGATGAAGAGGTCATCAGGGCTGCGGATGCCGCTTATGTGGATCATTTCATCCGCACGCTCGACCATGGCTATCAGACGGTGATCAATGAAGAAAGCAGCAACATCTCGCAGGGACAGAAGCAGCTGCTCACCATTGCCCGCGCCTTCCTGGCAGATCCTAAGATCCTGATCCTGGATGAGGCGACTTCCAGCGTCGATACCCGCACGGAGGTGCTGATCCAAAAGGGCATGCAGAAGCTGATGGAAAACCGCACCAGCTTCGTGATCGCGCATCGTCTGTCCACCATCCGCGACGCCGATCTGATCCTGGTCATGAAAGACGGCGACATCATCGAGGCCGGCAGCCATGATGAGCTCATGAAGGCAGACGGCTTTTATACACAGCTGTATAATTCACAGTTTGACGAAGAGGAAGAATAATGGGCATAAAGAGACGGAGCGCGCTTCGTCTCTTTCATCATATATGCCGCTTTGTTTTCATGCAAAACACATTGAAATCGCTTTCCTGTTATGGTACCTGACTTTAGAGGTAAAACACAAAACATGGTGCTAAATGACTTTATTTAGCATCTTTTTTATTTGCGCGCTGGTCAAATAGTAATTCTTCAAGGGAAGATCCGACATCTTGGACAGATGATCGATTGTTGGCGTTGAGGAGGTGATGTTGATGTATTGATTGCCGCTGTCCTTCAGGATCCTGTAACTTCTCATGAACTCATAAAGTTTTGTAGAATTGATCTGATGCTTCAATACTTTGAATTCGAGTATCCTTACTAATAGTTCGGCTAAATAACAGATCAGAAAATGCCCTTTGATCGTGCTTTCTGTTTTGCAAAAGACAGGGCGTGCTTCCAATTCGCTCTTCATGATCCGGAAAGATTGTTCTGTCCGCCATAAATTGTGGTATGTTTCGTAGATCTCCTGATCTTTCATCTTGATCTCTGATGTCACAAGCAGGTTATATCCCGCCAGCGCCATATCTTTTTCGTATTTTTTCTTGTCCAGCGCGACAGCGACCTTTTCTTTCGTCACATTACCTTCTTTGTCCGTAGAAGCAAATTTGACGTATTTGGATGATTCCCCATATTCACTTTTCTTTGCCTAACCTGCTTTGAGGATCTTGGCCTTTTCGTATAATTTATTGATCTCGCGCTGCTGTTTTCGGCATAAGGCGAGGACTGAAGTGAATTGAAGTTTAGTCCCATTCTTGTGGCGTATTTTAGCAGAACATGATATAGTTAATATAACTCAGTAGTTTAAGAAGACAATGTTGTTGGTAGGTTTAGAGTACAGGCATCGCGAGACAATTATACCTACTTCCTAGAAGCTAAGGAGGACAATATGCAGTGCGAAATTAGCGACTTATCAAGTCAGGGGTCTCTGCAATTCTCTAAGGATTTGTATGATATGGTTGTAGATGAACCGTTCACTTTTTATGCAAATTTTGAGTGGGCTCGTCCTTTTGGTATGCTTTTTACTGCAACTGCAATTAAACAATTCCGAAATCAATATTTAGAGTTCCCATTCAGAATGACAACAAATTCGACTAAAAGCGCTATATCATATGCATCTCATATGGCTTTCTTCAAATCCATTTCTGAAAGCATAAAGATTGGAAAAGAACCGGGGGAAGCAGCTGGAAGCATTAATTATATTCCAATTACAAAATTAGATTTGAGGCAGATTCACAAAGAGGCAATTGAGAACGGTCAATTCATTGAAATGGGTGATGCCATAGAAAAGAAATCGTCTATGTTGGCTCAAATTCTAAGCCGTGGAAGCAAAGAGATTCACGCTCTTTTAACATATTTGATTCGTGAAATACTACGAAACATACCGGAACACGCCGAGTGTGAAACCGCGTGGATTTGTGGGCAGTATTGGAACGATCATACTGCTGAAATTGCAATTCTTGATGAGGGAATTGGAATTAAGGCGAGTTTGCAAAAAAACCCTGTACATCGAAAATACATTGAAACTGATGGAGATGCGCTTCAATGCGCTTTAAGAGCGGGCATATCACAGGCTTTTCGTCCATCCCAAAAAAACTCGTCTGTTGATCCTTGGGCAAATTCGGGTTTTGGATTATATATGGTAAGCGAGATTTGTAAAGAGCTAAAAGGGAGCTTTTGCCTGGCAAGCGGAAATCGATATATATGGTTACAACATGACAGAGAAAGTTATTTGGGCCAAACACACTTTCATGGCACAGCAGTAAAAATATCAATTTCAACCGATCAACTTCGAAATAGTCAAGAAATAATTAGCCGAATAGCTAGGCAAGGGGAAAAACAGGCAAGAACTATACGAAATGCATTTAGAAAGGCATCAATTCCATCTAAAGGGTTGATGGGTGATTTGTAATTTACACACCCATCTCATTGCGGGCAAATATAAATTAAGAAAGTTTTTAAATAGAGCATTTAAAAACTTTCTTTTTGGTTCGCCCGTCATGGGCGGGCTCTAATGGGTGAAAGTCCCAAGTGCGC
>ERZ1643246.1220-NODE-1220-length-28668-cov-7.694649_pt1 | contig 28668 bp, 20 predicted proteins | sample MGYA00579265_ERZ1643246 | MGnify/ENA primary metagenome ERZ1643246 (study PRJEB29033, sample SAMEA4952261) | chicken gut metagenome | biome: Broiler Chicken; feature: Gastrointestinal Tract; material: Caecum | place: Ireland | collected 2018 | study: Broiler...
TTAAGTTTACTGATCTTATCTTTCATTTTTTTCCCACTGAGACAGGTGCCTTTTCAACACGTCCGCTTTTGCCGACCAGTCATTCTCCCAGGCGCACCGACTCAACTGCTCCTTTCTTTTCTGATCTTCCCGCTCTTTCCAGCAGTCATACACCGCTTTTACGAACTCATTCCGGGAATGGGCGATCACAACCGGGTCATATTTCATACACTCAGGCAATGCTGTTGAAACAACTGGCTTTTCCATTGCCATGTACTCAAAAAGTTTGACCGGCGAAGTAGCTTCTGTAATCTCGTTAAGGACAAACGGGATCATACACACATCAAAATAGTGTACATACCCTGCCAGCGCATCATAAGGCTTCTTTCCGAAATATCTCACATTTTTTCTGCCTAACAGACCGCTTTTCCTAAGAGAATCATCATGTTCTACTCCGATCAGGATAACCTGCATCTGCTCCTCGTCCGCAAGTTTTTTCAACAGCTCATAATCTATCCATGAGGCAAGCGCTCCGTAATATCCCACCTTGATCAGATCCTCTTTCAGCCACTCGAGATACTCAACATCAGCTGTTGTCGTCTCTGGAGAGAACTTTCCGCATTCCGCCCCATTAGATATTAAGACCAATCCTGATCTTGCCCCTGCTTCCCTGGCATTTTTATACAATTTATCAGCGGTCGTGACCGTCAGTACTCTGCTATCCTCTAACAGATATTTGTGCCTGTCCATGATTTCATCAATCTTTCTGCGGGAGATCAGTTCCGGATTAATATCATCTACATATTCATAGATCACGCGAAATCCTTCTTCCAAATATTGATCGATCCTACTTACCGGCACTGTATCTGTCGAATACACGCATAAATATCTGTTCGGGATCTTCCGGCTCAGTTCCATCAGACACCGTCTGAAATAATACAGATCCAATACATACACCGAATTACTGATCTTTGTGATCCGCCCCCTGGTTTCAAAATCAATGTCATAGTAAGAATTATACAAGACCAAAGTCTTGTCATCACCGCAGTTTTTCAGAAGATGCTGGGGTCTCTGCATCATAATATTGTGATACCCAAAATGATTTTCAAAAATAATAATCCTGTCATAATCCCCTGCCAGGATTTTTCCCAATATCATCTTTCTGGCCGGGGCAACAGCCATTCCCAAACCGCGTTCCATCTTCTTCCATTTCACTGCAGCCATCTTTACCGTACCGGCTGCTCCAAGAGCTCGTACTTTATCTAACTTCGATCTAATGTCCATTCTTCTCTTTCCTTATCTCAAACAAAAATCTGACATTGCTGTTCCAGAAACGTTTGAGCCGTTTTGGTTCCTTTGTGATCCGATACAGCCACTCAAGATTACATTTGATAAAAAATGCCGGCGCCCTCTTTTTCAGGCCACTCAGCACATCAAAGCTTCCGCCCACTCCCATATACAGCCCCGGCCTTTCTGCCCGGTAAAATCGATGGATCAACAGCTCCTGCGCCGGGGTTCCCAACGCCACGAGCACAATATCAGGCTCCAGCTCTGTAATCTGCCTGAAAACAGAATCTTTATCCTCAATGTATCCATCTGTGTACCCCACCAGTTCAATCCCCGGGTACTCTTTTCCGATCCTGCCGACTAAAGCTTCCAATACTCTTCGTTCAGCTCCGAACAGATACAGCGACCGATGAGTTTTATCCGCGTATCGTAATAGTTCCCCGCAGATTTCCACTCCCGGGATACGTTCCTTAAACCTGACGCCAAGCACCTCGCCGCCTTTGATGACACCGATACCGTCCGGAACGATCAGCGTATCCTCATCAAGGAGCGCTTCATTCATCTCGTCATGTTCCTTACCCATCATAAAGATTTCCGGATTTGCCGTTACTACAAAACTGCCCTTACCCGAATCGATCCGCCCGGTAAGTCCTTTGATCAGATTTTCCATACTGCCCCGGTAAATCTTATCGTAATACTTTTTCATCCTTCCAGTCATTTTTCTGTATCCTCAAACCCTTCTGTACTCTCTTTGACAAAGATAATCTTTACCGTCATAATGATGAGCTTAAGATCCAGCAAAAGTGAGTAATTCTGGATATACATCAGATCCAGCTTCAGCTTATCATATGCCGTAGTATTGTATTTCCCGTAAATCTGCGCGTATCCCGTAAGCCCGCCTTTCACTTTAAGCCGGTAAGAAAACTCCGGTATCTCACGGGTATACATTTCCACATGCTCCACGCGTTCCGGTCTGGGACCGACCACACTCATATCACCTTTCAGTATATCTATGAACTGCGGGAGTTCATCCAGACGGGTCTTTCTGATCACTTTCCCCACAGGAGTGATCCTCTCATCATCATCCGTCGCCGGGATCACTTCCCCCTCTTTTTCTGCATTTACGATCATACTCCTGAACTTGTGGATATAAAACTCCCTGCCATTGATCGTACATCTCTTCTGCCTGAAAAATACAGGTCCGCCGTCATACAGTTTGATCGCCACTGCTGTGACAAGCATAAAAGGAGACGTAATGACCAGCATCACAAGAGAAATGATAATATCCATAAACCGCTTAACAAGCTTCTGCTCAAAGCTCAGACCATTATTCCGAGATAATAGAAGCGGCGTATCGAACATATGGATATTCTCGGAACTCCGGATTATGATATCCGAGATCTTCGGTGTAATATATGAACGGATTCCATTCGCATAACAATATTTTACAAGCCGGTTACGGAGCGGTGAATGGATATCACAGAGAAATACTGCATCATAATTACACATCTCTTTCGTGATACTCTCCCACCCTTCCTCTACATTCATAGACTTTTTTATCAAATATCTATCCTTTCTGGAATTTACCTTGCGGAGAAGCATAGAAGGATCATACTCTTCGTATAAAAGTAAAATATGTCTCGCAGGGAACAGTTTTCTGAAAATCCTGTTTACCAGAAATGTCCATATAAAAATGACTACAATATCGATAGCAGTCAATTCGATCATGGGGATTATATTTACAAATCTTGCCGAAAGAAGGACTGTCTCAAGATAAATCGACACATTGGCTGCGATCAATGCAAGCGTCTGTGAAAGCATCAGGCTGCTGCTCTTGAGATAACCAATCTTCATGCCTCCAAGAATATATGAAAAAATCACAAAGAAAAGAGCGTAGAAAGCCCCCATTAGCAAAAAACCTTTATAATAAAATGGAAAAACGATCCAATCGTTATAATTTCTATCCCAGATACGGATGAAGAAAAACATCAGACACCCGAGAAGTAATATATTAAATGCGAAGCGTATCAGTCGTTTATACTGATCTAATCCGCCAGATTTCATCAATATCAAGCTCCTTTTTCTTCTGAAAAATACTATATCTGCTAAATTATATTATATATCATACTGTTTTTCAAGATATGCCCACATATAATATATCAAAATTGTTACAATTTTTTTACAAACATAAAAACTAGGCATAGATATATATCCATGCCCAGGCTATATTTATTATAAAATTATTATATCTTACTGTATCGCAGCAATAAACTCTTCCAATGTCTGATTTCCCAGCATGCGTACCCTTGGTAGCAGATAAGGATTGTCACCCGGAAAAGCTTTTGCATTTTCCGTGGTTACTGCGCAAAGGAGCCCTGCTTCCTCCAGCACAGCACATCCTTCCTCTGTATAATCTCCAAAAGGATAAGCAAAAGCGTCGCTGTTCCCGCATATATCAAAAGATTTCTGAAGGTCACTGAGTATCTCCTCTTTTGACATTGACGTATAAATACCCCCATGTCCGATGCTCCCTCCGCCCTGATGCATCTGATAAGAATGAGATTCAAATGTCAGATAGTCGCTGGCATATCCATACAGCATATCTCTGCTGTTCCAGTAACTGGCGATCACAAAAGACGTTGCCGGCGTCTGATACTGTTCGAGGATCGGGGTTCCGAGATACATATAATTGGGACCGTCATCAAAAGTAAGCACTATACTCTTTTCTGGAAGGAGAAGCCTGCCGTCAACATAATCCCTCACTTCCTGCCATGTAGGAAAATAATATCCGTTTTCCCGGAGATATCTCATCTCTTCCGCAAGAGCATCCGTAGAAATAAAATTGCTGTCAATATTCTCCGGCGGACTTGCCGGATCATATACATAATGATACATGCAGATTGGCAGCCCCTCAGTCTCGTATTCCGTATTAGGCAGTACTTTCACCGGACGGACTGCTTTGGCTTCTACATTATTGTTCCCCATAACTGTATAGATAATCTCCCGGTCACCCGCCCGGTCCAGCCCGCTGGTATCCACCTTGACCAGGGACGTAAGGTCTGTACCGTCTTCGTCTTCTGCGTTATAGCCGGGATCCGTGAAGGGGTCTCCCAGTCTGATCTCAACCGGCTCACTGCCTTTGAGGGTAATCACAGCCGAGGGCTCCATGACCGGATCCTTCTTATTTTGGCTCACTTGTCCGGCATCTTCTTTTTTAACGCTTTCGGGAGCATTTAGTGAAAGCTTCCATTCAACGCCTATAAACAGCATGACAAGCGCAAGGATAATCCCTGAAAAAACGGAACGGCGGATCAGGTCCCTTCTTATATAGTTTTTGTTTTTTGAATATTTTCTTCTTTTCATCTTTCCTGGCATACCGGAAAATTCTTATTCCGCATTCAATTTCTCAGCAAGGTTCTTTGCTGCTATCATGCAGTCTTCCATAGAACAGTATGTCCAGGCCCCATATCTCCCGATCGTATAAATATTATTTCCCGCTTCGCGCTCCTTAAATTCCTGTATCCGCTTTTCTGTCTCGGTATTAATATGCACGTATGCCGGATCCATAATGATCGTTGAATGCTCTTCCAGTTTTGTTTCATCATCAATGATCCCCAGTTTGTGGAGATTCTCTAAAGTCAGTTTCAACTGTGTTTCTACATCTGCATCTGTGATCACATCATTTTTTCCATAGCCGATCTCAATATACATACTCAGCTTATCTGCATCCAGGATATTGTCATAAAATCCGATCCGATAGAAGTTTATCTTTTTATCCGGGATATACATCCAATGTTCTTCTGTATATTTAGATTTCTTATTAAATCCGAGATTAAATACAAGTACTTTGTTGTAAGACAGCGCTTCCTGCAGGTTTTTAAATTCTTTCCCTTCAAAATAATCCAGGAAGTGATTCAACGGTGAAGTATTGATCAAATATCCATATGTGATCTTACTGCCGTCATCAAGTTCCGCTGTCTTATTCTCGTTATCGATCTTTACAACCTTATGCCCCAGCAGCACTTTCGAGTGATCCAGTGAATCATAGAGGATCTGGATAAAGGAGCCAGCCCCATCCTTAGGATACAGGAAGGTGTTATTGTAGGATGTACTGTCCTTATTAGCCTTCATATTATCAATGATCGCCGGAATGTCCGCATACGGGAAAAACCTTCCCATCGCATCCTTATCCAGCGTAGTCAGATCTACTGCATAAAGCTTCTCATTATACGGTCTGAGGAACTTTTCCACGATAGACTTCCCAAACTTCCCGTAAAGCATGTCCAGATAGCTGTCGTAATCTTCTTTTTCTTCCCTGTGGAATAAGTCATAAAGGCAGTCGATGAATTCCTGCTTCTCTAATTGATGGATATTTGTCTGGAACGGATAATCCACCAATGCATCTTTATAAATAATCTTTGTATTTTTATCTTTATATTTGATGTCCTCCGGACTTACGCTGTCTAAAAATTTTTTCTTGAATTCTTCTGTACTGAAATGGAAAAAATGTCCCGCATAATCCCACACATAATCCTTTTTCTTTATTGTACGGCAGTATCCTCCAACCTCATCTTCTTTCTCGATGATAAGATAATCCCCATCCGCATAGTTTGCAAATGTAAGACCGGAAATTCCTGCTCCAATGATTAAATACTTTACTTTCCTATCCATATTATTTACTCCTTTATGTGACCTGCTCATTCTATTATACTACTGCCTCGCACTATTTTAAAAGACCGCTGAATTTTTCAATGATCGCGTCCACTATCCTCTCACTGGCATGTCCGTCTCCATACGGATTGCTTGCATGGCTCATGGCACTGTATGCGTCTTTATCTGTCAACAGTTTCTTTGTCTCACGGTAAATCACTTCTTCGTCAGTTCCTGTCAGCTTCAGCGTTCCCGCCTCGATCCCCTCCGGCCTTTCTGTCGTATCCCGAAGCACAAGCACAGGCTTTCCAAGAGAGGGGGCCTCTTCCTGTATCCCACCGCTGTCTGTCATGATCAGATAACTCTTATTTTGGAAATTATGAAAATCAAAAACTTCTAACGGCTCGATCAAACGCACCCTGCCGCAATTTCCGAGGACCTCATTAGCGATCTCACGTACTTTAGGATTTAGATGGATCGGATAAACTACTTTTACATCCTCGAATTCATCTACGATCCTCTTGATCGCCCGGAAAATATGATACATGGGTTCACCCAGATTTTCTCTCCTGTGTGCTGTCAAAAGAATCATGCGGTCCTCCCCGACCCAGTCAAAGATCGGGTTTTGGTACGTATCATCCACTGTTGTTGCCATTGCATCGATCGCAGTATTCCCAGTAATATATATTTTGGATTCATCTTTTCCTTCTCTGATCAGATTTCCTGCGCTTACTTTTGTTGGTGCAAAATGCATATCCGCAAGACATCCCACCATCTGACGGTTCATCTCCTCAGGATACGGCGAATATTTATTCCAGGTACGCAACCCGGCTTCAACATGCCCGATGGCAATCTGGCTGTGGAAAGCCGCCAGCGCCCCTGCAAAAGTTGTTGTCGTATCACCATGTACAAGGACAATATCCGGTCTCTCTTTTTCAAGCACTTCCCCGATCTTTCCGAGGACCCGCTGTACAACTTCATTAAGTGTCTGTCCCTGCTTCATGATATCCAGATCATACTCCGGTGTAATCTTAAATGTCTCGAGCACCTGATCCAGCATCTGGCGATGCTGTGCAGTCACACAGGTAATCTCCTCAATTTCATCGCGCGATTGTAATTCTTTGACTACCGGTGCCATTTTGATTGCTTCCGGTCTGGTCCCAAAAACAGTCATGACCTTTATTTTTCTCATCTGTTCACCTCATCACAGCTGGTTTAATATAACACCTGTTCTTTTATAAATCTATCAAATTCCGCTGCCACATTTACGGCATTATATTTTGCCCTAGCCTCTTCATTTACAGTTATATGATATCCCTTATATACGATCAGATACAAATAGTTCTTTATCTCATCAACTGTATATGATACTGTCACTCCATTTACTTCCCGGACAATATCGGCTCCCGCACCATCGAACATTGTAACTGCAAAAATAGGACGCCCCGCCCCTATATAATCTGCAAGTTTCGCGGCAAAAAATATATTATCACTCAATATGCTGCTTAAATTTGCATCAATATGGATCAACCAGTCGCTGCTTTTCATGACCGCCAGGCTCGTCTTATAATCCACGGGCTTTTTAATGTGGATAACGTCCAGCAGTTCATTATCAATTAGATATACCTTCTCTTTTGCAGACATATTTCCGTAAAAAGAAATGTCCAAACGGTCAGCCAGGTCCGGCTGCTCTTTTTTCAACTCTAAAACAGCATTAAGCAGCAGATGGGGTGAACGGATGTCATCAAGATGTCCGATATACACCATCCGTATCTTCCCCGTATCTTCTGTTCCGATTTCTTTATCATACAAAGAAGCATCGAAACTGTGCGGCAGGACCAGCGCCTTGTCTTTTACTGTTTTATCATAATTTCCCAGCATATACTGTTTCTGATAAGGATTGTTCATGATCATATGATCACAGTGCGTAATGATATCCCTCTCAAGCTGCTGTTCCCGGCGAAATGGAAGCTGCTCATTTCTGGTCCTTCTTTTCCAGAGCATATTTTTCAGGATCCGTTTAGGGGAGACAGCTCCTTTAAGCCCGATCTGACCGCTTTTCAGAGAATATGGAGACACCTTTTTCATACCGTTCAACACAAACGGATTATTTGCAATCGGGTCTCCAAAAGAAGCGATCCATTTGATCTCCGGCTTAATCTCCTTTATTTTTAATCCGATTTCATGGCTTTCCGGAGGCATTGACCTGGTCATAACGATCTCATAGCTGTCTTTGTGGGCAGAAAAATATTCTATGACCTTTTCTTTCCATAACTCCAGAGAATCTCCCGGGATCGCGATCTTATGCACATGTTCTGACTCTGGGAGCATCTCATTTTTCCCGTAGGACCAGGAGTCATTCCCCTCCTGCATGCATACATCATACTGCATAGAAGAATTCCTTAGCAGTTTATATGTTACCAGACCTTCCGATGAATTGATCGGAGGATAAAACCAGCTGACGACCAGTATTCTTTTCATGAATTGATTCTTCCTTTCAAGCGTCTGGCGCCTGCCATTACTTTGTTCCATTTTGCGCCATTCAGTCTTACAAATTTAAAATGTGTTTTTCGGTTATACCGCACATAAGCCATACAGTTGAGCCGCTCATATAAGCCCGGATTTACGTGAAGCAGATAGCGGTCAAAATTTATTATCTCGCTGTATGCCCTCTGATGATCATTATCATATTCACAATAAATAGAATAATGTGTGTTCAGAGTATAAGTCAGTATGATCTCGATATATTCTTTCTTATTTGGAGATAACTGCCCGCTTATTTTCGTATAATATTCGATCAGCCATTTGATCATCTTTTTATGATGTTCCTGATTTCGGACAAAGTTCTCCATATTCATGCTCTGCTCTTTTCGCCCTATAAAATACCGGTAAATATCCAAATGATAATATGTGAAATTATTTACCCGGGTAATGGGAACAACATTGTACTGCATGTCAACGTAAAAAGTTTTCTCCAGAAGTTTCAAGCCGGACTTTCTGAGGATCTCGGTCTTATAGGTGGAAGTTGCCATAACAAAATATTCACCTTCAAGAAGAGCCAGATCAAATTTGTCAAGATCATACACTTGTCCATCCCGAAGATTTTTGTACTGAAAATACTCCGATTGGCTGTTATATGTGTGTTCCTTACGATAATCACAGACTACCAGGTCCGCATCCTCATTTCTTAAGCGGGCAGTAAATTCAGCAAACTCCAATGTATTAAACCAATCATCACTGTCTAATACACGGAAATATTTACCTGTCGCCGCCGCGATCCCTGCATTAATAGTTGAACCGTGCCCTCCGTTTTCCTTATCGATCAAAATAATCGTATCAGGATACCGTTCGACATACTCACGGACAATTTCTGCGGAGTGGTCCTTACTGCCATCGCTTACAACAATGATTTCTATGTCATCCAAAACTTCCGGGACCAACAGGGAGTCAAGGCATCGCTTAATATATTTTTCTGTATTGTATACTGGAATCAGTATTGTTAAACTCTTCATAAAAATACCTCGGATATTCCATCCTCTAATTTATTTGTCGCTCAGATTTATAAGTTCGCTGATCACCGCGTCATACGCGCTGTTATCAAACTGGATTTCTCTGTTGGTGAGACCTGGTGCAACAGGGACCGATTTTTTCAGTTCCTCGATCGATGTGAATAAATCCTGTTCCTTCTCAAATTTCTCATAGAGATCCCTCATTTTGTTATAATAATGCCGATGCTGGCTATATAAAAGGGCGAGCGTCCGCCGGCCGCCCTTCAGACCGAGCAGCGCCCCATGGTAGCGCATACTGATGATCAAATTGCACCTGCATATTTCACTGTAAGCCTGACAGAAATCATACGGCATGTCCGATACAGAAAAAATTTCATTCCCATATTCCCTGCAGAGCTCATCATAAAACACCTGATCATTTTTACGATAATCATAAAACGGTATAAACCTGACCTCTGTATTACTCATATCATATTTATCTAAAATATGGTCAAGCAATTCATAAAGAGGCTTTTTTAATTCTTCATAGCAGATCCAGATAATTCCTATGCGATATTTACCTTCTGTTTCCTCCGGGTATATTTTACTCTTATAAGTCAGTACGATATCGTTGATCAGGCTGACCTGCTTTCCGGCTGTATCTTCTAATACAGCCGCACTGTATTTATCCCTGACAGAGAAAAAAGCGCTGCCGCTGATAATCCTTTGCAGTTTTCCGATATATCCGTCATCGGTAAGGCGGTCATTTGTACTCAGCCCAACTGAATATACCTTTTTCCCTCTGCTTATAAACGAAGATGCAAGTTCAATAAAAATCTTTCCAAGATCATACTGATAACTGTCATTTAATGAATACTTTGTATCATCAATGACCGCGCCGCCGCCGAAGATAACACAGTCAAAAATATTGGATAAAAAATTAAAATCAAACTTATTTTTCGGATAGTGGATTATATTCATCCCGGGGTAAAGGAACACATCCAGGTCGGCATTATCGCACATCAAAACATAGATATTATTTCTCACTGGAGAAAGATCCTCATATAACTTTTGAAGCATTAATTCATCCCCCAGATTTACTGCTCCATAGAATCCCGCCAGCAAATACTTTGTACCGCCGCCACTCGGCAGCATGAAATATTCCAGATTCACATAATCGTCAATCCGTTTCCATTTTTCTTCTAATATGGAAATGCTGGAAAGCAGCCTGCCTTCCAGTTTTTCCTGTCTTTCTCCCAAAGCCTTTATCTGCTGATCAAGCATTCCGACGCATGAAGAGATCCTGCTGAGCTCTTCTGCAAGCTCAGCATTCTGGCTCTGAAGTGCGGTTTGTTTACTGTTTATATCTATAAGCACACGATTGATATAACATATTTTATTTTCTAATGCTTTCAATCGTTTAAGCATTAAATCCCCCCGTTTCGTTTTTGTATGATTTTCTTAACCATCCCATAGGGAAGAATACACTTTGCTGCCTTTTTCACCCGCTGCTTCATAGATACGCTGCCATTGCTCCCCAGCATAAGGATAGGATCATCCTTGATCGACTCATATACACCCGGAATAATGATCGGCTTGTTACCCCTGTGGTACTTATATTTTCTGAGGATCAGCTGGCAATTTCCCTGCTTTCTCTCAATATAAGCTATCGCCTTTTTATAAACCTCCGGATAGTTTCTCAGATGTTCAAGGAAACCGTCGATCTCCGGCCATGCGAGAGCAACATCATACATAAATATCTGCGAATCCACCATCTGTGTTATCAGGTGTTCATACACATACTTCTTTTTCCGCAGCGGGAACTCCGTATCATTCTCAAGCGTTGCAATTATATTAAATATAATTTCCGCGTGATCCTTGTATTTCTTTTTCCAAGCCTCCCGCGATACAGTCTGTCCGGCTCTTCCTATTAAATACCTGTAAATATCAAGATCGTAATATTTAATGGTATCCACATATTTCAGGCTGAACGCATTGAACTCCATATCTACATACGGCTTTTTCTCTGTTATCCTGAAATCCGCTTTTTTCAATACTTCTGTCTTTATATTCGCAGTCGTCAGCATAGGACCATAAGTCTTAAAGCCGTACCCTTTATACACTAAAGTATCAAATTTATATAGCATGCCTTCTCTCATCATGTCATAATCTATGATATTTTCAAGAAGACTTTTTTCTATATATTCATACGATCCCTTCGTCAGTACAATATCCGCATCCTCTGTTTCCAGTTTATCAACCAGGCATGCCAGGTTTTCTCCATCTACCCAGTCATCTCCGTCGACCAGACGAAAATATTTCCCTTTTGCAGCTTTGATACCTTCATTGATCGTAGAACCATGACCGCCATTCTTTTTATCGATCACTTTAATGATCCCACAGGACTTCTCTGCTAAACTGTGAGCGATCTGCGAAGTATTGTCTTTTGATCCGTCATTTACAATAATGATCTCAGTCTTATGACAGTTCCTGTGATTCATTAATGACACTGCACACTTTTCTATATACTGCTGCACATTATAAGCAGGTACTACGATTGATAAGACCGGGTGTTCGTCTGCTTCTGCTTTGAATGGGAACAGTTCACCGTCAGACTCCTTCAGCTTCTCTTCTATAAGCTTGATCTCCTTCTTCACAGTATTATCTATGCAGAAGTTCTCTCTCGTAAACTTAGACAGCTCTCTGCTTATAGTCAGGAATTCGTCAGGGTTTCTATACAGTCTTTCGATTATGTCGGCAAGTTCTACCGGATCTTCCGGATCGGCAAGCGTATGGAACCTTTCCTGCTGCATAAAATATGGATTCGATGTAACGCTTGAACCGACAACAACCAGTCCTGATGACGCACCTTCCCCCATTGCCACTGCATGAGCATCATGCCTCGATGGTATCAAAAGGATCCCTGCTTTTTCATGCACATCTGAGATCAGGCTGTTCGGGATAAATCTGCGGTGAAAATGAATATTCTTGAACCGCCGGATAGGAGCAGTCAAAACGTCATAGTACTCTCCGTCACCGTATATCTCAAATTCAAGCTGATTGAAAAACTCTCTCTCAGACAATTCCAAAATAGCCATCACGATCTGGTCGATCGAATGCTGGCATATATTGTCAAATTTTCTTATAACAAGGATCTTCTTCCTCTGTTCTGCATTTTTTGCCTTATACGGGAATTGCTTTTCACTGATGATATTATTTATGACTCTGCTGTGCTTAAACTGTATCCCCTGCTGTGCTTCTGAAAATTCTTTCAGCCAGTCTGAGACAAAGACCCATTCCACATTATCTTTCTGAGCATACTTACGTACATAAAAATCTTTTAACTCAAATGTCTCGCTGTATGTGTAGTCAGGGATTTCCTTTGTAAAATACGGTCTGGTCACATTAACCAGGTATCGATATACTGTCTCCGGTCCATGGCAGATAAAGATCATTCTATCTGACGGGTAAGTATAACCGTCATAAATACTCAGCAGATTCTCATCCACAAAGTGCGTAACTGTCACCTTATAACGTCTGGTGCTCAGCAAACGTTTTAAAGACTCAAAAGTCCCTTTATAAACTGAAACCCCATCTATTGTATACAATGTTTCAAACCAGTTATAGGATGACACAGAAACAACCTGCAGTTTTACTCCCGCCGCTTTATACTCCCTGTTCCTGGAATGCGCGAAAGCACAAAGATATAAGTTTGAACTGGAGGGATAACTAGGGGTAACGACCAAAACATTATTAGAAGAATCGCAATTTTCAACCAAATCTTCGTATTCCTCTAACTGTTCGAAGGACAATTCCTTCACCTGCATTTCAGATTCAGCCGAGACGACCAGTTTAACCTGGATCTCCATTGGTGTCTTTATTTCTATAACAGAAACCGAATTAACCGGGATGTCATATTGTTCATTAATCAGCAGATATCCGCCGGCATTTTTCGTATCAGCTTTGAAAATAATTTTGCAGTATTTTGCATTTTCATTTGTCAAACGAACACTTTTCACTGCTCCTATTTCCATTTTTTTCGGTCTGCTATTCACAATAGCCGGCTCCGTAATATTAAAACAGCTTAAATCCAAACTTACTTTTTCCATTATTTCCTCCATGATATAGAAAACTGATGAACTCATTTCATCTGACTCTCATAGTACGCTTTACAAACCTGCTCGGTCTCGCCTACCATCATAACCTTTCCGTGTTCGAGCCATACAACTCTGTCACAGAGGCTTTGTATGGACTTCATTGAGTGAGACACATACAATACCGTTGTTCCTCCTGAAATCAGGCTGCGCATTTTATTTTCACTTTTCTGCTGAAAATTCAGATCGCCCACGGAAAGTATCTCGTCTACAATCAGTATTTCCGGTTCTACAATCGTTGCAATTGAGAATGCAAGCCTGGCTGTCATACCCGAAGAAAAATTTCTGACCGGGACATCCAAAAAATCCTGGAGCTCAGAAAAATCTACGATTTCCTGAAATTTACTGTCCAGAAAATCTTTTGAGTATCCCATTACCGCTCCATTCAGATATATATTTTCACGTGCATTAAGATCCAGGTCAAAACCTGCTCCGAGTTCGATCATCGGGCAGATATTTCCGCCAACCAAAACCCTTCCTTTCGTTGGTCGCATAACGCCGGCAACAACTTTCAGCAGAGTTGATTTCCCTGCTCCGTTTGATCCGACAAATCCAAGTACTTCTCCTTTTTTAACTGTAAAACTAACATCCTGAAGAGCCCAAAATTCATTCTGCTTTTTTCTTTCCCGATGTGCCTGCCGCGCTTTCCTGCTGAACAAATCCACTGCCATTTGTTTTAAAGAATTGTTTTTTTCAATTCCCAGATTAAACCGCATAGACACATTTTGAACTTCTATCATAATTTCCTCCCGAATCATTACATGTAATAAATAAATTTATCCTGATTTTTCTTAAAAATCACTACACCGATTATAAGCACAACCACAGCTGACACACCGCATATAACAAAACTTTTAAGCGATGGAATTTGATTATATAAAATAATAGTTCTCGCAAAAGTAATATAGTGATAAAGCGGATTTAACTTGAGTATTCTCTGTATCCACGAATCCAAAATATTAATGTCGTACATAATAGGCGTAAAATAGGTCAAAATTGTAAGCACTATACCGTAAATATAAAACATATCACGCAAAAATACTGATATTGTTGATAAAACAAGCCCTGCACCGATTGTGAATAACAATAAACACAGGAAAGAAAACGGCAAAAGAAGATGAAGCACTGTTATGTGGCACTTAGTCTCTCCGCTTCCTGATAACAGGATAACCCCATACAATGGGATTAATGTCAATAAGAAATTAATTCCCACAAAAAGGCACTTTGATAATGGGAAAATATATTTGGGAATATAAATTTTATTCAAAAGAGAAAAATTACCGACAACCGAACTCATTGCAAGGTTTGAGGCTTCACTATAATAATTAAAAAATGTAAGCCCGGTCATCAGGTAGACCAGGTAGTTGACCCCAGGTACAGAAAACTTAAATACATTTGAAAATACCGCTGCCATCACAGCCATCATCAATACGGGATATAAAAGACTCCATACAACGCCAAGAACAGACCGCTTATACTTCACCTTAAAATCTCTGCCTACAAGTTGTTTTAACAGAAAGGAATATTTTTTAAAATTGTCCAGTATGTTTTTAATATACATTAACTCCACCTTTTCTTTCTACGTTTCTAAAATTCATAATATATTAATCGGGGTTGCTGTTATTCTTGAAAACAAAGTATCTTTGTCCAAAATAATTCAAACCAGTAAAAAGACACATTCCCAATACCATGGCAATATTTGTCTGCAGCACTTTCGGTACTGCTTTAATCAACGAAAATACCACAGGTTTCGCAAATCCATACGCAATCAGATAACACGCTGCTATATTAACCACAAATTTTATTGAACTTCCAGCCATATCCCCGGAATATTTAAAGGTAAAATATTTGTTTAAAAAAAAACTCATAATGCTGGTCAGCAAATAATTTGCTGCTGTTGATATCCAATAAGAACACCCTGCCAGATTGTACAGGCCGAACATAATCACCATGCCTGTTAAAGTATTTATAACGCCTACGAAAATGAACTTGCCTAATTTAATATCAATAATCTTTCTTATTCTCATTTGTCATCTTTACTTTCTAAATCATCACCTGTTCTCTCACTGATTATATAACGGGGCCGCTGTTTTGTTTCCAAATATATCTTCCCGATATATTCCCCGATTACACCAAGACAGACTAACTGGATTCCTCCGATAAAAGCTGCAATAGCACAGGTACTTGCCCATCCTTGAACAGTTCTCCCAAAAAAATATCCTGTTACTATCCATATCAAAAGAATAAAACTGAAGAAAGATACCGTAAATCCCAGACCTGTTATACATCGGATAGGCTTTACGCTCAAACTCGTTATCCCATCTATCGCTAGGGAAAGCATTTTGGACAGAGGATAATGACTCTCCCCTGCAATTCTTTCATGCCTTTCGTAAAAAACTGCCGTTGAGCGGAACCCAACTAAAGGGAACATTCCCCGCAGGAAAATATTTACTTCTCTATAATTTTCAAACTCGCGTAGCACCCGTGATGAAACAAGTCGGTAATCTGCATGATTAAAAACCGTCTCCACTCCCATATATCTCATTAATTTGTAAAAGGTTTCAGCGGTAAATCGCTTAAAAAAAGTATCTGTATCTCGTTTATTACGTACTCCGTATACTATTTCACTTCCTTTTAGATATTCTTCAACCATTTGATCCATCGCATTAATATCATCCTGCCCGTCACAATCAATAGAAATAGTTATATCGCACTTGGCTTTTGCCTCCATGAGACCTGCTAGAACCGCGTTTTGATGACCACGGTTTCTACTCTGCTGTATTCCGATAAAGCACTTATTTTCTAACGACAATTTTAAAATAATATCCCATGTACTATCTTTGCTCCCATCATCAACAAAAAGAATCTTGCTGTCCGGCGATATCTTATTTTTACATATCAGATATTCCAGTTTGTCTTTAAATATTCCTGATGTCATTGGCAATACTTCTTCTTCATTATAACAAGGGATTACTATATATAAAATCGGTATGCATTTTGTCATCAGCATTTTTCACTTTCTTTATAATTATTCTTTTCCACATAATTCTAAGCTACATTCAACGTGTATTATAGTACACATTTTTCCATTTATCAACAGCAATCACTTTTTTCTTCTTGTTACAACACAATATAGCCCCCACCCCACAAAGCTGACTATCGATATTATAATTCCTTCCTTCAAAAACGGGACTTCATATTTATATTCAATTCTATTTTCTCCTTGATAAATCTGAACAGCCATCATTCCGTTAATATCTAAAATTTCCGTCGGTTCCCCATTCACTTCTGCTGTCCATCCATCATCCGCTGGTACACTGAAAAAGGCGTATTTATCTCTGTCTACACTCATAGTCAAAGAAAATCCCTTTCCTGATCTGTTGAAATTTTCTCCTTTTTCCTGCAGATGCCTTTGAATATCCTCCACTTTATTTTCCGATGAAATCTCTCCATCTTCTACCGGATCATATTCTCTTAAAGCTCTTGAGACTACTGATTCCATGTCCTCTTCGATGACAAGCGCTTTAATCATTGCAAGAGCTCTCAATTCAGGATCCAACTCAAGGAAATCACTTTTCAATATATATATATCTTGTGTAAATCCAATCGGAAGCACATTTTCATTTTCGTATATGTATATATCCCCGTCATCCGATCCCACAACTGAAGCCAGAGTTCCCCCCTCCTGTTTTTCTTTATAGATTTTATATTTCCCGCCTAATAACTCAACAGTGCCATCAGGACCTTCAATGTTGATGATTGTTCTTTCCAGCCCAAGCGACTCATAAAACTCAAATATGCCTCTTCCGACCGTGCTGCACCAACCACCGATCCCGGCCAATGGAACTGTCATTGTAACCAGATTCTCATCATTATCAAATCTATATTGTTCATCAAGAGAATCTACATTTTCAACGCGTTTAATCTCCGCATAATACTGCTGCGAGGACATTCCTGATGCTTTCCTATATAAAATACAATTCAATGCAGTTGTGCCCACACAAAAAAGTGCGATTCCCACATATGCAGCTCTTCTATACCAAGTATTATCCTTTATCTTTTCAACTATCAGATATGTCAAGACCAAACCGGCTGCTGCTATAAATGTAAGCATCCAAAACACATACTTGCGGAACACTAGTTCAGTACCTGTTATTTTTCCTGCTGACACAACTATCACTGTAAGGATTACGATTGCAACTGCTGAAATTTCTATTCCTCGTTTTACTTTATATAACCTTCTGTTTTCCAAAACTTTAGTTGATGCCAATGCCATTAACAACAATGGCATGTAATACCAGCGCTGATATACAGTTTCATTAAACAAATAAAAAACACTTCCCAAGACAGGCACCACGGAAAAAGTGGCACATATCATAAGCATTTTTGACATCCAGTGGCGTGGTTTTGTAAGAATAAAAGCAAGAGCTAGAGCAATCCCAACCATAGGAAGGTATGCAGCGCACGAAGACCATTCTCCCCAATATAGGCATGAAGAGTAACTCATATTTTCTCCAGGGAAAAAGAACGCTCTCAGGATCTGCAGATATTTTGTTCCGTTAAAGACCAGGGCTCCAATGCCGGAAATTTTCTCTTCAACACGCGGATTAGATAGCACAAACATTACCGAAGGAAGTAATAATGCAGCAGACATCAAAGTACCAAGTGCACCTTCTGCCAAACACTGAACACTGTCTTTCAAACGCGATTTACTTTTAAAGAAAAATCTTACCAGAAAATAAATCACTACAAAAACGACTTCCCCCACGAAAAAGAAATAGTTAAGCAACGCATTCAAAAAAACTGCAATCGCAAACACTGCCTTTTTCTTCTCTACGAGCATTTTTTCAATTCCCCACAGCATTAGAGGAAACAAAGCCACAACATCATGGAAATGGTAGAACAACAGATTTGCCGCTTGAAATCCAGAAAACGAATACAGCACCGATCCAAGGACTGCATATTTTTTATTTTTGATAAACATCTGAATATATGCACATGATGTTGCTCCTGCCACAGCATACTTCAAAACAAAAAACCAGCCTGCAAGATATGGAAAAGTCTTTGCTGGAAACAGTAGCGTAATCCAGAAAAAAGGGCTTCCCAAATTATAAAAACTGAAAGCCCCAATAAAATTTGATCCTAGATCAATATTCCAATTCCAAAAAACTTCTCCTGATTTCACAGCCTGATTTGCTAATATATTAAACGGGATCTGTTGATTGTTAAAATCTGCAAAAAGAGTAAATATCCCCTTTTCTTTTAATATAAAATACGCAAAAGTACATACTCCCAATAACAAATTAAATCCTAATGCATATAAAACAAATTTGTTTTTTTCTTTTACCATATTTTTTCTCACTTTTCCTTTAGATTATTCCTTTAAAGGCTAGCAAATACAGAGGACACCAGTCCTCTGTAATCACTAGCTTTTAGATGGGTCACATTTCTAATAACCTATTCATTATTTCAATAATATTATATCCATACTTCTCTGCTGTAGCCCAGCCTTTTCCCATGGGATTTTCCTTCTGTCCAAGATATTCAACATAAGGAGCACAGCCTTTGGGGGAAATCAGATCAAATCTAGGGTCAACACATTCTGTCTTTAGCGTTTCTTTTGTAATCGTCGAAGATGCATAAGCTTTCATATGCTGAACTTGCGCACGTACCCCCATACGAACACCATTGCCACCATATATTGAAAAATCTGCTCCAGATGCACCTCCATCCGTTGCACCCAGTCCTGCAAAATTAAACTGTTCTATCTTTACTTGTCCGCCAAATTTTAAATACCCTGTTTCAAGCAAAGTCTGCGAAAATACAACTTCAGCTTTTATCCCCTCTTTACCTGCTTCTTCAACAAAAATCCTGCAGAAAGTTTCCAAATCGGGAGCACCTCCTTTTTTGAGTGCTTCCGCCGGATATTTTATCGGAGAGTTCTCATTATAAAAACGGACCATTTTCTCAACAGTTGTTGATGTCTTTCCTTGTATTAAATGCATTGATTCCTGCCTGATCCCATCTGGTCCGTAATAATAATCACCATGCCAACCATTCACCAGCATAGCTCCAGAACTCATATCAAAGTAGTAATACTTCCCATCTACTTCTTGTTCTCCATATCTCATTGCTCCATCCGGTCCATAATACACCCTTTTTCCAGGAAGATTGCACCAACCTATTGCCATCGCACCAGTCTGTGTATCAAAATAGTACCACTTACCATCAATAAGCTTCTGATCATACCACATCGCCCCATCTGGTCCATAATACACCCTTTTCCCCGGAAGGTCATACCAGCCGGTTATCATTGCTCCACTCTGACTGTCAAAGCAGTAAAACTTCCCGTCTATTTTCTGCTGTCCATATCTCATTGCTCCGTCAGAGCCATAATATACCCTCTTACCCGGAAGGTCATACCAGCCGGTTATCATTGCTCCACTCTGACTGTCAAAACAGTAAAACTTCCCGTTTATTTTCTGCTGTCCATATCTCATCGCTCCATCCGGTCCATAATACACCCTTTTACCCGGAAGATTACACCAACCTATTGCCATCGCACCGGTCTGTATATCAAAGTAGTACCATTTCCCATCTATCAGTTTCTGGTCATACCACATTGCTCCATCCGGTCCATAATATACTCTCTTTTCCGGAAGGTCATGCCAACCAATTATCATCGCTCCACTTTGACTGTCAAAACAGTAAAATTTTCCATCTATTTTTTGCTGTCCATATCTCATTGCTCCATCAGAGCCATAATACACTCTTTTTCCTGGAAGGTCATACCAGCCTGTTACCATAGCTCCTGTCTGTGTATCAAAATAATACCATTTCCCGTCTATAAGCTTCTGATCATACCACATTGCTCCATCCGGTCCGTAATATACCTTTTTGCCCGGAAGATCGTACCAACCAGTTATCATTTCACCACTTTGTGTGTCAAAGCAATAGAATTTCCCGTTTATTTTCTGCTGTCCATATCTCATTGCTCCATCCGGTCCGTAATATACTCTTTTATCTGGAAGATCGTACCATCCCGTCACCATATACCCAGTACCATATTCAAAATAATACCATTTCCCGTCTATAAATTCCTGTCCTTCCGCAACTCCTCCATTTTCTGTATAGTATTTTTTCCCTATATCATCTGTAATCCACCCTGTCGTGACAGCGCCTGTACTTGTATCAAAATAATAGATTATTCCATCTATCGTCTGCTTCCCATATAACATTGCTCCATCTGGTCCATAATAAACTGTTTTTCCCGGAAGCTTACACCAGCCTGTTGCCATAGCCCCAGACTGAATATCGAAATAATACCAGTTTCCATCTATCTTCTGCTGATTATACCACATTGCTCCATCTGGTCCATAGTACACTCTTTTTCCCGGGAGATCATACCACCCCGTCACCATATATCCGGTTCCATATTCGAAATAGTACCACTTCCCATCTATGTACTTCTGATCTTCCGCATAATTACCGGTGGAAAAGTAATACCGTGTTCTCCCATTTATCACTGTCCAACCAAAATAAACAGCTCCTGAACTTGTATCGAAATAATACTTTTTCCCATCTATCTCCTGCTCTCCATAAACCATCGTACCGTCAGATGCATAATAGACCCGTTTACCAGGAAGATCATACCAGCCGGTTATCATCGCTCCGGTCTGTGAATCAAAACAATAATACTTTCCATCGATTTTCTGCTGCCCGTACCGCATTGCGCCATCAGGGCCATAATAAACTCTCTTTTCAGGGAAATCGTACCATCCTCTCACCATATAACCTGTTGTCCAGTCAAAGAAATAATACTTGCCACTGATTTGCTTCTGCCCGTAGACCTTTTGACTATTTTCATAATAGCAAGTATTCCCATAGCTGTCTGTTTCCCAGCGTCCTTTACTCAGCCCTAAATATTTAGCAATTCCGGTAGCATCCGCAACTCCCAGTTGCTTCAATCCCGCTTCAGTTGTCAAAAATCTGTTTGCATCCCCGCTGTTTGAAATAAATGCATGTTCTACAATAATCCCCGGTATACCCTGCTCTTTACAGTAAATCTGTACACCAAAATAATCAGAGATCGAACCATCTGGATAACGCTCATTAATAGTTGTATCCTTGCTGTAAATCCCTCTATCTGTCAGCCCCAATTTAACCAATTCATCCAAGATTGCCTGCCCCAGTGTATGTCCTGCCGTTCCCACCGAATATTTCCAGCTGTAATTCGGGACGATCACTTCCGCTCCATTCGCACTGGAGGAGACTGATGAATTCAAATGAAAGCTTACAAAAATCTGCGCTCCGGCAGCCGCAGCTGCCTGCACTCTTTTCTCTATGCAGCCCACGCCCCAAATGCCATATGGGCATTCCGGGCCTGTCCTTGTCATATATACGGAAACTCCCGCATACTGCTCCAGCTCTTCTTTGCAATAATTCGCAATTTTCAATGTAAGTTCTTCTTCTGCCAGCCCATTGCCTCTTGCTCCTGCATCCCACGCATCATGCCCCGGATCCAGTGCGACCACGATATCACCGGAACGGGCAGAGCGTGTTTTTGAAGACGCGTCTGCGCTAAATGTACTGATCCCATTTTCAGATGCATTCTGAGCGCTTACCGCATTAAGCGCATCTGCAATACTGTCCTGTGCCTGTGTTACGCCATTTTCATCGATCGTGACCACAGATGCATCCACCTGCCGCTGTCCAGATTCTTCCACTGCACCGTCTTCTACCGGCTGGAGTTCCTCGATCCCATCGTATTTCTTATTGACTCCAAACTCAGCTTCCACGCCTGCATCTTTCAGTACAATACTCTCATTCTCTCCATCATAAAAATTCAGGCTGACTGCATGATATGTACCAGTATAGGAATCTCCGGTGTATTCCTTCTCAAATAAATATAAATGGTCTGTCTGCTGTGTAAGTCCCCACTCTTCCTGAACACCTGTCTCATTTTCGACCGTAAGAGTGACAGATTCAGCCTCGGTAATTTCCCGGTCAAAAGAAAAAACGATCCTCTGTGTCCCCGGTGTCTCCAGGTAAGGACTCTCGATATAGACAAAATTGATTTCCGCTCTCTCAGCTGCTTCCTGCTCTTCCACTGTCGCTTCAGCAGCACTGTCCGCATCTGATGAGGGAATGATATCATTTGCATTATCAGAAACATCTGTTTCTTCATTAACTATTTCCTCTGCTCCATCTGAGGACTCTTCTTTATTTATCTGCTCAGTTTCTGCCGCATCATCTTGTATTTCTTCGTTCTCTGCCGGCTGCTGTTCCTCATCTTTTACATCTGTGTTTCCCTCAGATCCGGACTGCTCCTGTCCTGATCCCTGCGCATACCCTGCGGCATTGTCATCTCCATACACTGCCTGTGCCGGTATACTTCCTGCAACCATGCAGGCAAACAAAATCCCCGCAATAAACCTCGAGATTTTCTTTTGCATTTTCCCTGTTCCTCCTGTTGTCATTTTATCTGATCAATCTTTCTGTTTATGATTTAAAAAGTAACTTTTCCGCTGTATCCGTCAAAATCAGCTCCATGGGAAGTGACGAATGCCTGTCCCTCTTCTGTCAAACGTATCCCCTCGCATCCGTACGCTTCAAGATATGTATTTATAATACATCCTACAATTTCTGTTTCCCCGGTTGTCCCCATGCTCCGGACACGGTCGCCGACAGCAGAATTAAAATCCAGATTCATTTTCTTCTCTGCCTCATTTACCGTCAGGCTCAAAAGTTCACAGTCATCTGTCAGTATCCCACTGCCTTTCAGCGCATTCCAAATATCATATTCATCATGGACTTCCACACTTTTGCTCACTATCTCAGCAGTCTGGTCATCAACATAATACACTGACACTTGCCTTAGAGTATCCGCTGGTTCATCCATCGCCTGATCTTCCGGATCTGCCTGAACATTCTGCTGCTCATTCTGATCTTTCACTTCTTCATCTTCCGGTTTTTGAACCTCTTCTTTTCTCTGTCCATCTTCCTTTTCCTTATCTGCCTCTCCGCTGCATCCCGTAAGCAGGAAAACAGTCAGACATATAATCATGACTGTACTGATAAAAAAGCGCCAAAATTTCTTCATATTATCCGCTCCTTACATTTCAATTTATACTTGCCTGATCATAACAGATTAATAATAACAAGCTATCACTTTCATTTCAATGGAAAAATTTACTCCTTTACAAGAGAATCTTTAAGAATATGCTGTTTTCTCTCGATTACCTTTTTCTTCTCATTTACACCAGATTACTGTGAAAACCTGATCTCAACATCAAATACATCAGAAGATAATTCCTTTATATTTCCCCCTGGACAATATGTCCAAAATTCAATTCATCCTAGAAAATATCATACACATATTCTGGACTCTCCAAATACAGTGCCGTTTCTTTGTCTTGAATTTTTCAAAAGACTCTGAATTATAAAATATATTCATAGCTTCACCATATTCCACATTCTGGTCTGTTGCAAACATACCAACAATACTTGTATTAAATATTCAATCAACTGACTTCGAACTTCCTGCCTTTCTCTGCTAAAAATGCTTCAGCGTCTTAAGTTGCTCTTTCAGAACCTTTGTTCCTGCTGCCATTCGGATCAGATACGGAAGGCTTTTGATCTCAGACTCTTCTTCTCCAATATATGATTCCTTTTTCTGGACTGCCATTGCAATGCGCTCTTTCTGCATATCCCGAGTTATATGTCCAATATGCTGATCTTCAGAATCCCCCTGAAGATACAGCGTGATCGAGTTTTATGTATGACAGACTCTTTCTGGAAAGCACCTTCACAACTACATAGATTATCCATTATATGTCTGCCACATTCAAAGGGCAGAAACGACTTTTCCATCATTTCCGCCCTCATCTGCACTTTAGCCTAATTCAATTGTTCCCCTTCCGTAAGGTTCCTTCCCTCTTCCACCACATTTGTCAGGTGGATGATCTCATCCACTACCGTCTCATCCGGATAGATAACATATACCAGATCATTCGGCATAGAATAAGGATAATCTTCACCATCAAAGCCCGTTGCAGCCACAGACTGGATCGTCCACTCCGCCCCTGTGCTGAGCTGATACTTCACAAGCGAATTCAGCTGACCCTGTGATATATTTGTCTCGACTCCTTCTCCCACCTGGTTAAGTATGCTTCCTGCTTTCAATAACATCGTCGGGGATAATACTTTCTTCAGCATAGCTGTGATCACCGCCTGCTGGTTCCGTCCCCTCTGGTTATCGCCGTCGACCAGGTTGTGGCGTTCACGGCAGAACGCCAGTGCCTGCTGTCCGTTGAAATGATTGTATCCTTCCGAAACCGCCATTTCATATCCGGATTCCCATCCCGTGTTAAACGCATAATCCGAATACACATCTACTCCGCCGAGAATATCTACGATCTCGATCAATGAAGTAAAGTTCAACCGCACATAATAATTAATATCTGTCTCATATAATTCCCCGAGCGTTGCCATAGAAGCGTCTATGCCATATGTCCCTGCATGGGTCAGTTTATCATTCATCCCGCCTGAAATACCCGGTATGGGGACAAAATAATCTCTCGGAGTAGTCACAAGAAGGATCTGGTATGTCGTAGGATTCACAACTGCGATAATGTTCACATCGCTCCGTGCCGAGTCCCTTCCCTCCTCATCTCTGTCATCTCCATATACATCAAGCCCGCTGATATATACGGTAAACGGCTCCTTTGTGAGGCTGTCGTCTTCCTCTGAGCCTCCGAAGTCAAGCTTTGTCTCTATCTCGTGCCTGTACAGGATTTTGATCTGGTCACTATACCCTTCTACCGCCTCGTCCATCAATTCGGTATACGACTGGTTATATATGATCGCCTGTACCTCTCCCGACACCAGAGCCTCGGCCTGTTCCTGGACGGATCCGTATTCTGTCATATTCAGGTCGTTAACGCCAAGCTGATCCTCAATATCCAGAACAGCTGCCTGCATATTATCCGCACCCTGCTCAAACTGAACGCCATATACATATTCTGATGCCTCTTCCAGCGTCTCCGCCGGATCGTCTGACAATACGGCTACGACCATACTGTCTACTTTAGTCCCTCCGCTTGTTATCATTGCAAACATATCATTCGTCTTCGCAACATAATATGTTCCCGCAACAAGCACAGCGACCATCAGCAGACTGTACAGCTTACCCGGTATCCCTCTCTTTTTCCTTGCGGCCTGAGAAACAAATGTAATGCACCACAGGAAGAAGAGGACCATAGCTGCCAGTCCCAGATATTTCAAAGGGAGCATATCCAGAAGGATGACAACCCCCATAAATGCCAGGCTGACTAACGCCTGGATTACAAGACAGAAATTTCCAAACCCATTCTTTTTGGGACGCGCACTGCCTTTTCCCTTTTGTCTGTTCTTTTGTCCGGTCCTTTCAGATGTACTGCGTCTACTAGCCATTATCTAAAAATCCTTTTCTTTCTTATCTTTCGCATGAGTGCCTGGATTTCCGCTGCACCTGCGTACTTATCACTTATAAAGCGGGGATGGATAGACCCCATTCTCCACCAGTTTCCTCACTGCATCCACCACAGTTTCCCGGTCCTCTTTGTACGTCACGCCGAACCACTGGTCTTCCGACTTGAGGACTTTTACACTGACCTTTCCCGATGCGAGGAGATCTCCGATGATCGTCGGAAGCAGATACTCTGCCTTCAAATCTTCCGCAGCGGTATCATCCAGGAAACGTTCAAACCCGGAGCCCAGGATCTCAAAAAACGCCGGGGTCAGCCCCCACATATTCATGGATACGGGGGTTTCTGCATCCAGCAGCTTTACTTTGCCCGCTTCACGGAGTACAGCCTGCCCGCCGTCTTTCTCTATATTATGGGTTTCCACGATACCGGTCAGCATCCCCTGTCCGTCAACCTTACAGAGTCCTCTTGTCACTCCGCCATTGTCACTCAGCGTATTTTTTAATACAAAACTGACCATACAAATCTGTATTTTACCAGTATCCGGTATCGTTGTCAAATAATCATAAGCTTCACGGAAAGCGCTCTTCCCATAATAATCATCCGCATTGATCACCAGGAACGGGGTATCAACCACATCTTTACAGCAGAGGATCGCCTGCCCGGTCCCCCACGGTTTTGTCCTGCCAGAGAACTTTGTCTGATATTTTTCCGGGATATCATCCAGCTCCTGAAAGACGTAGTCCACATCTGCCTGCCTCTCTATCCGTTTTCCGATCACTTCCTTAAAGTCTTTCTCCAGGTCCTTTCTGATCACGAAAACAATCTTATCGAATCCTGCTTCCAGAGCGTCATGGACAGAATAATCCATGATGATCTCGCCGCCCGGGCCTACTGGCGCGAGCTGCTTGATCCCGCCTCCAAACCGGCTGCCGATGCCGGCCGCCATGATCACAAGTGCTGCTTTTGACATAATCCTCTCCTCCTTTTCTCAGGAACACCTTGTCTCTTTCTGTCTCCGCATGCCCTATGGTCTGATCTCACTCTCCGAGCCCGTCTTCTACAAGCTGTACCATCGTGCCGAGGGCATCTTCTTCATCCGATCCTTCACATATGATCTCTATCTCATCTCCACTCTTAATACAGGAACCGAGCACGCTGAGCACGCTCTTTGCATTTGCCGTCACGTCTTCATGCCTGGTCTTTTTCAGGACTGTGATCTTGCAGTCAAACTGCATCGCTGTCTTACAGAACAGTCCTGCCGGCCTGAGATGAAGGCCTGTCGGATTCTTGATCCTGACTTTCCCCTTTACCATCCGTATCCTCTCCTTATCATCTTTTCATATAAGCGTCTGATAATATCGCATGCAGCCTTTTTCTATTCTTCTCCGCCCTGGCTGCCCTGATCTCCTTCCGATGCTTTTTCCGCCAGGGTAAGCTGTACCGTCACCTGTCCGTCCTGGCTGATCCCTGCGGGAAGATTCACTTTTACAGGGACGTCATAAGTGCCCGGTCTGTCGTAATCGCTCAGATCTACCGAAACCGCATTGCTGATGTCCAGCGTGTCAAGCAGATCTTCATCCCCTGTAAACCGGAAGGTTATCTCCGCATCCGGTTCATAGCTCACCTGCAGGTTCTCCGCTAAATTGTTGATCCTTATGGAGCTCACCATAAAATCAACGGAGAGCGTACCTTCCTGCTCGATCTTAACAGTAACTTTGACATTTCCCGAATTCTCATCTACCAGCTCTACGCCCTCCGGAAGATAAGGCGTAATATCTACTGACATCTCGATCGGCTCGGAAGCCCCGCTGATATCGACCACAGATGCCGGAACATCGATCTCGCTTATCTTGTCGATATCTTCGCTCTTCCCGCATACCTGGACGCTCTCCGGGGTGCTGACACAGCCGGTGTATTTATATCCTTCTGCCGGGGATCCCTCCACGTCGAAAACAACCGGGATCCCTTTTACCTTCATCACTTCCACGGAAACCGAAAGCCCTTCTTCTCCCAGATTATTACTCATCTGTGTCTGGTTCAGCTCATTTCCGTTTGCGTCATACAGGACAAGCGATGCGGGAAGGACAGAATCTTCTGAGACGCCTTCTACTTCATCGACCTGCGCCACTGCCCGGTCAACCTGGTCAAGGACTGACTCCGCTCCGGTTATGGTAACCTGGTCAGGTTCCACAGAGGCATCCCCCAAAATATATCCGTCCGCCAGTTTTACTCCCTCTGTATCTACTGTCAGGGACATGACTTTCTTTCCTGATTTTTCTCTCTGGATCGTGAGATTCCTGGGAATGGCTTCTGCGGTAACGGATTCTCCGCTGAATCCGTTTATCGTGACTTCTATGGGCACGAGCCTTCCGGTTGAGTCGATCTGTTTGATATCCGCTGTAGCCACGATGTTATCGATGGTGAGCTTCTGACGCACTTCACGGGTCGCATAAACCACGACGGTGACTGTCCTGTCCCCCTGTACCTGGTATACTTCCCCGGCAGAGGTTATAATATCTTCGTTCAGGATCTGCACCGGGATATCCCGGAATGTGCTGCTCCCTACCGGATTGTCAAAATTCACCACTATAAACCAGAGAAATACAGCAAAGATGAATGCAATGACCTTTAACCCCAAAT
>ERZ1643246.1221-NODE-1221-length-28560-cov-8.816874_pt1 | contig 28560 bp, 31 predicted proteins | sample MGYA00579265_ERZ1643246 | MGnify/ENA primary metagenome ERZ1643246 (study PRJEB29033, sample SAMEA4952261) | chicken gut metagenome | biome: Broiler Chicken; feature: Gastrointestinal Tract; material: Caecum | place: Ireland | collected 2018 | study: Broiler...
CATTAAGACATGGGGCGGAAGTCCTTGGAAGCTGTGAAAAATATTGTTTGAGAGGAGAATGAGACATGGCAAAGGACAACAAAAAATTTGTAAAGTCCATCACATCCAGAGATGAAGATTTCGCTCAGTGGTACACGGATGTGGTGAGAGAGGCAGAGCTTTGCGACTATTCCAGCGTGAAAGGATGCCTGAATTATCTGCCGAATGGATATGCAATCTGGGAAAATATCAAGGCGGATCTGGACAAGAGATTTAAAGATACAGGGGTAGAGAATGTTTACCTTCCGATGCTGATTCCGGAGAATCTGCTTCAGAAAGAGGCGGACCATGTAGAGGGATTTGCTCCGGAGGCAGCCTGGGTGACACATGGAGGAACCGAGAGATTACAGGAGAGATATGCGATCCGTCCGACATCCGAGACGCTGTTCTGTGATCTGTGGAGCCGGATGGTGCAGTCCTACCGTGATCTTCCAAAAGTATGGAATCAGTGGAACTCCGTGCTGAGATGGGAAAAGACGACACGTCCGTTCCTTCGTTCCAGAGAGTTCCTGTGGCAGGAAGGACACACGATCCACGCAACTTACGAGGAAGCGGAAGAGAGAACGCTTATGATGTGGAAAGTTTACAAAGACTTCATCAGTGAGTCTCTTGCGATTCCATATGTAGCCGGAAGAAAGACAGAAAGCGAGAAGTTTGCGGGAGCAGAGGACACTTACACAGTAGAAGCGCTGATGCATGACGGCAAGGCGCTGCAGTCCGCGACCAGCCACTTCTTTGGAAATGGATTCCCGGATGCGTACGATATCAAATATCTGGATAAGAACAATGAGCTTCATAGTGTTTACGAGACGTCCTGGGGACTCTCCACAAGAATCATCGGAGCCATCATCATGGTACACGGCGATGACAGCGGTCTGGTACTTCCGCCAAGAATCGCTCCAAAGCAGGTGCGTGTCATTCCGGTGGCGCAGCATAAGGAAGGTGTCCTTGACCGGGCGGAAGAGCTGCTGGCGGCAATCCGCGCAGAAGGACTGCGGGCAGATATTGACGAGTCCGAGAAGAGTCCGGGATGGAAATTCAGCGAGCAGGAAATGCTTGGAATTCCGGTTCGTGTGGAACTGGGACCGAAAGATATCGAAAATGGTCAGGCAGTTCTTGTAAGACGTGACACGAGAGAGAAGACGGTGGTTGCTATCGATGATGTGCCGGCAGCACTGTCCGAACTTCTGGAGACAATCCAGCAGGATATGTATACAAGAGCAAAAGCATTCCTGGACGGCCACATTGACGAGGCGCAGACCATGGATGAAATGGTGGCAAAATTCAAGGACAACAGAGGTTTTATCAAAGCAATGTGGTGTGGAGATGAAAGCTGTGAAGAAGCGATCAAGACAGAGACAGGCGGAGCCGGATCCAGATGTCTGATCGAGGATGAAGAGCCGATTTCCGACAGATGTATTTACTGTGGAAGACCGGCAAAATACAAAGTTTTCTGGGGTAAAGCATACTAAAATGGAACAGATCAGGATCAGACTGCCAGAAAAGGTGCAGTGGATCATCCGAAAGCTTGGGGAACGGGGATTTGACGCATACGCTGTAGGCGGCTGCGTCAGAGATTCGATCCTTGGAAGAGAGCCGGAGGACTGGGATATCACAACGTCCGCAAAGCCGGAAGAGATCAAGGAGATCTTCCGGAGGACAGTGGATACCGGGATTGAGCACGGTACTGTGACTGTTCTGGTGGAAAAAGAAGGATTTGAAGTAACGACATACCGGATTGACGGGGAGTACGAAGACGGAAGGCACCCAAAAGAAGTCTGGTTTACCGGGAAGCTGGCGGAAGACCTCAAGAGGCGGGATTTTACGATCAATGCCATGGCCTATAACGATGAACAGGGACTTTGTGATCTGTTCGGAGGACAGGAGGATCTGCAAAAGGGAATCATCCGCTGTGTCGGGGACGCAAGGGAGCGGTTCACGGAGGACGCTCTGCGGATTCTAAGAGCGGTCCGCTTTTCGGCCCAGCTTGGATTTTCCATGGAGGAAAAGACGAAAGAGGCGGCAGGAGATCTGGTGGGAACCCTGGTGAAAATCAGTGCAGAGCGGATTCAGAGCGAGCTGGTGAAGCTGCTTGTATCGCCTCACCCGGAGGAAATCCTGACAGCATGGGAGCTTGGCATCACAAACGTGATTCTTCCGGAATTTGACCGGATGATGGAGACAGAGCAGGAGACGCCACACCACATGTACAATGTGGGTGTGCATACTGTTGAAGCATTAAAGCATATCCGGGCAGACCGGATTCTGCGTCTTTCCATGCTGTTTCATGATATGGGCAAGCCGGAGTACAAGACAATGGACCCGGACGGGACGGCTCACTTCAAGAAACACGCCATCGGAAGTGAGCGGATCGCGAAAGAGGTCATGAAGAGGCTCAAGTTTGATAACGATACGATCCGGAAGGTGTCCAGGCTCGTCTATTATCACGATTACCGCATGCCGCCGACCCCAAGATCGGTCCGCAGAGCGGTCAACAAAATCGGAAAAGAGCTGTTCCCGTATTATCTGGAAATCCGGATGGCGGACACACTGGCTCAGAGTACCTACCACAGAGAGGACAAGATTGCGGACATTCAGGGAGTCGAGGCCCGGTTCCGGGAGATCGTGGAGAAGGGAGAGTGTGTCTCCTTGAAAGAACTTGCGGTGACAGGGAAAGACCTGATCGATGCCGGCATCCAACCGGGACCGCAGATGGGAGAGATCCTGAATGCACTTCTCGAAGAAGTGCTGGAAGACCCGGAGAAGAATCAAAGAGACTATCTGCTTGATCAGGCAGCCCGGATGAACCATTCATAGTAGGAATATTACGAACAAAATACAAAGACAGCCATGATAGCTGGGGGAGGCCAACTATCATGACTGTCTTTTTTTGGAATATTCCATCTTTTTATTTCATGACAAAATATTGATTGACGATTTGGAAAATGATAAACTTATTGTAAGCACAAAACTATCGCAAAACAGGAGTTCTGTTACGCGTGACGATGATATGAATGGATCGGAAATAATAAGAGGTGAGAAATGATGAAAAGGGAATCAAAGATCAATTACCCATTTATACTGTTAATTCTTGTTGCTGTCCTATATACGGTTTGTCTGTCAACAAAAATACTGTCCCCGTTCTGGCTCAATTTCATATGGATGATATTTCTGGTTATTTACGCAGTATGCTTGTTTTTGGAATGGAAAAAATCGCATCGCCGTCTTGACTTTCTTTGTTTTATCATTTCTTTAATAGGAGCATTTCTTATGATAGGGTATGTGACAGAAGTATTGATGGGAGTAAGGAAGGGTTAGTGCATACTTGCTTTTTATGCGGCTTCTGTCTGTCGTACTGTTGGAGAATGCTTGAACCGGTTCTATTTCATTCTCCCTGTTCATAAGCTAGAAAGACGATTGAATCAGAAGACAGGGGGCAGGAATGGACGATTATGATTTAGAGGTGCTGGAACAATATCCGATAGAAGTGGACAATGTCCGAAAGGTAAGGGGTGCCATCCTGTGTGAGACGGATCGGGGGCTGATGCTTTTGAAACAGGCGGCATTATCAAAGCCGCGTATTTTCGTTATGAATGAAATTCATAAAGCTATGAAAAGTCAGGAACATCTGAAATGTGATGAGCTGATTCCGAATAAAGACGGGGAATTCGTGACGGTTTCGGAGGATGGATGCTCCTATTATCTGAAAGCATGGTATCCGGGCAGGGAGTGTGATGTCCGGAAGCATTCGGAGATTCTGGAGGCGGCGAAACTTCTGGCCAAAATTCACAGGCTGATGGAATTTCCGGACTGCTGCGAAGGATTCCGGGAGCCGGATCTTGAGGATGAGTACCGCAGGCACAACAGAGAACTGAAAAAGGTCTGGAACTTTGTCCGGAAAAAGACGGTAAAAGGAGAGTTTGAAAGCAGATTTCTGGAGTGTTTTGAAGAAACGTATCATGTGGCGGTCCAGGTAGAGCGCAGGCTTGAGGAGTCGGATTACCGGAAGTTGATGGAACGAAGCCGGAGACAGGGGAAGTTTGTCCACGGGGAGTACAATTACCACAATATTCTCATTACGCAGGATGGAATGACAGTGGTGAACTTTGAGCATGCCGGAAGAGATATCCAGCCGGCGGATCTTTACTACTTTTTACGGAAAATCATGGAGAAGCACCAGTGGAACGCGAAGCTTGGAGCGGAGATTCTGCGGGCATACGGAGCAGTCAATCCGCTGACGGAAGAGGAGAAGGAGTACCTGGCGCTCCGGCTTTCCTACCCGGAGAAGTTCTGGAAATGCGCCAATACCTACTACAACTCCAACAAGGCGTGGATTTCCTCGAAAAGTGTTGAAAAACTGCGGATTTCCATAGAGCAGAATGAGGAAAAGAAGGCGTTTTTGGAGCAGATATTTTCTTTCCATTTAGATAAGAGTGGTGTATAATAGACAGCATAGAAGACCAATCAGGAGGTACAAAGATATGGGATATCGTGAAAAATACGATGAATGGTTGACAAGTACATACTTTGATGCTGAGACTAAGGCAGAATTAAAAGGGATCGAGAACAATGAAAAGGAGATCGAGGACCGTTTCTATAAAGATCTGGAATTCGGTACCGCAGGACTCCGCGGAGTCATCGGCGCTGGCACGAACCGTATGAACATTTATACGGTACGCAAGGCGACCCAGGGACTTGCAAACTATATTGCAAAGAAGGGAGCCCAGGCACAGGGCGTTGCGATCGCATATGATTCCAGACGGATGTCTCCGGAATTCGCGGATGAAGCGGCACTCTGCCTTGCGGCAAACGGAATTAAGGCTTATGTATTTGAGAGCCTCAGACCGACGCCGGAGCTTTCTTTTGCGGTAAGAAAGCTGGGATGTATTGCAGGAATCAATATCACGGCAAGCCATAACCCGCCGGAATATAATGGATACAAAGTATACTGGGAGGACGGCGCGCAGATCACACCTCCTCATGACAAAGGTATTATGGATGAAGTCAAGGCAGTGACTGACTTCGCCAATGTCAAGACGATGGACAAAGAAGCAGCCAAAGAGGCAGGACTCTATGAAGTCATCGGAGCGGCGATTGACGATGCGTACATCGCAGAGCTGAAAAAGCAGGTACTGCATCAGGATGCCATCGACCAGATGGGCAAAGAGCTGAAGATCGTATATTCCCCGCTTCACGGCACAGGAAATATTCCTGCGAGAAGAGTGCTGAAAGAGCTCGGATTTGAACATGTATATGTTGTCAAAGAGCAGGAGCTGCCGGACGGAGAATTCCCGACCGTATCCTATCCGAATCCGGAAGCGGCGGAAGCTTTTGAGCTTGGCCTGAAGCTTGCCAGAGAAGTGGACGCAGATCTTGTCCTTGCCACAGACCCGGATGCAGACCGTCTCGGCGTTTATGTAAAAGATACGAAATCCGGTGAGTATAAAGTACTGACAGGTAATATGTCCGGATGCCTCCTGGCCGAATATGAGATCAGCCAGAGAAAAGCGCTGAAGGGACTTCCGGAGGACGGCTGCCTCATCAAGACGATCGTGACCACCAATATGGCGGACGCCATCGCAAAGGCATACGGACTCAGACTCATTGAAGTGCTGACAGGCTTTAAGTACATCGGACAGCAGATCCTTGGATTTGAGACGACCGGAAAAGGTGAGTATGTATTTGGATTCGAGGAGAGCTACGGCTGCCTGATCGGAACCCATGCAAGAGACAAGGACGCCATCGTGGCGACCATGGCACTGTGTGAGGCTGCGGCTTACTATAGGACACAGGGCAAGACGCTCTGGGATGCCATGATCGATATGTATGACAAATATGGATACTACAAAGACAGCATTCAGTCCATCACCATGAAGGGAATCGAAGGACTTGAAAAGATTCAGGCGATTCTTGATACACTGAGGAATAATCCTCCGGTCAAAGTGGGAGACTATGAGGTATTAAAAGCCCGCGATTACGAAGCAGACACGATCAAGGACCTGGCAACAGGCGAAGTGAGCCCGACAGGACTTCCGAAGTCCAACGTCCTCTACTACGATCTGACAGACGACGCATGGCTTTGCGTAAGACCATCCGGAACGGAGCCGAAAGTGAAGTTCTACTATGGCATCAAAGGTACATCTCTGGAAGATGCAGACGCAAAATCAGAGGCACTTGGAAAAGCGGTTCTGGAAATGATCGACAATATGCTTTAAAATGCCGGGAAACTTTGTGAAACCTGCGGAAAACAGGGGCACAGAGCCATAATTCACTTGACAAACATACAAGAAACCGTTATAACTTTTAATGAAGATAAACCGCAGAAATCAATGGTTTTGAAAGTAAGATCCTGAAAGATCAGAAAGATACCTTATAACGGGAAAATAGGAGGATAAGTATTTATGAACAAAACAGAATTAATCGCAGCAGTGGCAGAGAAGGCAGAGATTTCCAAGAAAGATTCTGAAAAAGCATTAAAGGCATTTATCGACGTTGTAACAGACGAATTAAAGAATGGCGGAAAGATCCAGTTAGTAGGATTCGGTACATTTGAAGTGAGCGAAAGAGCAGCAAGAGAAGGAAGAAATCCTCAGACAGGAAAGACCATGAAGATCGAAGCATGCAAGGCTCCGAAATTCAAAGCAGGAAAAGCTTTAAAAGACGCGATCAACGCATAAGGAAAAGAAACAGAACTGGAATAGAGGGCTTTTTGGCCCTCTATTTTTCACTTTAGGGAAGGGAGCAGAAAAGCAATGAGACTGGATAAATTTTTGAAAGTATCCCGACTGATCAAGAGACGGACCGTGGCGAATGAAGCCTGTGACGCAGGGAGAGTCATGGTAAACGGGAAACCGGCGAAAGCCTCTACGAAGATCAAAAAGGGCGATGTGATTGAGATTCAGTTCGGCACAAAGACGGTGAAAGCAGAAGTACTGGATATTCAGGACACAACCAAGAAGGAAGAAGCAAAAGAGCTTTTCCGCTATATTTAAGAGGATATGGCATAAAGCAGAGCCCGGATTCATAGTATATCTCAGAAGCACGTTGGAAGAAGCAGACAGGCTGACAACGAAAGAGAGGTTGATAAAATTATGATGATGAGCAGCAGCATGATGAGTGTGACGGAAGACTCGCAGATACGGAAATCCCATAAACTGGTTGTCAATAACAGAAAGACAAGTCTGGTGACAGGAGTGCTGGATGTCCTGTCTTTTGACCTGAACGAGATTCTCCTGGAGACAGAACAGGGGATGATGATGGTAAAAGGAAGTGACCTTCATGTCAACCGGCTCAGCCTGGAGAAGGGCGAGGTGGATCTTTCCGGGAATATTGACAGTATTACCTATTCGGATATGAAGCAGACGGCAAAGCAGGGCGGAAAGATCCTGGCCCGGCTGTTTCATTAGAGGAGAGCGGTGAACGGGCCTGGCATGGAGGCGGAAGCTTTTTTGAGGGCGGTTTTTTCAGGTATGATTCTCTGCGGAGCTTATGAGGCTCTTCGCATTTTAAGGAGAATCATCCGGCATCATCCCTTCTTTGTTTCCGCTGAGGACTTTTTATACTGGCTGTTCAGCGGATTCTTTCTGTTCCGCGAAATCTTTCAGACAAGTTCCGGAGTGATCCGATGGTATTTTGTCACGGGAACGGCGGCAGGAGCACTCATTTTTGCCTTTTTTTTGTCAAAAACCGGAAAGTTCTGCGGAAAGATTTTTGAGAAAAAAACTGGAAAACGTGGAAAAAGAGTTGATTAATCCCGGAAAACAGGCTACTATTATATGTATAACCAAAGACAGCATTCAGATTTGGTGAGGTAAAGATGAAATTATTTAAGAAAAAAGCACGTGAGACGAAAAAAGGTCCACGGTTTTCCAGATATAGAGGAAGCATTGTGTTTATATCCTGTATTCTGCTGGTGCTTACGGCGGTGACGACGGTGCACAGCATCTCCCTTGGAGCTGAGCTGAAAGATAAGAACGCACAGATTTCAGAGCTGGAAAAGGAGAAGAAGGCAGAGGAAAAGCGCAAAAAAGAGATTGAAGAATACAAGGACTATGTAGGCACGGATGAATATGTAGAAGATACAGCCAGAGATAAGCTCGGCATGGTAAAGGAGAATGAGATTCTCTTTAAGGCCGGGGACTGATGATACGATACTGCACACGGAAGATAGCTTTGGGAAAGGATGGATTTCCCGAAGCTGTTTTTTGTTCTGCGGGAAAATCTTTTCACTATACGGTGTAAGAAGGGGCAGAAGATGGAAAAGAAGAGTTGTATGATGAATCCATATGTGGAGCAGATGGAGAAGTTCGGAAAATCTCTGGAGCATCTGGCGGACACATTTTTCAGAATGGAAGAAAGAAAAGGGACGTTTACCTCAGGAGAGGTGGAGGAAATGTTCTCCAGGGTTTCGGAGAGCGTGTGCAGAAACTGCGAGAACCGGTCCTGGTGCCTGGGGGAAAATCAGGTTCGGACGCATCAGATGGTATATGAAATCCTGAAGACCGCCGATGAATACGGGGCGGAGCTGAATATGGACCTGAAAAGAAGACTGCAGAGATACTGCATTCTGGCTCCGCGGTTTCTGCGGGAGACGATGGAGACATTTCAGGACGCCAAGCAGGCGATGTTCTGGAATAACCGCATTGTGCAGAGCAGGGAAGGGTGCGCGGTGGAGCTGGACACGTTCGCCAGACTGATCCGGCATGCCACCAGAGAGCTGGACGCGAGCATTTTTTCGGATGAACGGCTGGAGAAAAAGATCCGCATGAAACTGAAAAATGAAAATATCCGGATTCTCAGCATGGTTTTTCTCATGACGCCTCAGGGAAGATATGAGATCCATCTCACTGCAAAGGCGGGAAAGGGACAGTGTATCAGCACGAAAGAGCTGGCGCGGGTACTGTCCGTCTGCACCGGACGGATCATGGAGACGGCCAGGGACGAGAGAAGGACTCTGGGTCAGGAGTACACGACGGTCGTTTTCCTGGAGATGCAGCATTATTATACACTGCAGGGTGTAGCCAGGATTGGGAAAGGATGCGCCGCTATTTCCGGTGACAGCTTTTCCATGATGGAGCTGCCGGCCGGGAAACAGGGAGCGGTCCTTTCTGACGGTATGGGATCCGGGGAGGAGGCGTACCGGGAAAGCGCCATGGTGGTGGATATGCTGGAGGAGCTTCTGGAAGCAGGATTTCCGGCGAGAACGGCGCTTGAGATGATGAATACGGCCCTTGTGATCGGCAGGGAAGAAATCCGCTTTTCCACGATTGATATCAGCATTTTCGATCTGTATGAGGGTACGGTAGATATCCTGAAGGCGGGAGCGTCAACCACATTTATCCGGCACCAGAACGGAGTGGAACGGATCTGTTCCACCAATCTTCCACTTGGGGTGGTCCAGGATCTGGAGATCCAAAGCGTCCACAAGCATTTGCAGAGCGGGGATTTCGTCATTATGATTACGGATGGAATCATGGATGCACTTCCGGTGGGAGAACAGGAATTTCTCCTGGATACCATCATCCGGGGAACGAGCCTGAATAATCCAAAGGAGATGGCGCATCACATTCTGGAACAGGTGCTGGAGTGGACCGGAGAGGCGCCTATGGATGATATGACGGTGCTGGTTGTGGGAATCTGGCGGATATAACTTGCATTTTGCGGGATTATTATATAAGATGAAGAAAAAGAGATACGGGAGAAGAACGGTGGCAGAAGAAAAGAAATGGGAAGGATTGCAGAAAAAAGTGGAATCCTATCTGAAGCGATGGAATATGATAGAGCGAGGGGAACATATAGTTGCAGGTATATCCGGAGGAGCTGATTCGGTATGCCTGCTTTTTGTACTTCTCAGGCTTCGGGAGACGATGGGGATTACGATTACGGCCGTCCATGTCAATCATATGCTGCGGGGAGAGGCAGCCGAGGAAGATGAGCGGTTTGTGGCGGCACTTTGTGCAGAGCAGGATGTGCCGTGCCGTGTCTTCCGCGTAGATGTGGCGGAAGAGGCGGAAAGGAGGAAATGCTCGGAAGAGGAGGCGGGCAGGGAGGTCCGGCGCGAGGCTGTGCGGGAGATCATGAAAGAGGAGCATGCAGACAGGACAGCCTTTGCCCATCATCAGGATGACAATGCAGAGACTGTCATCATGAATCTCTGCCGGGGAAGCCGGGTAAAAGGCATGCGGGGCATTCTGCCGGTTTCCGGAAGACTGATCCATCCACTCTTGTGCGTGGGAAAAGCAGAGATTGAAGAAGCACTCACGGAACGGGGCATTCCCTGGAGAGTCGATGAGACGAATCTGGAGGACAATTATACAAGAAACAGAATCCGGAACCGTGTGATGAAAGAGCTGTATGCGATCAATCCGGGAACTGCGGAGCATATTTCCCGGATGGCGGAAAAAATGTCCGAATTGTGGGAATATCTGGAAGAAGAAACGGAAATATATATTAGAGAATGTACAAAAGAGGCAGAGGGAGGAAGGATCATCGAAAAGAGCGGTCTGGAACGGATTCCGGGTGTGTTCCGGGAAGAAGTCATTCGAAGCGTGCTGTCCCAGGTCTGCGGAAGGGAAAAGGATCTAAGGGCCGTCCATGTACAGGAAGTACGGAAACTGATGGAAAAGCAGCCGGGCAGACAGGTGTTTCTGCCGTACGGGGTCCGGGCTTTCCGGGTATACGAAGGCGTTCTGGTGCAGAAAAAAGAGCGGCGCCATACGCCGGAGAAGAAGGCCGGGCCAGGCTTCCGGATGCGCATTTTTGACCGCAGGGCAGGGGAAAAGTGGCCAGATACCCCCTACACGAAATGGTTTGATTATGATATAATAAAAGGCAGGCTTATTATGCGGACACGCCGGGAAGGAGACTATATTACGGTCACAGCAGACGGAAAACGCCAGAGTTTAAAGAAGTTTTTCATCAATCAGAAAGTCCCGGCCGGCATAAGAGACGAGGTACCGCTCATCGCAGATGGCAGTGAGATCGTCTGGATTGTAGGGTACCGGCAGAATAAAGCGTATCAGATTACGGAAAAAACAGTCAGAATAGCAGAAATAGAGATTTACGGAGGAGAAAAACATGGCAGAGACAATTCGAGTATTGGTTCCGGAGGAACAGGTCAATCAGAGGATTGAGGAACTTGGAAAGAAGATCAGTGAAGATTACGCCGGAAAGCACGTACATCTGATCTGCGTCCTTAAGGGCGGGGTATTTTTTATGTGTGAGCTGGCAAAGCGGATCACGGTTCCGGTTTCCATGGACTTTATGAGTGTCAGCAGTTATGGGGCAGGAACAGAGTCGAGCGGCGTGGTAAAGATTGTAAAGGATCTGGATGAACCGCTGGAAGGAAAGGACGTCATCATCGTGGAGGATATCATTGATTCGGGACGTACCCTTTATCATTTGATGAAGATTTTAAACGAGAGAGGACCGAAAAGTATGCATATCTGCACGCTTCTGGACAAACCGGAGCGCCGTGTCAAGGATGTGCACGTTGACTATGTAGGATTCAATATTCCAGACGAATTCGTGGTGGGCTATGGACTGGACTACGACCAGAAGTACCGGAATCTTCCGTATATCGGAGTGGTTGAAGGAGTAGAATAGAAAGGAGAAAAGGGAAGATTGAACAATAAAAAGAACAGAGGCTTTGGCGGTGTATCGGTACTGATTTTCATCGTGCTGGTCTTCCTTGTGTTCTGGATCACCAATCAGTCACAGCAAAGAAGCAGGATGATGACGCTGGATCAATACCATGAAGCCGTTGGGGACAATCAGGTGAAAAGCGCCGTGATTTACCAGGATCAGGCGGTCCCGACGGGTCAGGTAGAACTGTTGATGAAAGATTCCGGCGAATACCGGTATGTCAACATTTCCAATGTGCAGAGTGAGCAGGAGTATCTGGAAAACGAAGGGGTCAGCTGTGAACTGCGGGAAGTGCCGGGCGAGAATGTCCTTCTGACCTCGATTCTTCCAACGATTATTATGGTAGCCGCTGTTTTTCTGATTTTCGCGTTCATGCGCAGACAGAGCGGTGTCAGCGACGGAGGAGCGGGGGCCAAGGCGATGAGCTTTGGAAAAAGCCGTGCCCGCATGAGCACAGACAAAGATAAAAAGGTTACATTTGCGGATGTGGCGGGACTGAAAGAGGAAAAAGAGGAGCTGGAGGAGATTGTGGATTTCCTGAAGAATCCTCAGAGATACATCCAGGTGGGAGCAAGGATTCCAAAAGGCGTGCTGTTGGAAGGCCCTCCGGGTACAGGAAAGACCCTGCTGGCGAAGGCAGTGGCAGGAGAGGCGGACGTTCCGTTCTTTACGATCTCCGGATCTGACTTTGTGGAAATGTTTGTCGGTGTTGGCGCATCCAGAGTCCGAGATCTGTTTGAAGACGCAAAGAAGCATGCTCCGTGCATTATTTTCATCGATGAAATCGATGCGGTCGCAAGGCGGAGAGGTACCGGCATGGGCGGCGGCCACGATGAGAGAGAGCAGACCCTCAACCAGCTTCTCGTGGAGATGGATGGGTTTGGAGTCAATGAAGGCATCATCGTCATGGCAGCCACGAACCGTGTAGACATTCTGGATCCGGCCATTCTGCGTCCGGGACGTTTTGACAGGAAGGTACTGGTAGGACGTCCGGATGTACAGGGAAGATTTGAGATCCTTACAGTGCACGCGAGAAAGAAACCGCTGGGAGACGATGTAGATCTCAGACAGATCGCCCAGACAACAGCCGGATTTACCGGAGCGGATCTGGAGAACCTGCTCAATGAAAGCGCCATCTACGCTGCAAAGCAGGCGCGTATGTATATTACCCAGGATGATATCCGCAGAGCATTCGTCAAAGTCGGTATCGGGGCAGAGAAGAAGAGCAGGGTCATTTCGGATAAGGAAAAGCGGATTACCGCCTACCATGAATCCGGACACGCGATTTTGTTCCACCTGCTTCCGGATGTGGGACCGGTCTATACGGTGTCCATCATTCCGACAGGAAACGGCGCGGCAGGATATACGATGCCGCTTCCGGAAAAGGATGAGATGTTTAATACCAAAGGAAAGATGCTTCAGGATATCACCGTTTCTCTTGGGGGACGTGTGGCAGAAGAAATTATTTTCGATGACATTACAACAGGAGCATCCCAGGATATCAAGCAGGCGACCAGCCTTGCCAAAGCGATGGTGACCAAGTTCGGTATGTCAAAAGAGGTTGGACTGATCAATTACGACAATGACAGCGACGAGGTATTTATCGGAAGAGACCTGGCACATACAAGAGGATACGGCGAAGCCGTTGCAGGAAAGATTGATGAGGAAGTGAAAAGAATCATTGACGAATGTTATGAGAAAGCAAAGACAATGATCAGTGAGCATATGGACGTATTACACAAGTGCGCATCTCTTCTTCTGGAAAAAGAAAAGATTTCCAGAGAAGAGTTTGAAAGTTTGTTTACAGAAAGCTCTCCGGAAGAAAAGGTGCTGACAGAGTAGATACGGGAAGAAAGGGAGTATGGATATGAATAAACAGGCGTTATTTTGTGATGGAACAGGGGTCTATGTCATCCCGCCGGAGCCGGTAGAAAATCAGAAAGTCGTCCTGCGGTTCCGCACGGCGAAAGATGATGTACAGGAAGTAAAAGTGGTCACAAAAAAGGCCTGTTTTTCTATGGAAAAAGGGCAGACATCAGAGGTGTTTGATTACTATAATACCCGGATTCAGATAGGAAATGAGCCTTTCAGATATCACTTTGAAATACAGGGAAAGGACGGAGAAACGGTATATTTTAACCGTTATGGAGTTGTGGAGGAAGCAGCGGCGACCTATGACTTCGTCCTGTTTCCGAATTTTTCCACGCCGGAATGGGCGAAGGGAGCGGTGATGTACCAGATTTATACAGACCGCTTCTGCAACGGCGACCCGTCCAACGATGTGGTGACGGGAGAATACTATTATCTTGGCGCCAGATCTGAGAAGGTGGAGAACTGGGATCAGAAGCCGGCCAAGACCATGGCAATCCGGGAGTTTTACGGCGGGGACCTGCAGGGTGTGCTGGATAAGCTGGATTACCTCCAGGATCTTGGCGTTGAAGTCATTTACTTTAATCCGCTGTTTGTATCTCCTTCCAACCATAAGTACGATATTCAGGACTATGACTATATTGATCCGCATTTTGGCAGGATCGTGGAAGACGGAGGAGAGGTTCTGCCGGAAGGCTGTACGGACAACAGCCAGGCAACCAAATATCAGATCCGCTCGGCAGGCAGGAAAAACCTGGAAGCCAGCAATGAATTCTTCGCCCATGTGGTGGAAGAGATCCACAAACGTGGCATGAAAGTGATTCTTGACGGAGTCTTCAACCACTGCGGGTCCTTCAACAAATGGATGGACCGGGAAAAGATTTATCTGAAAGAAGGATCCTACGAGCCGGGAGCCTATATTTCCGCGGACAGCCCGTACCGGGATTTCTTCAAATTTTACAATGAAAATCCGGACGCCTGGCCGGACAACGGAAGCTATGACGGATGGTGGGGACATGAGACACTGCCGAAACTCAATTATGAGGGATCCGTGAAGCTGGAAAATTATATTTTGCGTATTGGGAAAAAATGGGTATCTCCGCCGTACAACGTGGACGGATGGAGACTGGATGTGGCGGCCGACCTGGGAATGTCCAAGGAATACAACCACGATTTCTGGAAACGGTTCCGGATGGCGGTCAAAAGCGCAAATCCGCAGGCCATCATTCTGGCGGAGCACTACGGCGATCCAAAGGAATGGCTGCGGGGAGATGAATGGGATACGGTCATGAATTACGATGCCTTTATGGAACCGCTCACCTGGTTTTTGACAGGAATGGAAAAACACAGCGATTTCAGCAGGCCGGATCTTTGTGACAATGCGGATTATTTCGTCAACTCCATTACCCATCACATGGCGGCAATGCCGTATCCGTCCCTTCAGACAGCAATGAACGAGTTGTCCAACCATGATCATTCCCGGTTCCTCACAAGGACGAATCATATGGCGGGACGGGTGGACCAGCTTGGATATGAAGCGGCGGAAATCTATACCAAACCGGCTATTATGCGGGAAGCTGTGGTCATGCAGATGACCTGGGTGGGCGCGCCGACGATCTATTATGGTGATGAGGCCGGAGTATACGGCTTCACAGATCCGGATAACCGGAGAACGTACCCGTGGGGCAATGAAGACAAGGAACTGATTGCATTTCATAAGGAAGTCATTGCTATTCACAAACGATACCGCGCATTCCGCACCGGTTCCCTGAAAATGCTGATGTGGGAAGAAGGCATTCTTGCCTACGCGCGTTTTAACGACAAAAGACAGTTTGTCATTATAGTAAACAACCGCAGCGAGGCGGCCACCGTGCGTGTTCCGGTCTGGCCGGCGGAGATCCCGATGCAGGGATTTATGCGGAGACTGATTTATACATATGATGAAGGATATACAACGGAGTTTGAAGAGTATATCGTTGAGAACGGCGAGATCGTGCTGAACATGGGCAAACATTCCGCGATTATCTTAAAAAAACGTGAATATTAGCAGAAAACTTGACAAAATGGCGGGGATGTAGTAAAAGTTATAAAATAGTATGAGTGCGAAAAATCGCAGGAAAGACCTACGAAAGGATAAAAAACTATGATCCAGAATGAGAGCGGAAACGGAAAACTTCCGGAGAACCAACCGGTTCGTCAGCGTAAAAGACGAAACGGGACAGCCGGACAGAAGAAATCCGATTCAGACTATAATTTGGACGAGGGACAGAAACGTCAGAAATCGGGGAGAAAACGGCCGGATGGGAACAAACGGAGGCTCCCGGACAGACTTACGGAGGAAGAGAAAAAAGCAAGACGATCCAGAGAAATCGGAAGGCGCCAGGAAAGAAAGGCGGAGCGGGCGGGAGCAGCGCGGGGAATGGTATTTTTCGCCCTCCAGCTGGCTGCTTCACTGACATTTTTGTGGCTTCTTTGCTGGATGGATATTCTGATTATGGAGTATCTCCTGGGAATTGCCGGAGTCCTGCTGGTGCTGCTGGGCATTACCCTGATATCACAGCTCGCTGTGCGTGGAAAGGGCAAGATTGTCGGCAAGGTGTTCAGCCTGCTGATGACGATCGTTCTGTTTGTAGGATCCTTCTATATTTATAAAACAGGCGGAGCGCTTTTGAGCATTGCCGGAGGAGGATCGGAGAGCCATAGGATGGTTGCGGTGGTCCGGGAGGATGACAGCGCAAAAGAACTCAGCGATGCGGCAGACTACACCTTCGGAATCCAGTACGCGACAGATGGAGAAAATACGGATAAGGCCCTTGCCAATATCAATAAACAGCTGAAAAAGAGTATTGAGACCGAAGTATTCGACAATATGGAAGAGATGGCTCAGGCATTGATGAATGAGGATATCGACATTATTGTCTATGACGCTAATTACCAGAAGACAATGGAAAAGGCGGATGAGAATTTCAAATCCGGGACCAGGGTGATTTACGAATATACCGTGGAAGACACACAGGATGTTTCCTTGGATGTCCCGATTCAGTCAGAGCCATTTACAGTTTATATCAGTGGAATTGACATTTACGGAAATGTAGAAGATACAAGCCGGAGTGATGTGAACATTATTGCGACGGTCAACCCTACCACACATCAGATCCTTCTCGTCACGACACCGCGTGATTACTATGTGGAGATTCCGGGAATTTCCGGCGGCATGAAGGATAAGCTGACGCATGCGGGAAATTATGGGGTAGATGTGTCCATCAATACACTGGAAGAGCTCTATCAGGTTTCGATCCCGTTCTATGCCCGCCTGAACTTCACTTCCTTCATTAATATCATCGATATTCTTGGCGGAGTGGACGTAGATTCAGAATATGCCTTTACAACAGGTACGGATGCAGGAGCGGTTGTAGAAATCAAGGAAGGAGAAAATCACCTGGATGGACAGGAAGCGCTTGCGTTTGCAAGAGAGCGGCACGCACTCGTTGATGGAGATAATCAGCGCGGAAAGAATCAGGAGGCCCTGATTACCGCAATGATCAAAAAAATGGTTTCCCCGTCTATGATCGTCAAGGCGGCAGATATCCTCGATGAGGCAGCCGACAGCGTGGAGACGAACATGACTATGAAACAGATCCGTTCGCTGATCAAACAGCAGCTCAGCGAGCATTCCGACTGGCAGATCTATTCGATGGCGGCAGACGGAACGAACGGGCAGGAGATGTGTTACTCCACCGGAAGCCAGTATCTGTACGTCACGATTCCGAACGAAGAAACGGTTGCGGAAATCGCGGATATGATTAACAGAGTGGAGGCAGGAGAGATTATTGCAGGTTCTGACACTGCAGATGGAACCTGATGTCCAACGACTTTCGATTCAGATTCATGATACAAAAGAAAACGCAGGGGAAATTTCCCTTGCGTTTTTCTTTGGAATATGGTATAAATAATTATTGGCAGGGCAATGATACTCTGCAAATATGGATGGATTCCCGAGTGGCCAAAGGGGGCAGACTGTAAATCTGTTAGCAACGCTTTCGGTGGTTCGAATCCACCTCCATCCACTTTGCCGCAGTGGCGGAACTGGCAGACGCACAGGACTTAAAATCCTGCGGGACTTATACTCCCGTACCGGTTCGATTCCGGTCTGCGGCAGGTCTTATAAGTGTTTCAAATTCGTTGGAGAGCGGATTTGGGGCGCTTTTTTTAATGGAAGCATTGTACACTGTTGTAAAGCAGAGCTTGTATCGGAGAAAACGCATGGATAAACGTATTAATTGTAACGGTGAAATGGACAGAGATCCATTCAAAGAATATTTGAAAGAAGCCGAGCCGGATAAAATCAGCAGAGGGGATGCCTGGAGTACCGCAATAGGACTGCAGGCGGTAGACGGATTACGTCCGTTTCAATATCTGATCAATACCGCAAATGAATGCATTTCTATTCATCGCAGGCTGTTTCATGGAATCTATAGGCATGCCGGAAAAATAAGAGATTATAATATCACAAAGAAAGAGTGGGTTCTGGACGGGGGAACGGTTTTATATGGAAGCGCCTCTGAGCTAAGGTCCACACTGGAATATGATTTTTCTCAGGAGAGAGGGTTCAGTTATAAAGGGCTTTTGATGAATGAGATTATCCATCATCTGGAGGTATTTGTCTCAAGATTATGGCAGATTCATATCTTTGGAGAGGGCAATACGAGAACAACAGCGGTATTTTTTATTAAATATATGAAGACTCTTGGATTCTCAGTGACTAACGATATTTTTCCAGAGCATTCCTGGTATTTCAGAAATGCATTAGTTCGTGCGAATTACACAAACCTGCAGAAAGGGATTCATGAAACGACGGAGTATCTGGAATTGTTTTTGAGGAATCTCCTTTTAAATGAAAAAAATGAACTGCATAACCGATATTTGCATATAAGTGGACTTTGGAAGATGCAGAAAGTAGACATTGGAGAAGGAAAAGTAGACATTCAGGACCCAAAAGTAGACATTGAAAATCTGCTTGCAGTGAAAGCGACAGATTTTTCGGAAAAGACAATTTCTCATATTTATGGCATGTATGATAAGTTTGGTTTTGACATGATTTTTGGGCGGACTGCAGTTGCCGAACTGCTCGGACTTTAGAATTCAAGTGCCTCCAAGCTGCTTGCTAAACTGTTGAGGGCAGAAATCCTAGAGCCGGTATCTGGTCATGGGAAAGGAAAATACAGGTTTTCGAGATGATGAGACAGCATATTTGTATAGATGCATTAGAAAATAAAACTATAGCTGAAAAGAAAGAACAGTGCAGGGAAAATTATAACGAACTAAAAAGCGGATTACTGTCCTACCCAATGAAAAACTGTTTTAAATTGTTTTATAGACAAATGTATAAAGATTTCATTTTTCTTGGAATAAAACTGGCTTGCGAGAGTGGCAATATGACCTTCATGCTGAACGGATTGTTTCAAGGGAATAGAATTGGGATGATACAAAATAATTGCCTGCATACAGCACAAGATCAATCTGGTGGCCTGGTGAATATAATTCTGGCTTTTGCGGCCAATGATTTAAAACTTATCAGCAAAAGTATGCCGGTTTCTCTGGGAACCTCAGATAACGGATATTATAACGGACATTATAATATGATGTATGCCATATACTGGAAAGATCAAGAAGTGGGGCGGGAGGCCGAAAAACAACTTCTGAAATTTATGACAAAGAAACAAAGTAAATTTGATCTTTCTTTTACTCGTTATCTTTTGGCATTGTACTATGAAAATGCTTCTGAAATTTCAAGCTGCTTACTTGAATTATGCGATACCGTTACAAGATCGAACTGGGTGCAGGAAGAGATCTTTTTTGATACTCTTCATTATAAATCAGGCAGACATGTTGCGCTGTTTGTTCATGGGCTCTATCATTTGGCATATCACTCGCTGAACAAAGCTCTTTTTACAAAGATTCAATTACCGGAGCACAAGACATTTATAAAAGAGTATGAGAAATATAATATAGAACATGGATTTCCGGTAGGCAGTCCTTTGATTCATCTCGATGATATCAGTCAATATATGGAGCATTTTATTGATATAGAGATGATACCTGAAGTAGGCGTAGTGAAAGATATACATGATGGGAAAAACTATTTAGATGCAGATTCATTCCAAGAAAAGATCTTTGCTAATTTAAAGGCACAGAAGCTGATCGATTATGATGAATCTGCTGGTGCATTTGTTTTTCGTGCAATAAAATAGATAAAACTGAAATTGAGGAGTGCATAAAAACATACATATTTAGTTAATCCTGCAAATATGGAATGATGATATAAAAAGTAAAGATAAAACGCAACGTATGTAGTATTACATACCAGAGCCAATAGAAACATCGGGGCAGATAATGCTCCGGTGTTTTTTAATATTTCGCAAACAAAACAGAAATGTTTTGCCAATATTCGGGCTGTATTCTTATACCATCAGATGAAGATCAATGAAGGAGGAACGAATAATGGCAAAGTCAAGGCTTGTAAAGGCGAATGAAAAAATAGCAGAAAAAGTAGTCGGCGGCTACAAAAAGATTGAGGAAGGAGCCGTCGGAGGATTCAACAAAATATCGGATTCTTTTGTGGACCAGTTCCTGACAAAAGACGGTGAGTCGATTGAAGAGGCAAAAGCAAGACTTGCAGAAGAGCAGAAAGCACGTCAGATGAAAGCAATGGAAAAGTAGTAGGAGGAGAGAGAAGATGAAAAAAAGTAATTTTGTGGCAATGATTCTTGGAACAATCGGGGGAATCTTTTTTGCACTTGGGATGTGTATGGCACTGATTCCGGAGTGGAATGCGTTTCAGCCAGGAGTGGTTATGGGCGTGATTGGCGCGGTGATCCTTTTGATCATGGTACTTGTCTGGAGAAAGATGGAAAATAAAGCACCGATCCACCTGTCGGGCAAGACGATTGGAACTGTACTTCTTGGAATTATCGGAGCGCTGGTTCTTGGTATCGGCATGTGCCTGACCATGGTATGGAGCAACATGATTGTAGGTATCGTAGTCGGATTAGTGGGAATTATCCTGCTGTTATGCCTGATTCCACTGGCAAAAGGATTGAAGTAATCGTTGACAACAACTCCATATAGAATATAAAATAGTTATATAAAGAGTTTATATAACTATTTTTTTGTTGGAGAAATTGAGATGCCAAAGCAAAGAATTACAAAAGAGATGGTCGTGGATGCTGCCTTTGAGATTGCAAGAAGTGAGGGCATGGAGCAGGTGCTTGTTAAGAACATTGCCAGGAGGCTGGGGTGTTCGGTCCAGCCGATTTACAGCTATTGCAAAAATATGGAAGGTCTCCGCGAAGATGTGACAGCGAAGGCGATGGAGTTTGTTAGGGATTATACCACATCCCGCATCGATCCGGCGGATCTGTTTGCCAGTACCGGGAGAGCTTATGTACAGCTTGCGAAGGAGGAGCCAAATGTGTTCCGGCTGTTTATTCTTCACCAGCGGACGGGAATCTCTTCCATGAAGGACCTTTATGAGAAGGAGACGGATCCGAAAGCAGCCGTGTTTATTGCGGAACAGCTGGGAATCAGCAGGGAAGAGGCGGTGCAGCTTCACCTTCATATGCTGATTTATACGATGGGGATCGGGACTGTTTTCTGCACGACAACGCCGGGAATTTCGATGGAGGAAATTTTCGGACAGCAGGAGAAGGCTTACCGGATTTTCAGGGAGGCGGCACTTAAGGACAGGAAACAGGAAGACATCAGAGCATAGGGCGGAAGGAGGGAAAACATTATGACAAAAGGAATGATTCTGCATCAGTCCAAGTACGGAGCGGCCAGGCGATACGCCGGATGGCTTGAAGAGGAGACCGGGTTTGCGTGTCAGGAAGTCAAAAATGCCCGTATAGAAGAGGTGAGCCGTTACGATGCGATTATCCTGTGCGGAGGCATTTACGCATCCGGCATAGCAGGCATTTCGTTCCTTAGGAAACACTTTGACAGACTGAAAGGAAAGCGGATCATGGTGTTTGCTGTCGGGGCATCTCCATACGATGAGAAGGCGATTGGTGAAGTAAAAGCGGTAAATCTAAAAGGTGAGCTGAGTACAGTACCGCTGTTTTACGGAAGAGGTATGTGGGATGAAGAAGCAATGTCATGGAAGGACCGGACGCTTTGCAGGATGCTGAAAAAGATGGTCGCAAAGCAGGACCCGGAAACATATGAACCGTGGCAGAAGGCGCTTGTGAGCGCAGAGGGAAAACAATGTGACTGGACGGACCGGGAATTTCTGAAGCCGATTTTAAAAGAATTAAAAAAATAGAAGAAAAATGAATGGAAATACTCCTTTGAATCGTATTAAAAGTAAAGAGACAAAGGAGGGATCAGGATGAAGAAAATCGCAGCAGGAATTTTGGTGGCAGTCCTTGCGGCATCGGCAGCAGTATCCGGAGCGGTGAAGGCCGGGAACAGACAGGATACTTCCAATGCCCAGAGCAGCTGGAACAATGGGATCTGTGTAAATCGTTCGGTATGTCCGAATTACCATGATCATACAGGTGACTGTGTGGTATCGGGAAACGGGGCTTGTTATACGGATTCCGATCACGATGGTGTCTGCGACAACTATCAGGATAAAACCTGTAATAATGCAGATGGACACCATATGCATCACCAGAACAGTGGATGCAGGGGAGGAAGAAACAGGTAAACATATATGCAAAGTGAACGAGAGGTAAACAGGGCAATTGAAAGGTATTCAGATATGGTCAAAAGAATCTGCCTGATTCACCTGCAAAATCGTGCTGATACCGAGGACATATTTCAGACAGTCTTTCTGAAATATGTCCTTCGTTCCACGCCGTTTGAAAATGAGGAACATGAAAAAGCCTGGCTGATCCGGGTGACGGTCAATGCCTGCCGGGATCTGCGGAGAAGCTTTTTCAAGAGCAGGACCGTTTCACTGGACGCACTCCTGGACGTGCCAGCTCCGATGCAGCAGGATCACCGGGAAGTACTGGAAGCAGTACTGTCTCTTCCCGCAAAATATAAAGACGCCGTGTATCTTCACTATTATGAAGGATATACGGCGGAAGAAATTGGAGAGATCCTTGGGAAGAAAACTAATACGGTTTATACCCTGCTGACACGGGCACGGGCACTGTTGAAAGAGAAGCTAGGAGGTGAGGAGTACGGATAAGAGAATGAAGGAAGCGTTTGATCAGATTCATGCAGATGAAGAACTGAAAGAACGCACAAAGCAGTTTCTGGCAGAAAAGACAGATGGATACAGGAAAAAGAAAGTTCGATCTTACCGTACCTGGATCCCGGCAGCAGCCTGCCTGGTGATTTTTCTGATCGCAGGGGGATACTGGAGCTTCTTCCTTCCGACAGCGGCGATCCAGATCGAGGTGAATCCTTCACTGGAAATGGAAGTCAACCGATTTGGAAGGGTACTTTCGCTGGAAGGAAAAAATGAGGATGGTGAAAAACTGGCCGGTGAATTGAATCTTCGTTTTCTCAGTTATGATGAGGCGGTGGACCGGATTCTGGAAAATGATCAGATCGCAGCGCTTTTGAATCAGAATGAGATTTTGTCCCTGGTTGTCATAGGAGAAAACAAGCAGAGTCAGGATATCATGGCGTTCGTGGAAGAGCTGGAACAGACACAGCACAACATCGACTGCTGCCATGCGACAGAAAGTGAAGCACATGAAGCGGAAGAAGCGGGACTTGGATATGGAAAATACAGAGCATATCTGGAATTAAAAAAGCTGGATCCGGATGTGACAACGGAGGAAGCGGCCAATATGACCATGAGCGAACTTTATGAGAGAATCCGAGAACTGGAAGCGTCCAGTGGTACGCAGACAGACACGCAGACAAGCACTGGAACGGAAACAGGCGGAGGAGGTGGCCATCACCACCACGGCCATAGAAATGATGAATAAAAAGTGAATATGGAAAATTAAATGTAAAAATAGCAGACTTGGAACAGCAGTCCGGCTTCTTGAGGTTTATACTGGAAGTACCACGTGGAAGAAATGACAGGAGTGAGGCACATGGAAGCAGAAAACGTGATCCAAAACAGCATGAAATATATCAATGACCACATGGAAGAGGCATTGACTGTGGGCCAGATTGCCGAAATGGCTGGATATTCTGAATATCATTTTTCCAGAATGTTTCGCCAGAAAACGGGAATTTCTGTGATGGAATATGTCAAAGGAGAGAGGCTCCGCAGAGCGTCGGTAGAAATACGGAACGGGTCAAAAATTGTGGATGTGGCCATGAAATATGGTTGGGAATCTCACAATGGTTTTACAAAAGCGTTTAAAAAAGCGTTTGGTTACTGTCCTGCTTTACTGCGTGCCATGGTTATCGGTATGGAACAGTTAGGAGGAATGAGTATGAATAGGAAGACGATTGTGGGACCAGATGAGCATGCTGAAAAACAGGTGCTGTTTGAAGCTGTAAAAGAGCGGATTAAGGAAGAAAATCCGGAAGAAGATGTGAGAAATCTGGAGCAGATCTATCTCTACGCATGTCAGATTTATCAGGGTAAGAAACGATATTCCGGCGATGAATATATTACACATCCGCTTCATACGGCTCTGTTGCTTGCGGATATGGAAGCGGAGCCGGAAACTATCCTTGCGGGATTGTTTTGTGATGCATTGAAAAAGACAGAAACCACAATGGAAGATTTAAGAAAATATCTCCCGAAAAAGGTAGCTGATCTGATCGAAGAAAAAGCGGCGGCAGAATCAGACAGGGAGACAGAGCTTTGGGAACAAGTTACTTTACTCCGTATTGCCGAGCGGCTTCATAATATGAAGACGATTGAGTGGATGGATGAGGAACAAAGAAAAAAACGGGCAGTTGAAACCCTGGAGATTTTTCTCCCGTTGGCTGAAAAGACGGGCAATCATGAGATTGCGGAGGAACTGAAAACGCTGGCGGAAGAGAATTTGTAAAGATGATGGATATTTCTTCTAATGAGAATAATACAGCGGTAGGTGTGATTCGTATGAATCACACCTGCCGCTTTGTAATATGAGAATATATAGAATATATCATCTTAATGATCCGGCTGTTTCCAGGCCGGATTCAAATTTATTTTTCTTTTGCTGCAAGTGCTTCTTTTCCAAGAGCATCTGCTGCAACGATTGCTGCGTAGAGCTGATCAGGAGTGACATCTGCTACCATATTGTGGATGGATTCGCCTTCCACGCAGGATTTCTCGGCAATGACACGGATTTCTTCCTCTTTGGTGATTCCGATTTCTTCCAGTGTGACAGGAAGGCCGACTTCCATACAGAAATCCTGTACTTCCTTAAATTCTTCTTTGGACGCACGTTCCAGAACAAGCTGTACGAGTGTTCCGAAAGCAACGCAGTTTCCATGAGGTGCGCTGTGTCCGCCAAGAGCAGTCAGTCCGTTATAGAAAGAGTGGGCAACTGCGAGTCCGCCGTTGTCGGCGCCCACACCGGAGAGGTAAACATTTGCCTCGATGATGGCTTCCAGAGCCGGAGTGACAACATGGCATTCGCATGCTTTCTTTGCAGCTGCGCCGTATTCTTTTAATGTATCATAGCAAAGACGGCAAAGAGCCATGGCTGAGCGGGTAATTCCGCCGGATTCCAGGCTTGGAGCGTCTGTCCGTTCACATGCCCGTGCCTCAAAATAAGTTCCCAGTGCATCGCCCATACCGGCAACCAGGAATTTGACAGGAGCATTTGCAATGACATCGCTGTCTACGATAACGGCTTCCGGATTCTTTGGATAGAACAGGTAGCTGTTGAATGTCTGGTCATCATTATAGATAACGGAAAGTCCTGTGCAAGGAGCATCTGTCGCAACAACGGTTGGAATAATGACGACAGGAAGCTTCTCATAGTATGCTGTTGCTTTGGCCGTGTCGATTGCGGAACCGCCGCCTACGCCAACTACAACATTCAGATGATTGTCTCGTACGATTTTCCGCATTTTCTCGATTTCACCGGTGCTGGAAACTCCGCCGAAAATTTCATACTGACGTACATCAGAAGTTCCTTCAAAGCTTTTTTCGATTTTGTCATGAGTCATTTTATATCCGCTTCTGGAGCAGATAAACAGCCATTTGTCACCAAGGCTGGTCATTTCTTTGTGAAACTGAAGCAGAGAATTTTTTCCCTGGACATATTTTTGAGGTGCACGCATCATTCTGAGTCTAAGCATATTTAAGACCTCCCTTTCACTTGTTAAGTAATATTGTTATTTCTTTAACTAAGAGTATAGCTCGTCTGTAATGAAAAACAAGATTAAAATTTCTGAAAAAACGATGCAAAATCACAAAGGTTTTGTGCAAAATGAAAAATCATCGATAATAATCAGGAATGATGCTTTGTCATCGTTCCATCGCCGCCCATAAGGAGTGTCAGTTCTTCAATCCGTTCCAGCGGGAACGGCGGCAGGCATAATGGCTTCATGGCGATGGACATGAGTTTCATTGGATTGTCATCTGCAGCAATCCGGTTGGATGAGAGTTTTCCACAGCGCCGGCAGCGGTGGATGATGGCCCATTCGCCGTTCTTGCGGGTCCAGACCGCGATTGGGTCCATGATGCCTCCGCAGTCAGATTCCCGGTCTCCCGGTTCGATGTCTACATGCAGACTGGAAAGGCAGTTCGGGCAGTGGTTGCGGTGATCGGTTCCTGCACCTGCTGAAACGACCGGCCGTCCGCATACCTTACAGGTGAAGCTGTCCTTGCACGGGTGGGTTTTGTAGTATCCTTTTTCGTATTTTTTTTTGTTTTCACGGTTCATTGTTTGTTATCTCCCTTACACAAATAAAAGTTTCGGTGTTTTTATTGTCTGTGCAGGGCAATAAAAAAAGATAACCCTTGAAAGATGAGTTATCTTATGTACTGATATACAGATGGCAGGCATCCTCCCCTGTGATCAGGGCAGGCTTATTTCGATGCTGCCAAAAAACACGCTTCTTCCGAGAAGTGTGATCCGATCTCAATCGTAAAAAAGAGTACAATAAAAAACTCATCGTCTTTCAGATGAAAACAAAATTTATTGCCCTGTTATTTACGATTCGCCGACATCCACTTCTCTCCCTTCTGTTTTAAGTTGTTTTCAGCATAACATATATGAGACTGAATGTAAAGAAAATGTGTATTTTCCAGGGGCGGGGCAGTCTCTACGGGTGGATGAGCTGCCCTGCCTGAAAGCCCATGATGACGAGCTCCAGCATTTTCGGATCATAATCTCTGTATTTCAGAAAATAGTAGAGAGTATCCAGAAAGTTGAGAAATGCCTTCTTGGAGGATTCGTCCAGAATGACGGATTTCTGTTCCCGTGTCAGGAAAGAAGCAATCCGCGTGAAAGCAAATTTCTCATTGAGGAAAGCCCAGAATTCCTCCTCGCCGTCGGTTTTCAAAACCTGAAATGGTTTCCGGCGCAGGAGCCAGTAGGTTTCATAGGCCAGTACTTTCCGTTCGCTGATATGCCGCATATGGTGGAACTCTTTCATGCGGGAAATATCGGTAAAGTAGTCCATCACCGCGTGGGTCAGGATGGTTTCATCGATCCGGACGCTGTCCCGGATGCCGAGACTTTCCAGAAACACGATACACTCTTTGTAGAGAGAGGAGTAACGGTTCTTGATGACCTGTTCGGAAAATTCGGCCACGATATCTTCGTATTGTGTGTAGATGGTTTCGATATCATTCATGATGATCTGCTCCTTCCAGTTTCATAATATCAAAAAACAGCTTGGATTTTACAAAATCGCAGTAGGAATTCAGCTCAATGTCCTCGATGGTGCTGTAACGGACATGGGAGGTGCTTCCAAGCAGGTGTTTGCGGATTTTTCCGCTTTGGATGCGCTCCATCATCCGGTCTGCGGACTGGCTGATGGATTCGGGAATCCCCGGCAGTGGTCTCTGGTTCATAGGAACCCTCCTTTATTCTTTGAGGATGCTGTCAATGGCATCCTGTACGGTCTGTATAGAACTTAAATCAACTTCATTCAGCTTTTCTTTTGGCTTCTCATAATCCAGCCTTGGATTGACGATCGTCTGCTTTGGTTTGAAATTCTCGCTTGATACATCACAGAGACGTTTGAAAAAAGAAGCCATCTCGTCGCCCATCCCGGAAAGACGGTTCAAAAGCTCGGAAAATTCCGTGAGCATGGGATCACTTTTCTTATAAGGGTACAGAATGTGATGATCAATTTCACCCCAGCCCTCCTCGAAAAGAGTACGGATCTGCACTTCCATATACACGCCCTGATACTTCAGAATATAGTGGACAGAACGGTAATGCTTCCGGTCAAAGATGTTGTCGCTGGAGATCCAGTCGGCATAGATGTCGCTGAAATCGCCGAGCCGCATATGTACTTTTGGCGGCTCTGCCATATACCGGTCCTTGTCAGCATGATAATCCGAAATGCAGTTGTGAATATAGAGATCCGGATTATTCTCAAAATGCTGAATCAGATATTTGTGAAAGATCACCCAGTCTTCCCGGTAAAGAATCAGTCCCCGGAATCCGATCGTATCCGTGACAAATTTCATATAATTATCCTTGGTCAGCGTGCGGTATTTCAGATAGTTCTCGCATCGCTTCCGGATAATTTTCTCTACGAGATGCCATGGCGTCTTGACGCGGGTCCGGTAGGAATGAAGCCCCGTCCGCTGGTCTTTATTTTTGATGAATTCCTGCAGAAACTCGTCCCGGATCCGCTGAAGCTCAGGGAGACGTTTGGCGTAGTCCTTTGCGATAAAACAAAGGTCCTCCCATTCCAGTCCGGCCTCACGGAACTCATCTTCGCTGATCGAGAAACGTTCCAGAAATTCTTTTTGCAGCATAAAATCATATCCTTTAATCATTCAATTCCCTGTGGGCAGGGTACTTCCTTATCATAGCATTTTTAAAGGGGATTCGCAACGACCAGGGAGGAAAGAGTGTTATTCACTTATGATAATGTCTCCCTATGATTCTCTTGAGATAATGTCACTTT
>ERZ1643246.1223-NODE-1223-length-28547-cov-11.053489_pt1 | contig 28547 bp, 27 predicted proteins | sample MGYA00579265_ERZ1643246 | MGnify/ENA primary metagenome ERZ1643246 (study PRJEB29033, sample SAMEA4952261) | chicken gut metagenome | biome: Broiler Chicken; feature: Gastrointestinal Tract; material: Caecum | place: Ireland | collected 2018 | study: Broiler...
TCTGCGGACACTACACGCTTAGTCTGTGATCAGATCTCGCCCGCGGGCAGTCCACAGACAACCTGCTCCTTGGGCATACTTCCCTATGATCCTCTTCAGGGGCGGAAGTTTTCCCCCGAAGTAGGTTCCCTACTTTTTTGACGCCCCATTCCCGACCGTAGGCAATCGGGATGGGACGGGGCTTAAATCAGTTAAGCCGCAAGCGCCACACGGCGCGCCGAAGCGCGACGAGCGACAGCCGACCTTCTTTCAGTCTTGTCAGCATTTAAATTGAGTTCCGTTGTTACGGAGCCGAGCCTCCGACGTGCGTCCGTCAAACTCCGCCTGCAATCAAATCCTAAACAGGCCCATATGCTTATTTATATTATACCCGAACGGGAATTTTGTCAACCAAAAACAATGATCTTTCCCTTTTGAGCCGCTTTGCGGCGTCCTCATAAGCGAATTTCCGAATTTTTTAAGAAGTTACTATTTTAATAATCCCCATTGACGCGCAAAAAATTGCATGATATAATTGATATATCTGATGAAAAAGGAGTATGAAAAAATGTATTGTATTCACTGCGGAAAAGAGATTCCTGACGATTGCACATTCTGCATTTACTGTGGAAAAGCCACGGCAAGTGCACCTGAATCTTCACCAGATGCTTCATCAGATGCGAAACAGGAAACCCCCGTACAGGACATTCCCGCCTCTCCTGCATCCTCTGTAACATCTAAGACCCCCACGACTTCACCCGTTTTCCATTCCGCACAGCAGAGTCCCACAGCCTCATCCGTACCCCCTGCCGCACCGCAGACGCCCAAGGCTCCGACCGCTCCCCCTGCCTTTTCCTGCATTCAACCCGTTACATACTACAAAGATACCCGCAAAATATCGGCGATTTGTCTCATAGGCTTTATTTTCTCGGTCATATCATTTGTTGCAGGAGTGATTCTGCTCACAATGGCACTGTGCGGAAGCAGCGGAGTTTTGGTTGAACTTTACTACGTTCTTCCTGCCTTAGCAGGACTTGCGCTCAGCATTTTCGGTCTTTTACGCACCCCCGCCACCGAACGCGGAAAAGCACTTGCAATCGTCGGAATTGTCCTCGCTGCAGTTATTCTTGCGTATTTCTATATTGCGATCTTTGTTTCCGTCGGAATGACACTGTAAAACAAATTATTTGCCCGCCGCGCAAACATGCGCGGCGGGCTTTTGCATCATTTCTTATCTAAAAATTCTTAATTTTCTTTCTTTACGTCTTCAGGTGCAGAATTTTCTTCTTTTGAGACGGAGTCCGCATCAGATGCAGTCTCAGAAGGCTTTTCTTCCGACTTCTGCGCACTGCCCGAGAACAGCGAAACAATGATTCCTGCGGCATAAATGCCGATTTCTGCGAGATTGATGAACAATCTGATCCAGGAAAGCGCCGAGCCCATTCTCGCACCGAGGGTCGAAATATTGCCCAGAATGATCATGACAGCATCGATTGCCGTAAAGATAAGAGTGATGACGAAGACAAGTTTTGCCGATCTTTGCAGTTCCTTATCCGTTGTCTTGAAGATGACATATCCGCCCACCAATGCATAGGCAATAAAGCTCAGATACCCGCTCAGCCAGATGAGCGCCTTTTTCCAACGCTGTGTCCAAAGCTCCTTCATATTCTCCCTCCTCGGAAAATTCTTTAGACCATTATATGTGAATTTCGGGAGAATGTCAATAGCAAAACACTTTTTTGTCGGCAGCAGGGCAAAAACGCGCAGTCAAGTCTTTTTCGCCGTTCCCTGTCGAATTGCGTCCAACTCTTCTAATTGAGCACGACGTCCTTGAGACTTTCGTACTTTTCCATGGCGGATTTTTTGATTGCGTCGAAATTGAGTCGGCGTTCAAACGCCTCGTCGGTCAGTTTTTTTGCGGTAAAAATGACCTGCGTTGAATATCTGAGATTTCTGACATCGGTGAGGAATTTTCCGCTCTGGCGGGTGCCGAGGAAATCGCCGCTGCCGCGCAGTTCGAGGTCTTTTTCTGCAAGCGCAAATCCGTCCGACGTATTTTTGAAAATATTCAGCCGCTCGCGCGCGGTCTCACTGTCCGAGCCGATCATCAGGAAACACCAGCTTTTTTCACTGCCGCGCCCCACTCTGCCCCGAAGCTGATGAAGCTGGGAGAGTCCGAAGCGTTCGGCATTCATGATGACCATGATCGTGGCATTGGGCACGTCCACACCGACTTCAATCACTGTGGTCGAGACGAGACAGTCATACTCGCGGTTTTTGAACGCCGTCATGACGGCGCTCTTTTCTTTATCCTTCATTCTGCCGTGCAGAAGCGCAAACCGAACATCGGGAAGCCTGTTCCTGAGCTCTTCCCAAAGCTCCGTGACGGAGGTCACGTCGCCCTCATCGTCATCGATCTTTGCGCAGACAAAGTATGCCTGGCGCCCCTTTTTGGTCTCCGAACGGATATAAGCGAGCATATCGTCATACTTGAACGCGGGAATGATGGAGGTCGAAATCGGCAGGCGGTCGAGCGGCTTATCGGTGATCGTCGTGACATCGAGATCGCCGTAAAAGACGAGGGAGAGCGTGCGCGGGATGGGTGTCGCGGACATGACGAGCATATCGGGCGAATCCCCCTTTTCACTGAGAACGCTGCGCTGAGCGACACCGAAACGGTGCTGTTCATCGCACACGCAGAAGGCAAGCCGCGCAAAATGCACGTCCGACTGCAATACGGCGTGCGTTCCGCAGACAATGTCCACTTCCCCTGCATGAATGGCGGCCTTTAATTCACGCTTTTCTTTCGCGGTGCTCCCGCCCGCAAGATATCCTACACGGTATTCGGGAAATATCTTCTGAAGCAGGGCATAATTTTGTGCAGCGAGCACTTCTGTGGGCGAAAGATACGCCGTCTGATACCCGCTCGCAAGCGCCATATACATGCCCGTCAGCGCCACCGCCGTTTTTCCGCTGCCGACATCTCCCTGCAGAAGTCGGTTCATGCGCACGGGACCCGTCACATTGTCATAAATGGCGCGCACTGCCGCCTGCTGACCAGCCGTAAATGCGAACGGAAACCGCTTTTCGAATGCGGCGACCTGGCGCTCAGTGACGCTGTAACGGTTGATTCTCGCCTCCTGCGCGTCCCCTTTGACAAGCTTGAATGCGGACAGGAGGACAAAATACTCTTCAAGAGCGATCCGCTCGGAAGCACCGGAGAGCTCCGTCTTGTTCTTCGGCGCATGCACAATGCGATATGCGTCGGAAAGCGGCGACAGGTCATATTTTTGCCGCAATTCCCACGGAATGACAGACTCGAACTTTTCGACAGAAAGCGCACTTTGCACGGCGTCGCGAACGATGCGCTGGGTAAGGTTGCCCTTGAGCGGATAGACAGGAACAAGCCCCTTGAGCCGCACATTGCTTGCGAGCGGTTCGAAGGTGGGATTGACGAGGCTGATCTGACCGTATCTGTTCTGCACCCGCCCGTAGAAGAGATATTCCCCGGGCTTTAATCGCTGGGCAAGGTAAGGCATATTGAACCAGACCGCCGTGAACGGGACCCCGCTCTGCACAAGGCGCGCGCGCACTGTCTTGTGCCTGGAATAGTAGTTCATGGGATCGACGGAAACGAGCTCCGCGGCGACAAGCGCCATATCATTGTGATAGACGTTCAATATGGACGTGCGATCGGTCATGTCGAGATAGGTGCGCGGAAAATAGCGGACAAGCTGTGCGCTGTCCGAAATACCGAGTTTTTCAAGATCTTTGGCCCGTTTTTGAGTGATGCCTCTCAGTCTTATGAGTTCCATAGCGATCGCCCTTCCTGCAAGGATGCTTTTACTCTCGTCTCTTCTGCCCCCTCTCGCAGTGTAAACGATCTGCTTTGCCTGCGCAAAGAGCGTCAAGAGGGAGAATGAACAAAAAAGAGCGGCTATGCGCTCTTTTTTTCTCGGTTGTGGGATTACTCCAGCGAAAGGAGGTAATAATAGACAGGCTGACCGCCGTAGTGGAAATCGACGTCGCAGTCGGGGAACGCCTCCTGCACCTTTTCTGCAAGTGCAGACGCCTCCGATTCATCCACACCCTCACCGTAGTAGAGCGTGATGACCTCATGGGATTCATCCTTGAGCTTGTCAAGCAGTTTGAGAACGGTCTCGTCCACCGCCTGTCCCTTTGCGAGGATCTTTTTGTCGTCAAGTCCGATGATGTCGCCCTCGTGAATGGAGAACCCGTTAACGTTGGTCGTACGGACGGCGTGCGTGACCTGACCCGCCCTCACGTTGTCGATGGCATGGATCATGTTTGCCTTGTTCTCTTCCACGGTCGCCTCGGGACTGAACGCAAGCGCGGCAGCAAAACCCTGCGGCACATTCTTGGTGGGAATGACATGAATGGTGCGGTTTTCCACAAGCGCCTTTGCCTGCTCCGCCGCCAGCACGATGTTTTTATTGTTGGGGAAGACAAACACGTTGTCCGCGTTGATCTTCTGTACTGCCGTAGCAATGTCGGAAGCCGAGGGATTCATCGTCTGACCGCCCTCGATGACGCGATCGACAAACAGATCTTTGAAGATCTCCGAGATCCCCTCGCCCGCGCAGATGGCGAGCATTCCCTGCTCCTTCTTCTCCGCCTCGCGCTTTGCCTTGAGCTGCCGGTTCTGCTCGAGCATATTTTCGATCTTGGGACGATCGAGCTCGCCGAGTTCCAGTGCATAGGTGAGCGCAACGCCGGGGCTGTTGGTATGAACGTGCACCTTGACCATCTCGAGATCGCCGATACAGATGACACTGTCGCCGATACCCATCAGGTTCTCGCGGAGCTTGTCAATGTCCGCAAGCGTGGTGCTCTTTTTCAGATTGATGATAAAGAACTCGGTACAATACGCGAACTGGATCTCGCCCAGGTCCATATTGATGATGTCCGAGTTGTCGCCGAAATCTGCTTCGGAAGCGGGCGCACTCGCCGCGTCCGTCTGAATGTCCGTGACGACCTCATCGCCCATGAGTGCGGACAGGAATCCGCGCATGATGGTCATGAGTCCCACGCCGCCCGAGTCCACGACACCCGCCTTTTTCAGAACGGGAAGCAGTTCGGGCGTCTGTGCAAGCGCCCTGTCGCCCTCCTCGATCACCGCGGGAAGGAAGGTTTCGAAATCCTTGTATTTGCCTGCGTTCTTGGTCGCATACTCGCTCATCATTCTCACGACGGTGAGGATGGTGCCTTCCTTAGGAATGGAAACGGCGTTATATGCAACTTTGGTCCCCGCTTCCATTGCCTTTGCAAACGTTTTGGTATCCACTTCAGGCTTGCTGTCGTGCAAAACGGAACAAATGCCGCGGAAGATCTGCGAAAGAATGACGCCCGAATTCCCGCGCGCGCCGCGCAGGGCGCCTTTGGAAACGTGGTCGCATACCTCGGGGAAGCTGTTGGATGCGACAGAGGAAAGCTCCTTGACCGCCGACTGCATCGTGAGCGACATGTTCGTACCCGTATCCCCGTCGGGAACAGGGAAGACGTTCAGCGAGTCGACTTTCGCCCTGTTATTCTCCAACATCTTTGCGCCCGCAAGCACCATCTTGCGGAAAGTAGCGCAGTTGATTGTTTTTTGCATGAATACTCTCTCCCGGTTAGGTTGGAAATCGCGCAGAGGTAAAAGAAAAATTTGACCGCTTACAGCTTGAGCCCGACAACGTTGACGTTGACCGTATCTACGATCATCCCCGTGAAGTACTCCACCTTATACTTGATGGCTTCCTTCAGGGACTCAGCGACCGCCTGAATGGAGACGCCGTACTTGATAAGCACAGATACGTCGATAAAAATGCGGTTCCCGGACGTGACAACTTTCACGCCCTTGCCTCCTGCGTCCTTTTTGAACAATTCGGCAAAGGTGTCCGTGAAGCGCCGCGAAACAGTATCCACAATGCCGTAGCTCTCCAGAGCAGCATGCGCCGCGACCTTCGCGATCGCAAGGTCGGAGATTGAAATTTTCCCGTACGCGTTGCTTGTACTGACAGACATAGTGACGCTCTCCCAATTGTTCTCTAATCTATTCTAACCCATTATGCCGCAATTTGCAAGCGTTATCGGAAAAAAAATCAGATAAACGCAAAAAATTTTCCCCTATTCGACGCGTTTTTCATTGCTTTTTTTCGGAAGAAATGATATCATTGATTCGTTCGCGCGGGTGAGTCACCCGTGCGCTTCAAAGGGTATTTCAGAAATTTACGCCCCTCGGGAGGTTTCTTATGTCGAGAGTTTGCAGTATCTGCGGAAAAGGTCAGACGTCCGGCAACAATGTCAGCCACTCCAACCGCAAGACCAAGCGCGCCTTCAAAGCCAATGTGCAGAAGGTCTCCTATGTCAAGGACGGCAAGGTCGAGACGGGTTACGTCTGCGCACGCTGCTTGAAGAGCGACAAGGTCGATCGCGCTTAACCCCTCGCGCCCGTCCATCTTTCTTTTCCGAAGAGTTGGCGGCCGCTTTCATTGCACCTGAGGAGCTGTGCATCCGCACGGCTCTTTTCTGTTGCTCTTTTTTCCTTTGCATTAATCGGATAATTAGCTATTCTCCGCATCAAAAGCACTATGGATTGCATCCTTTCGCGCCTTTTTGGCACAACGACCAAAAAACATCCGTTCACAGCTTTTGACACAGCGACCAAAAAACATCCGTTCACACCTTTTTGACACAGCGACAAAAAACATCCGTTCACACCTTTTGGGCAGAGCAGACAAAAAACATCCGTTCGACAGCATAGAATAATGCACAATATAAAAACGGGAACGTTTATCTGACGTTCCCGTTTTTGCTTTTCATTACTTTTCATTACTTTTAACTGCTTTTCATCGCTTTTCTTTTAAGATTTTCTTGCCCCTGCTTTGATTTCTCTCCGAGTTTACGCCGCGTTTTCCAAAACATTTTATTTTCGTGTCAAATCGGGAGTACATTCTTAAAAAGGGCACCTGATCTTAAAAAGAGCATTTGAAGATCGTATCCTACTTCTCAATGAATCATTTTCTTTTTATTTAAATTTATTTGTCCCCGACGACATCACGCAAGACGCGCAAAAAGTTATCCCGCGCGGCTTTTTCCGCAATTCTTGGACCAAATTCATCGACAAGCGTTTCAAAAAAAGACGGCATACAGGAGGGATCGGGCAGATATGCATTTTCGGGAATGCCGTCAAAATCCGAACCGACGGCAAGCACATCCTCCCCGCCTGCGTTGAGAATCGCCCGCACATGGGCAAGGATTGCTGTGCGCTGTCCTGCCGCACTCCCATCGTCCGACAAAAAGTCGGCGCAAAAGTTGAGCCCAATAACGCCGCCGCAATCGGCAACCGCCGCGATCTGCTCATCTGTCAGATTTCTCGCCCAATTCTGAACCGAAGCGGCATTGGAATGGCTTGCGACAAACGGACGCTTTTTTTGAGCGATCTCCCAAAAGAGCGCATCGCTCCCGTGAGAGACATCGGGAATTATGCCGAGCTGCGCCATCAGCTCCGCGGACTCATGTCCGAAGGGCGTCAATCCGCGTTTCTCTTCGCGTACAGACGGCGATATCCGACCCGCGCAAAGTCCTTGATAATCGGGAAAATTGGGATAGCCTGCCGCCGTCGGCGTATTCCACACAAACCCCGCCATGCGCACGCCGCGCGCGTACAACCCGCGCAGTTCCTCTATGGATTCCCATGCGCCGCCCTCACAGGAAAGAAGCGCATTGACAGCGTTCTCTTTCACGTCGGAAGCATACAAAACCCTGTGATAGCCCTCGTTTTTGACAAGGTCATCGAACTTGTCCGCAAGGGAAGAGAAGCGGGAAAAACCGCCCTCCTCCACAAACGCGGCGAAGCACTGCAAAAGGCAGTCTCCCGCTTCAAGCCGCGCCTTTGTGACCTGTTTTTTCCCGCTTGCCGTCAGAGCGTCGCAGTGCAGATCGCAGTACTTCATTTGCGCTTCACAAGGCGCACGAGGAAGGACAGTACGCCGGGGAGCTTCCAACAGACGATCATATTCATATCAGACCTCCTTGTCGACAAAGACGAGGACACACCCCTTTGCCCGAAAGAATGCCTCATCCGACGTAACAACGTTGGATATGCCGAGCGTTGAGCCGTAGACAAACTTTTCGGGCAGAGGATAGTACCATCCGCCGCTCTCCATTATATGCACTTCGCCCCCGAAAGGGACAATGGATACCGTTTTTCCCTTTAAGCCGTGCAATTCTACAAGTCCGTCCGCGGCAAAAATACGCGCATGATTGGTCACCATGACGGCATGCACGCCCTTCTGACATGCGGCATAGAGCAGATGCAAATTTCCGATGAAATGGTCCTCCCTGCCCCCTCCGCCGCCGTAGAACTCGATGGTATCCGCCCCCGTCTGAAGCGCACGCATGAGGGCAAGTTCTCCGTCCGTGTAGTTCTTTTCTGACGGATAGATCTCCGCGGGCGGCGGATCGGGAAGATATCCCAAGGAGTCATAGTCTCCGAGATTGACGTCGATCCGAACGCGCCCCTTCGCCCAGTCAAAGGCGCCGTCGCAGCAATAGACGACGGCGCCTTCATCCTCGATCTTTCCGCGATATGGCTCTCCGTTGAGCAAAATAATCGCTTTCATTCTCCGCGCAGCCTCTTGATCGTCGCCTTCATGTCGGGCGAACGAAACACCGCACTGCCCGCCACAATGACGTTCGCTCCCGCAGAGATAACGTCTTTTACATTGTCCTCCGTGATCCCGCCGTCCACCTCGATATCAAGATCGGGTCTTGAGTTGCGAATAAGGAAATTGCGCAGCTTTTCAATCTTCTCCAGTGTCCCGGGAAGAAATTTCTGCCCGCCCCATCCGGGGTGCACGCTCATAAGAAGCAACATGTCGGCATCCTCTACACAATCGTAGAGCTCGTCTACGGGCGTGTTCGGATTGATGACAGCACTCGCCTTCATGCCATAGTTTTTGATGATGCGAAGCGTCTGAACCGTGAGCGAGCGGCACTCCTCGACATGGACGGTGATCATATCCGCCCCCGCACGCGCAAAGCTCTCCAGCCGCGTGTCAGGGCGCATCACCATCAGATGACAATCGAGCGGCAGCTTCGTATACGGGCGAATATGTTCCACCATCTGACTACCAAATGTGATTGTCGGAACAAAATTCCCGTCCATCACATCGCAGTGGATATAGTCGGCTCCGCACTCTTCCAGCTTCTTTACCGTCTCACCCATCCGCGCGAAATCTCCCGCAAGAATGGACGGCGCAACCTTGATCTGCAACATAATCACCCCTCTTTTTCACCCTTCTGCCGTCATGGCAAAAGGACCGTGTCTATTGTGAATTTCATCCCGCAAATCAATTTTTTTGCAGGATTATTTTCGTTCTTCCATATAACTCGCACGCAGTTGTCCGCACGCGCCGCCGATGTCGGAGCCCATACTTCGGCGGAGTGTCGCCGAGATTCCGCGCTCAGTCAGCGCCTTCAGAAATGCCTGCGCATTTGCTTCGTCTGTTGCGCGAAGGGAGCGCTCCTTCACCTCGTTGAGCCGAATCAGATTGACATGACAGGGTCTGCCGCGCAAGAGCTGCGCAAGCGCCTGCGCATGGGCAAGATCGGCGTTTTCTCCCGCGATGAGGCTGTACTCGAAGATGTACCGCCGCCCCGTCTTTTCAAAGTAATTGGAACAGGCGTCCAAAATCTCACGGATGGAATACGCATTTGCAATCGGCATGGTACGTGCGCGCTCTTCATCCGTCACGGCGTGCAGGGAAACAGTGAGATTGAGCGGAATGCCTTCCTCGGCAAAGGCGCGCATCTTGTCCACCAGCCCGCAGGTTGACAGGCTGATGTTGCGCGCACTCATGCCAAAACCCTCCGTATCCGTCACGTTACGCAAAAAGCGTACGACGTTATCATAATTATCGAACGGCTCGCCGCTTCCCATAAGCACCACGTTGGTAACGGCGCGTTTCTCTTTCAAGCCGCCGCCGACAAGGCGGTTGACTGCAAGGATCTGTCCTAAAATTTCGCCCGCAGTCAGATTGCGGATGAGTCCGCCCAGCGTAGAGGCGCAAAATTTGCAGCCCATGCGACAACCCACCTGCGTCGAGACACACTGCGTATTGCCGTATTTATACTTCATGAACACGCCTTCAATGAGGTTTCCGTCTGCAAGCGCAAACAAAAACTTCTGCGTGCCGTCCTTGGCGGTAAAAATCTTTTCAATGCGGACGGGTTCATCCTCGTACCGCTCGAGCAAAAACGCGCGCAGGCTTGGGGAGACAGGAATCTCTGAAATACGCTTTCCGTGCAAAAGCCCTTCCGAGAGCTGCTTTGCGCGAAAGGGTTTCTCCCCCGCCGAAGCAACGATTTTGGCAAGTTCTTCCCGCGTCTTATCCTGCAAAACCTCTTTCATAGGCGCCTCATCTTTGCGATATAAAAGCCTGCTCCGAACGCCGTATCGGGCAGAAACTGAATCCCGCAGGCGGTCCTGATGTGATCGAGCGGGCTCTCCGCCGCCAAAAGCTCAAATTCGGGATGTTCGGCAAGGAACGCCGACACAATACCGTCGTTTTCCTCGGAAAAAACAGAGCAAGTCGAATAATACAGACATCCCCCGCGCCGCACATATTTTGAACAGTTTTCCAAAATTGCGCGCTGGACTTCGTTCAAAGAGTAAATATCCTCCTCGCGCTTGTTCAGGGGAAGATCGGGATTTTCCGCAACCGTGCCGAATCCTGAACAGGGTACATCGCAAAGTACGCCGTCAAATGCTTCTTCAAATGCAGGACAAAAAACAGTGCTGTCCGCCTGCATGGCTTTTACATTCCTTGTCCCCATGCGCGAAGAGTAACTCTCGATGAGAGAGACGCGGTGCGGATGCAGTTCGCACGCCGTCACCTCCCCGCACTTTTCCGCAAGAAAAACGCTCTTCCCGCCCGGAGCCGCACAGGCATCGAGCAGACGTTCGCACGCGTCAACGACATTGCAGATGGCGACGCTTCCGACCGACTGGAAGGTATAGTCCCCTGCAAAGAATCCCGCGTCGCGCGTAAAGTGGTCGAATAAGTACACGTTTTCAAAGGGCGTATCCGTATGCGGACGAGCAAGATATTCCTGTGCGCCGCGTACAAAGCGCACGCTCACCCCGCCGCTTTTGGCTTGAACGATCTTCTCCGCCCTGTCGCCGTAGTCTGCGCGCAGTTTCCTGATCGCAAAGAGCGGATACGGCGTCATGACCGAAAGCCCCTCGTCCCCCTGCGGAATTGCGACCTTCTCCCGATCAAACCGACGAAGCGCGGCATTGACAAAGCCCGCCATGCCGCCCTTTCCCATCTTTTTGAGGAGCGAAACAGCGAGATCGGTGACCATATATCGGGGTTTTTCCAGAAAAATCAGAAAATAGAGTGCGATCTTCAGAAGAATGCGCACGCTCTGTTTGGGGCTCTTGTCCGCAACGGAGCGGATGCACAAAGATAGATAGGCATCGTGCTCGAGAACGCCGTAGCACACCTTTACAGTACGGGAACGGTGCGCCTCCTCGATGGGTGTTTCGGCAAGCGCGATCTTGAGGTGAGCGCCCTCCGCGTAGACCTTGGAGAGCACCTGATAGGGATCATAAAACGGGTTTGTCAAATACGTCCCCCTCCCTGCACTTTCCGCCGTTGCAAAACGCGGTATCCGTCATGCGCTTTCCGCCCGAGGGCTGAACCTCTGTAAGGCGCACGGCGCCCTGCGCACAGCTTACGACAAGTCCTGTTTTCGCAGATGCCGCAAGCACCGTCCCCGCAGACGCGGCGGCAAAGCCGTCCGCCTCGCACGCATTGTAACAGTTGAGCAGAAACTCTCCCGCTTTGGCATAGGCAAGCGGTGCGGGCGAAAGTGCGCGCACAAGCGCGCTCACTTCACTTGCGGGACGGTCAAAATCGATCTGCGTGCGCACGGTCTTGCGGCACAGCGTCCCTTCACCCTGCTTCTCAAGCGAGATATCCCCGTTTTTGATGCGTTCAAGCGCCTTTATGAGAAGTTCCGCGCCCAACTGCGAAAGTTTTTCCGTAAGCGTCCCGCAGGTATCGTCCTCGGCTATGGGCAAGGTCTCCTTCAGAAACATATCGCCCGTATCCAATCCGATATCCGTGCGCATGATGGTGACGCCCGTCTCCCTTTCTCCCGCCAAAATGGCGGCGGCAATGGGCGCCGCGCCGCGGTATTTGGGGAGCAGACTCGCATGCACGTTCCACACGCCGAGCGGGAAAAGATCGAGCGTCTCCTGCGTCAAGATCTGTCCGTATGCGCAGGTGACCATGAGATCGGCACCGACCGCGCGAAGCGGATCAAGTTCCGTTCTAAGCCGTTCGGGCTGAAGAACGGGAATCCCGAGCTCAAGCGCCGCCTGTTTGACGGGCGAAGGCGTCAGAACACGCTTCCTGCCCTGCGGGCGGTCGGGCTGCGTGAGCACCGCGGCAACGTCAAATTGTTTTGCCGCCGCCCTAAGCGCAGGCACGGCGAACGCGGGCGTTCCCGCAAAAACCATCTTCATACAAAAAGCTCCCTTATTTTTTCTGCCCGCAACCTACGTACAGGCGATTCCGGCCTTCTTAAAGAAGAAAGAACAGGGCGTTCAATCCTCCACGTCATGGACATTGGTCGCCTTGTCGGTGTAAAGAACGCCGTCGAGGTGATCGAGTTCATGGCAGACCGCACGGGCGCAGAATCCGCGCGCCGTCAAGGAGAAACGGTTGCCGTTTCTGTCCGAAAAGACGACTTTCACTTTGTCGGGACGGGTGACAGTTCCTGCCTTTCCGCGGACGGAAAGACAGCCTTCGGGGCCTGTCTGCTCGCCCTTTTGAGAGACAATGACGGGGTTGATGAGCTCAAAAAAGCCCTCCTCGACGTCCACCTGAACGGCGCGGATGGGAACCCCCACCTGCGGCGCGGCAAGGCCTGCGCCCTCGGCATTTTTGAGCGTCTCCTTCATATCGTCGAGAAGCGTCCAGAGCTCCTTGTCAAAGCGCGTCACGTTTTTGCATTTCTCCCGCAGAACGGGATCGCCCACCTGTACTATTTCACGAATCATCCTTTCACCTCTTTAACTCAGGTTGGAGGGATTTTCCTCCACCCACACGAGAACGTCCTTATGTCTGACCGCCGACGCGGCGTCATAGATACGTTCGAGCAGTTTTCTTGTCGTCAGCCGCATGAGTACCTGATAGCGGTACTTTCCCTGAATGCGCTTGATGGGCGCGTGCATGCGGTTGAAAAATAAAAATTCTTCCTGTGCAGAAAGATAGATCGCCTGCAATTTTTCATATACTTCCCGCAGGGCTTCAAGCGCGGCGCGGTCCTCGGATGCGGAGACCATGACGCGCACGATGAGCGCAAAGGGCGGGAACATCGTCGCGGCGCGCATATTGATCTCGTGGCGGTAAAAACCCTCGTAGTCGTATGCCGCCGCAAAGCGCAAAATCGCATTGTCGGGGTCGTAGGTCTGCAGGATAACATCCCCCTTTTCGCTCCCGCGGCCGCTCCTGCCTGCGACCTGCGTCACAAGCTGGAATGTACGTTCGTTGCTCCGATAGTCGGGGAAATGCAGGCTCATGTCCGCATCGAGGATCCCGACGAGCGTCACAAGCGGGAAGTCGTGTCCTTTGGCGACCATCTGCGTGCCGACAAGGATATCCGCCTGACGTTCGGCAAATTGTTTCAAGATGCGGTAATGTCCCTCTTTGCCGTTGGTCGTGTCGTTATCCATGCGCAGAATGCGCGCGGACGAATAGAGTTTTTTGAGCTCTCCCACGACGCGCTGGGTGCCCGTTCCTGCATAGTAGATATGTTTTCCGCCGCAGGAGGGACAGGCTTCCAGCATTTTATAGCGTGCACCGCAATAGTGACACTTGAGACAGTTTTCCTCGCTGTGATAGGTGAGCGAGACGTCGCACTGTTCGCATTTGGCAACGTATCCGCAGTCGCGGCAGAGCACGGTCTGCGAATATCCTCTGCGATTGAGGAATAAGATCGCCTGCTGACCCTCCGAAAGAGTCGTTGCGAGCCGCTCGCGGAGCGCCGCTGAAAACGGAGACGGATTCCCGCGTCTGACTTCCCTGCGCATATCCACGATATTGACGTCGGGAAGCGGACGCGCATTGATGCGGTCGGGCATTCTGACGAGAGAAAATTCGCCGTCGAGCGCGCGCTTGTATGTTTCCACAGAGGGAGTCGCACTGCCGAGCACCAGTTTGCAGGCATTGTGCTTTGCGCGAAGAAGCGCAATGTCGAAGGTATTGTATCGGGGCGCGCTCTCCGAAGAGTAACTGCCGTCGTGTTCTTCGTCGATGACGATGATGCCGATGTTTTCCACGGGCGCAAAGACCGCCGACCGCGCGCCGATGGCGATACGGGCACTTCCTTCCCTGAGACGCTGCCACTCGTCGAACCGTTCGCCCGCCGAAAGCCCGCTGTGCAAGATCGCGGCGGCAGAGGAGAACCGCGCGCGCAGCTGAGAGAGCATCTGCGGCGTCAGGGATATTTCAGGGACAAGAAAGATTGCAGTTTTTCCGCGCTTTAATGCGTCGGCGATCAACGTGAGATAGACTTCCGTCTTTCCGCTGCCCGTGACACCGTGCAGGAGCGTGACGGTCTTGTCTGTCCCCTCGATCGCGTCCACGGCACGCCTTTGCATTGCTGTGAGCGTGCGCTCGGCAAAGCTGCCCTCCACGCCCTTATAAGGATCGCGCAGAATGCGCCGTTTTTCAAGAACGATAGCGCCCTTTTTGACAAGCGCATTGACCGCCGCACCGAACTGTTCTCTTAATCGAGCCGCGTCCGTTTCGCCGTGCTCTTTCAGAAAGCAAAGACACGCCGCCTGCTGCGGCGCGTTTTTGATGACAACGTCCTCCTGAAAACGTGCAAAGGTGCGATAGGTCTCGGAGACCTTGCCTGTGCGCATCTCGGGCGGGATAAATAACCGTAGCGAGAGTGCGAGCGGAACGCGGTAGCGTTTTGCGACTGCACGCGCAAGCGAGAGACACTCCGCATTGACGGCAGGCGTTCCCTCTTCGACGCGGTATACTCTTTTCAGCCTTTCGGCGGGATAATCGCTGGAGTCTTTGACGCGCATGACAAAACCCGTCGCCGCGCTCCGACCAAAGGGAACGGTGACGCGGGCGCCCGCCTGTACGGACTCGTCGCACACATAATCGAAGATCTTGTCCACTTCGCTGTGCGCAATATCGACGATGACTTCACAAATCATGCTGCCGTCCTGATGAAAAAGATGCCCCCGTCAAGGGGCATTCTCGTCCGAAGCACGCAAATACTGCGTGCTCGCAGTCTTGGAAGCGCCTCAGTCGTGCGCACTCGTGACTTTTCCGTTCATGATCTCCTGGCAGGCAAGGACGATCTCCTTCTGTTTGCCGGGAAGTTCCGTGATTCCCGCCGCCTGCATCTGCTCGATGATCTGGCGCGTACGTTTTGCCACCACGACGCACAGCTCATAACGGCTGGCAGGTGTCTCCTCCGTGCCCAGTTTACGGATGAGAGCATCCATCGAAGGTTCATTGATCATATCTTCTTCTCCTTTTCTTTACGGATAATTTCCTGAATTTCACGCTTTGCATGCTGCAAATCGTCGTTAATGACCACATAGTCATAAAGAGGTTGCTGCTCCAGCTCGTATTTCACGCGCTTCATGCGCTCTTTAAGCGACGCCTCTCCCTCCGAGCCGCGACCCGCGAGCCGCTTCTCCAGCTCTTCCAGCGAGGGCGGCGCAATCATGATGAGAACGGCGCTTTCGGGCATCAGGCGCTTTGCATTGAGCGCGCCCACGACGTCGATCTCCAAAATGACGGACTTATCTTTGAGACACCGCTCCACAAAGGAACGCGGCGTGCCGTAAAAATTGCCGAAGTGCTCGTCAAACTCCAAAAAGTCGTTGGCGGCGATACGGTCGCGGAATTCACGCTCTGAGATGAAAAAATACTCCCTGCCGTTCACTTCCCCCGCGCGGGGTGCGCGCGTCGTGCAGGATACCGACTCCGTCAGGCTCTCGTCCTCGGCAAGCAAGAGCTTGACAAGCGTCCCCTTGCCAACGCCCGACGGTCCCGAAATGACGATAAGAATATTTTTCATGCGTTACTCCAAATTCTGTATCTGTTCGCGAACCTTCTCGATCTCGTTCTTCATGGAGAGTGCGAAAGCGGTCACTTCTTTATCGTTGGATTTGCTGCAGATCGTATTGCATTCACGGTTGAATTCCTGGATGAGGAAATCAAGCTTCCTGCCCACTTCGTCGAGCTTGCAGATGTCACGGAATGCCTTGATATGCGCGCCAAGACGGGTGAGCTCTTCATCGATGTTGCACTTGTCTGCAAACACCGCCGCTTCCGTCAGAATGCGCGTCTCGTCCACCTTGCCCGTCAGGTACTCGCCGATGCGCTCGGTGAGTTTTTCACGATACTCCTTTGCAACAAGCGGAGCACGCTCTGCGATGGAGTCGGTAAGCGACTCGATGGTATCCACGCGCGAGAGAAGATCCGCCTTCAGGCGCTCCCCTTCTTTTTCGCGCATGCCCGTGAGCGAAACAAGCGCCGCTTCAAGCGCTTTGTCAAGCGCTCGGATGAGGGTCTCATCCGCCTCGCCCGACTCCTCTGCGCGCACCACTTCGGGAAGTCGCAGATAAAATGTCAGCGAAGTATCGTCTTCAACATCCGGCATGAGCTCGCGCAGGCGCTTCGCCGCCCGCTGATAGGCAAGCGCGACGGAAGAGTCCACCGAATACGTCTTTTCCTTCTCGCGTTTATCCGAGAAGCTGATATAGACATCCACATGCCCGCGCGTCACATAGCGGCGCACAGTGGAACGGATTCGCTCTTCTTCCGCAAGAAAAATGCGCGGACACTTCACGGATAAATCAAGAAAACGGTTGTTGACCGACTTCACTTCCGCCGTCAGTTCGACGCCGTTTTCACTGCTCACGCCCCTGCCGTATCCCGTCATGCTCTTCATGCGCACAGTCTCCCTGTCTTGCCTTGCAATACCTCACAAGATAGCACATTACATTATAGCATGCAAAGCCGCAAATTTCAAGTGCTTTCAGTAATTTTTTCCAAGTTTCGCAAGCGCAAAACGTGTTCTTGCGCAAATAACGCACCCCGCAAACAAAAAAGATTTGACACTTCAAAGATTTGCCACTTCGCTACAGAAAAAAAGACGCGCGCCCGAGGGATTAATCCCTCGGGCGCGCAATGTCCGCACCGCAGTCTCCTGCTTGTTTCTTTCTATGCTTCGCTTATTGTATTGCAGATAGCATTTTTCCGTATTTTTCGCAGACATCCCGCGCTGTTCCCCGCACGGTTTTGGTATGGTTTCCTATGCGAGACGTCTTACTGCGCAGCGCCGCTTTTTGCAAGCCGCTTTGTTATTTTGTTTCGCCGAGCATGGCGAGAAATTCTTCTTCGCCGATGACACGGATGCCCAGATCGCGGGCTTTTTGCAGTTTGCTTCCCGCATCCTGGCCTGCGATGACGAGGGTTGTCTTTCGCGTCACGGAGGACTGAGCGGTCCCGCCGAGCGCCTCGATTCTTTTTTGCGCATCGGGGCGGGACATGGAGGCGAGGCCGCCCGTTAAAACGACGTTTTCACCCGCAAAGACGCCCTCCGTCACCTTTTTCTCCGCCGTCGGTGCAACGCCCGCCGCACGAAGTTTTTCAAGCTCGGCACGGTTTTCCGCATCCGCAAAGTAGGCAAGGATTCCGTTTGCGGTGATGTCTCCGATATTTTCGAGCGCGACAAGCTCTTCAAAGGTGAGTGCCGCGACTGCTTCCACACTGCCGAACGCGGCGAGATCGCGCGCGGCAACTCTGCCGATCCCCTCGATTCCGATCGCATACAGGAAACGATCGAGCGGGATGTGACGGCTCGCGTCGATCGCCGTCAGAAGGTTTTTGATCTTTTTTTCCTTGAATCCTTCCAGACCTTCAAAGCTCTTTTCGGTGAGAGCGTAGAGATCGGAAAACGCACTTACGCCGCGTTTTTCATGCAAAAGGGTGAGCGTCGCCTCGGACATCCCCTCTACGTCTGCCGCATTTTTGGAACAGTAATGCGTAAGTTTTTGCACGATGCGCGGCGGGCAGGCGCGGTTAGAGCAGAACAGATTCGCCCCGACCTCCTCGACGGGCGCCCCGCAGGCAGGGCAGACGCAGGGTTTCTGCACAGGAACGCTGCCTTCGGTATGCGCAACGGCGCCGAGAATTTCGGGAATGACCTCGTTGGAGCGGCGCACGAGCACGCGGGAGCCGATTTTGACATCCTTGCGCGTCAGATCGCCGAAGTTGTTGAGCGTAGCGCGGCGCACCGTGGCACCAGCAAGCTCCACGGGCGTAATGAACGCAAGCGGAGTGAGTTTACCCGTTCTTCCGACCTGCCAGACGACTTTTTCAACAGTCGCCTCCGCTTCTTCCGCCTCGAACTTATAGGCGATCGCCCAGCGCGGGAACTTATCGGTATAACCCATGAGACGGCGCACAGCCTCTGAGTCCGTCTTGATGACAGCCCCGTCGGTGAGAACGTCCAGGGACTTCCTGCCCACTTCGATCTCGTCAACAGCGTCCGTCACCTCGTCGAGAGTAGAACATACACGCAAGAACGGGAAAGTCTGGAACCCCCACTTTTTCAGCGTGGCCGCCGCCTCCTGCTGAGAGGAAACGGGCGCATCGCTCATATAGTTGATATCGTAAAAGACGATCTCGGGATGGCGGGATGCAGTGACTTTGGGATCGAGATTGCGAATCGCTCCCGCCGCCGCATTTCGCGCATTCTTGAGCGGCTCGTCGGGATGCTCGCGGTTGTACTGCTCCAGAACGGGCAGACGAATGATCGCCTCGCCGCGCACTTCAAGCGTCCCCTTATAGGGAATGGCAAGCGGAAAACTCCTGACCGTGAGCGCCTGTGCGGTGACGTCCTCGCCCTCTTTTCCGTTTCCGCGGGTGGTCGCCCGCACGAACCGACCGTCTTCATAAGTGAGGCACATCGTCAGTCCGTCAAACTTGTATTCCACCGTAAATACGGCGGCAGGATCGACTTTATGCACGCGCGTGACGAATGCCGCAAGTTCGTCCTCCGTAACCGCCTTATCGAGAGAAAAGAGCGGGGCAATGTGCGTGTGCCGCGCAAATGCCTTGATCGGCTCGCCGCCCACCCTGCGCGTGGGAGAATCGGGAAGCCGCACGCCCGTCTCACGCTCGAGCTCTTTGAGCTCATCATAGAGCGCATCATATTCCCTGTCCGAAACGCTGGGTGCGTCCTGTACGTAATATTCGTACGCCCATTTGTTGAGCGTATCCACAAGATAGCGCATTCTGTCCATATGTAAATTTATCCCCGCTTGAGACAATTTTCCCGATTGGTTTTTGCAAAAAGCCGCACCCGCTAAATGATTTCCAGCGGAGCAAGGGCGGCGGCAAGGTCCTTATTTCCCGCCTTGTCAAACTTGACCGAAATGATGACGTTTCCGCCTGCACCGCGCATCGCCGTGATGATGCCCTCGCCGAAACGCGCGTGCCGCACGCGTACCCCGACGGCAAATCCCGACGTATCCTTGCGCGGTTGCTGCGGTGCAGAAGTCACACCCGCATTGCCGAATCGCTTGACGGGTGCGGAATTTGTACGCGGAGTGCTGACGGGCGTACTGCCCGCCCCGAACGTGCGGAAGCTTTCCTCCTCCCGCTTTCCTGAATAGGAAGAGCGCGCAAATCCGCTCTCCCCGCGCGAGCCGTAAGAAGTGCCGTAATCGGAATACCCTCCGCGCGAGCCGTAGGAAGAGCTGTAATCGCTGCCGCGCGAAGATCTTTCATACCCGCCCGAGCGCGAACCGTAACCGCCATAGCCGCCGTTGCCAAAGCCTCCGAACCCGCCCGAGCCGCGGCCCGCGCCGTAACTGCCGTAGCCGCGTTCATAGCCGTCGGACATCTCCGAAAAACGCGTGCTCTGCTTGGGCAGGTGCAGCTCGTCCTCAAGCTCTGTGATGAACTGGGAACGGGCAGTCACTTCGCGGTGCCCGTAGAGATATCTGCTCCGAGAGCGCGTGAGATAGAGTTTTTCCCGCGCACGCGTGATGGCGACATACATGAGCCGCCGTTCCTCTTCCAGCGATGCGGGATCGTTTTGGGCGCGCGACGTGGGCATGACGTCCTCTTCAAGTCCCACGACAAAGACGCATCTGAATTCAAGTCCCTTGACCGCGTGAATGGTGGCGATGGTCACATAGTCGCCGTCGTCCATTTCATCGGTATCCGAATAGAGCGTGATCTGCTGTAAATAGTCCGAAAGCGATGCCTCTGGATTCATGCGTACGAACTCCTCCACCGCATTGAGAAATTCGTCGATATTGGCGCGTTTGGTCACCGACTCGTCCGAATTATCCGCGTATTGCTCACGCATGCGCGAGCTTTCCACAAGTTCGCGCACAAACGTATCCACGGGCAGAACCTGCGCATCAAGGACAAGATCTTTGAGATACTTCCCGAAAGCGCGCAGTTTTTCCTTGGTTCCGCCGTTGACAGGCAGAAGATCACAGTCCAGAACGGCGTCGTAGAGAGAGACGTCCTCACGCTCCGCATAATCAAAGAGCGCCTGCACTGTCTTTTCGCCGATCCCGCGGCGCGGAACATTGATGATGCGCGCCACTGCTTCCGAGTCAAACGGGTTGCCCGCAACACGCAGATAGGCGAGAATGTCCTTGATCTCCTTGCGCTCGAAGAACTTGAAGCCGCCGAACACCTTATAGGAGATCCCGTATTTGGTGAATTCCTGCTCGTAAGAGCGTGTCAGCGCGTTGATGCGCATGAGCACTGCAAAATCGGAGAGCCGATACCCCTGCGCCCGAAGCGATGCGATCGTCCGTGCACAATAGAGCGCCTCGCTCGTCTCGTCCTCCGCCTCGTAGTAGACGGGCGCATCCCCTTCAGCGTTCTCGGTGCGAAGCGTCTTGCCCTTTCTGTGCGCGTTGTGTGCAATGGACGCATTCGCAAGCGCCAGAATCGCCTTGGTCGAGCGGTAGTTCTGCTGCAGTTTATACACCTTTGCCTTGGGATATACACGCTCAAAGCCAAGAATGTTCTCAATTTTCGCGCCGCGCCAGCCGTAGATGGACTGATCGTCATCGCCCACGACAAACAGATTCCCGTGCACCGAGGAAAGACATTTGACGATCTCGAACTGCACGGCGTTGGTGTCCTGGAACTCGTCCACATGCACATAGCGGAATCTGCCCGCAAGATAAGAGAGCGCCTCGGCGTCCTCCTTTAAAAGCTCGAGCGCTTCCGTCAGAAGGTCGTCAAAATCGAGCGCATTGTACGCCTTTAAGTGCGCGTCGTACTTTTCATAGACCTTGACCGCCGACTCCACATTACTCTCGTAGCGGTTGCGCTGCGCGTATTCCGAAGGCGTGAGCCCGAGCATCTTGGCGTTGGAAATGTGCCATTTGATGGATTTGAGCAGTTTCCCGTCCTCGTCGTCAAAGCCGCATTCCTTGAACGCCTGCTTGATGACTGCGGAACGCTCCTGTTCCGAATAAATGGAAAAGTTGGGAGAAAGCCCCCTTCTGTCCGCAAACATGCGCAGAATCTTGACGCACATGGAGTGAATGGTGCATACCCACATCCGAGAGACGTCCGTCATCGCACCGAGACGCTCCCGCATTTCGTTCGCCGCTTTGTTGGTGAACGTGATCGCGAGAATGTTTTCGGGCGGGATGCCCTTTTCCATGACAAGATGTGCAATGCGGGACGTGAGTACTCGCGTCTTTCCGCTTCCCGCGCCCGCAAGCACGAGAACAGCGCCCTCGGTATCGAGGACGGGCGCAAGCTGTTCTTCGTTGAGCTGTTCAAGTTGTTCCATACCCGTACATTATACCATACGCGCCGCCAATTGACAAGTTTTCACCCCTCTTTCCCAGCAAAAATAAATCCTCCTTCCATCCCTTCCGCTCACTCTTCGCCGCCGTATTCGTCTGTCCGATTTGTCCGATTCATGTTTTTTGAAAACGAGCGGCGGCGGACTGTTCGTCCGCCGCCGCCTGTTTTTACAAGTGATTGAAAAAGGTTACCCGCAGGGGAATTTATCGGATGAAATTGGTTTTGAAGGCACCTTCCTGCGCGGGAGCTTCGATGCCCGCCGCTTTGCCTGCCTCGATGCACCTCAGAAGATATGCCATATTTCTTCCGAGATTGCGCATGGTCTGCATACCCTCTTCATCTCTTCTGACCTCGTCGGGCGTATTTCCGTATACCATATTCCAATAGGTGGAAGAGACAACGGGCATGGAAGAAATTCCGAAATACTTGTTGATGACATCAAAAGAGGCAGCTGTTCCGCCTCTGCGCGCGGAAACAATCGCGGCACCGGGTTTTCCTGCGAAGGCATACTTACCTGCATAAAAAGCACGATCAAGCGCGGACTGCACTCTTCCCGACGGATGCGCGTAATAGACGGGCGAACCGAACACAAAGCCGTCTGCCGTCTTTGCCTTCTCGATGAGCGTATTCACAACGTCGTCAAAGACGCATTTTTTGAGTTCCCGGCACTTACCGCAGGCAACGCAGTCCTGCACGGGTTTTGCGCCGAGCCAGAAGATCTCCGTCTCAATTCCCGCTTCACCGAGCGTCTTTGCGACTTCCTCGAGCGCCGTATTGGTACATCCCGCGGCGCGCGGGCTTCCGTTGACAAGCAAAACTTTCATATGCGTCCTCCCGCCTTACAGGCTCTCCTTGAAAATAGCACGGATCTCTTCTGGCGTTAAGATCTTATACCCGCCGTCCATGACGAGCGTACTCTTGACCAGTCCGTCGAGCATCTCTTCCTTGACACCAAGCTCCGTAAGATTCATGACAAGTCCCAGATCCTTCATCCATGTTTCCATTGCCGCAAGCCCCTCGTTTGCGACCTCTTCATCCGTCTTGCCCGCGGGATCGACGCCCCACACATTGATCGCATAGCGTTTAAACTTGGCAAGCCCGTAGGGCAGGATATGACGATAATACGCCATGGAGACAGCCGCAAGCGTCATGCCGTGCGTGGCATCCGTATGCGCGCCGACCGCCTGACCGAGCATATGCACTTCCCAGTCGGTCGTCTTGCCCATGGCAACAAGCGTATTGAGCGCCCATGTTGCCGTCCACATGATGTTGCTGCGCGCCTCGTAGTCGGTGGGATTCTTCACGGCAATGGGCGCGCTGTGGATGAGCGAACGCAAAAGCCCTTCCGAAAGATAATCGCTCGTGTTGTCGTCCGTGCCCGAGAAGTACTGCTCAAGAATGTGCGACATAATGTCGTAAAATCCCGCGATCATCTGATAGCGCGGAAGCGTGAAGGTATACTCAGGGTCGAGAATGGAGAACTTCGGGAAGACTTCTTCGCCGAACACTTTCCCGATCTTGAGTTTTTGCGCATGGTTGGTGATGACGGAGCCTCCGTTCATCTCGCTGCCCGTACCGACCATCGTCAGCACGCAGGCGACAGGAATAATCTTACAGGTCGGCTCCTCAAAGCGAAGGAAGTACTTCTCCCAAGGGTCCTCGTCGCAGTGGACCGAGGCGGAAACCGCCTTGGAATAGTCGCAAACCGAACCGCCGCCCACCGCAAGGATGAGATCCGCCTTGCAGGCACGGGCGCGCGCAATGCCCTCATACAGTTTCTCCGTCGTGGGATTGGGCATAACGCCCGCATCTTCGGTGACGTTTTTGCCGCATTCCTTTAAGATACCGATGACCTGATCATAGATCCCGTTCTTCTTGATCGACCCGCCGCCATAGACGAGCATGACGTTCTTTCCGAACTTTTCAAGCTCCGTCTTCAGATTAGCGATGGCGCCCTTGCCAAAATACAATTTCGTCGGATTACAATATGTAAAATTCCCGAGCATAAAATCCTCCCTATGCGGCATACTGCCGCTTTATCGTTTGTCTTTATTATACCCCGCCGCCGCGGCAAAGTCAAATGCCTGTTGTAAATACCCAGCGATAGCATCAGAGCATGAAAAAACGCCCTTACGGGCGGGAATTACAGGAATGTAAAAATAAAAACACTTGTATGATTTGGGTGAAATATATCAAAAAAAGGCACTTTGGTGTTCACTTCAAAAACGAGCTTGTGAGATCAGCGTTTTTTGTTTTTCTCCCTTGCGCGCATTTCGGAAAAGAAAGACGTGAGAACTTCGGCGCATTCCTCTTTGAGGACACCCCCCGTCACTTCCACTTTATGATTGAGCAAGTTGGCATTGGCGAGCTCGTTGGTAAGGCTTCTTCCCTTTTGCTCGTAGGCGCCGAAATAGACGCGCGCAATGCGGGCGTTGAGGATGGCACCCATACACATGGGGCATGGCTCCAGCGTGACATAGAGTTCCGCCTCGGGAAGCCGCCAGGAATGTTCTTTTTTGCACGCCTTATCGATGGCGCGCATCTCGGCATGAGCCGTCGCCATCTGCAGCCGCGTCCGAAGATTATATCCCCGTCCGATGATCTTTCCGCTTAGCACGACCACTGCGCCGATGGGAACTTCCCCCTTCTTTTTTGCCTTTTGCGCAAGGCGGATCGCCTCGCGCATGAATCTTTCGTCCATTCTGATAACCCGTTCTTATGGTCCCTTTTTTGTATGATTCTTCGCTCTCACTTCAAACGCCGCACAAAGCTCGGCAAGGGCGTCGATATTTTTTGTCACGATATCCGCAAGCGCGGAACGCCCCAGCGGATGCGCAAAGCTATCCCGTCCCACCTCCACGGTAAAAGCGGGAATGCCGAGTTTTTCCACACACCAATCCTTGTATCCGCCCGCGGAACACGGCGCCTCGGCAAGCGGATATCCAGTCGCGCTGCGCAAAATTTTCGCATACCGTTTGTCGCGCATGGCTCGAAGCGCTCTCTGATGGTACCGCCAGTAAATGACCTCGCCCTTCGTGTGATAGCTCACCGTAAACGCAGGATTTTTCTCCAGCGTAAAGTCACGCAGAGCCTGCGTTTCAGGCTCGGAAAAGGGCACAGGTCCGATATAGTTGGCAGGCGCGGGAGAGCGCACGTTCTGACTGCCCGTTCCCCAACCCGCATCAAAATTGACGTTGAGATCAACCGCGCGCGCGTTCGCCTTCCACATGGAAAAATCAGAGCCGCCGTTGACATAGACAAGCCCGCCGCGCAGGCAGTCCTTTACACTCCCCGCCCCCTCCTGCACGAGAAGTGCGCCGTCGGGATTGACGAGCGGAACCACCCACACCCCGCCCTTGGGCACACCCCTGCGGATATGCTGCATTGCGAGATACGCCGTCACCCACTCGCGCGCATGAATGGCGTACGTCGCGATTCCCGTCGCTTTTTTTTCGGAGCCGACAAGAAGCGCATAGATCTCCCTGCCCTCGCGGCTCATGCCGATCACGCGCTTTTCGCCGCGGTAGCCTTCGTAAAATGCCCTGACTTCTTCATAGACGTTCACATGGCATTGTATGCGCGACGCAAAAAAGAGCGTTCCATTCCCGAATATGAGCGCGGTTACTTGTGATACTCCGCACCTGCGCAAATCATGAACGCGCGGTAGATCTGTTCTGCAAGGATGACGCGCATCATCTGGTGCGGAAAGGTAAGCATGGAAAAGGAGAGTTTTTCATCTGCCGCCGCTTTGACGCGATCCGCCATGCCGCACGACGAGCCGATGACAAAGCTAATCTCCCGTCCCGCATCGCACAATGAGCCGATTTTTTTTGCAAACTGTTCGGAGGTGAGCTGTTTTGCCTCGGGCGTGAGTACAAAGACATAGCCGCGCAGTGCGCGCAAAATAGCATCCGCCTCCTCTTCGAGCGTGCGTTTTTCGGCAAGCTCGATGACTTCAAACCTGCAAAAGCGTGAAAGGCGTTTGGCGTACTCGGCAACGGCGTCGCGCCAATAGCTTTCCTTGAGTTTTCCCACGCAGACAAGATTGACTTTAACCACTGATAAACCCCGAAACAAGCACGGCAACCCACTGCACTGCGCATACGGCAATACCGACTGCGGCGCCGAAAAAGAATTTTTTCCCGTCGGCAATGCCGCCTTTGCGCGCATTGGAGCGATCGAAAAAGATGAGATAGCCAAGGGAAGCGGCAAGACATACAGCGGAAGAGACAATGAGTCCGATGTGCCAGCCAAAAGGCATCGTCCAGCCGTCCTCTGCACCATAACCCGAAGACGTCAGCAAAATGATGACGGCGTTATTGCAAAAATGCGCCAGCATGGACGGAAGAATGCTTCCTGCCCGCACGGCGATGAGCGCAAAGCACATGCCGCACAGGAACTGATAGATCGTCTGCGCGGGATTGCCGTGATAGAGAGAAAACAGCGCGCCTGAAATGACGACGGTGACGACCGTCCCCCATCCTGAAGCGCGCATGCGTCCGACGAGGATGCCGCGAAAGAGCGTCTCTTCAAAAATAGCGGGCAAAAGCGCGATGATGAGAAGCGCGGGCAGGAGATACCACCCGTCAAGCGGAGGGAGCACGGAGACGGGATTGGTGTAGCCGAACTGCTCCAAAAAACCGATGAACAAATCATTGAGTTCGGAAAGCGAAAACATCAACCCGAACTGCATCAGAACGGCAATGAGGAAATACTGCCATTTACAGCCGCAATAGAATTCCGTGGGTTTCACCTTGCTGCGGCGGAAAAAGATGAGCGCAGTCGCGGCAAAACATACCTGCGGCAGGAGATAGGCAAGAAAGCGATACCATACGGTGTCCGCGTACGCCTTGCCTGCAGCAAGTGCGGCGATGACGCCGACCAACAGGGACAAGAGTACGGGAAGGGCCGCACCCACCGAATAGGCAACCCCCGCTTCGGTCAGCGCCCGCTGTCTGAAAAATTTCTGTTCTTGTTCCGCTGCATTACTCATACCGACATTATACAGGAATTTGCCGAAATAGCCAAATAAAAACTTTGCATTTTCTGAAAAATGTTCTATAATAGCCATATGAGAACCCTACATACGCAAGAAATTTCCGAGTGCGTCTACCGCCTTGCACGAAAAGCAGGCACGACGCTCACCCCTGCATGCCGCACGGCGCTTGCCCGGGCCGCCGCCCGCGAAGAAGGCGCGGCACGCTTTGCCGTCGATACGCTCATACAGAACGCTCAGACTGCGCAAAACGAGCAAATGCCCGTGTGTCAGGATACAGGCATGGCAGTCGTTCTTCTCGAGCTCGGGCAGGACGTTTACCTGACGGGCGCTCCCCTTGCCGATGCCGTCAACGACGGCGTGCGGCGCGCCTACGAAGACGGATACTTTCGCAAGAGCATCTGCGATCCGCTCACCCGCGTCAACACGGGAGACAACACGCCCGCGCATCTGCACGTGGAAATTATCCCGGGCGATACGCTGCACGTCACCTTCCTTCCCAAGGGATTCGGAAGCGAAAACATGAGCAGACTCTATATGCTCACACCGTCCGAAGGGAGAAAGGGCATCATAGACGCCATCGTGGAGACGGTGCGCATTGCGGGCTCGCGCCCCTGCCCGCCCGTGTATGTGGGCGTCGGGATCGGCGGAGCGTTTGACTCCTGCGCCTTCCTCGCGAAAAAGGCGCTGACGCGCGACGTCGGAACCCGGAACGAACGCGAGGATGTCGCCTCCATCGAGAAAGAGGCGCTCGAGAAGATCAACACCTTGAATATCGGGCCGCAGGGGTTCGGCGGCAACGTGACCGCGCTCGGTGTCGCCTGCGAGATCGCCCCCACCCACATCGCGGGACTTCCCGTCGCCGTCAATATCCAGTGTCACTGCATCCGCTGTGAAAAGGAGACGCTATGAAAAAACTCACCCTTCCGCTCTCCGAAGAGGATACGCTCAACCTGCACGCAGGCGACGGCGTTCTGCTCTCGGGCACCATCTACACGGCGCGCGACTGTGCGCACCGCCGTCTGTTTGAACTCTTGGAGACAGGAAAGCCCCTTCCCGTCGATCTCAAAGAGACTTACATCTACTATGCAGGTCCCTGCCCCGCCCCCGAAGGCAAGGCTTGCGGAAGCTGCGGGCCGACTACGTCCGCACGCATGAACGCCTTCGCGCCGCGCCTATTAGATCTCGGGCTCCTCGGCATGATCGGAAAAGGCGAAATGAGCCCAGCCACGCGCGAGGCGCTCGTCCGCAACAAAAAAGCGTACTTCGCCGCAATCGGCGGCGCTGGCGCGCAATATGCACAATCCATCAAAAAAATGGAGCTCGTCGCCTTCCCCGATCTTTTGAGCGAAGCCATCTACCGTATGCAGGTCGAGGACTTCCCCGCCGTTATTGCGATCGACGCGCACGGAAACAGCGTCTACGACAGATAACGCAGATACCATAGAATCCATCCGATTGCAGACAACGCGTCATCCACACAACGCAATGCCGATCTTATTTCCTGAAATAAATTTTTCACAATTGCTCGGCTAAAACAAACGGGCGCGTCCGTCGGTGATTACCGACGGACGCGCCCATAAAAAAACGCCGCCCGAGGAGTTCCTGAAGTGACCCCCAAAGTTTGGACAAAAAATATTAGATTGTATGGGAATGAGTAC